>Ga0187893_10002490_pt1 | contig 40275 bp, 35 predicted proteins | sample MA1701074metaG_FD_139574 | JGI IMG/M metagenome (GOLD analysis project Ga0187893, IMG submission 139574) | White microbial mat communities from a basaltic lava cave in the Kipuka Kanohina Cave System on the Island of Hawaii, USA - MA170107-4 metaG ...
TATCAGAATCGCGAGTTTCGACTTCGCGGCGCCCGTTGCGGCCGACAAAACCGGGTCGGACCACGGCAACAGCTTGGGCTGGCGACATCAGTCCGTAATATTGGCCCGTTCCAGGCGCTTAGACGCGCCTTTTCCCGGCCAGAAGCTGCGTTCTAAGAGGGATCGCAGACGGCGAAGCCGCTCGCCAGAGCGGGAGCTACCGCGCGGGCACAAACAGTCTTTGCAGCGACGGCGGAACGGCGCTCTTCTTGAGTGCGACGTCCTTTCCGGTGTCGCCGCGCACGGTCAGCTCCTCGTCGATGATCTGGTACCCGGGTGCGGTGTCCATATTATCCTCCCACCATGGACTCCCTCATCGCCTCGGCCGCACGCTCGCTCGCAGCCGGTGATCCCCTCGGTGCGCTGAAGCGCATCGCGCTGCGCGACGACCCGCCGGCGCTCGCCCTGCGCGGCATCGCGATGGCGCAGCTCGGCGACTACGAGCGCTCGCGCAAGCTCCTGCGCGGCGCCGCGCGCGGCTTTGGCGCGCGGGAGCCACTGGCACAGGCTCGCTGCCAGGTGGCCGAAGCCGAGGTTGCGCTCGCGGCGCGCGACCTGAGCCGGCCCGCGCGCGCGCTCGACGCCGCCGCGCAGACGCTCGATGCGCTCGGCGATCGCGCCAACGCGTTGCACGCGCGCCTGGTCGGAGCACGCCGCCAGCTCCTTGTCGGCGAACTGGAAGCCGCGGAGCAGACGCTCTCCGCCGTCAAACTCACCGCCGACGCGCCGCCGGCGCTCGCGGCCCGCGCGGAGCTGACCCGCGCGGAACTCGCGCTGCGCCGTGTCCGCGCGGCGGACGCCGCGGCCGCGCTCGACCGCGCCCACACCGCCGCCGTTGCCGCCGGGATCCCGGCGCTGATCGCCGAGGTCGCTCGCGTCCGGAACGCCTTGTTGGCGCCGTCGGCCCGTCTCATCAGCGCAGGCGTAATCCGCCCGGTGCGTCTCGATGAGGTCGAAGCCCTGTTCGGATCGGGCGATCTGGTCGTCGATGCCTGCCGGCGCGCGGCCCGCGGTCCGGGGCGCAGCGTCGCGCTCGCGGCACGCCCGGTGCTGTTCGCCCTGGTCGCCGCACTTGCGGAGGCCTGGCCGGCAGACGTTCCCCGCGATCGCCTCATCGAGCGGGTGTTCCGGGCGCGCAACGCCAACGAGTCTCACCGGGCGAGGCTGCGCGTCGAGCTTGGCCGCCTGCGCGCCGCGCTGCACGCGCTGGCCCGCATCGAGGCGACCCGTAACGGATTCGCGCTCGCGCCGGTGGGCGCCGCGGCCGTCGTCTTGCTGGCTCCGCCGATCGACGGAGAAGCCGGTTCCGTCCTGGCGCTGCTCGAAGGCGGCGAGTCGTGGTCGACCTCCGCGCTGGCGCACGCGCTCGCCTCCAGTCAGCGAACGGTCCAGCGCACCTTGCGTGAACTCGAAGAGGCGGCGGCGGTTCGCGCCGTCGGGCGCGGTCGCTCGCGCCGCTGGCTCGCCCCGGTGCTGGGCGGATTCGCGACAACTTTGTTACTCCCGGGCGCTCTGCCCATCGAGTAGTCTGCACGCCATGAAAACCACACGTACGAGCAAACCCCCAGAGGCCGAAGTCGTCCGCGAATACGGCCCCTATCCCGGCATGCACGATATTGCCGGTGTGACCTTCGACGGCAAGCAGATCTGGTTCGCCCGCGGCGAGGGCATCGTCGCGCTCGACCCCAAGAGCGGCAAGGTGGTCCGCGAGATCGCGGTGGCCGCCGACGCGGGTACCGCCTTCGACGGCGAGTACCTGTGGCAGCTCGCCGACGCCCGGATCCAGAAGATCGATCCGCGCTCGGGCAAGGTCGTCGCCACCCTCCCGGCGCCCGCGGAAGGCCGCGACTCGGGCCTGACCTGGGCCGAGGGCACCCTCTGGGTCGGGGAGTACCGCGCCCGCAAGATCCACCAGGTTGACGCCGAGACCGGCGCCATCCTGCGCACGATCGAGTCGGATCGCTTCGTCACGGGGGTTTCCTGGGTGAACGGCGAGCTTTGGCACGCGACCATGGAGGCCGAGAGTAGCGAGTTGCGCCGCGTCGATCCGAAGACCGGCAAGGTCCTCGAGCAATACGCGATGCCCGCCGGCGTCACCGTGAGCGGCCTCGAAGGCGACGGCACCGGCGTCTTCTACTGCGGTGGCGCCAGCAGCGGCAAGCTGCGCGCCGTGCGCAAGCCCAAGCCCTGATTAACCGAAGGAGTCCGCGATGTGTCCCGCATGCCTGGCTGCGAGCACCCTTTACGTTGCCGGCGGAGTATCGGCCGGCGCCGTCACTACTTTTGTGACGACCAAGCTGTTGCGCAAGCAATCAGAACCGACCGCATCCGCCAATCCCGCTGAACCTGAAGGAGACGACCATGCAGCAACCGACGATCGTACCGAGAAATGACTGGACCGCCGCCCGCAGGCGGCTGCTCGCGAAGGAGAAGGAGTTCAGCCGCCAGCGCGACGCGCTGAGCGCCGAACGGCGCAAGCTGCCGATGGTGGCGATCGAGAAGGCGTACGTCTTCGAGGGGCCCAAGGGCCGCCGCACGCTCGCCGAGCTGTTCGAAGGCAGGCGCCAGCTCCTTGTCTATCACTTCATGTTCGATCCGGCGTGGGAGGAAGGCTGCCCCGCCTGCTCGCTGGTCGCCGACAACTTCGCGGGAGCGCTCGTGCACCTCGCCGCGCGCGACACCGCGTTCGCGGTCGTCTCGCGCGCGCCGATCGCCAAGATCGAGCGCTTCAGGAAGCGCATGGGATGGGACTTCCCGTGGCTCTCGTCGCACGGCACCGATTTCAACTACGACTTCCAGGTGACGCTCGACGAAGACCACGGCGAGTACAACTACGCGCCCGTCTCCGCCCAGCCCGAAGGCTATCCGCGCAAGGGCGAGAGAGAAGGGCTGAGCGTGTTCCTGCGCGACGGCGACCGGCTGTTCCACACCTACTCGACCTACCAGCGCGGGCTCGACCTGTTTCTCAACACCTACAACTTCCTCGATTGCACGCCGCTCGGCCGGCAGGAAGACGACGGCATCATGAGATGGGTTCGCCATCACGACAAGTACTCCGAAGGGTCGAGCAGGCAGGCCGCGAGATAGACCGCGAAACAGGCTGCGGTAGTGGGGGCTGCAAGTACTCCCGGCAGCCCACGTAAGCTATCCGTAATCGCGATCATGGGAAACTCTGCCGTTGTCCCGATCAGACGCTGGCGGTGCGAAGTTACCTTTCGGTCGTGCAAGGGGAAGCAGGCGTCTGGCGCATCCGGTACCCGGACGCGACGGCCAGTTCGGACTTTCGGGAGAAGGACGCGGCAGTGGGTCGTGCGATCTTGTGGGCCGCATCACACAGGCCAGCGGAAATCTGGGTATTTGATGCAAGCGGTGAACTGCAGGACGTCCTGACTTATGAATGATCAGCTCCCCTGGATCGCAGTGCCTCGCGTCCATGCCGGCGTCCACGATGAACAGACGGGTATCCAGCTTTTCCTTCCGGCCGAGCTGCTCCTGAGCCTGCGCAGCCCGGTACCGAACTCCTGGTTGCCGGGATTCGCTGCAAGTAACGCCGCTTTGCGCCGCGCACGCTCGCAACGGAACGAGGGTGAGGCCTTGCCTTTCACTGGCCTACACGTCAATTCCTCTTCCGCCACGCATCCCAGTCCCTGATCGCCTGCTGCTCCATATGTCTGAGCTCGCCCGACGCTTTCATCTGTTCGATGCGCATGCCGAACGCGGCGGCGAGACTGCGGCAGGGGGACTTCTTCGAGAAGGCAAGAAAGGTGGGACTGTTCACCAGCGGCGGCTCGAGAATGATGATCCGCTCGCGGATGCCCTTGGCGAGCGCGGTGCTGATCGCCGGGTAGGTGCCGCTGATGACGTAGTCGGCCTTGCCCGCGAGCAGGGCATCGAGGGCTTTCTCAGTGCCTTCTACGCGGGAGACCGTGAGTCTCTGGCTGACGAAGGCATCGAGGTCGTCGCCGAAGCTCTCCGCGCTGTTGGCGACCCCCTTCTTGTCTACCAGATCCCTGCGCCCGGAGAACTTGATCGGACGGGCGCGGGCAACGATCACCGAGATCCTGTTGTCCAGGTATGACGGAGTGATGAGCTCCGCCCAGGCCTTGCGCTCTTCGGTTGCGTACATTCCGGCGATGGCATCCGCATTGCCGCTCCTGACCGCTTCGAGGGCTGCTTCCCAGGAACCGGAATTGATCACCTCAACTTTCACTCTCGACTCCAGCCCCAGCTTCTGAAACACGCGCGTCGGCAAACCGTCCAGCGTGTCGCCTGAGGTCCAGATGATCGGCGGATAGTTCGGATGGCCCGTGACGACAATCCGGTCGCAGGCGGCCGTGGTGATCCCTGCGAGCGCGAGCATCCCGACAAGCACAGTCCCGCAAAGGATCTTTCTAGTCCTGTACACGATTTCCTCCGACCCTAATTCTCGGCCGGTCTGTCCGAGGCGCCGGTGATCCAGGGTTCGAATCGCTTGCCGAATGCCACAGCGACGACGTAGCGGAACGAAGGATCGAATCCGCTGGTTCGATGCAGCTTGACCATAGGCTCGAACACGCGCCGGAAGGCGTGCGGCACGTTGATTTGCCCGATGCTCAGCCCGGCGATGTACGCCCGGGTCCGGGACTTGCCAGCCGACAGGATGACATGCGGTTGGATTTGCCCGCGAACGATCGCGTAGCGGGAGCCATCGGGATATCGTGCCCGCAGCGCGCCCGGGTCGAGACCGGCATCGATGACGAACAGCCGGGTTTCGCGGTTTTCTTCGCTGTCGAGGCGCTCCTTCGCGTGAGCCGCCCGGTTCCTGAACTCGTCCTTGCCGGGATTTGCCGCCGCCAGCGCCGCCTCGCTCTGCGCATACTCGCGGGCGCGTTGCAGCGACTGTTCGTACACCGGACCGCCCAGCTCCAGCACGAGCAGAACTTCCCTGGGCAGCTGCCGCTCGATGCGCCTGGCGTCGCGGACAGTGTCGCCCCGCGGGGTCACGTCGAAACCAAGCGCCGAGAGCTTGGCCTCATCGAGCCACCCGGGGACCCCCCAGCCGCCGTAGCTCAATCCGGAATCGGACGGGTCATCGTTTCTGGCCGGCAGCACCCGCCACTGCAAGGTCAGCGCGATGCCGCTGTTTTCGCTTTCCAGCCCCCAGACGTAAGGGAGGATGAGCTCGCGCTGCGTGAGCGACAGGGTGCTGTCGGGCTCGCCGCTGCGGTTGTAGGCAACCCCCACCAGCGCGACGGCATTGGTGGCGAGCAGCAGCGCCAGGCCTGCAATCAGCGTGTGCGTGCGCGTCCACCGCTTCATGGCGCCTGCCCTCCGAACAGGCCGCGCCGGCGCAGGCGCTGCAGCACCACCAGGAACAGCACGGCCGTCAGCCCGATCACCAGGAAGAAGAGATACTTGGGCATGATTTCCCACCACCAGTCGAAAAACTTGGTGTAGAGAAAGACCACGAAGAAGGTGAGCGCGGTGTTGACCACCTCGCCCCAGTGCCGGCGCACTCCCAGCCAGACCACCGCGGCGCTGCCGGCAAATCCGAGCACCTGGTAGAAACCCTCTATGACATCCGGGTCGAAATCCAGATAGCTGATGTAGCCCCAGTTCGCCAGCACCAGCATCGGGAGGAACAGGGTCAGCAGGGCGAACACGCGGTAGATCGCCGCGAATCCGGTGAAGCGTTCGTGCGGGATCACTTGCGGCGCGACGAACAGCAGGACGGCGGCGGGGAAGAAATTCTCCGGACGCTCGCCGAAGTAGAGCCAGTACATTCCGCTCCAGGTCCCGGTGCGCGCGGAGATGAACGCGATGATGCACAGGATCCCGGCGGCCAGCAGCAGCCGCAGGTCGCAGGTATAGGCCAGCAGCAGGGCGAGCGCGGCCCACGGGATCAGCGCCTTGTCGGAAGGCGTGATGTTGAAGATCTGGCCGAGCAGGGCGATGTTCAGCACGAAACAGGCGAACGCCACCAGCGCCGCGAGCTTGGTGAAGTAGCCGGATGCGTCCCGGCCCTGGATCCAGAGCGTCGCCAGGAACGTCCCCAGCGCCGCAACGATCAGGATCGACACCTGCGTCGCGGTCGGAAGGAGCCCCCAGAACTGGTAGAAGAGGAAGAACACGCTCGCGGCGAGCGCCAGAGCGCCGAGAAACGAGGCGATGCGCATTCCCAGGGAGAGCTGCTTGGCGCGCACGTCCTGGTCGATATCGAATGCCCGCGCGTAACCGGCGAGCAGCCCGCGGTGGGCTTCCCGGACCGCCTCGCGCTGCGCCGGCGTCAGCGCAAGGACGTGGTCGCGCTCCAGGCGTTCCAGTTCCTTCTGGAACACCCGGATCTCATCGGCGCGCTGCTGGGCCTCGGAGCGGGAGGGGGCGGTCATCTTTCCAGACGGCCGTCTGCGACCGGGCGGCGAAGCCGCTCTGAGCGGGACTGCGGCAAGACAGATGTCATGGCGTGGCTGGCCGAGGACAGCGCATTCTGAGGGGTGGCTGTTCGACCCGCAAGGATCGCCGACTTGCCTTGAGCCAAGCGCCCCTGGCACCGAGTCTACGGCGAGCCTGCTGGCGGCGCGCCTGCTCAGGCGCCATGCCCGGCCCTCGACGGCGCTGCGCGCTGTCACGCAGGCGGTGAGCTTCATTCACGAGAATTACTCGCGGACCGTGAAGCTCGAGGACATGGCCGCCGCGGTGAGCCGAAAAAAAAAGACGCTCGGGAGTTCTTCGTGATCGTGCGGGCAATCCCGTCCGACCTCCCACTTCACGATTCACCCGAGCGCGCCGCTAGGTAGTGCATTCGCCGTGCCACTGCACCATGTCGGAATTACGACATCCTCGGCGGGCAGGAAAGAAGCCTTTGAACAACAGGGCGCCCAACGGTTGTCGGAGGTCCAACAGGGCAGGCGTTAGCCGATCGTCACTGCGATCGCTGAACAACGGCATATGAAGCCGCCGAAGGATCGACAGTCGACGAAGTTGTGACTTGCGCTCTTCGCGGGGAGGTCGGCGGGAGTCGATGGCAGAAGCTGTGTGACGGACAGCACTGACTGCTGCGGAGCCTCGTCCATGGATAAGTCGCTGTCGGCAGCCGCTTGTCTCGTACTGCACAGTGCTGTTGCGGCCGTGAGCACCTCGAGCTTTCAGGCAAAGGAACCCCTTGGGCACGACGCAGCCCATAACCCTGAGCAGCCTGGCTGCAGGTCGTCCTACAGGAATTGTCATGGATACCCTACAGATTGCATGCAAAAAGGCCGCGCCTCGACCCCAAAGACCCTACCAGTCAGTCCACTTCTGAAGTCTCGTTGTCGATTGCTTTGCTGTTCGGGGTGATTGTTGCTACGTTAGAGACTTAGCATTGGTTTTGAATGTGAATCCCAGTCTTTCAGGTGTTATTGTCTAGCATGCCGGAGCGATCCAGGATCTTGTTTGTCGAGGACGCCGTGAACGATGCGGAACTCGCGGCGAGGGAATTGAAACGCGCTGGCCTCCTCTTCGAAGCGCTCAGGGTCGATACCGAGCCCGAGTACCGCAAGGCGATCCAGGAGTTCGAGCCGCACATCATCCTGTCCGACTTCTCGATGCCGCATTTCGATGGCATGGAAGCGTTGAGGATGGCCGTAGAGTTGTGTCCGGACGTTCCGTTCATCTTCGTCTCAGGCACGCTGGGGGAAGAGTACGCGGTTCGTGCACTGAGAAACGGCGCGACGGACTACGTCCTGAAAACCAACCTCATTCGCCTGCCGGCCGCAATCGAGCGGGCAATGCGCGAAGCCAAGGAGCGGGTTGCGCGCGAGGCTCTGCAGCGCGATGTGCGTGAGAGCGAGCAACGCTTCCGGCAACTGGCGGAGAACATCCGTGACGTGTTCTGGATGCGCGCGATCGATACCGGCAAGAGTCTCTATGTCAGCCCGGCGTACGAGCAAGTGTGGGGAGGCTCGCTCGATCCGATCGAGAACATTCACGCGCAATGGAAGCAGTCCATCCATCCAGAGGACCGCCCCCGGATTCTCGATGCCATCGAGGAAATGATAGCGGGCAGGGCAACGCTTGACGTGGAGTACCGGATCGTCCGGCCTGACGGCTCGATACGGTGGATCCACGACAGGGGATTCCCGGTTCGCGATGCCGAGGGCCGAATCTACCGCGCTGCCGGCATCGCAGAGGACATCACCGAGCGCAAACTGGGGGAGACACAGCTACGCGAGAGTGAGACGAAGTACCGCCAACTCATCGAGCAAGCCTCCGATGGCATCTTCGTCAGCGATCCGCAAGGAAACTTTGTTCTGGTGAATTCCCGCGGCTGCCAGTTGCTGGGCTACGCCGAAAGCGAACTGCTGGGGTTGAACGAGGCGCTTACCTATGTGGAGGAGGACAGGAACCTCCATGCCGAACGCATCAAGCGGATTCGTGTCGGTGAAATCCTGACTTTCGAGCGCTTGATCCGGCGCAAGGATGCATCCACTTTCCCGGCCGAGATCAGCGTCAAGATGCTCGACAACGGCACCGTGCAGGTGATCTTCCGGGACATCACTCAACGCCGTGTCCAGGAAGAGAAGATCGCGCGCCTGAGCCGGATTCAAGCCGTCCTCGGCGGCATAAACTCGGCGATCGTCCGCATCCGAGATCGGCAGCTGCTCCTGCAGGAGGCCTGTCGCATCGCCGTGGAGCATGGCGGGTTCAGGATGGCCTGGATCGGCCTGGTGGACAAGAGCGCGAAAAGACTGAACGTCGTCACCTGGTCAGGTTTCGAGAACGGGTTCTTCGATATCTGTCACAGGCTGTCGATCGAGGCGGGAACGTTTGAAGGCGAAGGGGCGCCGGGACGGGCATTTCGCGGCGGGAAGCCTGTCGTGATGAACGATTATGCCGCCGATCCACGTGTTCACTACAAGAAGGAGCACCTAGAGCGAGGCTATGCCGCGGGTATAGTTCTGCCATTGCTTGCCGGCGACGAGGCGCTGGGCGTGCTTGCGATGTATGTGCAGGAGACAAACTTCTTCGATGACGATGAAGTCCTGCTCCTCCAGGACCTGGCCGGAGACGTCTCCTTTGCAATGGAATACATCGACAAGGAGGAAAAGCTCAAGTACCTGGCTTACTACGATGCGCTGACCGGACTCCCCAACACGACGCTCTTCCACGATCGGCTGACACAGTTCATAAATGCCGCCAAGCGCAACACCACCAAGGCAGCGGCAATACTCATCAATCTCGATCGATTCAGGCATCTGAACGAGACCCTGGGCCGGCATGCCGGCGACCAGGCCCTCAAGATACTGGCGCAACGTATCAGCCAGGCGCTGCCGGAATCGTCCACCGTGGCCCGGGCGACGGCCGATACCTTTGCCATCGCCGTTGCCGACATCAAGCACGAAGACGACGTGGTGGACATCCTGCAGCAGCGGGTCTTCGGGCTTCTTGGTCAGCCGCTCACGCTGGACGCGAGCGAGATACGAATCTCGGCCACTGCCGGGATCGCGCTGTACCCCAACGATGGCGCCGGCAACGAGACTATTTTTGCCAACGCGGAAGCGGCGTTGAAGCAGGCCAAGAGCACAGGCAGCAAGTATCTGTTCTACGCACCGGAGATGAACGCCAGGGTTGCCGAGAAGCTGACCCTGGAGAACAAGCTTCGGGTGGCCCTGGAGCGGCAGGAGTTCGTGCTGCACTACCAGCCCAAGGTGAGCCTGAAAGGCGGCGAGGTGACCGGCCTCGAGGCCCTGATTCGCTGGAACGATCCGCAGGCGGGGCTCGTGCCGCCGGTGAAGTTCATTCCGCTGCTGGAAGAAACCGGAATGATTCTGGAAGTTGGAACGTGGGCGATCCACCGGGCCCTCGAGGACCGCCGACTCTGGGAAAGGAGGGGTCTGAAGCCGCCCAGGGTCGCGGTCAATGTCTCGGCCCTGCAGTTGCGGCAGAAGAATTTTCTCGACGTTCTGAAGGAGGCGCTCAAGGACCCAAGCGGACACCCATGCGGGCTCGATCTCGAGATAACTGAAAGCCTGATCATGGAGAACATAGAGGGCAACTTTCAGAAGTTCGCCGCACTACGGCAGCTGGGCATCGATATCGCCGTCGACGATTTTGGCACCGGTTATTCCTCTCTGAGCTACCTGGCAAAGCTTCCCGTGAATGCATTGAAGATCGATCGCTCCTTCGTCCATTCCATGATCGGAAGCCCCGAGAGCGCAACGATCGTGTCGATGATCGTCTCGCTTGCGCATTCGCTGAAACTGAAGGTCATCGCGGAAGGGGTCGAAACCGAGGAGCAGTCGAAGTTTCTGCGGGGCCTCGGCTGCGACGAGCTGCAGGGCTTCCTGATAAGCCGCGCGATTCCTCCGGAGCGCGTGGAAACCCTCTTATCGGACTGACCCGGAGCCGGCTGGCTTCCGCGGACTTCCTGCAAGGGTGTCGGGACAGTGTCCGGTAGATTGTGCCTGACGTTTCCGTGGAACGTGCCTGCGGTTGCTGCAGAAGGACGATGAAGACGACCGGTAACCGACTGAGCCATCGGCAGCACCAATCACTGGACGGGAGGAACATGGCGAAGGGAGCGAGCGACGGCATGCATGGTGTCACAGGCGGACTGAAACGTTCCCCTGGAGTGCTGACTGTCCTGCCGCTGACAATCGCGCTGGCAAGTTTCCGGGTTCTCGCTGCCGGACCGGATTCCCACGATCTTGCAGACCTCAGCCTGGAGGAACTGACCAGCATCGAAGTCACGTCGGTTTCGAAGAAGCCCGAACGACTCGGTGACGCGCCGGCGTCGGTCTTCGTCATCACTGCGGAAGATATCCGCCGCTCCGGCGCAACCAGCTTGCCGGAAGCGCTGCGTCTCGCACCGAATCTGCAGGTCGCCAGAATCGACTCGGCCGACTACGCCATCAGCGCCCGCGGCTTCAACAATTCGACGGGTAACAAGCTGCTCGTCCTGATCGACGGCCGCAGTGTCTACACTCCGCTTTTCTCCGGAGTATTCTGGGATGTGCAGGACCTGATGATGGAGGACATCGACCGGATCGAGGTCATCAGCGGTCCGGGCGGCACGTTGTGGGGTACCAATGCGGTCAACGGCGTCATCAACGTGATCACGCGGCCGTCCAAGGACACTCAGGGGACGCTGGTCAGCGCCGGGGCCGGGAACCTGGAGTCGGGGTTCGCGCTGCGTCACGGCGCAGCGTTGGGCGAGAACGGACGTTTCCGGATGTACGGCAAGTTCTTCGATCGCCAGAATACCGAACTCGGAAACGGCAGGGAGGTCGCAGACGACTGGAGCAAGAGCCAGCTCGGATTCCGCGCCGATTGGAGCAGCCCGGTCGAGACCGTAACCCTTCAGGGCGACGCCTACAGCGGCGACCTGGAGCAGTCGGCGCCCGGCACGACCGAGGTATCGGGACTCAACCTCCTGGGGCGCTGGAGCCGGCAACTTGCGGATGGTTCGACCGTGCGCCTGCAAGGCTACTACGATCATACCGAGCGCGATATCCCCGGCACCTTCGGCGAGAACCTGGATGTTCTCGACGTAGAACTGCAGCACTCGACCCGGCTGCTGCAGGCACACGAGTTTGCATGGGGCGCAGGCTATCGATACGCATACGATCGCGTGCAGAACAGCGCCGTGCTTGCGTTCCTTCCGGCCAACAAGAGCCTGCACTGGGAGAACATCTTTGCCCAGGACACCATCTCCCTGCTTGAGAATGTGCAGGCGATACTTGGCGTGAGACTGGAGACCAATGTCTACACCGGACTGGAAGTCCTGCCGAGTGCGCGCCTGGCGTGGAAGGTCGCCCCGGAGAGGCTCATCTGGAGTTCGGTCTCGCGCGCGGTGCGCGCTCCGTCGCGTCTGGACCGGGAGCTTTTCGTTCCCGCCAGTCCGCCCTTCGCCGTACTGGCCGGCGGGCCGGACTTTCAATCGGAAATCGCCACTGTTACCGAGATAGGTTACCGGTCTCAGCCCTCGCCCAGGTCGTCATACTCGGTGACCGCATTTCATCATGTATACGACGAGCTTCGGAGTATCGAACCCTCCCCCAGCGGCCCGGTGCTGGGCAACAAGATGAAAGGCACGGGCAGGGGTGTCGAGGCATGGGGTAACGTCCAGGTGAACGATATATGGCGCCTTAGCGCCGGGGGATTCGTCCTGGACCAGGACCTGGAGCTGGAACCGGACAGTGGCGACACGGGCACCGCGACGGCAGGCAACGATCCGGACTACCAGGCGATGCTTCGTTCGTCGTTGGATCTGCCGGGCCGTGTCGAACTGGATGTGGGTATCCGGCACGTCGCCAAGCTACCCGATCCCGAAGTTCCGGCCTATACGGCGCTCGATGTGCGCATAGGCTGGCGTCCCCGCTCCGATGTTGAGCTGTCGCTCACCGGCCAGAACCTTCTCGAAGCAAGCCACCCGGAGTTCGGCACCGCTGCAACCCGAAGCGAGTTGTCGCGCAGCATTTACGGCAGGATTCTATGGCGCTTCTAGGGTCTGGAGTTCGGTACGCCGGAGAGCGGCCGGCAGGCGCGTTCAAGTCGCTTGCAGGTCGCCTCGCGCGGATGACCGCCGCAGCAGCGGCAACCATCTCCCTGGCGCTCAGCGCCTACGCCGAGCAGGCCCCGGCGCTCGAGCAGCAGGTCAAAGCCGCCTTCCTGTTCAGGTTCGGGGCCTATGTCGAGTGGCCGCAGCAGGCATTCGCCGGGGCTGAATCCCCGTTGACGATCGGGGTCGTGGATTCCGAGGAACTCGCCGAGGAACTGCTTCGGGTTGTGGTCAGCAGAACGATCGACGGCCGGCCGATCGCTGTCCGGCGGGTGCGCCCCGGCGAACTGCCGTCGGACATTCACGTCCTGTTCATCGGGCAGAGCGCGAGTTCTCAGTCTGCCGACCTGTTACGGCAAACGAAAGGCCGTCCGGTCCTTACGGTGACCGAATCAGCCGCCGGGCTTTCCGACGGCAGCGTCATCAATTTTGTGCTGGTGGACAAGCGCGTTCGCTTTGAGGTGTCGCTCGAGGCCGCGGAACGCAACAGGCTGAAGATCGCAGCGCCTTTGCTGTCCGTTGCCCTGCGGGTGCGGGACAAGGCGCAATGAACCTCGGTCTGGGCATGCGCTCGGTGCGCAACAAGCTCTTCGCCGGCGTGCTGCTGACCAGCCTGGCGGCCTTGCTGGTGGCGGGCGTGGCAATGGGCATCTATGACATGCGCAACTACCACAACGCCCGTGTCACCGATCTCGTTACCCAGGCGGAGTTGATCGGGCGGGCCAGTGCGGTTGCGCTGCAGTTCGAGGACAGGAAGTTCGCCACAGACAACCTCAACCTGCTCAGTGTGCGTCCGAAGATCCTCTCGGGGGCGATCTACAATGCCAAAGGCGCCCTGTTCGCCAGCTACGCCCGTGAGGATGTTTCTCCTCGAGGCATCCCGACGCTTCCCGACGTCGACGGGGTCAGGGTATCCGGCGAAAGGCTCGAGTTGTTCAAGCGCATCGTCGAAAACAACGAGATCCTGGGAACGGTGTACTTGAGCTCGTACTACGAATTCTGGGACAGGCTGTGGAACTACCTCGAAATCGTGCTGGCGGTAAGCGCTCTGGCGCTGGGCGTCTCGCTGTTGCTTTCGTGGTGGCTGCAAACGCAGATCACGCGGCCGATTCTGGATGTGACAGGGGTGGCCCGCAACGTGGTCGAGCGCCGCGACTACACGCTGCGCGCGACCAGGACCACCAAGGACGAGATCGGCTACCTCGTCGATGCCTTCAACGATATGCTGGCCGAGATATCGCGCCAGACCGAGGCGCTGAAGTCGACCAATCAGGCACTCGAACTTCAGATGTCCGAGCGCAACGAGGCAGAGCGGGCCTTGCGCGGAAGCGAGAGGCGCAGTCGCACCCTGCTCGACGCGATGACTTCGCTGGTGTGGACGACCGATCCAGACAGGGCATTCTCGGTGGACCAACCGGCCTGGGAGGCCTATACCGGGCAGAGCGCGGATGAATGCCGCGGCGCCGGCTGGCGACGCGCCTTTCAACCCGAGGATCGCGCCACCCTGGAACGGATCTGGATTGAAGCCGCAAGGGAGGTGAAACCGATCGAGTGCGAGGTCAGACTGTGGCACGCTGCCTCCTCCGGTTATCGCCTCGTAAGCCTGCGCGCCGCCCCGGTCCTGGACGAACAGAGCCGGGTCCTCGAATGGATCGGTACGGTCACCGACATAGACGACCGCCGGCGCGCCGAGGAGGAGATCCGACGACTCAACGCGGAGCTTGAAGAGCGGGTACGGCTGCGAACCGCCCAGCTCGAGGGCACGAACAAGGAGCTCGAGAGCTTTTCCTATTCCATCTCGCATGACCTGCGCGCACCCCTGCGGGCGATCGACGGCTACTCGCAGATGCTGGAGGAAGATCATCGTGACCGCCTCGATGACGAGGGCAAGCGGCTGCTTGCCGTCGTGCGTGACGAAACCAAGAGAATGGGTCGTCTCATAGACGACCTGCTGGCATTCTCGAAGCTGGGCCGCCAGCCGGTCCAGGCGACGGTCGAAATCGACATGACGATCCTGGCGAAGGAGGTCGCACAGGAACTCGTGCGCGGCAGGCCGGAAGGACAGGTGAGGCTCGACGTGTGGCCGTTGCCTGCAGCCAACGGGGACAGGATGCTGCTGCGGCAGGTGTGGGTGAACCTCCTGAGCAACGCGCTCAAGTATGCCGGCGCGCAGACGCGACCGGAGATTCTCGTGACCGGGGAAGTGGCCAACGGCGAGGCGGTGTATCGTGTGGCGGACAACGGTGTCGGTTTCGACATGAAGTACGCGGACAAGCTCTTTGGAGTCTTTCAACGCCTGCACAGCGCCGACGAATTTCCGGGAACCGGCGTGGGACTCGCGATCGTCCACCGCATCGTGACGAAACACGGCGGGGGAGTGCGGGCAAGCGGCAAGCCGGGCGAGGGCGCGACTTTTACTTTTACACTACCGATGGGACGGGACGATGGGTGACTACGAACAGGTAGAGATCCTTCTCGCGGAGGACAACTCTCGCGACGCCGAGATGACCATGCGCGCGTTGCGAAGGATCAACTTCGTAAACAGCATTTACTGGGTCAAGGACGGTCAGGAAGCCCTTGATTTTCTCTTCGGCGCCGGCGCGCAGGGCGACAACGTGCCGCCGCGTTCTCCGAAACTGGTGCTGCTCGACATCAAGATGCCGAAGGTGGACGGCATAGAGGTGCTGCGCAGGATCAAGGAGGATGAACGTACGCGCACGATTCCGGTGGTGGTCATGACCTCCTCGAACGAAGAACGCGACGTGTTCGACAGTTATCGCCTGGGGGTGAACAGCTATATCGTCAAACCCGTGGGTTTCGCTGCTTTTGTTGAAACGGTGAGCAAGATCGGGATGTACTGGATTCTGACCAATCGCGCACCTCAGGGTTGAGGCTGTCGGGCTCGGCAGAAGATGGGCCGTGGTCTCATGGTCTGTGCGCAAGCACACGGCCGGCGCGGTTGCCGGTGGGCCTGCCGTCGCTCCACACGATGGCGCCGTTGACGATGGTGGCGACAATGCCTTGCGCCGCCTGGATCGGTCTTTCCCAGGTCGCGGTCTCGGCCACCGTCTCCGGATCGAACAGAGTGATATCGGCAAAGGCGCCCACCTTCAGCACGCCCCGATCCTTGAGGCCGAAAGTCTTTGCCGGCAATCCGGTCATCTTGCGCACCGCAGTTTCGAGAGGGAACAGCTTGAGGTCGCGCGAGTAGTGGCCCAGCACGCGCGGGAAACAGCCCCACAGCCGCGGATGCGGGGCCATGTCGTGCGGCAATCCATCCGAGCCGACCATGGTGTTCTCGAACGACAGGATCCGCTGCACGTCCGCTTCATCCATCGAGAAGTAGATCGCTGAGGCAGGCTGCAGTTTCTCGATCGCTTCCTCGTACGGCAGCCCCATCTTCCTGACTACTTCCTCGAGGTCCATTCCGGCGTACTGCGGCAACGGCCTCGAGGAGCTGACGATCACCTTCGAGCAGATCTTCGCCCGGCCGGCGCTGAGGATGGTGGAAGAGGCGACGTAGGGATAGCAGTCGAGGCATACAGGCTGCTGGCGCATCGCCTGGGCAATGTGCGGCAGGGTCTCCTTCGAGCGGCCGTGGTTCGGCAGGCCGACGACCTTGTGATGGGAGACCACCACCGGGACATCGAGTGCTTTGCCGATGTGAAAGGTTTCGTCGAGCGAGTCCATCACCTGCTCCGCTTCGTTGCGCATGTGGGTGCAGTAGATGCCGTTGAACTCCTTCAACGGCCGGCAGATCTCGATCACCTCCTCGGTGGGCGCGGCGTTGGCCGGCTCGTAGTACAGCCCGGTCGATACGCCGATCGCGCCGGCGGCGAGCGCTTCGCGCGCCAGTTGCTGCATCCTGCCGATTTCGGTCTCGGTGGCGGGCCGGTCGAAGCGATCCATCGTTGCCACCCGCAGGCTCGTATGGCCCACCAGCAGCCCGCAGTTGGTCGCGGCGGGATGGGCCATCAACTCTTCGACGTAGGATCTAAAGGCGGGGAAGCGGAACCACTTGCCCTCGTCGTCCAGCAGATCGAGCGGCGGAGGGACGCGGCCTTTCATTGCGCCGGGAATCGGCGAGAGCGAAATGCCGCAGTTGCCGGCCACCACGGTGGTCACGCCCTGGCTGACCTTGGGCGCCATGTCAGGACTCGAGAGCATCAGCCGGTCGTCATGGGTATGGGCGTCGATGAACCCGGGCGCGGCCACTTGTCCCGAGGCGTCGATCTCGATGTCGGCCTGGTCGCGATCCAGCCTGCCGATGGCCGCGATCCGCTCGCCTTGAAGGCCGATGTCCCCGCTCGTGCGCGCGGCGCCGGTGCCGTCGATTATGGTGGCGTTGCGGACCAGAAGATCAAAGTGCTGTTGCTTCATCGTGTCGGAATCCTCAGTCCAGCTTCGCACCGGCGCGCTTGATGACTTCGGCCCATCGTGGACGTTCCCGCTTCGCCAGTGCGAGAAATTCCTCCGGCGTGCTGCCGTCGGGCTCGGTGTCGAGTTGCGAATAGCGCTGGCGCACGAACGGCGAGTTCAGCGCGCCCACGATCTCCCGATGAAGCCGGGCGACGATCTCGCGCGGCAGCTTCGCCGGGCCGATGACTCCGCCCCAGGCGACGGTCTGGTAACCGGGAACGCCGGATTCGGCGATTGTAGGGATGTCGGGGAACAACGGCGAGCGCCTCCCGCCGGACACGCCGAGCGCCCGCACCCTGCCGGCCTTGGCGTGGGGCCCGATCGAAGCGAGATTATCGAAAATGACGTGGGCTTCGCCGCCGATCACATCGCTGATCGCCTGCGGGCTGCCACGGTAGGGAACGTGGAGCATCGACACCCCGGTCATCGCCTTGAACAATTCCCCCCCGAGGTGACCGGTGGTGCCGTTTCCGGCCGAAGCCATGACCAGTTTCCCCGGGTTGCTCCTGGCGTAGGCGATGAGTTCCCCGACGCTGCGCACCGGGACATCGTTGTTCACCGCGAGCAGGTTGAAGACCCGCACGCAGCTCGAGATAAGCGTCAGGTCTCTTTCCACTTCGTAGGGCATTTCCGGCAGCATGCTGTAGTTGATCGCGAGCGACACGATATTGCCGTAGCCCAGCGTGTAGCCGTCGGGCGGCGAGCGCACCACTTCCAGCGTGCCGACCACGTAGTTCGCCGCCGGCTTGTTGATGATGACGATCTGCACCCCCAGCCGGCGCGACAACTCGTCGGTGAGGATGCGCATCAGCGTGTCGGGCGAGCCGCCCGGGGACGACGGCACGATGAAGCGGATCGGCCGGTCGGGATACTCGCACCAGCCACAGCCGGCGGCGGCCAGCAGCACCAGCGCCAACGCGCCGGGGGCGAGCAGGGAGGACACTGCTCCACGCCGGATCATTGCGCTGCAACAGGCGGGCCGGACACCAGTTAGATCCGCCGCCGGATCGTCTCCAGCGCGAGCTTGTCTCCCGCTGCTTCGGCGAGCCGGGCCTGAACATTCAGCCAGGCCAGCACGGGTCGGCGAAGGCCTTCCTGCGAAGCCGCTTCCACCGCAGCCGCGACCGTGGCAGGGGAGATGCCGGCGCGTTTCATCAGTACGCCGGCAGCGATGATCCGAGACAGCGGGTCATCGATCTGCTGTGCCGCCTGGTTCTGCCCCTGCTCGCTGCGCGCCTCGACGACCGGGCGGTACCGCGCGGCAAGGGCACTGCGGTCGAGCCCTTCCCACCGTCCCGCGAGGAAGTCTGCATAAGCGCGATCTTCGGAGTCCGCGTCGAGCAGCAGCGGCTCGATCGCACCGCAGACCTCGAAGTCCAGCGCCGCGGTGCCGATCGCGCAGCGGAAAAGCTCTGCGCGGGCCGCAAGATCCAGCCGCCCGGTGCTCGAGATCGCGGCCCGGGCCGCGGCCAGATCACGGGCGGCTCGCAGGCTGTCCCCCGAGAAGTAGTGTTTCTTGTAACCCTCGAGCGCGGCAAATGCCTCCTCCTGCCAGACTGGCGCCGGTGGCCCGCCGGCACAGGCGCACAGCAGCGGCAGCAGCGCAGCCGCTGCGATAACCCTGGCGTTCATGGCAGCTTGATCCGCGTGTCGCGGGCGAATGGCCACTTGCGGTTGATCTCGTCGAGCAGGTTGTCGACTTTTTCGATGTTGGTTTCGACTTCGGCCCGCAGGGCCACCAGGTCGCTGCTGGCCGTCTTGATGCTGGAGGTCGCGTCGCGGGCATTGGAGGCGGCCACTTGTGCGGTTGCCAACACTTCATCGACGGCGCGCAGGCTGTCGCCCGCCTTGTTCAGCACGGTGTTGAGCTGGGCCATCGACCTGTGCGCCTCATCCATCATCCCGCCTTGCGCGAACATGCGCTCATCGGTCCTGGCCAGCAGACGCTCCAGGCGGGCGGAGGTGTTGTTCATCGAGACGGTCAGCGCATTCAGCCTCGACACGGTGTCGATGACCTTCTTCGCGTTCTCCGCGCTGCCGGTGACCCCTTCGATCAGGCCATACTCGCCCGACATTTTTCCCGTGATCGACTCCAGGTTGGCGAGGCTGCGATGGAAACTGGAGTCCTCGTTGGTCAGCTTATCCACGTTCTCCAGGATCTCGTTGGCGCGGGCGATCATGCCGGGAATGTCGGCGGTGGCGTCGCTGGATGCGAGCTTTAGCACAGCGCCGGCCGCCAGCGGCGGGTCGTTCAGGTTGGGGCTGGCGGAGTCTATCCGCACCGCGCCGAAAATCGGCCTGCTTAGGGTGAATACAGTGGTCGATCGCAGCCACCGCGAGTCCTTCTCACGCACCCTGACTTCGAGGTGAACCTGGCCATCATCGCCAAGGTCCATCTTCGCCACGTTGCCGATCGGGAAACCGGAAAAAGTCACCGGCATGCCCACGCTCGCGCCTTCGGCGTTTCGTGTGACCAGAGTCAGGCTGCGCCAGGGCTCGAACGTCCCGCGACCGTGCAGCGCATAGACGACCAGCCCGATCGCGACCAGCGGGATCAGCAAGACCAGCGCGGAGACCTTGAGCGACAGGCCTTTCACCCGCGGCGGGGATAAAGGGGCGCGTTCCATTCGTAGTCCACAATCCAGCATTGCGCGAAACGGTCTTCGAGCGCAGACAGTTTGGCGTCAAGAAAAGGGGGGTAGTGCGTATCCGGCAACTGGCGGCCCGGCCGGTCGATCAGGATTATAGGCGGCGCCAGCGCGACCGCCCGCAGCAGCTTGGCGAGGAAGCGCTCTTCGTGGCCCAAATCCGGGTCGCGCCAGCCGGAGCAGTGACCCAGACCCACGCGCTCGAGCAGGTCCGTTGCAGAGCCCAGAGCCTGCTGCGCGTCGGCGCCGCGGCGGAACTGCAGCACGACGGCGACGTTCTCCAGCACGGTGAGGTTGGCGCGCAACGGCAGCCGGGCGGAAACCAGAACCGCCTCCGGATGCGACTGGATCAGGCGGCTTTGCTCGTCTCTGTCAGCCACGAAACAGATCCTGATCACGCCCGTCTGGCTTGCGACTACGGCGGGCGCCGAGGCTTCTGGCTCAGATGACATAGGTCACGGCCAGAGCAGCGACCTCGATCAGCATGAGCGCCAGAAACAGGCGGACCATGCCACGCCGCACTGCGACCGGCGCGAACGAAAGGCGCTTAGGGGTCTGCAATCCCTCCGCGATCGGGATGATGGTCACTGCCAGGCCGAAGGCCAGCGTCTTGCACCAGAGGATGAGCATCGCGGAAACGCTGAACACCTTGCCGATGGCGCGGGTGAAATCTCCCGGCGGCAGGCTCCAGGGCTGCAGGTCGATTATGATCAGATGCGCGAGTCCCAGGGCGATGATGCTGCCCAGCGCGGTCAGCGAAAGGACTGCAACGGTGCCTCCGATGACCCGCGGGACGAGTTCGAAGCGCAGTGGATCCACTCCGACCAGCTCCAGAGCCTCAAGCTCGTTGTGGATCTTCATCAGCGCGACTTCGGTGTTTATCGCGGCCCCGGTTCGCACCGCCACCAGCAGCGCGGTAGTGAGCGGCAGGATCTCGAGCACCAGGATGCGGATGACCAGCTCGAGCGCGTAACCGTAGAGGTTGAAGCTTCGCGCAGTCTCGCCGACTATCTGGATGAGTACGGCGCTCATGAAGGCCACCACCGCGATGAAGCTCGGAAGCACTTCCCAGGCGGTGAAATAGATCTGCTTCTGGATGACTTCACGGGTGGCGCTGTTGTAGCTGCCGGGCGAGAGTGCGCCGGCCAGCGCGGCAGCAGCGAAGCGCCCGGTCTCCAGCCACGCCGGCGACAACCGGTCGAGCGAGGAGGACGGGCGTGGATGCGAAAGTTCCTGCCGGGTACTCATGGCTGGATGATACCTTGCAGCGTCGCGGCCCACGTTGGGCTGCGGCGCCCTCCTGGTCGATAATTGTCCGGTCGCCGCCGGCGCACGCATGTCCGGCGGCCTGAGAGTTCTTTCGGAAGACACGCCGCTGAGATTCGCTCCCATCGTTCCCGCGCAGGTCTCCTTCCGCGACCGCACGCTGTTCTCGGAGCAGTTCAGCGACGTCTATTTCTCGCTGGACGGGGGGCTCGAGGAAACCCGCCAGGTGTTTCTCCGGGGCAACGGGTTGCCGGGGCGATTCGTCTCGTCGCCGCGGTTTACGATCGTCGAGCTCGGTTTCGGCTCAGGGCTGAACTTCCTGGCGACATGGCAGGCGTTTCGCGCGCACGCTCCTGCCGCGGCACGGCTGCATTTCGTCTCGGCGGAAAAGCATCCTTTCCGCGCGGCGGATCTGCAACGGGTGCATTCGGCCTGGCCGGAACTGCGACAACTGTCCGCGGCTTTGCTGACGAACTACCCGCCGCTGAAATCCGGATTCCACAGGCTGCATCTCGATCGCGGGCGAGTGGCGCTGACGCTGCTGCTGGGCGATGCGCTGGAGACGCTGCCCGAGCTGGAAGCCGCGGCGGACGCATTCTTCCTCGACGGTTTTGCCCCGTCGCGCAATCCGCGGATGTGGCGTCCGGAACTGTTTGCCGAACTTCGGCGGCTGGCTGCGCCGGGCGCCACCGCCGCGACCTATTCGGTGGCGGGTGGCGTGAGGCAGGGGCTCGCGCAGGCGGGCTTCTCGCTGGAGAAGCGGCCTGGGTTCGGCCGCAAGCGGGAGATGCTGGTGGCGTGGCTCGACCAGGCAAAACCACCTCGACCCGAGCCCGGTCGCACGGTAGCGGTGGTGGGAGCGGGAATCGCGGGCACCAGTTGCGCGCTGGCGCTCGCCCGGCTCGGGTTCGAGGTCGAGTTGCTGGAGCGCAGCCCGGCGCCGGCGTTTGCCGCCTCGTCCAACCCGGCCGGGCTGGTACGGCCCTTCGTGACGCTGGAGCGCGGCGCCCGCGGCCGATTCACCTGGGCTGCTTTCGCCTACGCGACCCGCCACTACCGCGCGCTGGCGCAAGTCAGCCCGGAGGCCTGGTCGCAGACCGGAGTGCTGCAACTGGCGCGAGACAGCGTCCATCGCGACAAACTCGAGCGGGCGCTGGCCGAGGGTGCGATAGCCGCGGATCTTGCCCGAATGGTGGACCCTGCCGAGGGGTCCAGGCTCTGCGGCGCGAGGGTATCGGATTCGGGCGTGTGGTTTCCCGGCGGAGGGTGGCTGGCGGGTCGGGCAGCGAGCGAAGCCGCGCTGCGAGTCGCCGGATCGAACGTGAGTCTTCGTCTGTCTGTCCAGGTGGGGGCGATCGAGCGTCGCGACGATCGCCTGGCGCTGATCGACCGGCAGGGCAAGACTATCGCCGACGTCTCGCAGGTAATCCTGGCCAACGGCCATCATGCCGGCCCACTGCTGGCCTCGAGCGGAACGGAGTTGCGGCCGGTACGCGGTCAGGTGAGCCTGCTGCCTGCCCGAGTTCCGGGCCTGGTCGCGCCGGTCTGCCAGGAAGGTTATGTCACGCCGCTCATAGACGGGGTGCACGTGGTTGGCGCCACCTACGACGAGCGCGCGGCGGACCTGGATCCGCGTCAGGAGGATGATGCTGCCAACCTGGCGCGGGCACGCCGGATGCTGCCCGGCGCGTTCGAGTCGCTGCAACCGGCGGAGGCGTCGAACTGGGTCGGATTGCGCTGCGTGACCCGGGATCGCAGACCTGTGCTGGGGCAGAGTTCGCCCGGGCTTCATGCCTGCCTGGCCCTTGGATCGAGGGGCTTTACCTGGGCGCCGCTTGCCGCAGAACTGGTTGCTTCCGCACTCGCGGGTGAACCGCTACCGGTCGAGCGCAACGTGGCGGCCGGCCTGGCGCCGCAGAGATTCCACCCCACCCCGCCTTCGTCCCCCGCAAGCGGCGTAGAGGAGGAGCGATAGGCAGCACTTGCAGCGACAGCTACGGCCTGTTTCCGCAGTAGGCGCTCTGCACCACCCAATCTCTGAGCTGAGCGGTCAGTTCATCGGCAAGTTCGGAGAACGCGGCAGCGCCGCCAGCTGCGTTCGGCGACGGCGCGGGTCTTTCCAGGCGGAGAGTCTTCGACTGCGTCTTGCGCCCTTCGGCGCTCTGGCGCAAGCCGGCGTGTAAGTGAAGCACCACCCGGCTGCTGCGTTCGGTGTCGAATACCTGGCTGAATTCCTCGAGATCGACCGCGAGGACGCAATCGGCGGAGCGAACCCCGACGTTTCCCAGCGCCTGGCGCAGCCTCAGAGTGAGCATCGAGGCCGGCGTTCCCGCCCAGCGCGAAAGCGAGTACGGTTCGAGCGCGCGCGGGTCACGGTATGCGAGCCGGTAAAGCATCTCGGGCCGATCCAGCCACTCCGGCGACTCGACTTCGCTGACATGGACCGAGAGCTGCACGGGCTGCGCCGCGGGGCCAAGACCGAAATCGTAGGTGCGCACCGGGTCGTCGGGCCGAGAGGCGCAGGCGGCGAGCAACCCGACTGCTGCCAGGAACAGGACAGTGTGTCTGATCATGTTCATCTGCGTTCGCCGGAAAAACCCGGCTCACCCGGGCCGGGAGCGATGCGGGTCTTGCCGAACAGCAGGCTCTGCGGATCCCGCTCGATCTGGAGCAGCACGCGCTTCAGGTCCCTTGAATCCTGGGTGAGCTGATCGACCAGATTGTTGATCCGCGGCAGGGTGCCGTCGCTGATCTCTATCGACACCTCGGCGCTGACACGGTCGAGCCGCTCTGACATCGCCTGAATGTTGGCGAGCACCTTCAGCGATTCCTCGGCGACCGGGGCGATCGCGCCGGTGGCTTGCTCGAGATTGGCGAGCGAGCGCTTGATGCGCACGGCGTTTTCCTCGTCGAGAATCCGGTTCATGCGTTCCGCGACGCGGGGAATGGACCGCAGCGCAGGCTCGATCTGGCTGGAGGCCTGCTCGAAGTTCTTCAGGGTGGCGGCAAGCCGCACCTCGTTTTCCTCGCTGGCGATCCGGTTCAGCCGCTCGAGGAGCAGATTGGCCTGGCTGAGCAGGATCTGTCCTGCAGTCGCCAGGTCGTCGAACAGGTTGGGGCGCACCGGGATGCTGGCGGGCCGCCCTGCGGCGGAGACCAGGCGCTGCGGGTCGCTGCCGTCGTCATCGAGGATCACGTAAGCCAGTCCGGTCACGCCCTGGTAGCCGAGCTGGCCGTAGGTGCCTTTGGTGATCGGGAGATTTCTCTCCACGAAGACACGGATCAGGATGTTGCGCGAATCGTCCGGGTCGACCGCGAGGTTCTCGACTTTGCCCACGTTGATGCCGCGATAGCGGACCTCGGACTGCGGGTACAGGCCGTTCACCGAGTAGCGCGACACCAGCACATAGCGTTCGTACTGCCGGGTGTCGCCTCTGAACCAGATCACCGCCAGGATCAGAACCCCGCCGAACACGAGGGTGAACAGCCCGGTAAGGATGGCGTAGGCGCGATTCTCCATCAGAACCACCTCACCCCGGTCCTCTTCCCCGGAAGGGCGGCGGACGGGGAGGCGAAGGACGCGGTGCTGTCACTCCTGCCCACTCGCAAGTGCGGTCGTCATCATGTTTGATTCCTGCCCGCGCGCGAGTGTATCAACTCGCGCTGGTCGCCGAAAAAACTTCTGGCGAACGGGTGGTCGAGCGCCACCACTTCAGGCAACGTCGCATGGGCGATGACCCGCTTCTCGGCCAGCACCGCCACGTGTGTCGCAAGATCGACCAGCGTCTCGACGTCGTGAGTCACCATCAGCACGGTCAGGTTCAATTCGTGCCAGAGTCCGCGGATCAGTCGCACGAAGGCGCGGGAGCGGTCGGGGTCCAGGCCCGCGGTGGGCTCGTCGAGGATCAGCAGTTCCGGGTCGAGCGCGAGCGCGCGCGCCAGCGCCACGCGTTTGACCATTCCGCCCGACAGCTCAGCCGGCATGCGCCCGGCGTGCTCCGGCTCGAGTTCAACCAGGGACAATTTGAGCATCACCAGGTCGCGTATCAGCTCTTCGGGCAGGCGGCGCAGCTCGCGCAAGGGCAGCGCGATGTTGTCGAAGGCGTTCAGCGCCGAGAACAGGGCGCCATTCTGGAACAGCATTCCGAAACGCCGCAACAGCGCCAGCCGCTCCAGTCTGCGAGTGCGTGCCAGCTCGACGTCGAACAGCCGGACCGTGCCGGCGTCCGGACGGGTCAGCCCCACCAGGTGGCGCAGCAGGGCGGTCTTTCCGCTCCCGGAGCCTCCGACCAGTGCCAGCAGTTCGCCGTGCTGAACTTCGAGATCGAGATCGCGGTGGATGAGCTGTCCTCCCAGGCGGGAGGTGATCCCTCGGGCCTCGATGACGTTTATCATGGCGTGAAGAAGCCGACATCGCGGAAGGCGACCGCGAAGACTGCGTCGAGCAGGATCATCAGCGTGATCGAAGTGACGACCGATGCCGTGATGCCGGCCGAGACGCTCTCGGTGTTGGGCCTCACCCGCAGCCCGAAGTGACAGGCGGCCAGCGCGATCCCCACCCCGAACGCAACGCTCTTGACCGTGGCGATCCAGAAGTTGTCCGGGTGGACCACGCTGGGCAGCGTCTGGAAGAAATACGGGAAGCTGATTCCGAGCAACACGTAGGCGGCCACCCAGCCGCCAAACAGCGCAGCGGCCACCACCCACACCGACACCAGCGGCGTCGCGATCGCCATGCCGAGCACTTTCGGCAGCACCAGGCGCAGCGTCGGCGAGAGTCCCATTGCGACCATCGCATCTATTTCCTCGGTCACCCGCATCACGCCGATCTGCGCAGTCATGGCCGAGCCGGAGCGGCCGGCGAGCAGGATCGCCGCCAGCAAGGGCCCCAGTTCGCGGATGATCGAGATCCCGAGCAGGTCGATGATGTAGAGACCGGCGCCGTAGGTGCGCAGGGTCAGCGCGGACAGGTACGAAACCACGATACCGATCAGAAACCCGACCAGCGCAGTGACCGGAAGCGCGCGAGCACCCGCCTTGTAGACCGATGCGGACACCTCCCTCCACGGAATGGCAGCGGGGTGAGCGACCAGATAGAAGAGGTCGAAGACCATATAGCCGATCAGGGCGATGAAGCCGACCGCGTTGTCGAGCAGCTTGGCTTCCTGCCGCCCGAGGAACGCCACCGGCTCGAGGAAATCCCCCATTCGACCCGGTGCCGGAGCGCGCGGCACTCGCGCCAGGCGCAGTAGCGCCGCGTCATGTTCCGGCCTGAGTGCGACCTGCGGCGGGCGTTCGCGGCCCCATGCCCGCCAGATCAGCAGCGCGCCGGTGCTGTCGAGCAAGTCGATGCCGGTGAGATCCCAGGCCAGTTCCCGGTCCGCACCGTAGTCAGAGAGCAGGCGAGTGAGCTCGTTCACCCGGCCGGCCAGCGCGTGCAGCGTCCAGGTGCCGCTCAACCGCAGGGTCTGGGTCGGTCCCGCGGCGGCAAGCTGCGCGGAAGGCCGGGTCATCCTGGGGCAGGGCCGCTCATGCGGACGCGCCGCGGCGAACAGAAAACATGAACGGCGACGCCGCCTTCGAGGAAGAGTCGGAGCGAAGCGCGACCAAGGCCTCCGATCGAGGGTTTCATGACAGCGTTCTGAGCGCGCGGATCGATAGGCCGCATGAGCTGATGACATGTCTCCCGGGCTGGTGGAGTTATCTTAGTCGGGCGTCCCCACCTGCACAAACGCGCGGCTATAATCGGCCCGGCCCAACAGCCTTCCTGCAATGAACCCGGGACGATCCCTCCTGCGCCGGCTCACCGCCGTCTTGCGCCATGTCCGCGACGAGGTCGCGCGCCGGCTCAGAAACAATTTCTACCTCTACCTCGCTGCCGCCCTGTCCATTCTCATCCTGGCCGACGCGCTGACCTTGCGCACCGTGGTGGACATGCGCCAGCGCACTTTTGACCTGATGATCCGCTACCGGCTGGTGAAGCCGCGGGCGGATGCGCAGATCGTGATTGTCGATATAAACGAACCGAGCCTCGCGGCAATGGCGAAGGACTACGGGCGCTGGCCGTGGCCGCGGCAGGTGCTCGGGGAGTTTGTCGAGAGATTGCAGGAGCAGCAGCCCAGGGCGATCGTTTTCGACGTGCTGTTCAGCGACCCCGATGTGTTCAATCCCGACAGCGACGCCTATTTCAACGAAGTCGTCGCCAACACCGACAACACCTACTTTCCGATGCTGCGGTTGCCGCGGGAAAGCGATCACCTGTCGCAGCTCAAGCCCTCGATGATTCCGGGCTCGAAACGTATCGAAGGCGTGCCCGAAAGCGCGGCGACCGTAGCGATGGTGCTGCCGTACTTCCAGGCCGTGCTGCAGGGTACCCGTCTGGGGACGCACAACATCTACCCCGAGGCCGACGGCGTGGTGCGGCGCTACCGGATCTGGCACGACGAGGACGGCTGGCGACTGCCTTCGCTGCCGCTCAGAGTGTCGACCGACCTCGGCTGGGCCGAGCCGCCGAGCCGGGACATTCTCCTGAATTGGAGGGGCAAGCCGTTTACCTACCCGTACGTGACTTTCAGCGACGTCTTTCTGGACATGCAAAAGCGGGAGCGCAGCCGTCCGGCGGACGAATTCCGCGATCGTATCGTCATTATCGGCTCGACCGCGCCGAGCCTGTTCGACATCAAGGCGACGTCGATGGCGCGGGCGTTTCCCGGAGTGGAGATCCTGGCGAACGCAATCGACAATCTGAAGCACCGTGACTGGATCCGCACGCCGCAGTCGAGCCTGCCCAACGCGGTCATTGCGCTGCTGATCGTCTGGGCCATGGCGATCGCGCTGTATCGCAATCCGGATTCCGACCGGTTCAACGGCGTCTTCGGGCTGTCCCAGGTCGGCCTGATGGCTTTTTCCTATGCCACGATCAACTTCACGTCGTACTTCATCAATCTCACCGGGCCGGTATTCATCGGCTTGATCTTCTTCTCGATCGCCCGGGTCTATTCCACCGCTACCGCGCGGGTGCTGGAAAGAACCGCGGTCGCCGAAACGCTGCATTCGCACGGCGGCAGGGGGGTTACACTGCTGCTGGTCCAGTTGCGTGCCGACGACGGCGACGTGCCGCCGCGATTTGTCCGCAAATTGCGCTCGGCCCTGCTCGCGCTGGGCACCCAGACCAAGGACGTCGAGATGCTGAAGGGACGCCAGCGCGGCGTCTGGGGATTGCTGGAGACTGCGCTGGTGCTGACCTGGGCGCACTCGCTGGACAACCCGGAACAGCGCGTGCTGGTTGCGCAGGACGTAGCCCAGGTCAGGGACAAGCTGCCGGAACTTGTGGCGCGGCTGCGCGTCAACGACGAGGAGATCGCGGCGTTGTCGGAAAGAACCGCGGCCCTGGGAAGCGGCGATCGCGAACAGGTCGAGGCTCGCTGGCGTCTGCTGCTTTCCGAGGTTCTTGCCGAAACAAATCGGAGCCGATCATGAGAGAGCTGAGACTGTGGATCCTGGCGCTGGCGTGGCTGCCGCTGGCCGCTCCCGCCCAGGAGCCGGGCACCGCTCTCAAGGACGACGTGCTGCGCGCGGAGCCCTACGCCGATGCCAAGCCGCTGGGCGACATCAGGAAGGGCGCGTCGCTGACGATCCTGGACCGCGCCACCGGCTGGTACCAGGTCGAGGCCGGCAGCGCGCGAGGGTGGATGCGGATGTTATCGGTGCGTCGCGGCGCGGCGGGACAAGCCAGCGCGGCGGCCGAAGTCGGAGGGGTGGCGGCCCTGTCCACCGGGCGCGCGGGGACAGGGCAGATCGTCTCCACCACAGGCGTGCGCGGGCTGTCGGAAGAGGAGCTGAAATCCGCCAGGTTCGACGAGGCGCAACTCAGGAAGGCCGAAGGATTTTCCGTGTCCAAGGCCGACGCCAAGACTTTCGCTGCGAAGGGCCCGCTCAAAGCCCGCAAGTTCGACTATCTCCCGGTGCCACAGCAAACTGCCGGCGGCGGATCAGAGGGAGGCCGACGGTGAGGCGGCTGGCATGCCTCGTTTTCATCGCCCTGCTGCCGCTGGCGGCAGTGCAGGCCCGCGACCTGGGCGATACCTTGCGCAGCCTGAAAGAACTGGGAGGTCAGAAGCCGCAGAGTCCGTCGCCGCAGTCGTCAGCCGCGAAGCCGGCCAAGGACAGCCCGGACCTGCCGACCATCCCGCCCATTGGCAACGTGCCCGAGGGCGACGAGATCAAGATCGGCCGCTATATCGCCGGCAATTTGCTCGGCGCCGCCCCGCTGGTCGCGGATTCGGCGCTGCAGTCCTATGTGAACCGGGTCGGGCGCTGGGTGGCATCACAGAGCGAGCGCCCGGATCTGCCATGGACCTTCGGTGTCGTCGAGTCGAACGACGTCAACGCCTTTGCGGCTCCCGGGGGCTACATTTTTGTGACCAAGGGGCTTTACGCCATGCTGCGCGACGAGGCGGAACTGGCGGGCGTGCTGGCACACGAAGTGGGGCATGTAACCCAGAGGCACCACCTGAAGGTGATGCAGCAAAGTCAGCTGGTCGGGGTGGGCAGCAAGCTTCTGACGAAAAAGCTGGGGTCGAAGGACGATCGGGTGAAGGCGCTGATCGGCAGCGGCGCCGAGATCATGGCCCGCGGGCTGGACAAGAACGCCGAGTTCGAAGCCGACAGAATCGGAGTAGTGCTTGCCACCCGTGCCGGCTATGACAGTTACGGGCTGCCTGCAGTGCTGCAGGAAATCGGCCACCTGTCCGCAGACACCGGGTCGGTGGCATTGCTGTTCAAGACCCACCCGCACCCGGACGAACGACTCGTGCGCCTGGGCGATGCGATGGGCACCCGGTTCGACGGCGTAACGGACGGGCAAAACCTTCCGGAGCGGTTACAAAGAATGAAAAGGTAGGAAATCCACCGAGCCCGTCCGGCGCTCGAAAGATTCATTTGCGGAACTCGCCGGTCCAGCATAGAATCCCTGCAAAACAACCAATAAGAGTCACTTCTTAGACTTCCGGTAGAGATTGGGGCTCGGCCGGCGGTATCTCCAAGAACACCCGCAACGGATCGGTGCTTGAAGGTCAACCCATTCGAAAGAGTGCTGCGTCCGGCTTTGCGCAACGAGAGCTTGCAGGGCAGCGACGCTTGGTTCCGGGCGCTGGTCCACAATTCTTTCGACATCATCACCATCCACGATGAAGCGGGCATGACGGTGTATGAATCGCCGGCCGCTTCCCGCCTCCTCGGCTACTCGCCGGGCTCGCTGGTGGGGCAGACCCCTTTCGACACGATCCACCCCAAGGATGTGGACAGGGCGCGCGAGTCCTTCGCCGCGCTGGTCCGGGGTGAGAACCCTGCGCCCATCGAACTGCGTTTCCGTCACGCCGACGGTTCCTGGATCTGGCTGGAGGCCCTCGGAAACAATCTCCTCGAACACCCGGGAATCCGCGGAATCGTGCTCACCTCCCGCGACGTCACCGAGCGCAAGCGTGCCGAGGAGCGGGCGCGGTACCTGGCGAACTACGATGTGTTGACCGGCCTGCCGAACCGGTTCCTCATGCAGGACCGCTTGTTGCAGGCCTGCGCCCAGGCGCAGCGCAACGGACTGCGCGTGGCGGTCATGCATATCGACCTGGACCGCTTCAAGGTGGTTAACGAGACTCTCGGCCACTACGTGGGCGATGCGCTGCTCAAACAGGCGGCGGATCGTATCAAGAAGAGCGCCAGGGAAGGCGACACCGTAGCCCGGGTCGGAGGCGACGAGTTCACCGTGGTGCTGGCGAACGTGTCTGGCGTCCAGGCGCTCTCGGCCTTCGCTGAAAAGGTGCTCAGCGGCCTCGCCAGGCCGTTCCCCGGCGAGGGCCAGGACGTATTCGTATCGGCCTCGATCGGCATCAGCCTCTTCCCGGACGACGCCAGAAGCGTGGACGATCTTATCAAGCACGCTGACGCGGCCATGTTCCGGGCCAAGGCAACGGGCCGGAACAACTACCAGTTCTTCACCCGGGAACTCAACGACGAGGTGCAGGAACGGCTGTTGATGGAAGGCGGATTGCGTCTGGCACTGCAACGCGAAGAGTTCCGCGTGGTCTATCAAGCCAAGATCGACCTTGCAACCCGCGAAGTGGTCGGTGCCGAAGCGCTTATCCGCTGGTCCCACCCCAAGCTCGGGGTGGTTGGCCCGTCGCGCTTCGTGCCGGTGGCCGAGGACTCGGGGTTGGTCGGCCAGATCGGGGACTGGGTGCTGCGCGCAGTGTGCCGGCAGATCCGGCAATGGCAAAGCGAAGGGCTTACTCTGGCGGTTGCGGTAAACGTTTCTGCGCGCCAGTTCCAGCAGGCCGACCTGGCCGACCTCGTAGTGAGCGTGCTGTCGGAAACGCAGGTGCCGGCGCGCCTGCTGGAGATCGAACTGACCGAGAGCGCGGTCATGCACGACGCCGAGGCCTCGGTGGTTGCGCTGGAGCGGCTGAAGAGCTTCGGCGTGCAGATTTCGATCGACGATTTCGGCACCGGGTACTCGAGCCTGTCCTACCTGAAACGCCTGCCGCTGGACGTGCTGAAGATCGACCAATCCTTCGTGCGCGACATCTCCTCCGATCCCAACGACGCCGCGATCGTGCGCGCCATCATCACGCTGGCTCGCAGCCTGGGGATGAAGGTGATCGCCGAAGGCGTGGAGACCGAGGCCCAGCTCGCCTTCCTCAATGCCTACGGTTGCCAGTATGCCCAAGGCTATATGTTCGGCCAGCCGATGGCGCCTGAGGAGTTTGCCAAGTTCGCGCGCGCCAACGTGCGGGCGTGAGAAACCACCTCACCCCGATGCGCGGACACGTGAGTGCCGAAGGCACCCGTCTGCGGGAAGCGCATTTGTTTCGCCTCCCGTACCGCGGCTGCGACACGTCAGCCGCAGGCCCGCTTGCGGGAGCAGACGCACAAGCCCCGACTGACTGCGTATGGCGCAGCCTCGCGCGCCCCTTCCCGCAAACGTGGCTACGCCTAACGGGTCCGGGGCGCGCTCCGCGACTACCGGGTCGGCGAAACCTCTCCCCCTGACACCGGAAGGACCGGGCGTTCGGTGAATGTCTTGCGCTCCGAAGAGATCTTCTGGCGCTCAGGCGGAGAGGATGACCGGGTGCGCGACAGTGGCGATTTCGTTGGATAAGCGCCCTCTCCATGGAGAGGGCGGGGTGAGGTGATGACACCTCGAATCCTGGTGTTCGCTGGAAGTCTTCGCGCCGATTCCTTCAACAAGAAGCTGGTCCGGATAGCTGCTGCCGGCGCGCACGCCGCGGGCGCCGAAACGACGATGCTCGACTTGCGCGATCTGCCGATGCCGATCTACGACGGCGACATCGAAAAGGCCCAGGGGTTGCCGCCGAACGCCAAGGCGTTCAAGCAACTGCTGATCGAGCACCATGGCGTGCTGCTGAGCACGCCGGAGTACAACTCTCAGTATCCCGCGGTGCTGAAGAACGCCATCGACTGGGCCTCGCGCCAGGAGCCTGGCGACACGCCACTCATGGCTTTCAAGGGCAAGATCGCAGGGGTGATGTCGGCTTCGCCGGGCGCGCTCGCGGCGCTGCGCAGCCAGATGCTTGTGCGCTCCCTGCTGCTCTACCTCGGGATGGTGGTGGTGCCGGCGCAGATCGGCATTGCGCGCGCCGGCGAGGCATTCGACGACGCCGGACGGCTCAAGGACGAAAAGCAGCACGCCGCAATCGAGGCTCTCGGGGCCGAGGTGGTCCGGTACGCGAGAAGGCTCGCACCTGGCGCGTGAGACCGCGCGCCCGAGACTATGTGCCTGCGGCCGCAGGCGGGCAGGGCGTGACGCGCGATGCCCAGCGATCCGCCCGCGACGTCCTGCCCGACCAACAAAGAGTTATCAACCCCGGCGAGGCCACGTCGCTTCGGGTGGTCAGGCGTGGACCGCAGTGGTAAGGTGAAGCGCACTCCCTGACCGATTTGGTGCACCCGTCCCCCGACGCGCCTGCGCATGGTGCGCCGGCCCCGGCTTCGACGGTCGCGATGGCCGCTCCACCTGCGCTTTTGGCTCGGCGCTCAGAGACTTGAGCGCGCATCGCGAGAATGGCACGGGCGTTGCACACGCAGCCCGGGAGGCAGAGCGCCGCCATGTCATTCGAGTCCTATTACAACGAGATGTACCTCGCTGACGGCACCGTCCGCAGCCACTACCAGCCGCTGACGGACTGGATCGCGTCCACGCCTGTCGAGCGTATCGAGCGCATGCGCCAGGCCGCGCAGCTGCTCTTCCATCGCGTCGGAATTACTTTCGCGGTCTACGGCGAAGATTCCGGCTCCGAACGGCTCATACCTTTCGACATGCTGCCGCACATCATTCCCATGGAGGAATGGCGGCAGCTCGAAGCCGGTCTGCGCCAGCGGGTCAGAGCGCTGAACGCTTTCCTGCACGACATTTATCACGGCCAGGAAATCCTGCGCGCCGGCAAGCTGCCCTCGAACCGGGTGCTGGGCAACAGGCAGTATCGTCGCGAGATGCTGGGAGTCGACTTGCCTGGCGGAATCTACGCCCACGTAGCCGGCGTCGACCTGGTGCGGGCCGGCGCCGGCGAGTATTACGTGCTCGAGGACAATCTGCGCACGCCTTCCGGCGTGTCGTACATGCTGGAGAACCGCAAGATGATGATGCGGCTGATTCCGGAGGTGTTCGCCCGGCAGTCGGTCGCCCCGGTCGAGCACTACCCCGACATGCTGCTCGACACTCTGAAAGCGGTCGCCCCGACGGGGGTGCAGAATCCAACGGTGGTCCTGCTGACCCCCGGACAGCACAACAGCGCCTACTTCGAGCATGCGTTCCTTGCCCAGCAGATGGGCGTGGAACTGGTCGAGGGTCCCGATCTGTTCGTGCGTGAGGATGCGGTCTACATGCGCACTACCAGCGGGCCGAGGCAGGTGCACGTGGTGTACCGGCGGATAGACGACGACTTTCTCGATCCACAGGCCTTCCGCCAGGATTCCATGCTGGGCGTTCCCGGACTGATGTCGGCGTACCGCAGGGGCCGCGTCGCACTGGCGAACGCGGTAGGCACCGGCGTAGGCGACGACAAGTCCATTTACCCGTATGTGCCGGAAATGATCCGGTTCTACCTGGGCGAGCAACCGCTGCTCAACAACGTGCCGACCTGGCAGCTGCGCCTCAAGGACGACCTCGCCTACGTTCTCGATCATTTGCCGGAGCTGGTAGTGAAGGAGGTTCACGGCTCCGGCGGCTACGGCATGCTGATCGGAGCGACCTCGAGCGAGCGAGAACGAGAGGCGTACCGGCAGCGCATCCTCGATACCCCGGAGAACTTCATCGCCCAGCCCACGCTGTCGCTGTCCACCTGCCCGATCTTCGTCGATCAGGGCATCGCGCCGCGGCACATCGACCTGCGTCCCTTCGTGCTCTCCGGGAGGGAAGTGGTCATGGTGCCCGGAGGCCTGACGAGGGTGGCGCTGCGCGACGGATCCCTGGTAGTCAATTCCTCGCAGGGCGGGGGCACCAAGGACACATGGGTCGTGGAGAACCAGGTGTGAGGCATGGAGCACCGGATGCGCGCGCCGAGTTTCCGGCACCGCACGTGCATTCTCTCTCGTCGCACTCGCCTCGCGTCTCGCGCCTGACACACCGGGTCTCGGGAAGCCCATGCTGAGCCGCACGGCATCGAACATCTACTGGATGGCGCGCTACGTGGAGCGGGCGGAGAACACCGCCCGCGTGCTGGAATCCGCCTATCGCATGTCGCTGATTCCGAAATCGACCGCGGTGGCCGACCAGGAGTGGTTCGCTCCGCTCAACATCACCGGCACGCTGTATCCGTTCACCGGCCGGCACGCCACGGTAAACGGTCCGGACGTGATGCACTTCATGGCACTGGATCCCAACAACCCCGGATCGATCTACTCCTGCGCCCGCGCCGCGCGGGAGAACGCGCGCAGTCTGCGAGGCGCCGTCACCTCGGAAATGTGGGAGGTGATCAACTCGACCTGGCTCGAGCTGCAGCACGTCGGCGAAGACCGCTTGCGCGGCGAGGGAGCGGTCGGCTTCTTTGACTGGGTCAAGGAGCGCTCCCATTTGTTCCGCGGGGTCACCGTCGGCACCGCTTTGAAGGACGAGGCGTTTCACTTCAACCGGCTGGGAACGTTTCTCGAACGGGCGGACAACACCGCGCGCATCCTCGACGTCAAGTACCACGTCCTGCTGCCATCGGTGCAGGATGTGGGCGGCGCAGTGGACTACTACCAGTGGGCGGCGGTGCTGCGATCGGAGTCGGCATTCGAGTCCTACCGCAAGGTCTATCGCGACGTGATCTCGCCCATCAAGGTGGCCGACCTGCTGATCCTGCGCCACGACATGCCGCGCTCGCTGCATGCCTGCTTGGACGAGGTCTACGAGTTGATCCAGTCGCTGCCGGGCGGTGCGGCGCAGGAGGCGCTTCGCCGCGCCGGCGAGTTGCATGCGCAGCTTCACTTCGGCCGGATCGATGCGGTGTTCTCCACCGGGCTGCACGAGTACCTGACCGACTTCCTCGCCCGTTTGAACGAGCTTGGGACTGAAGTCAATCGCTGCTACTTCAGCCCGGCGTACCCCTGACCCGGTATCATGAAAATCCTTCGGGGGCGGGGAGCGGTTCCATGACCTATTGCGTTGCGATGAAGCTCGACACCGGGATGCTGTTCGTATCCGATTCGCGCACCAATGCCGGCGTCGACCAGATCGCGACGTTCAGCAAGATGCGGGTGTTCGAGAAGAAGGACGAACGCGTTCTGGTCCTGCTGTCGTCCGGCAATCTGGCGGTGACCCAGAGCGCAATCAACATCCTCGACCGGCAGAAGGCTGCGGAGCAGGGCAAGGCGACGATCTGGACGGCGGAAAGCCTCTACGACGTGGCCTGCCTGGTGGGCGATGCCTTGCGCGAAGTGCAGCGTCGCGACGGCCCCTTTCTGGCGCAGTCGAACATCGACTCGTCGGCAAGCGTGATACTCGGGGGTCAGATCGGGGCCGAGGAGCCGCGGCTGTTCAACATCTACACGCAGGGCAACTTCATCGAAGCGAGCGAGGATACGATCTACTTCCAGGTCGGGGAAGCGAAGTACGGCAAACCGATCCTGGATCGCGTGCTTTCCAGTGCGACGCCTTACCAGGAGGCGGCGAAGTGCGCCCTGATCTCCTTCGACTCGACCATCCGCTCCAACATCTCTGTCGGGCTGCCGCTCGACCTGCTGTGGTATCCGCGCGACTCGCTGCGCGTCGGCGTGCAAAAGCGAATCAACGAAGGCGATGCCTACTTCACCATGATCCGCACGAGCTGGGGCAGCGGCCTGCGGCGGGTGTTCGCCGAGCTGCCCAATCCCGACTGGCTTTCATGAGATCTCTCGGGCACGAGCGGGTCGGCGCAGGGTGAAGTCGTGACCATCAGGGTGGCACTGACCCACAGGACGACCTACCGGTTCGACCGGCCGGTCGGCCTGTCGCCGCACGATATCCGGCTGCGCCCGGCGCCTCACGCCCGCACGCCGGTGTCCGGCTACTCGCTGAGGGTCGAGCCGGAGAAGCACTTCCTGAACTGGCAGCAGGATCCCTACGGCAACTGGATCGCGCGCGCGGTATTTCCCGGCAAGGCCACCGCGCTCAGCGTCACCGTGGATCTCGTGGCCGACATGACGGTGATCAATCCGTTCGATTTCTTTGTCGACCAGGACGCCGAGAAATTTCCGTTTGACTACGGTGCTGCGCTGCGCCAGCAGCTCTGGCCCTACCTGGCGGCGGAAAGCCCCGGGCGCTTGCGCACGGCATGGCTCGCCCGATTCAGCAAGGAAACCGCGCAACTCGGGCTGGGCACGATCGACCTCCCGGTCGAACTGAATCGCCGCCTGCGCCAGGACGTCGGCTACGTCGTGCGCATGGAGCCCGGCGTGCAGTCGCCCGAGCAGACGCTTGAACTGGGGCAGGGTTCTTGCCGCGACTCCGGCTGGCTGCTGGTGCAGTTGCTGCGAGATCTCGGAATCGCAGCGCGTTTCGCCTCCGGATATCTGATCCAGCTCACCGCGGACCAGAAGCCCCTCGATGGACCGGCCGGCCCGGAAAGAGACTTCACCGACCTGCACGCCTGGGCAGAGGCCTACGTGCCCGGCGCGGGCTGGATCGGCCTCGATCCGACTTCGGGCTTGCTGGCCGGCGAGGGCCATATTCCGCTTGCCTGCACCGAGAGCCCGGCCACCGCCGCACCGATCCAGGGATCTACCGATGTGTGCGGAGTCGAGTTCGGCTTCGAGATGAAGGTGAGCCGGATCCACGAAGATCCGCGTGTGACGCGGCCGTTTACCCCGGCGCAGTGGGATGCAATCGGGGCACTTGCCGACGCGGTCGAAACCCGACTCGAGGCCTGGGACGTGCGCCTGACCATGGGAGGCGAGCCGACTTTCGTATCGATCGACGACATGGACGGCGAAGAGTGGAGCTTCAGCGCGCTCGGCGATGCCAAGAGAAAGCTGGCTGGCGACCTGTTGATTCGGCTCAAGCAGCGCTTCGCGCCAGGCGGGCTTACGCACTACGGCCAGGGCAAATGGTATCCGGGTGAGCCGCTGCCGAGGTGGGCGCTCGGCTGCTATTGGCGCACCGACGGCAGGCCGCTGTGGAAGGAGGATCGATGGCTGGGCGAAGCCGGGCGCGACGACGGCAGCGGTCCCGCAGAAGCGCAGCGCTTCATCCATGGGCTCGCCGGCAGGCTCGGGCTGCATCCCGATCACGTGATCGCGGCCTACGAGGACGTGTGGAAGCTGGCGCAGGACGAGCAGAAGCTGCCGGCCAACATCGATCCGCTGGCGATCGATCTCGCCGATGCGCCCGAGCGCCGGCGCCTGGCGTCGCTGCTGCAACGCGGCCTCGCGCAGGTTGCGGGTTTTGTGCTGCCGCTCAAGGCTGCGCCTCGCCCGTGGCATGCGGGGGAGCCGCACTGGCAATCCAGCCTCTGGCCGCTGAAGCGCGACCACCTGTACCTGGTCGCCGGAGACTCGCCCATGGGTTACCGGCTTCCGCTGGACTCCCTGCCCTGGTCCGCTACCGCCGACGAGGAGATACCGCCACCGGACCCGTTCGAGGAGAAAGCGGCGCTGGACCAGCCGGCAGGCGAGGTGGCGCTCAAGGCGCGCAAACCGAAGGCTCTGCGCCTCGAGGTCGGTAAATCCGCCCCGAAGCTGGTCAGAACCGCGTTGTGCGTACAGCCGCGCGGAGGCACGCTGCACGTCTTTCTTCCGCCGATGACCACCATCGAAGACTGGATCGAACTGGTGGCGGCGGTCGAGGGCGCGGCGGCCGAGACCGGGGTTCCGGTGGCGATCGAAGGTTACCAGCCGCCGCTGGATCCGCGGCTGCAGCGGCTGTTCGTCACTCCGGATCCGGGAGTGATCGAGGTCAACGTTCATCCCGCGCGCTCCTGGCGCGAAGTCGTTGAGCACACCCGCGTGCTGTACGAGGAGGCGCGCGCCGCGCGCCTCGGCACCGAGAAATTCATGATTGACGGGCGCCATTCGGGCACCGGCGGTGGAAACCATGTAACCATCGGCGGGCTCAGTCCCGCCGACAGTCCGCTGTTGCGCCGGCCCGACCTGCTGCGCAGCCTGATTGCCTACTGGCAGAACCACCCGTCGCTGTCCTATCTGTTCTCCGGGATGTTCATCGGCCCCACGAGCCAGGCGCCGCGGGTGGACGAAGCGCGCGACGACAACCTTTATGAGCTGGAAATCGCGTTCCAGGAGATGGATCGCCGGGCAAAGCCGGGAGAGGAGTCGCTCGAGCCGTGGCTGGTGGACCGGCTGTTGCGCCACCTGCTCACCGATGTCGCCGGAAACACGCACCGGTGCGAGTTCTCGATCGACAAGCTCTACTCGCCGGACGGGCCGGCAGGGCGGCTGGGCCTGCTCGAGTTCCGCGCCTTCGAGATGCCGCCACACTGGCAAATGAGCGCGCTGCAGATGCTGCTGCTGCGCGCCCTGATCGCGCGCTTCTGGAAGTCGCCGTACAGGGCGAAACTCGCGCGCTGGGGCACCGGCCTGCATGACCGCTTCCTGCTCCCGCACCTCCTCGCCGAGGACTTCGCCGACGTGATCCGCGATCTTAACGAGACCGGCTACGCATTCCGACTCGACTGGTTTGCGGCGTTTTTCGAGTTCCGCTTTCCGCGCTACGGCACGGTGATCCACGACGGCGTGGAGATCGAGCTTCGACAGGCACTGGAACCCTGGCACGTGCTGGGGGAGGAGGCGCAGACGAGCGGCACGACCCGCTATGTCGATTCCTCGGTCGAGCGCCTTCAGGTCAGGGTAAACCGGATGGGCGCGCGCCACGCGGTGGCGTGCAACGGCAGGCCCTTGCCACTGGCCCCGACCGGGCGCCAGGGGGAGTTTGTCGCCGGGGTGCGCTACAAAGCATGGAAACCGCCGTCATCCCTGCACCCGACCATCGACGTGCATACGCCGCTCGTGTTCGACCTTGTCGATCTGCGCGCCGGCCGCTCGGTCGGCGGCTGCACCTACCATGTATCGCATCCAGGCGGCCGCAACTACGAGCGCCTGCCGGTCAATGCCTTCGAGGCGGAGGCGCGCCGCGTCGCGCGTTTCCTCGGCCACGGCCACACGGCCGGGCCGATGACGCTCGAGCCCGCGGCGCCATCGGGCGAGTTTCCGTTGACCCTCGATCTTCGCCGGGAGCCCGATGCGGTGTCGGTCTTTTCGCCGGCCCAGTCGGCTGCAGCGCAGCAACAGTAAGATCGAAGTCCCAATGAGGTATCGTTCGTCCCATGGGAACGTTGCGGAGGTGACGATGCGGCTCTTGGCGTTGCTGGCGATGCTTGCCTTGGCCTCGGTTGCCCGTGCCGAGAACTGGGTCGAGGTGGGCGCAGATGCCGAGGCGAAGTTCTATGTCGATTCCGATTCGATCGAGGTTGACCGCGACACCATCCGCTTCACCAAGCGGGGTATCTATACCCACGTTCTCACCGAGAACTTCGGCGGCCACAAGACCGCTTTCAAGGAGACTCTGGGCACGGTGGAGATCGACTGCGGCCGGCGCATCAACCGGGTCATCAAGATCGAGATGATCGGCGAAAACGGGGAAGTGGTCTGGTCCTCGGGATTGATGAAGCAGCGCATCTGGGAAGACGTGCGCCAGAACTCCCACGCCGAGTCCACGCTGGCCTATGTCTGCTCGAAGGCTGGAATCTAGTGTACCGATTCGTTAATTCGCTTACAAAGGCGACCTACCGAGTCGATGATCTCGTCAGCCGTCTTGTGCCAAACGAAAGGCTTGGGATTCTCATTGTGGATGGCGAGATAGTGACGAATGGCTTTTTCGAGTTCGATCGTGCTGCGGTGCGA
>Ga0187893_10002491_pt1 | contig 40273 bp, 38 predicted proteins | sample MA1701074metaG_FD_139574 | JGI IMG/M metagenome (GOLD analysis project Ga0187893, IMG submission 139574) | White microbial mat communities from a basaltic lava cave in the Kipuka Kanohina Cave System on the Island of Hawaii, USA - MA170107-4 metaG ...
GTGCCGCCACTCGAGGTTCTCGAACCGGGTGTACTCCTTGATGAAGGCCATCTTGATGGTGCCGGTGGGCCCGTTTCGCTGCTTTCCAATGATGAGCTCGGCGATCCCGCGGTTGTCGGGAGTCTCGTTGTACTCCTCCTCGCGGTAGATGAAGACGACGACATCGGCGTCCTGCTCGAGCGCCCCCGACTCCCTCAAATCCGAGAGCTGCGGCTTGTGTCCGCCCCGCGTCTCGGGCGCGCGCGAGAGCTGCGAGAGCGCGATGATGGGGATGTTGAGCTCCTTCGCGAGCCCCTTGAGCGCCCGGCTGATGCTCCCGATCTCCTGAGTGCGGTTCTCGAACCGGCCTCGGCCCTGCATGAGCTGCAGGTAGTCGACGATCAGGAGGTCGAGGCCGGCCTCGAGCTTGAGCCGCCGCGCCTTGGCCCGCATCTCCATCACGCTGATGCCCGGGGTGTCGTCGATGTACACCTTCGCTCGGGAGAGATCGGCGACGGCCGAAACCAGCTTTCCCCAGTCTTTTTCGGAGAGAAATCCCGACCGGAGCTTGTGCATGTCCACCCGGGCCTCGCCGCAGAGCAGGCGGAGGACGAGCTGCTCTTTCGACATCTCGAGGCTGAAGACCCCGACGCATCTCTTCGTCTTCAGTCCCACGTGCTGGGCGATGTTCATGCAGAAGCTCGTCTTCCCCATCGCCGGCCGGGCGGCCACGATGATGAGGTCCGAACGCTGGAGGCCCGAGGTGATCTCGTCGAACTCCACGAAGCCCGTTCCGACCCCGGTGACGAGCTCCTTTCTCTCGGAGAGCTCGTCGAGCTGCTTGAACGTCTTCGTGACGATCTCGGAAACCGGCTGGAATCCGCTCCGGATCGCTCCTTCCGCGATCTCGAAGATGGTCTTCTCCGCCTCGTCGAGAACGACCTGGGTCTCCTCGACGTCGCCGAAGCAGGACTGGCTGATGCGGTTGGCGGCGGCGATGAGGTTCCGGAGAACGGACTTGTCCTTGACGATCCGCGAGTAATAGGGAACGTTCGTAGCGCGGGGGACGCCTTCGAGAAGCGAGGTCAGGTAGGAGACGCCGCCCGAGGGCTCGAGGTCTCCCGACCGCGAGAGCTCTTCGCGGAGGGTCACGAGGTCGATGGCATCGCCGCGGGCCGAGAGCGCCGCCATGCGCTGGAAGATCCTCCGATGGGCGTCCCGGTAAAAGTCCTTCTCGGTCAGGACCTCCGAGGCGTGATGGAACGCCTCGTTCTCGATGAGGATCGCGCCCAGAACGGTACGCTCCGCTTCCAGGCTGTGGGGGAGCGCCCGCTCGAGAGCCGTGGTCTCCGCCGGCAAGGCAGTAACCTGCTACTCTTCTTCCTTCTCCACCAGGACCGAGAAGCTCGTCGTCACCTCGGGGTGCAGCTTCACGGAGATCGGGAACTCCCCGAGCGTCTTCAGGGGCTCGTGAAGCTGGATCTTGCGCTTTTCCAGGTGGAAGCCCCGGGCCTCGAGCGCTTCGGCCAGATCCGCGAGCGACACCGACCCGTAGAGGTCCTGTCCCTCGGCCTTGACCTTGCGGCGGAAGGTGAGCTTCACCGCCGAGAGCGCCTGAGCGACCACGTCGGCCTCTTCCTTCTCCTTGGCGAGCTTCGCCTCGTAGACCTTCTTCTCCTTCTCGATGAGACGGAGGTTTCCGTCGCTGACCTCCATAGCGAGCCGCTGAGGCAGCAGGTAATTCCGGGCAAAGCCCCGGGAGACGTTCACCACCTGGCCGCGCTTGCCTAGGTTGTCGACTTCCTCGCGCAGAATGAGTCGCATCGTCGAATCTCCCCTCCGATCAGGAGTACGGCAGGAGCGCCATGAAGCGCGCCCTCTTGATTGCGGTCTTGAGCAGGCGCTGCGAGCGCGCGCTCGCGCGAGAGATCCGCCGGGGCAGAATCTTGCCGCGCTCGGGAATGAAGTTCTGGAGGAGCCGGACGTCCTTCCAGTCGATGTGATCCGCCTTCTCCAGGAGCGGATTGACCTTTGCCCGGCGGAAGAAAAACCGCCTCTTCCCTCCGTCCCGTCCGCCCTCTCCTCCTCCGCGTGCACCGTCTCGTCCGCCCTCTCGCGAGCCCGCGCCGCGGCGGCCCGATCCTCCCGAAAACGATCTCTTCTGCATCATCCCCTTACTCCAAATCCTCGCCCGCCAACATCTCGTCGTCCGACAGACCCGGGTAGTCGTCCCGCTCTTCCGGCGGTCTCGGCGGACGAACCCCGCGCCGCTCGCGTCTCGCTTTTTCCTTCACGGCCTCGCGCTCGCGGCGCCTTTCGAGCTTCGCCTGTTCTTCATCGATGCGGACGGTGAGAAACCGAAGAACTCCGTCGGTCACCCGAAGGCGGCGCTCCATCTCGGAGACGGTCTGGGCGGTGGCCTTGAGCTGGCTCAAGACGTAGTTGCCCTCCCAGTGGCTCTTGATCCGATAGGCCATCCTTCTCTTGCCCCACGGCTCCGTCGACTGGATCTCGACTCCCTGCTTCGTCATCAGATCCTCGATCTTCCCCACGAGAGCCTTCGACGAATCCTCGTCGAGGCCGGGGTCGAGGATGTACATGAGCTCGTACCTGCGCAAACTCTCCTCCTTAAAGAACGGATGCTTCCGGGTCCGAGGCCGCGTTGTAAAGGGACATGGCTTTCGCCATTCCGCCTTCGCTCTCGGACAGAATCATTCGGGTGGCCGAGACCACCCTCGAGAGGACGTCCTCGACGACCGGCTTCTCCTCCGGGGTGAACGGGGCGAGCACGAAATCCACGAGCTCCTCTTCGGGCGCCGCCGCTCGCGGCCGGATCCCGATCCGTACCCGGGGGACGTCCGTTCCGCCGAGGGACGACAGGACCGAGGCGAGCCCGCGATGGCCGCCGTCACTCCCCCGCTCGCGCAGACGGATCCGCCCGAGGGGAAGCGCTATGTCGTCGAAATACACCAGAACTTCCGTCCTTTCGATCGAATGAGCCCGCACCCATTCGCCCAGCGGCGCGCCGCTGCGATTCATGTACGTGAGCGGCTTCAAGAATGTCACCGAGCGCCCTTCGATCTCGGCCTCGGCCTCGGCGGCGACGTCGTCGCGCGTTTCCCAGCGACCGCCCACGGACGCCAGGATCCGGTCGACGGCATCGAACCCCACGTTGTGCCGAGTTCCCTCATACCGGCGCCCCGGATTGCCCAAGCCCACGAGAAGCCTCGGCAATCGAGTGTTAATCCTTGTCCTTGCCTTCCTTGGGCTTCTCCTTGCCCTCTTTGCCCGCCTCGGCCTTGGGTGCCGCTTCGGCTGCCCCTTCGGCGCCCTCGGCGGCAACCGCTTCGGCGGGCTTCGGCTCCTCTTCGGCCTTGGGAGCGACGCAGTGCGCGATCACGGCGTTCGACTCCGAGATGAGCTTCACCCCGGGGGGAAGCACGAGGTCCGAGGCCCGCAGGTAATGGCCGAGCTCGAGGCCGCTCACGTCGGCCACGATCGTCTCGGGGATGTCCTTGGGAAGGCACGAAACGGCCACGGCGCGCGTGACGAAATCGAGCATTCCGCCGCTCAACTTGACGCCGATGGGGGTGCCCGTAAGCTCGATGGTCACGTCGAGCGTGAGCTCCTTGTCCATCGCCACCCGCACCAGATCGGCGTGGAGGAGCTTGTGCCCCACCGGCTCGAGCTGGTACTCGCGGATCATGACGTTCTCCTTGCCTTTCCCGCCTTTGACGCCGAGCTCGAAAATGGTGTTCACCCCGCCGTGGGAACGGATGATTCCGACGATGGCCTTGGGGTCGAGGGAGACGGCGATGGTCTCCTTGTCGCCTCCGTAGAGGACGCCGGGGATGCGCCCCGAAGCCCGAAGCCGCCGGTTCGGCCCTTTGCCGGACTCCGTCCTCGGCTCCGCTTCCATGAAGATGGCTGCCATAAACTCGCGCGTTCCTTTCTCGAACAGTCCCCCGCCCGGACGGACAGGAGCCGGTTATTATACTACAGGCTCCTAGACGAACAACTTGCTCACCGACGTTTCGTCGTGGACGCTCAGGATGGCGTTGCCCAGGAGAGAGGCGACGGAGAGTACGTGGATCTTGCGGCAGCGGGACGCCTCGGGCCGGAGCGGGATCGTGTTCGAGACGATGAGCTTTTCGATCGGAGAGGCCTCGAGCCTCTCGATCGCGGGGCCGGAGAGAACCGGGTGCGTGCAGCAGGCGAGGACCCTCTGGGCCCCGGCGTCGCGAAGCGCGTCCACCGCCTTCACCAGCGTCCCCGCGGAATCCACGATGTCGTCCACCAGAAGAGCGGTCTTCCCGGCGACGTCTCCGATGACGTGGATGGTCTCGACTTCGTTGTTGCCGCCGCGCCTCTTGTCAATGACGGCGAGGGCCACGTTCAGGCGCTTCGCGTAGGCGCGGGCCCGTTCCACACCTCCCGCGTCCGGGGAAACGATGCAGAGCCGCGGAAGGTGGAGGGAGGTCACGTACTCGAGCATCACGGGGGCCGCGAAGATGTGATCGACCGGGATGTTGAAGAACCCCTGGATCTGTCCCACGTGCAGGTCCATGGTGATCGCGCGGCTGGTCCCGGCGGTCGAGAGGAGGTCGGCCACGAGCTTGGCGGAGATCGGCACGCGCGGACGGTCTTTGCGATCCTGACGGGCATAGCCGTAGTAGGGGAGCACGGCGGTGATGCGGCTCGCGGAGGCGCGCTTGAAGGCGTCGATCATCACCAGGAGCTCCATCAGGGTCTCGTTCACGGGCGGCGCCGTCGGCTGCACCACGAAGACGTCCGCTCCGCGGACGTTCTCCGTGATCTGGAAGGAGACTTCGCTATCGGCGAATCGCCCCAGGTTGGCCTGTCCCAGAGGGACGCCGAGGCTCCGCGCGATGTCCTCCGTCAGCTCCCGATTGCAGCTCCCTCCAAAGAGTTTCAGCGGTCTTTCCATGTGCCGTTCGTCTCTCGATCTATTGTTGATCCGACCGACTGGCTGGGGCGGAAGGATTCGAACCTTCGAATACCGGGTTCAAAGCCCGGTGCCTTACCGCTTGGCCACGCCCCAAGCCCGGGGACTCATCTTACCAATGAACGAGGCCGGCTCGCTCGTCTCACTCCGCGGACGGCGGGGGCGCGGCACGACGAGACCCGGGGCCGAGGGCGCTGTCTCCTAGCACCCTGGACTCGAGCTTGGAGGAGGTCGTCACGTCGTTCTGGTAGCGAGCCAGGATCTGGTCCTCCATCATCCGCCGCGTGTCGCTGTTGAGCGGATGGGCGATGTCGCGGAACGTGCCGTCCTTGCGTTTCTTGCTCGGCATGGAAACGAAGAGTCCCTTGGGGCCGTGGATGATCTTGATGTCGCTGATGACGAAGCAGTCGTCGAGGATGATCGAGACGAATGCCTTCAGCTTTTCGTCGTCGACCGGGAAAATCCGGACCTCGGTGATTTCCATGGGAGCGCTCCTTCGCGGCTGGCACGGATGGAACAGAGAGAAAAATCGACGCGCGCGGTCGCGACCAACGGCGGGGGAAAGGCGTTCTCTGACCTCACGGCTCGATCGCACGTTCCCGCGGAAGCGTCGAAAGCTGCGAGAGCCTCTCCGCGCGGTAGGCCCCGTAGGACAAAGTCCTCGTGGCGATGGCCCGGATTCCGCGAAGGCCGAGAGAGCGCGCGGCGCTCCCGGCCGAGGCTTCATCGTGAAAGATTCCGAATACGGAAGAGCCGCTTCCCGACATCATCGAGCTCGTTGCACCCAGATCCAGGAGCAGTTTCTTGTACTCTTGGATGGAATCGAACCTGCCGCCCGCAGCACGCTCCAGATCGTTCACCAGCTCCAGAAGCCCGACTCGAGCCTCGGGGAGGTTCCATGCAAGGTGCGGAAGTTTAAGACCGGCTTCCCTCTTTGTCAACCGCAAATTGTCATATGCTTCCGCCGTCGAGATCGAAAAGTCTGGCAGGATCAACGCGATGGACAGGTCAAAAGGCATCTGGAGGGGATAGACTTCGTCACCGCGGGCGACGGCGAGAGCGGTCCCGCCGTAGAGAAAGAACGGAACGTCCATTCCGATCCGGGCCGCGAGCCGGTGAAGGTCGGAGGAGGACGCCCGCGTCCGCCAGAGCCGATCGAGGGCCACGAGCGTCGCGGCGGCATCGGAGCTTCCGCCTCCGAGGCCTTTGCCGGAAGGCACTCGCTTTTCGAGATGGATAGCAGCCCCGCCCCGATACCCGGAGGCCTCGGCGAGGAGGCTCGCCGCGCGGACCACCAGGTTCTCCTGGCCCGTTCCGAGCGCGGGATCCGTCGTCGTGAGCTGAATGCCCGAATCCGTTCCCTCGAACGTCAGCTCGTCGCAGAAATCGATGGTCGAGAGGATGGTCCGGATCTCGTGGTATCCGTCCTCGCGCCGCCCGAGCACTTCGAGCCCGAGGTTCACCTTCGCGGGTGCGCGCAAGCGGATCACGACGGCTCCTTCGCAACGACGAACAGGGATTCGGAGCCGACCTCCGCCGGGCGAAGGCGCACGGCGTCGGGCGGGATGGGAAGGAGAAAGGTGTCCGGGTCGAGAGCGACGTTGACGTCCACCTCCTCGGCCTCGAGGCGTACCCGCACGCTCTCGTTCTCGAGCTGGAGCTCGTCGGGAAAGAGCCGCCCGCGGCTCTTCCAGCTCGGGTAGGAAACGCGGTAGCTGTCGCAGCGCGCGGAAGTCACCTGGCTCCCGTCGTCGAAATGGATCGTCGCCTTCGAAGGGGCCGTGAGAACGCGGAGCGCTCCCTGACGATGGCCCTGGACTTCCGCCGAGGATTCGAACGGGAGCCCCGTTCCCGAAAGCGCGGCCATCATTTCCTCCGCGCGGAGCCGGATCCCGAGAAGCCTTCCGACGACGTCCGCGACGTCCGGCTCCCGAAGGTAGTGCCTCTTCCCCGGGAAGTAGGCGGTGATCTCCTCCCCGCTCGCGACCGCGCTCCAGCGCGTGCCTCCGAAGGCCCCGAGAAGCTCGACGCGCAGGCGGTCGGGCCGCTCGAACCAGACCCCGAGCCGCGCTTCGAAGGCGCCCTCGGGCCCGCGGCCGCGCACGCGCACCAAGCCCTGATAGCGCTGAACGGACTCGTACTGGCGCCTCAAATCGTCGAGGAGCGAGGAGACCTCGCGAGCTTCGATGGGAGTTGCCGGCTCGGGCGCGCGCGGGGAGCGAGCGCAGGCGGCCCATGCGATGAAGGGGACGAGGGGGACGATGAACCGCGGAGCGCGGGGGCTCATCGGGGTGAGGACGCCTGCTCGATCTTGCGCGCAACCTCGTCCTTCTCGAGGTCCTCGTCTTCCTCATCCAGCGCTTTCCGCCAGTAGCTCAGGGCCTGCTCCACGTCCCCCTTGCGAAAGTAGAGATCTCCGAGGTGATCGAAGACGACGCCCGTGAGCCTCAGGCTCTTCAGCGCTTTCAACAGGCTGTCCTCGGCGAGGTCCAGTCGGCCCATCTTGAAATACACCCAGCCCAGGCTGTCGAGGTAAGCGCCGTTGTGGGGGTCCTGCTCGAGGGCCCGCTTCACGTAGTCGAGCGACTGGTCGAGCTGCACTCCCTGGTCGGCAAGCATGTAGCCGAGGTAGTTCAGAGTGGCGGCGCTGTCCGGCTCGATCGCGAGAACTTTCTCGAACTGGGATTCGGCCTCGTCGAACCTTTTCTGGCGCTCGAGCACGGCCCCCATCAGGAACAGGAGGCTGGCGTCGTCCGGCATCTTCTCGAGCTTCTCGCGCAGGAAGGCCTCGGCGTCCGAGAACGCCTTCCGCTTCTGGTAGAGGTCGACGACGGTCTGGGTTCTCGACTCGTCTGCGGGGTCCTCCGCCGACAGGGCGAGGGCTTTCTGAAGCGCTTCCTCCGTCTCTCCGTTGGCGTCCAGCACACGCGTCTCGAGAGTCCGGATCTTCGCGCTTTCGGGGTGCCGTTCGAGCGCCTGTCCCAGAAACTCCTGCGCCTCCCGCGGACGCTCGGCCCCGAGAAGTGCTTGCAGATAGAAAACGTCGTAGCGCTCGTCGCCTCCCGCGAGCTCCTTCGCCTTCTCGAACGCCTCGAGGGACTCTTCGTTCCTCTCGAGCTCGCCGTAAGCGAAACCCAGATGCGCCCAGTACTCGGCGCGGCGGGTGTTCGCCTCTTTGCCTTCTCCGGGGAGGTCGATGAGCTTCTTCCACTCCTCGATCGCCCGGTCGAGCTCGCGCCTCTCCTCATAGATCCCCGCGAGCGTGTAGCGGGCGAGCACGTGCCCCGGCTCCAACTGGAGCGCTTTTTCGAGGAGCTTCTCCGCCTCGTCGAACTTCTTGAGCTCGCGAGTCACCATCGCAAGGCCGACGGTCGCGATCACGTTCTTGGGATCGCCCTCGAGCGCGCGCGTGAACTCGGATGCCGCCTCCTCCAGGCGCCCCCCGTTCGCGAGCGCATCGGCATAGCGGATCCGAGCCTCGACGTCCGTCGGATCACCCTCGACCGAGCCTCGATACAGATCGGCGAGCTCCCCGAAACGCAGCTCCGCCTGGAGGAGGGAGGCGAGCCTGTCGCGCGCTTCGGGCTGGGAAGGCTCGACGGCGAGCGACTGCTTCAGGAGCTGGATCGCGCGGGCGCCGTCCCCTTCGTTCTGCCGGATCTGGGCGAGGAGCGCCATGTCGTAGTACGCGTTCGGCTCGCGCCGGACCACTTCCTCGAGCTGGATGGCCGCTTCCGCCGGCTCGCGGTTCGCGAGAAGGAGCCGGCCGAGCGAGCTCCGGGTCTGGACGTCTCCCGGGTCGAGGCGGACGGCTTCCCGATAGGCCTGGATGGCGATCGATGCGAGCTCGGGACTCCCGCCGCTTCGCAGGAGTGAGAAGTAGACCTCGCCGAGAGTCCGGTGCGCGGCGGCGAGGTCGGGCCCGAGCTCGATGGCGCGCTTTGCGCTCTCGAGCGCCTTGTCCACCTGGCGAGTCCGGAGATAGAGCTCCGCGAGCGCGACGTGGGGATAGGCGGCCCCCGGGTCGAGGCGGATGGTCTCGCGGTAGTGAGAGACCGCCGTTTCGGCCTGCATCTGCATCTCCGCCATCCGGCCGAGGCAGAACTGGTAATACGCCTCTCCGGGTGCCCCCGCCTCCTGGGCGGCGGCGCTTCCCGCGAGGACGACCCCGGCGATTCCGAGCGCTATGTCTCTCATGGAACCTCTCATTCCGATTATAGGCCGGGCCCGGCTCTTTGGGGCCTCGATCGTTGATATGCTACTCGCGCATGACCGCCGAGGCCCGGAGTTTTCTCCCATCCCGCGTCCGGTCGGGCTTACTGAGCAGGCTCAACGGGGAGTCGTCGCTGGTCTATGGCATCGCGGTCTGGCTCGCGCTCGTCCAGATCTCGATCGCCGCTTCCCAGATCGTGCTCGCGGCCCTCGTTCTCTTCTGGCTGTACCTCGTCTCCCGTGACGAGGTGGAGCCCGTCTCGCTCCCCTACGACGTTCCTTTCGCGCTCTACGCCGCACTCACGCTCGCCTCCGCCCTGTTCTCCTTCGCCCCCCGGGAGAGCTTCCCGGCGACGAAGGAGCTCCTGCTCCTCGTGGTCCCCTACCTTCTCGTCTCCACCGTTCGGAAGCGGGAGACCCTCGAAAGCCTGGTCGTCGTCGTCGTCGCCGTCGCGGACGTGGGCGCGCTCGTCGGGCTGTGGCAATATCGTTTCGGCGACCTTTCGGACATCAACCATCGAATTCACGGATTCGTCGGGCACTACATGACCTATTCGGGGCTTCTCATGGGGGTGGGACTCTTCGCTCTAGCCGCTTTCGCGTTCTCGAAACCGGGCTCCCGCTACCGATGGTTCCACCTTCTGAGCTTCCTCCTGATCGAGTCGGCTCTCGTCCTCTCCCTGACGCGGAGCGCATGGATCGGCTCGCTCGTTGCCGGGCTTCTGATTCTCCTCCTGAGAAACTGGAAGCTCCTCCTCGCGGTCCCCCTCGTCGCGGGAGCGTCCGCGATCCTCCTTTCGGGGGACATCGAGCGGCGCATCGCAACCTTCGTCCGGCCGGACACTTCGGGCTGGGACCGGGTGTACATGCTCGATGCGGGCTCGCGGATCGTGAGGAATCACCCGCTTCTGGGAGTGGGCCCGGAAATGGTGTCCGAGGTCTACCCCATCTACGTCGGGCCGGACGCCCGCCGGCACGACAATCCCCACTTGCACAACAACCTCATTCAGGTCGCGGCCGAGAGGGGGCTCCCCGCGCTCGCCGCCTTCCTGTGGCTCGTGGGCGCGAGCCTCGTTCTCGCGGTGCGCGAGCTGCGGAAGAGCCCCGCGCGAGGGCTCGCGGCCGGCGCGCTCGCCGTTCTGCTGTCTGGAGTCGTCGCCGGCCTCTTCGAATACAACTTCGGCGACTCGGAGTTCCAGATGCTGTTCCTGTTCGCGATGAGCATCCCGCCCATCCTCCGCCGGGAACGGAGCGCGTGACGTCCGTGGACGCGTCGGAGATCCGAGCCTTCCTCGAGCGGTGCCGGGGCACCGTGGTGGGCGTCGTGGGCGACGTGATGATCGACCGCTTCGTCTGGGGAAAGGTGACCCGGATCTCCCCCGAAGCGCCCGTTCCCGTGGTGACGATCGAGCGAGAGGACTATCACCTTGGCGGTGCCGCCAACGTCGCGAGGAACCTCGCGAGTCTCGACGCGAGCCCGCTTCTCCTCGGCGTCGTCGGGGAGGACGAAGCCGGGGGCGCTTTCCGGCGCGCTCTCGGCGAGCTCGGGCTCACGGCAGAGGCAATTCTCTCCGATCCCTCGCGGCGCACGACCCTCAAGACCCGCATCATCGCCCACAGCCAGCAAGTGGTGCGGGCGGACTGGGAGTCGACCGAAGACATCGCGGGCGACGTCGAGGCTAGGGCACTCGCCACTCTCGAGGAGGTCGTGCGACGGTCGAAGGTCCTCGTTCTCTCCGACTACTCCAAAGGTACGCTGACGCCAAAGGTCATCGAGCGCGCGATCGCCTCCTCTCGCGAGCGCGGCGTCCCGGTCCTCGTCGACCCCAAAGTCCACCGCTACCGGATGTACCGCGGTGTCACGCTCGTGACTCCGAACCTCCTCGAGGCGGCCCGTTTCACTGGGATCGAGATTCGATCCGGGGACGACCTCGAGCTGGCGGCGGGGAGGATCCTGGACGAGCTCGACTGCGAAGCGGTCCTCGTCACCCGCGGAGAGCAGGGAATGTCGCTCTACGAGCGGGGGGGTCCGGCGCTCCACATCGCGGCCGCAGCCCGCGAAGTCTACGATGTCACCGGCGCGGGCGACACGGTAATCGCGACGGCCGCCCTCGCCCTCGCTTGCGGCGAGGGCCTCGCCCGGGCGGCGGAGCTATCGAACCGCGCGGCGGGAATCGTGGTGGGAAAGCTGGGGACGGCGACGGTGCTCCCGGAGGAGATCCTCTCGACGGCGGGACGATAACAGGTCAGTGCCTGAAGTGGCGGCGGCCTGTTACAACCATCGCCAATCCCCGCTCGTTGCAGGCGGCGACGACCTCCTCGTCCCGCACCGAGCCGCCCGGCTGGATGACCGCTTCGACCCCCGCTTCCGCCAGGACGTCGATGCCGTCGCGGAACGGGAAGAACGCGTCGGAGGCGGCGACCGCTCCCGAGACCGCGCCCCCTGCCTTCTCGATCGCGATCCGGCAGGAGTCGACCCGGCTCATCTGTCCCGCGCCCACGCCGAGGAGAGACTCGTCACGGGCGAGCACGATGGCGTTCGACTTCACGTGCTTCGCGACGATCCAGGCGAAGCGCAGAGCTTCGATCTCCCTCTCCGTCGGAGCCCTCTCGGTCACGACCTGCAACTCGAGCGTCCCCCCATCCTCGCGGTCCCAGTCCTGGACCAAAAGTCCTCCGAGCACGCGGCAGAGGTTCTGCCCGCCCCAGGGTGGAGGATCCGGATCTCCAACTTTCATGAGCCGGAGATTCTTCTTCTGCCCGAGGACCTCGATCGCCGCCGGATCGAAACCGGGGGCCACGACCGCTTCGAGAAACGTCGATGACAGCTCCTCCGCGGTCGCGAGATCGACTCCGCGATTCAACGCCACGATTCCCCCGAACGCCGAGACGGCGTCCGCCCGCGCGCGCACGTAGGCCTCGCGCAGGCTTTCTCCGGTCGCGGCACCGCACGGGTTCGTGTGCTTGATGACGACCGCGGCCGCGCGCGCGGTTGGGAGCTCGCGCACCAGACGCCATGCTGCGTCGAGATCGAGAATGTTGTTGTAGGAGAGCTCTTTTCCGTGGAGCTGCACGGCCCCGGCGATTCCGATCGCGTCCGAAGCACTTCCATCGCGGTAGAACGCCGCCGCCTGGTGGGGGTTCTCGCCGTAGCGCAGATCCTGGACCTTCTCGAAGCTCAGGGTCAGCGTTTCCGGGAAGGCCGCAGGCTCGCCCGCGCGGAGCGCCGACTCCCCCGCCGTCAGCCGTCCGAGGAAAGCCGCGATGGACCGTTCGTAGGCCGCGCTCACCCGAAACGCCTTCTGCGCGAGATAGAGCCGGGTCGCAAGATCGACCCCTTCGTCGAGCTTCCGCAGCACCAGGGGGTAGTCCGCGGGATCCGTCACCGCGAGCACGTGCTCGAAGTTCTTGGCGGCGGCCCGCAGCATCGAGGGCCCGCCGATGTCGATGTTCTCGATGACCTCGAGGACCGGGCTTCCCTGGGCGACGGTCTTCTCGAAGGGATAGAAGTTCACCGCGACGATATCGACGGGCGCTATCTCCTGAGCTTCGAGCTCCTTCAGATCCGAAGCCAGGTTCCGGCGCGCGAGGATGCCGCCGTGAATCCGGGGGTGGAGGGTCTTCACCCGCCCGCCGAGGATCTCGGGTGAGCCCGTGACCTCGGAGACCCGCCGCACCGGGACGCCCGCGTCCGCGAGGAGCTTCGCCGTACCCCCGCTCGAGACCACCTCGTATCTGCGGGTGTGGAGCGCCCGCGCGAAATCGGCGACACCCGCCTTGTCGGCGACACTGACGAGGGCGCGTCGTACCGTCATCCGGAGGAAGAGATTCTAGCGCGGAGCGCCTCCGCGTTTCAGCGTTTTTTCGGAGCGTAGCGGTAGCCGGTGAAGTCGCCGTTCGCCTTCCTCCAGGCCGAAAGCCACAGATAGGAGGCGGCGGTGACGCTCCGGGAATAGCTCAGGGACGTCTCGGCGTAGGGCACCGAACGGAAGTCGAAGCTCGCGGCCGGGACCACGCGACCGTCCTTCCAGAACGCGCTCGAAAGCGGGGCGATGGAGGCGCTCGTCTTCTCCGCGACCCGGTCGAGGAGCCCTTCGATGGTGGCCCCGGACGCGGGTGAGGGAAGGGAGTCGTCGTGAACGAGAGGGATCTGCGTGAGATGGAGGCCTACGAATCGAAGGTACTCCGGGGCCACGCGCCGGAGCACCGGCGAGCCCGCGCCCACGATGGTCGGATCGGACAGATCGGCGGCGATGCGGAGGAGTCTTCCGAGCTCCACCGCCGTCTCCCGGAACGGGCGATGTTCTTCGACCATCCGGACCACGCGCTCGATGCGGCGTTCGACGTCATCTACGAGATCCTTCGAGAGCTCCCCGCGCACGCCGTCGCGTGCGATGAGAGACGCGGTCTCTCCCTCGAGGCTCGTCACCCCCGAGAGGAGGTAGTCGTCGCGCTTCGCGAGGACGCGCGAGAGAGATGGCGGCATGAGAGCGAGGGCGTCTTTGACCATGCCGCGGTACGCCTCGGCGGGCCAGGCCTGGACGTCGCCGGCCGCGATGAGGACGGAGAGAAGGATCGCGAGAAAAGCGAGCCGCGCCGTCATTTCTTGGGCCGGGCGACCACCGAGACCTTGCCGTCTTTCACGGTGACGCCGAAATCCACGTCCTTGCCCTTCGCGGCCCGGATCTGGTCGGCCTGTTTCTCGAGCGTCTTCTTGAAGCTCTCGTAGCTCAGCTTCGCCGTCACCTCTCCCGCCTTCTGTTTCGCCGCGACGAACGACTCGAAGACGTGGCGGAACGGATCCGCGGGCGCCTTCGACGCCGGCGGGGGAGCCTTCGCGGGAGCGCTTCGCTTCGGGGCATCCTTCGCTCCCGGAAGCCGTCCCTCTTCCTTGAGCCGGGTCCTCCGGTTCCACATCTCCATGTAGGTGTTGAAGCGCGCCTGGAGCATGGAGAAGAGGGCCTGCTCGGCCAGGTTTCGCGGCGGGCTCACGTTGTACCTCTTCACGATGTCTTCGCAGATCTTCTGCGTCTCGCTCGGAGGCTTGGGAGTGGCCCCCGAGAACCACTGCTCGTACTCGCGCTGGAGCAGAGGAAACGTCCTCTGGAGCCTCGCCATGTCTTCTTGAAATCCCATGGGGAACGACTACGCCTCGTCTCTGCGGAAGAACCAGAAGAAGGGAAGCCAGAGCTCCCTCGCGTAGGGGACTTTCTTCCCCTTCACCAGGATCTCGCAGCTCGGAAACTCGCCGACCAGGGAGAAGAGATCGTGGAGCTTCGTCACCTCGTCGACGCCGAAAATCGCGGAATGCCGTAGGGAGCGATCCCGGCCCTCCCTGCGATAGCCCCTCGCTCTCTCGGCAATCGCGACCGCGCGCTCGTACCGCTCGCGGTTTCCCTCCTCATCGGAGGGCGGACCGAAGACGACGGTGAGCGTGAACTCCTTCGACGCCCGCGCCGGGTAGAGGATCTCGAACATCTCGGGGTCGAGATGGGAGACGTCCTCCTCTTCCCGATCGATGATCGCGGGAAGGCGCTCGATGTAGTTCGGTGGGCGATTCTCGGTCATCGTCGGCGCGTATGGTAAAATCCTACGCGTTCGAGTCCCGCGTTGTCAAAAACACCCGAATCCGCGTCTCTTCGCAGGCTCCCGAGCGTCGAGAAGCTCCTCTCGCGTCCGGAGCTCGAAGCTCTCTCCCGAGAGTTCGGCCGGGCGCTGGTGCTCGAAGCGACGCGCGCTCAGCTCGGAGAGCTCCGCCGGGAGACTTCCGAAGAATCCATCGAGAGTGGGCTCTCGCGGATCGAGGCCGCGATTCGGGCCCGGATCGAGACCGCGGTCAGCCCCTCGCTTCGTCGGGTGGTGAACGCCACGGGAATTCTGGTGCACACCAACCTCGGGCGGGCGCCTCTCTCCGAAGCGGCCATCGCCGCCCTCGCCGAGATCGCGCGCGGGTACTCGAATCTCGAGCTCGACCTCGAGACGGGAAAGCGCGGGAGCCGGCACCGCCACGCCGAGCGCCTGTTCGCCGTTTTCTTTCCGGAGAAGAAGACCCTCGTCGTCAACAACGCCGCCGCCGCCCTGATGCTCGCGCTCAATACCTTCGCTCTCGGAAAGGAAGTCGTGATCTCCCGGGGCGAGCTCGTCGAGATCGGAGGCTCCTTCCGCGTCCCCGATATCCTCGAGCGCAGCGGGGCGCGGCTTCGCGAGGTGGGGACGACGAACAAGACGAGGCTCTCCGACTACGCTTCCGTCATCGGCCCCGAGACGGGAGCGATCCTCCGCGTCCATCCCTCGAACTTCCGGGTCGTGGGATTCACGGAGTCGACTCCAACCGCGGATCTGGTTCGGCTGGGGAAAGAGCGCGGCCTTCCGGTCATCGAGGACTTCGGAAGCGGAAACCTCCTCTCTCTTTCCGCGTTCGGGCTTCCGGAAGAGCCCACCGCGTCCGAGAGCCTCGCGAGCGGCGTCGACCTCTCCATCTTCTCCGGCGACAAGCTCCTGGGAGGGCCGCAGGCGGGGATCCTGGTCGGAGAGCCCTCGAGAGTCGAGGCCTGCAAGAAGAATCCCATGGCGCGGGCGCTCCGGGTCGACAAGCTCATCTACGCCGCTCTCGAAGCGACGCTCTCGGCGTACATGCGCGGGAGGGGGGTCGAGGAGATCCCGATTCTCCGCATGCTGGCGCTCCCGGCGGAAGCGATCCGCGCCCGCGCGCTCGCGTTGGTCGAACGCCTCGGGCGCGTGGGCTCGCTCGAGATCGACGTCCAGCCGGGCGCGTCTTTCGTGGGCGGGGGCGCCGCTCCCGACGCCGAGATCCCGACGTGGGTCATCGCGCTTCAGCCGAAAGACCGCTCTCCCGACGATCTCCTCGAAGCGCTCCGGCGGAACGACCCTCCGGTCCTCGCGCGGATCTCGGAAGACCGCGTGCTCCTGGATTTGAGAACGATCCACCCGGATGAGGAGCTGATTCTCGAGAAAGCCCTGCGGACCTTATAGTCCTGCCGCTCTCGCGATCTCCGCGAGGCGGGCGGGCGCGATCGTGAAGAACCAGCTCGCGAGCACCGCGAGGGCGATGGCGGCGCGCCCCACCTCGGCCTCGACCGTTCGCGCTTCTCCGGAGTCCCACGCGCGCGCGACGACGCGCATGGCGCCGAGAACGAGAAGGAACAGGAGAGCGGCCGCGGCCACGAGCGATCCCGGGTAGCCCCGGTCGAAGAGCGCGCTCGCGAGCGGGAATGCGGCGGCGAAACCGGGAAACGGCGGAAACGACGCGGCGGAGAGCGCTCCCCAGGTGAGGACGAGCCTTCGAGGAGAGGAGCCGAGTCTCGCCACGTCATCGAGGACCTCGATTCCGTCGAGCGCGGCCGCCAGGAGCAGAAGCGAGACTCCGGATGCGGCGAGCGCCAGAAGGCCGGGGCCGCGCCCGTGCACTCCGGCGGGAAGAGCGAGAAACACGAGGCCCGCGCGAGAGAGAGCGAATGCAGTCAGAAACGTCGTGACGCGCGTCGCCCCGAGGACGCCGAGGACGCCGAGCGTGAGAGCGGCGAAGGCGATCGTAGCGCCGCCCTCAGGAAACTGCGCGCCGCTCCGGAGGTGGACCGAGTACACAGCAACCAGGAGGACGAACGATGACGCCATCCGCGTCACGAGGCGGGCGGGGGAGCTTCGCAGGACTTCCCGGCTCACGAGGAGCCAGAACGCCGAAAGCCCGAGGACGAGAAGACCGAGCCCGAGTCGTTCCCACTCGGTCGCGAACAGCCCGCCGAGTCCGGCAAGGGCCACGAGGCCCGGGGCTAGGAAAAGCCGCTCTCTCCGCAGGAGCAGCCCTAGGAGAAGGATGGCGCCGACCGACCAGGGAATCTCCCTCGCCGATACCGCGACGAGCGCTAGGCTCGCTCCGAGATGGAGGCGGCACAACGATTCGACGTTTGGCTCGGGGTCGAGCACGACGAAGACGAGGGTCCCGAGAATGGTTGCGCCGAGAAAGAGGCCGAACACATCGGCATCACGAGCGTTCCAGTGCGCGGCGGCCAACACGAGAGCGAGGAGGTCGACTCCTCCCGCGAGCCTCCGCCCCCAGGGGGACTCGCCCACGCGCGTCGAAAGAATCCCCGCCGCGAGAAGCGGGAGGAGCGGGAGCGTCATTCCTCCTCCTGGACGGCGTCCACCTTGGCATCGCCGGCGGCGAACCTCGAGGGTGCGAGGAAAGAGATCGCCCAGAGACCCACGACGGGGAGGAGAAGAACCGCTCGCCTGCGGGAGAGAGGCGGAAGAGATCTTGCCAGGTGAAACATCATCAAGACAAACCCGAGTCCCGCGAAAGCCGTCGTGAGCGGAGCGGCGCTCCACCGTTCACGGAGCACGAGCCAGGCGGTGGGAAGGAACATCAAGAGCGCAAGGCCTCCCGGGATCGCTCCGGGGGCGTCGTCGGGCTCACTGGTCCAGAGAGCGAGGGCCGAGAGCGCGAGCGCCATCGGAAGCACTCCCGCGCGGCCAGCGACTCCGGACAGAAGGGCGAGGGCGACGAGGCCCTGGCAGCCGACGAGAAGCGCCGCCCAGCTTCGCCGCGAAGCGAGACCGGCGTAGAGGAGGGAGAGAACCGCGAGCGCGACGAGGGCGCCTTCGCCGCCCGTGTAAGACGGAACGACCGCGCGGACGAAGAACGACGCGGAGGCGAGAGGGAATCCGCCGAAGAGCATGAGCCTCCCCGGATTCGAAAGCGAGAAGCCTGCGCTCGCAACCCAGGAGGTGAACGGGAAGAGCGGCGCCGCGAAGGCGAAGACGGAGGCGCCCAGCAGGAACATCCGGCGCTCGAAATCCGGGAACGTTACGAGCGAGGAGAAGCGCGCGATCTCGGCCGAAGGGAATCCCGTCTGGACCCAGGTGAGGTGATAGACGATGGCGACGTAGCAGAACGCGAGCGCGAGCCCCGCCGACTGAAAGAAGAAAAACGTCCTCATGGCCTCGCCGCGCTCGAGAAGAATCGCGAGCGCGAGGATCAAAGCCCCGTAGAAGGCGAGGAAAAGAGCGCCGTCGCCCGCGGTCGCGAGACCGAGGAGCGCCGTCTCCGCGAGGAGAACGAGAAGGGTTGCCCGCCGTCCGGATGGTGCCGAGACGAGCGCGAGGAGTCCGAGAAGCGCAATCCAGAAAGTCAGAAGAACACGGTACGCGTCGAGGGAGAGGTCGTAGGAAAAGCCAAGGGTGGGAATCCACCGGCGGAGCTCGCGGAGATGCTCGCCCGGCCCGACGTGGAAGGTGAGCGCCACCGCGAGCACGAGGGTAGCAGCCGCGAATCCGAGGGAAATTCTCCGGCGAAGCCCCGTCAGCTCCTCCCGGGGAAGAGCCGAAAGGAGCGCTCCCGCGGCAGGGGCCCAGACGAGGAGGGAGAGGATGGGAAACGCCGGGGGCCAGCTCATGAAAAGAAATCGGTCAATATAAGAAGGAGACGAACGGCGTGTCAACCCGGACTTGACACCGGCGCGAGCGAGGGTGAAAATAGTAGCTGGTGGTTTAAGTCCAATAATGACTTAACATAGGCATCCTCGAGTCGCGCGCGCACATGATCACGGGTTTCAACACCGACGTCCCTTACATGGGGGAGGTGTACCACGTCCAGACGGAGGACAAGGGGAAGGACAACCCCATGGTGGAGTCGCTGATCTATAAAGGGGGCGAAATCCTGGGGGCCCGGCGGACCGCCTACGCGAAGTTCCTGAAGAACGGGTACGAGGAGAAAGCGGTCATCAAGTTCATGGAAGACCAGCACCGGAGCGTCATCGAGGAGGTCAAGAAGGGCCGCTACGCGAAGACGAAGGGCGGCCTCCTGGGCGACGACACGGGTTCGACGGATCAGAGCCTCGATCAGGTCATCCTCAACTACCTCGCGACGAACAAGAAGGAGGAGAAGAAGTAGCCTTCTCGTTTTCCTCTCCTGCCATCCGCGTGCGCCTGAACGGCGAGCCGCGCGAGCTCCCCCCCGGCACCTCCGTTCAATCCCTGCTCGAGGAGCTCGGCTGCGACCCGAACCGCGTCGCCGTCGAGTGGAATCGCCGCATCCTCCGGCGGACCGAGTTCCGAAACGCCCTCGTCTCCGAGGGCGACGAGCTCGAGGTCGTCACTTTCGTCGGTGGCGGCTGAACGGGCTTCGCAGTAAGCTGCACGCGAACAAGCATGATCGTCGCCGGCCGTTCGTTCCGTTCCCGACTCATCGTCGGCACGGGGAAGTACGCGAGCTTTTCCCTGATGAAGGCGTGCCACGAGGCCACGGGTACGGAGATGGTCACCGTCGCCGTGCGCCGGGTGAATCTCTCGGACCGCAGCAAGGAGTCGCTCCTCGATTACATCGATCGCGAGCGCTTCATGATCCTTCCCAACACCGCGGCCTGCTACACGGCGGACGACGCCGTGCGCACCGCGCGTCTCGGCCGCGAGGCGGGATTGTCCGACTGGGTGAAGCTCGAGGTCATCGGAGACGAGAAGACTCTCTTCCCCGACACCGAGGCTCTGGTCGCCGCGACAAAGACCCTGGTCGCGGAGGGCTTCGTGGTCCTTCCCTACACCAACGACGACGTGGTGGTGGCGAAGAAGCTCGAGGCGGCGGGCGCCGCGGCGGTGATGCCCCTCGGGGCGCCCATCGGCTCCGGTCTCGGAATCCAGAACCCGGGAAACCTCGAGCTCATCCGCGAGGCGATCTCGATTCCGATGATCGTCGACGCGGGAGTGGGGACCGCTTCCGACGCGACGGTGGCGATGGAGCTCGGGGCCGACGGTGTCCTCATGAACACCGCCATCGCGGAGGCACGCGATCCGGTGAAGATGGCCGAGGCGATGAAGCTCGCGGTCGAATCGGGGAGGCTCGCGTTCGAAGCGGGCCGCATGCCTCGACGACGGTACGCGAGCGCCTCCTCCCCACTCGAGGGAGTGGTCGGCGCGAGGCGCTGAGCGCTTGGAGCTCGAGCCCACCCTCGCCGAGCTCGAGAAGAAGCTCGAGGAAGAAGAGGGGATCTACCTCGAGCTCCTCGCGAAGATCGATCGCCTCGCGACGAACCCCGCGCCCTACGAGCGCGACCCGCGAATTCCCGAGCTCCTCTCGAAGCTGAACGAATCTCTGTCGTCCCCTATCGTGGAGCTGCCCCAGTCCGCAGGACTCAAGGGCCTCGCGCGCACGATGGCGAGAAGACTCCTCGGTCCGGAGCTCGCGCGGATCGAGAGCGCCCTCGCGAGAAAGCGCGAGTTCGACTCGACCCTGGTCCAGTTCCTGAACCGCCTCTCCGAGAGCGCGAACGCCTCGAGCGCGCGGGCCGCGGAGTTCGCCTCCGCCCTCGTGGGATTCGCCCAGCGCATCGATCGGCTCGCGGACGCGAAAGATCGACTCTACGCCTCGCTCGGAAACCGCCGCTCGGACCTCCTGCTCCAATCGATGGACAAGCGCCTCGAATCCATGCGCCTCGGGATCCGGACCGCCCAGGAGCGGATCGAGGGGCTCTCGACCTCGGTCGCGCTCGCGCGCGCGGAGCTGGCGGCCTCGCCCGAGCCCCGAGCGCGCGGCCGCGAGCAGCTTGCGGAAGCGCGCTACGTCGCGTTCGAAGAGCGGTTCCGCGGAAGCCTGGAGGAGATCCGCGGAAAGCTTTCCGACTACGTTTCCTCGTTCGCGGGAGCGCAGCCTGTTTTCGATCTCGGATGCGGCCGCGGAGAGTTTCTCGAGCTCCTGCGCGAGGCGGGAATCGAGGGAATGGGGGTCGACTCGAACCCGGACATGGTGCATCGCTGCCGGGAGCGCGGGCTCTCCGCGGAAATCGGGGAGGTCATCGATTTCGTGGCCGCGCGTGAACCGGCGTCGGCAGGGGGAATTTTCGCGGCGCAGCTCGTGGAGCATCTTCCCCCGCGCCTCCTCGGCGCGTTTCTCGAAAGCTGCCACCGCGCGCTTCGTCCCGGCGGGCGTCTGATTCTCGAGACGGTGAACCCACGAAGCCTCGTGGCCCTGGTGGAGGCGTTCTATCGGGATCTCACGCACGAGAAACCCCTTCATCCGGAGACGCTCGACTTCGCTCTCCGCGCCGTGGGGTTCCGCGAGGTCGAGCTTCGATACTCGAGCCCGGTCGCGGAGAGAGCGCGCCTCTTACCGGTGACGGCGGGCGAGGCGGGAGCGGGCGCTCCGACGCTCAATCAGAACTTCGCCAAGCTGAACGCGTTTCTCTTCGGCGACCAGGACTACGCCGCGATCGCAACGAAGTAGTAAGATACCCGCCTCATGGCAAGCGTCGCCTGCCGGAGAGACGAGATCGGACCCGGCGCATTTCGCTGCGTCGAGGTCGGAGGACAGCGGATCGTTCTCTACAACGCCGGCGGCACCTTCTACGCGACGAGCGCCACCTGCGCGCACCTCGGCGGCCCCCTCGACGAAGGGCTGTTCCAGGACGGCGTCGTCACCTGCCCCTGGCACGGCTGGCAGTTCGACGTCGCAACGGGGGAGTCGATCTACGACCCCGGCCGCCGCGTCGCGAGCTATCCGGTGAAGGTGGTCGGCGACGATCTCGTGATCGAGGTCTGACGCTTTGCCTCTCGCAAAGCCGAACTGCGAGTCCGAGGCGGAGCTCCGCCGGCGCGTCCGCGAAGTGGTGAAGAGGCTTCGGAAGGCGTACCCGGATGCGGTCTGCGCGCTCAACCACGAAAGCCCGCTCCAGCTCCTCGTCGCGACGATCCTCTCCGCGCAGTGCACCGACGCCCGGGTGAACATGGTGACGCCGAACCTTTTCGCCCGGTATCCCTCGGTCTCGGACCTGGCCGCGGCTTCGAGGAGCGACCTCGAGGAGATCGTCCGTTCGACGGGCTTCTTCAGGAACAAAGCGAAATCGATCCAGGGTGCGGCCTCGAAGATCGTCTCGGATTTCGGGGGCACGGTGCCGAAGACGATGGAGGAACTTCTCTCCCTGCCCGGCGTCGCGCGCAAGACGGCGAACGTCGTTCTCGGAACGGCGTTCCGGATCGCGGTCGGCTTCGTCGTCGATACGCACGTCTTCCGCCTTTCGCACCGCCTCGGCTTCGCGAAGGGTAAGAACCCCTTAGAAGTGGAGCGCGAGCTCATGGCGGTCGTCCCTCGCTCCGACTGGATCGACCTCGCCCACATTCTCATCCACCATGGACGAAGGGTCTGCGCCGCGAGGAACGCGGACTGCGAGAACTGCGTTGTCACATCGCTCTGCCCAAAGATCGGAGTGACGGCGAAGAGGAAGCCGGCTCCGCCCGCGAAGCCGAAGGCACCGCTCCGGGAGCGCATCTCGAAACGCCGGTCCCGCCGATGAAGCTCGGCCTGAGTCTCGGCTTTCTAACCTCCTCGACTCCGAACCCCGTGCCTCTCGCCGTCGAGGCAGAGAAGCTCGGCTACGACTCCGTCTGGGTCGCGGAAGCGTGGGGCTCCGACGCCGTGAGCCTTCTCTCCTGGATCGGCGCATCCACGAGCCGGATTCACCTCGGCACCGCCATCCTCCAGATTCCCTCGAGAACTCCCGCTCTCATGGCGATGACCGCCGCGACCCTCGATCGGCTGAGCGGCGGACGGCTTCTTCTGGGTCTCGGGGTCTCCGGTCCCCAGGTCATCGAGGGATGGCACGGAGTTCCCTACGGAAGGCCGCTATCCCGAACGCGCGAGACCGTCGAAATCGTGCGGCGCATCCTCGCGCGGGACGAGCCTCTCGAGTTTCGAGGGGAGTCCTACTCGGTCCCGGTGGAGACGGGGTCGGGGCTCGGAAAGCCACTCAAGCTCATGATGGCGCCGCTGCGGAAGACGATCCCCATCTACGTCGCCGCCCTCGGCCCGAAGAACGTGACGCTCGCCGCCGAGATCGCGGACGGCTGGCTTCCGGTCTTCTACTCCCCGTTTCATGCCGAGATCTTCAAGGAGTCCCTCGACGCCGGCTTCGCGAGGCGCACTCCCGAAAGGCGGCTGCTGCCGTTCGACGTCGCCCCGACGGTGACGGTCGCACTCGGCTCCGACCTCCAGGCCTGCTTCAATGCCGCGAAGCCGAACCTCGCTCTCTACATCGGAGGCATGGGCGCCCCGGGAAAGAACTTCTACAACGAACTCACCCGCCGCTACGGCTACGAGAAAGAGGCCGCCCTCATCCAGGAGCTCTACCTTCAGGGAAAGAAGAAGGAAGCGATCGCCGCGGTCCCCGACTCACTCGTGGACGAGGTCGCCCTCTGCGGTCCGAAGGAGAGGATCGCGGACCGGGTCCAGGCGTGGAGGCAGGCCGGCGTCTCCACGTTGATCGCGAGCCCTCACCACCCTTCGGCGATGGGCGTGATGGTTGCGATCCTTCGCGGCAGGTGAGAGTCGATCGAGGCGCGCCGAGGCGCCGCGGCGGTCTCCCTCCTCTTCCGTTCTCACGACGACGGCGGGACTCGTGAACGGGCCCTCGCCTCCAGGGGCCTACGTTTGCGGCAACGCCTACTTCGGCTACACCGCGGGGTGCAGCGGCAACGAGGGGTGGATCTGGTCGATCTGCAACTCCTTCACCACCTACGGCCGCTGGGCGACGTAGAAGGACTCGAAAGGGCTTCCGCCTCACGAGGCCGTGGGGCGGAAGCCTACGAGTCATTCGCGGGATACCCGGCGATGGGGGTACGCTTCATTTCACGTCGTCGGAGCCAGCGGCCCTCGGTAGCCCCCGTGAGCTCGCCCGCTTCGATTGCGAGCCCTCCATTCACGAGGACGTGGACCACGCCTTCGGAGAACCGGTGTTGTCCCACGTCGAGCGATCGGCGATGGTCGCGGGGTCGAAGATCACGATGTCCGCTGCCATGCCCTCCGCGAGACGGCCCCGATCGGAAAGGCCGAGGTTCGCCGCGGGAAGAAACGTCATCTTGCGAACGGCTTCTTCCAGGCTCAGGAGGCCGAGCTCACGCACGTAGTGACCGAGGACGCGGGGCCTTCTCCGGGATCGCCTCCGGGTTAGCCGCCGTCGCTCGCGACCATATTCCAAGGCTGCGCGAGAAGGGTGCGAACGTCTTCCTCCGCGATCGCGCCCAGGGTGACGCCGACCGGCGTCTCCGATTCGAGGATGAGGTCGGCCACGAGATCGAATCCCTCTTTTCCACCCCCGCTCGCGAGCTCCGATAAATAGCGCCCGACGAGCTCCGGTGAATCCGGGGAGCTCGTGATTCGCATGTGGCTGTAGCCGGTCGCCTTGAGCCAGGCGAACCCTCCGTCGATTCCTTCCTCGCTCGTTTTCTGGAGAGCTCGACGCGTGGCACTCTCGCGAAGCGCTGCCTTCAGATCGAACCCCGCCTGCTCCTTCATCGACTCGGGCACTACGAGGATCTCCTCGAGGCTCGCCGTCGCGGCTCCGTCGTAGGGATATTGATCCGTCGTGATGTCGAGCCCCTCGGCACGAGCCGCCTCGACGAGCTTCACCACGTCGTTGATGAGCCCCTTGTTCTCGAGGCCCACCGCCTTCTCGTGTGCGATGCGCCCCCCGATTCCCGCCTGCCGAACGACCTCGATGACCTCTCGGTCGGAGCCGAGGAGGTCGTGTCCCGGGTTTCTCACGTGGGATTCGAAGATGCCACCGAAGGGCTTCACTTCCCGGGCGAGCTCGACGAGCTCTTCCGTCGCGCTGAAGAGGCCGGGCTCGTACATGAGCCCGGTCGAAAGCCCCACCGCCCCGAGATCCATTCCCTCGCGAACGAGCGCCTTCATGGCGGTGAGCTCCTCTTCCGTCGGCGGACGCCTCTGGGAATCCTTCATGACCACACGCCGAATCCCGTTGTGGCCCACGTAGAAGGCGACATTGGTGCCGATGCCCTGCCTCATGTAGGCGGCGGTAAGCTCGCGGATCGTATCGGGGGCGAACCCTCCGTCCGGACCTCCGACGACCGTCGTGACTCCCATCCGCAGCACGCCCTCGTTCCAGCGCTTGTCGTCGTCCACGATCTCCTCGGCCGTGTGGCTGTGGACGTCGATGAAGCCGGGCGCGACGATGAGGCCGGAGACATCGATCCTCTCGGCGGCATCCGCCCTCGAAAGATCGCCGATGCGAACGATTCGCTCCTCGCGAACCCCGACATCGGCTCGAACCGCGGGAGACCCGGTGCCGTCGACGACGTTTCCGCCCGCGAGGACGAGGTCGAAGCGCTCCGGGGGAGAGCAAGCGGCGAGGAGGAAAAGCGACGGCAGGATCGCGCGCCTGACGAGTTGGGTCATGCCGCATTCTACAGCAGCGCCAGCCGAAGCTTCCCTCCACGACCATTTGGCACATACATTCAAAGTCGTCGTGACTGTTTCAAACCTATTATGCAAACTGTCGGCGTGAAGCGGTGGCGGGAAAAGGTCCTGGAGGAGCCCGTCTGGGGACCCAAGATGCGCTTCGTAGCCGGGCCGCGGAGGTGCGGAAAGACGACGCTGGCCCGCACGATACTCGAGCGTCATCACTCGAGCGAGCTCCTCTTCAACTGAGAGATTGACGCGCCTAACGGATCTGGATCGCGTCGAGACACTGGTGCGACTCCTTCCCTGGCGCGTAGGAGCGCCGTTTTCCGCAAACGCCATGCGGGAGGACCTCGAGGTAGCTGCGCCGGTCGGATGTCGAAAGCCACCACTTTGTGTTCGCCTCGAAGCTCGGGGGCATCCCCGTCGTTCAGCTCGTCTCGGAACATGGAGTGCTGAAGGCTCGTGATCGAAATGTCGTGAGCGTCTCGGCTTCGCGCTTTCTTTCCGAGAGGTTCCGGCGGCCCTCGGCAGGGCACTATGCGCGCCAATCCTTTTCGCGTCAGGTACCCGACCGCAGACTCTCCTCCAGCGCCTGGAAGAAGGCGTACGTCTCCCTCTCCTTCGCGTCGTCCCACGGCACGGGCCAGGCGCTGGTCTTGACCACGACCAGATCCAGCACCGGGTTCACCATCACGAACTGCCCGTGGATGCCCTGGCCGGTGAAGGCGTGGTCGGGCCCGGGGAAGCACCACCACTGATAGCCGTATCCGAGGGGATAGTCAGGGTAGAGCTTCCCGTAATCCACCTGAGGATCGTGTGGAATCGTGGCCTCGGCGACCCAGCCCTCGGGCAGAAGCTGTTCTCCCCTCCACTTCCCGTCGTAGGCCATGAGGAGCCCGAAACGGCCGTAGTCGCGGAGAGTGGAGTTGAATCCGCCGAACGCCATCTCGACTCCTTCCTCCCCTTCACGATCGAGAATCCACCGCGCGTAGGATTCGGCGCCGAGGGGTCCCCAGAGGTGCTCCGCCATGTAGCTCGAAAGAGACATCCCGGTGACTCGCGCGAGAAGGAGCCCGAGCACCTGCGTGTCGTTGCTCACGTACTCGAACTTCGCTCCGGGTTCGCGCTTCCTTCCGAACGAGCGAGCTACGTCTGCGAAGGTCTCCTTCTGTTCGGTGGCCGCGCGCAGCAGACGGTAGGCATCGGACTCCTCACCCCATTCGTAGGACTCGTTGAAATCGATCCCTGAGGACATCTCAAGGATGTGTCGGATTCCGACCCCGTCGTATCCCGTTCCCGCGAGCTCGGGAAGGTACTTCGTCACCGGGTCGTCGAAGCTCGCGATCTTTCCCTCGGCGCGGGCGAGGCCGATGAGCGTAGAGGTGAAGGACTTCCCGACCGACATCGACATCAAGAGCGTCTTGGGTCCTGCGCGCGGGCCGTAGCTCTCATGAAGGATCCGATCACCGTGAAGGACGAGGAGCCCGGTTCCGTCCGTCGCTGCCATGAAGTCTTCGGCTGTCTTTCGCTTTCCTTCGAGCTCGTAAGCAATGTCGACGGGCATCGTCGCCGGCAGAAGCTCGAACACGGGCCCGGAGCGCGGCACGACCCTCGTTGCGAAGATACGATCCATTCCCATGACCGCCTCGCGGATGTGCGCGGGCTCGAGAAAATTTTCCCTGGTGAGGGCGGGCGGCGGGGCCTCGGTCGGGGGAGGTGGAGAGGAACAGGCAGCGAGAACGGAGAGGAACGGAATGAAGCTCTTCATGGGAAAACCATTTCACACGTTCGGGCTCGCTGTAAACTGCCGAGCGAATGCGCGTTCTCTGGACGATGCTGCTCGCCTCTTTCGCTCCTCCTGAGGCAACGGTACGAGTCGAGGTGAAGCACGAGGGAGAAGCCGTGGCCGGGGCGAGCATCGTCGTGAATGGCGAGAGCCTACGTGATCGTGGGCGTCCTCGGGGAGAAGCGCTTCGGGAGATTCCGGCTTTTCGTGAACGGAGAGAACCTGACAGGAGTTCGCCAGTCCCACTGGGATCCGCTCCTCCGGCCGACTCGCAACATCGACGGGAGATGGACCGTCGACGCCTGGGCGCCTCTCGAGGGAAGGACCATCAACGGGGGCGTGCGCCTGGATTTCTGAAGGAGGGAATCGCCCCCATCGACGCATCGAGCTTCCTTGCTCACCCCTTCCGTGTGACGGTCAAGTTCGAGATCGCATGTCTGTAGAGATCGGGTGTCAGGCTGAGTTGGCCCCACCTCTCGCCCCCGGCGCACGGACGACCTCTTGTGGGGAATGTGGTATAAGAGGCCAAAGCTAGTCGCAGTCGTCGCAAGAGCTCAGCGGGACCAGGGCGTAGCAGTCTGGCACCGAAAAGGAGGACCGTTGAGACCGAATCGAATTCTTGGGTATCTCCTGGCGGCTCTTTTCGTCATGTCGGGTCTTCTGACACGGGAAAGCGGAGGCGGGGCGAGAGCTGAGCCTGTGCTCGTGACGTCGGATCAACCGCGCATCGTCTCGATATCCCCCATCGGAACAATCAGTCGAAGACAAACCTACCAACTCCTCATCAACAAGCAATCTGGCAAGGTAATCATTTTTGGCTACTTCAACTACATTCACGGTTTGGACGAAGAGGAACTCTATCTGGAGGACGACCGTAAGGCCGAATCGAAAGCTCTCTTCACCCTTTACTTAGAGGCGCGAGTCACTCGCGTGCACAAAAACGGTCCCCTGCTCGCTTATGAAGGGCTCGGTGTGTCAACGGTTTTCTTCGACGACACGCCGGACGGGGATTTCTCGGACCCAGAGACTTTTAGGGATGGAATTCTAATCGCCATGGGTGAAGAAAATTCCGTATTTACTTTCGATCCCGAAACCGAGATCGGGATCGGAGATGTAAGGTTGAGGCAGATCCAGGCGTGGCCGTTCGAATTCAACGGAGAGCTCATTCAGTTCGGAGCGGTGGGAAACCAGAATGTTTCCTGGAGAGGGAAGACACAGAGGAACAAAGCGCTCGGTTGGACTCGCGTGTTTTGTCAGTCAACGACCGTGCAAGCCGAGCCCCTCCCGGCCGTGCCACCCCCGTGAGGCGGAATTCGTGCGGTAAGAGGCTTCCGATGACGCGACCGACCCGGATTCGAAGTGCGAGAAGAGTGGCGAGCTCGCTGGCTCTACCGCGTCCTCGGCGAATCGAAAGCCGCGAAGCGAGGCCCGGCCGCGCTCTCCCGCCATCGTCCCACGCCGTCCGCATGCGCAGCAGGAAGAAGAATGCGAACGCAAGCGGCAGAGCCACGAACGCGAAGACGATGACGATAACGGCAGGCGCGCCTAGGACAACCCTGGACGCGAGGCGAGCCGGTAGAGCTTCGTCTGCGTGCGGATGAACAGGGAGCCGCCCGAGATCGCAGGACTCGCGAGAGTCATCTCGTCGAGCGGGTTTCTGCCCACCTCCTCGTACGCGGCGCCTTCTTTGGCGACGAACGTCTCGCCGTCCTCGCTCAGGAAGAACACGTTGCCGCCGTACGCCCATGGAGAGCTCGAGAACGTGAATCCCCCGCCACCCACGCGCGCGCGATAGAGGCGCTCGCCCGTGCGCGCGTCGAGAACGGCGAGAATACCGTTGTCGTTCACGACGTAGATCCGGTCGCGGTAGTAGAGGGGCGACGACGTGTACGCGGAGGCCTGCGGGTTATGCCACGCGACGAGCTCGTTGGAATCGGCGCCTTCGGCGAGCGTGATGTCCCCGGTGGCCCCCGGGCGAACCGCGAACATCGGACGGTTGGACTCTCCCTGAGAGCCGGTCCCCACGTAGAGAAGGCCATCACCGGCAACCGGAGTCGGCGTCGCCTGACCGGAGAGCCCGGCGAGACGCCAGAGCTCTTTTCCATCGACGCCGTAGCCGATCGCGAGACCGTGTCCGAGTGCGACGATCTCGCTCCGCTGAGGAGTCACCCAAACGAAGGGAGTCGACCAGCCCGAGCGAATCATGCTCTCGTTGCCGACGCCGCGCGCGACCTTCCATAACTCTTTGCCGGTTCGCTTGTCGATGGCGGCGAGAAACGAGTCCTCCTGGTTGTCGCTCTGCACGTACACCCGCTCCGCGTCGACGGCGGGAGAGGCAGCCGTTCCGAAGTCCAGATAGATCCCGCGGGGAGGGAACCGATGTTCCCAGAGGAGCTCGCCTTCGAGACTGTACGCGAAGAGGCCGAGGTTTCCGAAGTAGACGTAGAGCCTCTCGCCGTCCGTCGCGGGAGTCTCCGATGCGTAGGTATTCTTCCGGTGCCGTCCTCCGAACGGTTTCCCCTCGTGGGCCACGCGCTCCCATAGAAGAGCTCCGGTCTCGGTGTCGATCGCATAGACCATGTAGCGGATCGACTCTGTTTCCTTCGAAAGCTCGATATCGCGGGAGACGACGCGGGCCATGACCTCGTCGTCCGAGAGCCCCTGGGCCGCGAGCTCGGCGGCGTAGTCGTTGCCGAAGATCCCCTTCGAGGGCTCCTTGAACACGCCTCCGGTGCTGACAGCGGAGGTGACAAAGACCGTCTTGCCCCAGACGATGGGAGAGGACCAGCCGCGTCCTGGGATGTCCCTTACCCAGGCGACGTTCTCTTCACGGGACCATCGCGTGGGCGGGGATCCCGTGGATGCCGTCGCGGAGCCCGATTGCCCGCGAAACTGGGGCCAGTTCTCCTCGGCCTCGACAGCGAGAGGGTAGGCGGCGATCAGGATGAAGGCAGCCGCTGCCTTCGGAAGCGAAGCCCCCGTCAATCAGCTCGTCTCGCGCTTCTTAGCGACGACCTTGAGCTGACTCGGATCATCGACGCGGATGAAGTACTTGCCCTGCTGTTCCTCGACCTTGCCGGTGACGCGAACGTTTCTCTTATCGAATTTCTTCGCCACGTCCACCTCGAACTTGTAGATCGCCTTCGTCAGCACCAGCGCCTGGAACGCGGTGCTGGTGTCGGCTCCGAAGTAGAGGTGGATTCCGGCCTGAGACTTCGAGTTGGAATAGATTCGTCCCTCGACCGCGACCTTCTTTCCGACATGATCCTTTCCGACCGCATCGGGGCGGACCGCTGCCTCCTCCTGGGCGATTCCGGCGGCGCTGAAACCAATAAGAAGGATGAGGACGATGGTAGAGGCTTTCACGAGAAGACCCCCTTTCCGAAGAACGTGCGCGCTACAAAGGCGAGGCCGCCTTGGGTCGGTTCTCCGGCCGGCGCTGAAGCGGAAACTATCACCGAGGCCGGAACGAAGTCAAACTGGAGAAAACACGCTACTTGCGGGATCAATGCACCATGTTGGGATCGTTCCCCGAGCCGGAGCGCTTCTCGTAATACGCCTCGAACTTCTTCCGCAGCCGTTTCATGCGCCACCGCCGGTACATGTCCCGGATCGAGCCCATCATCTCGCCGCGGCCCCGGGCCGAGCTCGAAAGGTACCCCGTCCACCGGATGAGGGCGAGACCGGTCAGAAGCCCTCCGAGGTGGACGATATGGGCGACCCCGTCCGCGCCCACGAGCGAGCCCACGAACGCGAGGAAGCCCCAGACCATCACCAGGTAACGCGCTTCCACGGGGAAGGTCATGAGGATCCAGATCTGGTTGTGCGGGAACAAGACGCCGTAGGCGAGGAGCACGCCGTAAATCGCTCCCGAGGCGCCGAGAATCGGGACGCTGTAGAACGGTCCATAAGGAATGAACGCAAGGAGCGCCGCCCCCAGACCGCAGAGGAGGTAATAGCGAACGAAGAGCTTCGTCCCCCACATCCTCTCGATCGAGCATCCGAACATGAAGAGCGCGAGCATGTTGAAGAGCAGATGCATCGCGTCCCCGTGAAGGAACGCATAGGTGAGCACCCGCCAGAGCTGGAAACCGGGAGGAAGCACGAGGGGCGGCGAGAGCCAGAACCAGCTCGCGAAGGCCGGGATCAGCACCTTGAACAGGTGGACGACGGCGTTCGCGATGATGAGGGACTTGACGCCGGGCGTGAGCGGCCCACCGAAGCTGATGCTGACCTCGCGCCGGTAGGAATACGCCACGACTCGACCAGCTTAGCACGCTCACGGCGCGGACAAGCGCCGGGTGACGGCGGCGATCGCTTCGGCGTGAGACAGCCTCGAGGCGGCGAGGAGCGCCGTGCGATCGCCCGCTCGCGCGTCCTCGGCAACGATGCTCCAGAGCTGCGCCCGGAGCCTTCGGCTCGTTCGGGCCTCGGTTTCATCCGCCAGCTCCAGATATAGAAGACCTCCGAGGCTACCCGCCGTTCCATCCGCGACCATCTCCCCCAGGATCTCCCGCGCGCGGTCTCGAGGCAGCCGCCGTACGGAGCCTCGGGCAATCGCCTGCTCGCGTGCAGACGAAGGATCGACGTTTCCGAGGAGAAGCCTCATCGTCCAGGCCTCCCCCGAGGGAACGAGGGCCGCCGCCGCACGCAGGCGCACTTCGCGATCGGGGTCGCCCGCGAGCCGATGGAGCCGCGGGGCGAAGGCACCAAGGTCCGCTTCGGCGAGCGCATCGAATGCCGCTTCGCGGCTCGCGTTCGTTCCGCCCGGGCCGACCGCGAGCTCCACGAGGAGTGGGAGGTAGTGCTTCTCGCCTCTCAGCGACATCGCGAGGTGCATGCGCTCGGCGAGAGCCCTGCTGGCCTTGGAAACGAGAGCGCCGAGAGGAAGACGGGCGAGGGCAGCGAAGCCCTCGGGCGAGGAGGTCTCGACGGACGCGACCCGGCGCGCCAGGTCGATCGCGATTTCGGCCTCGGCGGGAGCGCAGAGAGCCGCCCCGAGAAGCGGCGCGAGATCGTTCGAAGTCGCGATCTCGGCGCGAAGCCAGGCGGAGGCGCCCGCGCCTCCGAGGGAGACGAGGGCGAGCGCCGCCGCCCGCTCCCCCTCGCGGCGCAGGCGGGAGAGCGTGGGAACGGAGAGAACCCGATCCGATCTACGTGCGAGGCGCTCCACCGCTTCCGCCGTCCCCAGCGATTCGAGACGGAGTCGCGCCGCCGGGTCCGGCACGATCGCGAGAGCATCGAGGACGCTCTGGTCCACCTCGGCCTCGAAAAGGAACCGATAAAGGTCCTCCTGTGGGACGAGTGTCGCTGCGATCTCGAAGATTTCGGCGCCTCCGGACGCGACCGCACCCGGCCATGCGTCCGGCATCGCCGCCAGTGCCTCGCGCTTCTCTCCATCGTCGGCAAGGGAAGAGAGCAGAAGGGAGGCGAGCGCCGGCCCCCTCGCCTTCTCCGCCCGCCTCACCCGATGGCGAATCGCGCGGTGGCGCGAGCGCGCGAAGTAGGGATAGAGCCGATCGACATCCTCCCGCGGCATCGGAATGCCGAGGAGCGCCTCGTGGTCGCGCTCCGCGAGCTCTCGGATCGCGCGATACCGCACGTCTTTGGAAAGCGCGAGGACTCGGTCCTTGATCGCAAGGAACGACTCGCTTTCGGTGATGAGCGCCGGCTCCGCCTCGGTGAGCTTCGAGCTTTGCCGAAGCCAGCTCCGAACCGAAGTCTCGAGAGGAATTCCCTCGGGAAGCGCCCCGAGGACGCGGCGCGGCGAAGAAGGATCGGGTGCCGTTCGGGCCCAGGCGAGAAGCGCTCGAATCGACTCGCGCTCTCGAGCGCGCGCGAGGTTCCGCTCGAGAGTGGTGAGGAAGAATCGCTCGGAAAACGTGTCGCGACGGCCTCCGCCGTTGAAATCCCGGAGGCGCGGGTCGTCCGACGCCGCCAGCACCTCCCGCCAGCGAGCGGGCGCATCGAAGTAGGACCGGACTCCCAGGCGCAGGGTTTCGAGATCCCCGCTCGCGGCAAGGACCCGCCTCGCAGTCCACGAAAGCTCGGAGCTGTCTGGAACGCTTTCAAAAAGTGCGCGCGCCCGCACGACTGCGGAGTTGCGATCGAGCCGCGCGAGGCCCTCGAGAGCGGCCTCGACCTCCCCCTCCAGATCGGGAGGATAGAGCGGAGCGGGAAACCCTTCGAGCGCGTGGATGCGGGAATCGAGCGTGGCCTCGAGAACGGGAATCTGCCACGCGTCGTCGGCGCCCGAAGAAAGCGCCGTGAGCAGCAGGAGCGCCCGCGACCCCATGAGCCGCTCCGGCTCTCAGGAAGTCATGGCCCGCGGAAGCTCGACCGCGAGGAGCCGGGAGAGAGCGACGCCGGTGGGAGAGGTCGGGTTTCGCACGAGCTCCTCCGGCGCTCCCGAGGCGACCACCCGTCCTCCCGCTTCCCCGCCCTCGGGCCCGAGCTCGATGATGTGGTCGCTGGTCTTGAGAACGTCGAGGTTGTGCTCGATGACGAGAACGGTGTTGCCCGCATCCACGAGCTGCTGGAGCACCTGGAGGAGACGCGCGACGTCGTGGAAGTGGAGCCCGGTGGTGGGCTCGTCGAGGATGTAGAACGTGCGCCCGGTCGAGCGCTTCGCGAGCTCGCGCGAGAGCTTCACCCTCTGCGCCTCGCCGCCGGAGAGGGTCGGCGAGCTCTGGCCGAGACGGATGTACCCGAGACCCACTTCGATCAGCGTTTCGAGGATGCGCCGGATGGCCGGGTGGTTCTGGAAGAGCTCGGCGGCTTCGGAAACGGTGAGGTCGAGGACGTCCGCGATGGAGAGACCTTTGTACCTCACGTCGAGGGTCGCGTCGTTGAACCTCCGGCCGCGGCATTCCTCGCAGGGGACGTAGACGTCGGCGAGGAAGTGCATTTCGACTTTGATGACGCCATCGCCTTCGCACCGCTCGCAGCGGCCTCCCTTCACGTTGAACGAGAACCGGCCCGGCTGGTATCCGCGCGCCCGCGCCTCGGGAAGGTTCGCGAAGAAGTCCCGGATCTCATCGAAGGCCTTGGTATACGTTGCGGGATTCGATCGTGGCGTCCTTCCGATGGGCGATTGGTCGATGTCGATCACCTTGTCGAGGTGCTCGACTCCCTTCACCGCGTCGTGATCTCCCGGCTGGAGCTCGGCGCGGTTGAGCGCCCGGGCGAGGGCCGGATAGAGGATCTCGTTCACGAGCGTGCTCTTGCCCGCGCCCGAGACCCCGGCGACTCCGATGAGAACGCCGAGCGGGATCGCGACGTCGATGTTCTTCAAGTTGTTCTCGCGCGCGCCCCGAACCTCGAGGCGAGCCTTGCGCGGCTTTCTCCTCTCCGGAGCGACGGGAATCGACAGCTCACCCTTGAGGTACTTCCCGGTGAGCGATCGGGACGAGAGCGCGATCTCGCGTGGAGAACCGAAGGCGACGATCTCGCCGCCGTGGACGCCGGCGCCGGGTCCGAAGTCGACGACGTGGTCCGCCGCTTCAATGGTCTCTCGATCATGCTCGACGACCACCACGGTGTTTCCCATGTCCCGCAGGTGCCGGAGAGCGGCGAGGAGGCGGCCGTTGTCCCGGGGATGGAGCCCGATCGAGGGCTCGTCGAGGATATAGATGACACCCGTCAGCTCGGAGCCGATCTGGCTCGCGAGCCGGATGCGCTGCGCCTCTCCCCCGGAGAGCGAGGGAGCGAGCCGATCGAGAGACAGGTAGCCGAGGCCGACGTCGCGCAGGAACCGCAGGCGGTTCACGATCTCCTTGAGGAGCTCGGAGCCGATGAGCGCATCCGCGCCTTCGAGGGCGACGGTGGTGGCGAAGAGGTGAGCGTCGTCGATGGAGCTCGCCGCGAGGTCCGCGATGCTCTTCCCTCCGACCGCGACGGCGAGCGCCTCGGGCCGGAGCCTCGCGCCCGCGCACGCGGAGCAAGGCTTGTCCGACATGTACTGGGCGTAGTGCCTCTGCACGAACTCGGAGTCGGTCTCTTTCATCCTGCGCATCAGGATGGGAACCAGTCCCTCGAACCGGGTCTTGAAGGAGCGCTTGCCCTTGCGCACGGTGATGCGCTCGGCATCGGCCCCGTAGAGGATGACGCGCCTCTGGGCGGGAGCGAGATTCCCCCACGGCGCCGCCAGATCGATTCCGAAGTGGCGGGCCATGGAGCGCACGACCGCCGCCCGCCAGCCGCCCTTGTCCTCGATCACGCCCCAGGGTTTCACCGCCCCCTGGTTGATGCTGAGGGACGGGTCGGGGACCATGAGATCCTCGTCCATCTCCGCCCGCGTTCCGAGCCCATGGCATTCGGAGCACATTCCGAGGGGCGAGTTGAACGAGAAGAGCTGCGGCGTGAGCTCGGGAAAGGAGATCCCGCAATGTTGGCAGGAGCGATCCTCGGAGAACAGGAGATCGCTCGCGCCCTCGCGCGCGACGACGAGGACTCCCCCCCCCTCCCGGAGCGCGGCCTCGACGGAGTCCGTGAGGCGCGCGCGCGCGCTTTCCGAGAGCTCGGTCTTCGCCACCAGCCGGTCGAGGACGATCTCGACATCGTGCTTCCTCTTCTTGTCCAGGTCGATGCTCTCTTCGAGAGAGTGCACTTCCCCGTCCACGCGCACCCGCGAAAAACCGGCCCGGCGCGCTTTCTCGAGAAGGGCCTTGTACTCACCCTTCCGATCGCGCACCAGGGGTGCCAAGATCGAGAATCGCGTCCCTTCAGGAAGCCGCGAGAGCTCGTCGACGATCTGCTGCGGGGTCTGCCTCTGGACCGGCCGTCCGCAGCGGTGGCAGGAGAGTTTTCCGATGCGGGCGAAGAGGACCCGGAGGTAGTCGTAGATCTCGGTGATGGTACCGACCGTCGAGCGCGGGTTGTGCGAGGACGACTTCTGGTCTACGGAGATCGTCGGCGAGAGCCCGCGGATGGTGTCGTAGAGGGGCTTCTCCATCTGGCCGAGGAACTGGCGGGCGTAGCTCGAGAGCGATTCGACGTAGCGCCTCTGCCCCTCGGCGTAGAGCGTGTCGAAGGCGAGGGACGACTTCCCCGAACCCGAGACGCCGCTGAACACGACGAGCTTCTTTTTCGGGATCTCGACGGTGACGTTCTTGAGGTTGTGCTGCCGCGCCCCGCGGACGACGATCCGGTCCGGCTCCACGATGGCTGGAGCCTAGCCCAAGGAGCGAGTCAGTTCCAGTCCGGCTTCACCGCGAAGAAGAAGCTCTCCCGTCCCCGCTCCACGAAGAGCACGACTTCTTCGGGCTTTTTCTCCCGGATGCGCTCGACGAGGGCGCGGAACCCCTCGAAGTCCGCGACGGGCTCCTCGCCCACGCGCACCAGGACGTCCCCGGGCGCGATCCGGTTCTGATTGCTGCTCACACCCACCGGAGGCTGGACGACGACGACTCCCTGCTGATCCGACTCGAGAAACCGTGTGGCGACGAAGTCGTAGGTGATTTCGCGAACCGTCAGGTCGAGCTCGTCGACCTTCAGAGTCAGCGCTTCGCGCACGGACCGCGGGGCAGCGGCCAGGCGCACGCGGGTTTCGTTCCGGACGCCGCCTCTCAAGTACTCGAGCGAGAGCTCCGCGTCCGCGCCCGCCCGCAGGATTCTCTCCGCGAACGAAGCGATCTCCTCTTCTCGCTGCACCTCGACGGGAACGCCGTCGAGCGTGACGAGGACGTCGCCGACTTCGAGTCCCGCCTTCTCCGCGGGGGATCCCCGGTAGACGTAACCGACGAGAACACCCGAGCTGACCGGGAGCTTCCGGTACTCCGCGAGCTCTTTCGAGACCGCCTGCATCTCCACCCCCATCCATCCCCGGCGCACAGGGGCCGACGCCTTCGTCTCGACACGGGCACCGGCGAGATCGCCCGCGGGCCGGGCAAAACCGCGCCCGATTCCTTTCGGAAGATCCCGCATCATGGTTACGAACGCGAGGGGATTGCGGGAGGAGGTGTCAGGGAGCGACACGGTGAGGGCGTCGAGATAGCCCAGCACGTCGCCATCGAGCGACGTGACGAGGGAGCCTACCGGATCGGACGCGGACGTCCCGACGACGAAACCCGCTCTCGGCTTCTCCGCCACGGCCTGGACGCGAGTGAGCTCGACGGAGATCGCGGGCCCGAGAGGCTCGGGAAGCAAGCCCACCACCGCGACCTCTTCGCCCACGGCGACGCGGCGGGCCGCCCCGAAGACCACGGGAGCGAGCTCTGCTCCCTCCGCACCCTCGATCTGGAAGAACGCGACGTCGGCGCCGTAGTCCCTTCCGAGAAGCGTCGCCAGGTACTCGCGTCCGCTCACCGTCCGGATGCGCGCGCTCGCGATCTCCGCCTCCGCGCGGCTGACGGAGGCGGGAAAGCGGATGCCGACGCCGTGGGGAACCTGATTGAATGGCTCGAAGACCATGGCGCTCGTGAGAACGATTCCGCTGGAAGTGACGACGACACCCGCGGTCACCAGCTCTTCCTCCTCCGCGGGCTCGGAAGTCGATCGACTTACCCGCTGCCGGTAGCGAACGGAGACGAGGCTCTCTCGGTAGCGGGACTCGAGGGCCGAGAGGCGGGCGGCGAGCGGATCCTCCTCGGCGGCGAAGGGCGTTGAAGTCGGGCCCCCCAACAGAAGCGCCGCGAGCGCGAGCTCAGTTCGCATCGTCGGCCTCGATCAGAACCCATCGGCGCGAGTGCCGTCGCATGACGGTGAGAAGCACTTTGTCCGCTTTCGCTTCGACGCGCGCTCGGTAGAGGGACCGGAGACTCTCGAGGTCCGAAACTTCCTCGTCGTCCACGGCGACGATGCGGTCGCCGGGGAAAAGGCGCGCCTGGAAGGCGGGACCGTTCGGCTTCACCCCGGCCACGAACACGCCGCGCTGATCGGGAAGGCTGAACTCGAGTGCGAGCTCACGGGTGATGCCGCGCGAAGTGAACCCCCAGCTCTCGCAGTCCATCTCGCTCGAGCTCGACTCGCCCTGCTCTTCGGTCGTCGCTCCCAGAGTCATCTCGTCGCCACCCCTGCCGATCACGAGCGTCACGTTCTCTCCCACGGGTGTGTCCGCGATCCGCTTGTAGATCGAGGGGAGCTCCTCGGTGAACTGCGCCGAGATGCGCTCGCCGGCGTAGGAGAGAAGCACGTCGCCCGCGCGGACGCCCGCTCTTTCCGCGGGTGAGTCGGGGTCGACGCTCCGGATCACGGCCCCGGGAACGTGCTCGGCCTCGAAGTACTGCGCGAGCTCCTCGAGAGGCTGGAACGTGAGGCCGAGCCAGCTCCGCGAGACTTTACCGTTCTCGATGAGCTCGCGCGCGACCTCCTTCACGATGTTGATGGGAATGGCGAAGCCGATGCTGGAAGCGCCGAAGGCGCCTCGGGCGTTGACACCGACGACGTTCCCGTCGAGGTTCACGAGCGGCCCGCCGCTGTTGCCGGGGTTGATGGCGGCGTCGGTCTGGATCCAGGTGTTGAACGAACCCGTCTTCTCGCCCGTCGGAAGTTTGAACTCGTCGGAGAGGAAGCGATCCTTGCTGCTCACGACACCGAATGAGAGTGACCTCTGGAGCGCGAGCGGGCTTCCGAGGGCCATCACGTACTCGCCCACCTCGAGGGCGTCGGAGTCGCCGAGAGTCACGGGGGCGGGCGCGTGCTGCCCCTCGCGGAGATCCAGCTTCAGGACGGCGATATCGGTCAGTGGGTCCTCGCCCACCAGCGTCCCCGCCACCCGCTCGCGGTTGCTCAGGGTGATGATGAGCCGCTTCGCCTTTCCGGCGACGTGGTAGTTGGTGATGACGTGCCCCCGGTCGTCGAAGATGAAGCCGCTTCCGACTCCCGTCGAGCTCCGGCGCTCGCCCGAGGAGTAGACGTCGGTAATCGGCTGCACGTTGACGAGCGCGGGCGAGACCCGATCGCGGGCCTCGAGGATCCGGCTTTGGAGATCGGCTTGCCGTGCCGACGCGAGAGCTATGAGGAACAAGAGGATGGCATGGACTCCAGGCATTGGCTCCATCGTAGCAAAAGCCTGGGAGGGAATGCGGCTCCCCGGGACCAACCCGGGGAGCCGTTGGATGGCAGGATGGAAGCAGTCGTTTATATGCCCGGCGCGCTCCCCTGTTTCCCTCACGGGAGCGGCCGAACGCCGCTGACAAAGGCTTAGACGGAGCCGGCGAAGAAATGTTCCGTCGGGAGGCGATTGCCTCGACGCGAGGGCGGACGTATCATGCGAGACTGCGCGGCGCGGGAGTCGCCCCCTTTCGAGACTTCTTTATGGAGGAGAGTTTCCAATGAAAGCCATCGGCTACGACCGGGCCTTGTTCGTGCAGCCATTCGATCATCGCGGCAGCTTCACCAAGACGTTTTTCGACTTCAAGGGCGCGCCCAAGATCGGGCCGGACCAGGACCAGCACGTTCCGGTGAGCGCCGGCAAGACGCTCATCTACCGCGGTCTCCTGCGGGCGATCGAGATGGGGGTCCCGCGCGAGGAAGTGGGGATCCTGGTGGACGCCCAGTTCGGGAGCCACATCCTCGCGGACGCGAAGTCACGCGCGATTCCCGCCGCCGTCTGCGTCGAGAAGAGCGGACAGGACGTTTTCGACTTCGAGTACGGCGCCCGCTGGGAAGACCACCTTCGTTATTTCGCGCCCGACATCGTGAAGTGCCTGGTCCGCTACCACCCCCAGGACGATGCCTCGGGCAACCGCGAGCAACTCACCCGGCTGAAGATCCTCTCCGACTACGTCCATGCGAGTAACGACCACTACCTGATGTTCGAGCTCCTGGTGCCCGCGGTGACCGAGGACGACAAGAAAGCCGGCGACCGCTACGATTCCGAGGTCCGGCCCCGGCACATGATCGAAGCGATCCGGCAGATCCAGGACTTCGGCGTCGAGCCCGACATCTGGAAGATCGAAGGCCTCGATTCCCGCTCGGACGCGGTCGCGGTCGCGAAGCAGGTTCGTTCGACGGATGCTCGCAAGAAAGCGGGATGCATTCTCCTCGGCCGCGGCTCCAACAAGGAGAAGGTGCACGAGTGGCTGAAGGTCGCCGCTCCCGTTGACGGGTTCATCGGCTTCGCTGTGGGCCGGACGAACTTCAGCGATCCGCTGAAGCGCTACTTGAAGAAGGAGCAGGACGAGAA
>Ga0187893_10002493_pt1 | contig 40269 bp, 41 predicted proteins | sample MA1701074metaG_FD_139574 | JGI IMG/M metagenome (GOLD analysis project Ga0187893, IMG submission 139574) | White microbial mat communities from a basaltic lava cave in the Kipuka Kanohina Cave System on the Island of Hawaii, USA - MA170107-4 metaG ...
CGTCCACGGCGCGGTCAGCCCCAGGAGCGCCCGGTACAGCTCGATGTCGCGCATGGCTCCGATCCTCCTCGATCGGAGCATAGCTGGCGACCACTGCTACCCACACGATTCCCGGAAGAGCCCTTTTGACAATGCCGACGCTCGGATGCCTCTGGAACCGCCGCCGCCTCGAGGGGTTCGTCGACAGCGCGCTCGGCTCCCGGGCCGAGCGGATGACCGCCGGGCACGTCTCCGGCTGCGCGAGTTGCCGGATTGAGATGGAGCGGCTCCGCCGGCTACGCGTGCTGATCCGGAGTGCCCACGCGGAGGTGACCGATCCCGATTGGTCCGGCTTCTGGCCGTCCGTCCGCACGCGGATCGCGCGCGAGACCCCGAACCCGGTGCGCGAGGCCTGGTGGCTGCCGTTCTGGAAGCCGGTCTGGGGCCACCCGCGGGTGGCCTTCGGCGGCGTGGCGGTCTCGACCCTGGCGGCGGCCCTGGTGTTGTGGCCGAGCCCTCAGGCCACCAAGGCGGTGACGGCGCCGGTTCAGGTCCAAGACGTCTCGACCGCCGACCCGAACCGCAGCGTGATGGTCTACTCGAGCCCGGATGACGACGTGACGGTGATCTGGGTCTTCAACCCCGCGGAGCAGGACGAGCAGTCGTAGCTCCCACCGCGGCTCCCGCCGCCCGCTACTCCTTCAGGCTGGCCAGCCGCTCCTTCGCCAGCGGCGCTTCCTCCGATTGCGGGAAGTGCTCGACGAGATACTGCAGCCTCGTCTGGGCCAGGGCGGTCTGCTTGAGCTCCACGAGGGCGAGCGCTTCCTTGTAGAGTGCGGTGGGCACCTTGCTCCCGCGCGGGTAGGCGATCACCACCTTGCGGAATTCCTGGACGGCCTGCTCGAGGTTCTCGCGCGCCTTCTCGGGCTGGGCCGCGGTGGCGCGGGCCATGCTGAAGTACGCCTCGCCGATCCAGTACTGGGCGCTGTCGGCCAAGGCCGAATCCGGGAAGCGGCGCAGGAAGTCGCGGAAGCCGGACACCGCGAGCGGATAGAGCCCCTTGCTGAAGTCGAGATACGCCGCCTGGTAGCTTTCTTGGGCCGAGGCCCCGGACGGGCGGGCCGCCATGCCTGGCGGCGCCGGCGCTCCGCCGGATCGGGCCGGTGGCGGCACCGGGGCCACCCCGCCGGAGGGTGCCGGGCGACCCTGCGTATCCACCCGCTGTGCGAGCTCGTCGACGCGCGCGGAGACTCGCCCGACCTCCGCGGACAGCGCGTCGAGCCGGGCGGTCAGCGCGGCGATCTGCTTGGTAGCCTCCCCGCCCTGCTCGCGGGCGCGGCGGTCCAGCTGGCCCACCACCGTCTCGGTGTCGCCCCGGCTGCGGTGCACGTTGAGCGTCAGCGAGTTGAGGTCCCGGCGGATCTGAGCGACGTCTTGCTGGAGCGCCTCCCCGGAGACATCCGCGCAGCCCCCGGCCCCGACGCCCGCGAGGAGCACCCAAGCAGCGAAGGGGAGCCACGGGCTCCCCTTCGTCCTCGACCTGCGCACGAGATGGATCCCGGTTTGGTTCAGCGCGCCTTCACCAGGAAGTGCGCCCGCCGGTTCTTGGCCCAGCACTCTTCGGTGTGCTCGGTGCAGGTGGGCCGCTCCTCACCGTACGAGATGATCGTGATGCGGCTCGCCTGCACGCCCTGCGCCACCAGATAGTTCATCGCCGACTTCGCGCGCCGCTCACCGAGGGCCAGGTTGTACTCGTTGGTGCCGCGCTCGTCGCAGTGCCCTTCGATCAACACCAGGTTGTTGTTCGACTTGAGCCACACCGCGTTGGTATCCAGGATCTTCGCATCGTTGGGCCGGATGTCGTACTTGTCGAAGTCGAAGAACACGTCTTTGAGATTGGGGTTCTCCGAGAACTCGCTCGGCCGCGGCGGGGTCGTGCTGGGCGCCGCGGTCGAGGGCGCCGCGGTTGACGGCGTCATCGAGGGACCGGAGGGACTCGTGGAGGGCGCGGCGGCGGAAGGAGCGGGCGAGCCGGTCGGCGGAGGCGCGGAGGCCGCCGTCGTGGCGGGCCGCTTCGGACACCCCACGAGAAAGAGAGAGAGGACGAGCACGGGAACTGCGAGCAGCACACTTCCCCGTCGATACGCCATGAGTCAGATCCTCCTTGATTTCTCTGTCATATCATCGCGATTTCGACGCGCTTCGCGGCACCAAATCATCCTATCACGGAAGGCGCGGTGACCAAGAGGCACTTGTGGATTCGCCCAAGCCTCGCGGGAGCGGCTGCTGCTCGGAGCCGTCGGCCAGCATCGTGAAGAGCTGATACCTCCCGGCCCGGCTGGACTGGAAGACGATGTGCCGTCCGTTCGGGGCCCAGGAGGAGCCCTCGTTGTTGCCGGGGCCGGCGGTGAGCCGCCGCAGATTCGACCCGTCGGGGCTGATCGCCCAGAGGTCGAAGTTGCCCTGCCGGGAGGTGTAGGCGATGGTGTCGCCCTTCGGCGACCAGCGCGGCTGGGTGTTGAAGCCCGACTGGGTGACGCGGCGGACGTTGGCTCCCTCCGCGTCCATCACGAAGATCTGCGCCACGCCCGCGCGCTCCGACACGAACGCAATCTCGCGCCCGGTGGGCGACCACGAGGGCTCGGTGTCGATGCCGCTGTAGGTGGTGAGCCGCCGGAAGGCGCCGGTGGCGAGGTTCAGGACGTACACCTCGGGATTTCCGTCGCGCGAAAGGGTCAGCGCAACCGACTGTCCGTCCGGGCTGAAGGCGGGCGAGGTGTTGATGCCGAGGAAGCCGGCCAGGACCTGGACCGGCCGGTTCTCGAACGGGAACATCCGGTAAAGGTACGGATAGCCGCGCATGTACGACGTGAAGGCGAGGGAACGGGTGTCCGGGCTCCACACCGGAGAGAGATTGATGGAGCTGTTCGACGTCACGCGCGTGGAGCCCGCGCCGTCATAGTCCATCGTGTGCAGCTCCTTGTGTCCGCCGACCACGCCGACGTAGGCGATCTTGGTGTCGGCGATCCCCGCTTCTCCCGTGAACTGCAGCACGACGTCATCGGCGACCTTGTGGGCGAGGCGTCGGGCCTGGGCCGCGGGCAGGTCGAGCTTCTTGGTCGAGATCAGCCGGAACTCGGGCGAGGTCAGATCGTGCAGGCGCATCTCCACCTCGACCCGGTCGCCGCGCAGGGAGAGCAGCCCCAGCAGGCCCGCGTGCGCCCCCGCCGCCGCGAAACTCGCGAAGGCGGTGCGAAGCCCCGCGGGATCCCCGGCCGGGATCGGCGGCACATCCGACACCACGCTGAAGAGGGCCGAGAAGGTAAGGTCCCGGGCCGTCACCTGCGGCAGGCTCTTCGACAGCCCCGCGGTATCGGTTCCGCCGAGGACCGTGAAGTTCGGGATCACGATGTTGAGCTTCTTCGCGCCGGTGGCGAGCACGTTGAGCAGCACGTCGGCCGCCTGGGATCGGGCCGCCGGTGGCGAGGACAGAGCGCCCCCGATCACCGCCAGCAGCACAAGCATCGCGAGAAAGGCGAGGGGCCGTCCGGGACGCAGCAGGTTGTTCATGGCTCACCCTTCAGCTGTCAGCCGCGACGAAGGTCGAAGGTGAAGAGGATGCGGAGTGAGGGCTTCGTCCAGTCGTCGGGCAGCTTCGGAAAGGGGCTCGCCCCCATCACCGCGCGCAGAGCGGCGTTGTCATAGAAGGCGTTCCCCGAGCTTTTGTGAATGGAGGGCGGCCTGATCGCGCCGTCCCGCTGGATCTCGACGTAAACTTGCGGCTTCTGTTGCGGGTCGTTCGGCTGGTTCTGACGCTGCCACTCCTGTTCGACCTTCTGGAGCACTTGCCGGAGGTACCACGCGTGCGGGAAATCGCCCACGTCGAGGGTCAGGGCGCCGGTGCCCGTGACGGTGCCGGTGGGCGCGCCGAGCGAGGCGGTCTCCGGCGGGCGGGGCGACTCCGCGCCCTTCTCCCCGCGGGGCGTGCCGGACGGCGGCGTCGCGAGGGGCGGGAGCTCCTTCTCACCCGGGCGCGGCAGGGCGGTCCGCGGCGGGGGCAGCTTCGCCGTCGGCAGCGACGGCGTGGGCAGACTCGGGGCCTCGCGTCTCGGCGCCTCGCGCGGTGGGGCGGCCTTGGGCTCGGGCTCAGGCTCCGGCGCGCGGGGGGCCACCGGCGCCCGTGGCCGGGCCGGGAGCGTCGGGGCCGCGGGAGCGTTGGGCACGCCGACGGCCGCGACCATCGGAACCAGGTTGACGACCTGCACCTTCTCGGGCCGCCAGCCGCTCCACATCACGAAGGCGGTCAGGCCGCCGAACACCACGACGTGCCCGACGGTGGAGAAGCCGATGGCGGCCATGGGCAACCGGCGCCGCCGCAGCGCCGGTCCCGGCCGCCTGAGGCCGGGGTCCGGATTCGGGCCCATTGAGTAGCGCCGGGCCGCCATCGTCGAGCTCATCGAGCGCGGGTCGGCTCCGTCACCATACCGAGCTTCTCGATACCCGAGCGGCGTATCCGATCCATGGTCTCGACCACGAAGCCGTACTGCAGTGCCTGATCCGCGCGCAGGTAGAGGGTCTTGTCCTGGCGGTTCTTGAAGAGGTCGCGCAGCGCCTGCTCGAGGGAACCGAGCGCCACCGGCTTGTCATTGACGTAGATGGTCTGCTCCTTGGTGAGCGTCAGCACCATCCGCTCCTCGACGGCGGTGGGCTTGCCCGCCGTCTTGGGCAGGTTCACGTCGATGCCGCGGTACATGAGCGGCGCGGTGAGCATGAAGATGAGGAGGAGCACCAGGATGACGTCGACCAGCGGGATGATATTGATCTCGGCCAGCGTCCCGCCGATGCGGTAGTCGCTCCCGCTGTTGTCTTGGCTGTCGACCTTAATGGCCATCTTTCGCCACCCGCGCGGTCTTGTGCACGGGGCGAGCGAAGGCGTTCAGCAGATCCAGCGTGAAGCCTTCCATCTCCATCGCCCAGTGCTTCGTCCGGTTCACGAAGAAGTTGTAACCCATGACCGCCGGGATGGCCGCGCCCAGGCCCGCCGCGGTGGCGATGAGCGCCTCCGAGATGCCGGGCGCCACCACCGCCAGATTCGCGGAGCCCTGCTGACCGATGCCCTGGAAGGCGGTCATGATGCCCCACACGGTGCCGAACAGCCCGATGAACGGCGCCGAGCTGGCCACGGTGGCCAGGAAGGGCAGGTAACGCTCCATACGCGCGACCTCGGAGGAGCCGGCGCGGCGGAGCGCCCGGCTCGAGGCGTCAAGGCGCTCGCTGGGCAGGCCCTCGTCGGCGTCGTCGAGCACGTGGTCCACCATCTCCGCGCTGCCGTAGGCGGTGACCAGTTCCTGACCGGCCGCCACGTAGAGCTGCGCGAGCGGGCTGTCGCGATGCTTCTTGGCCGCCCCGTAGACCACGGAGAAGCGGCGCGCCTCCCGGAAGATCTGCCGGAAGCGCAGCGACTCGCGCCGGATCTTGCGGAACTCCCACCACTTCTCGACGATGAGCGCCCAGCAGACGATCGAGAAGATCGCGAGAATGATCAGGATGAACTTGGCGACGGGACCCGCGCTGAGGACGAGCTCCGCGACGCCGCCGTTGACGCTTCCTGGCCCTGGCACTCGGGTCTCCTTGTTCGGTGGATGGTGAACGACGCGGAGGTACTTCCTCATTTGATGATACCGGAGCCTTTTCGAGAGTGTCAACAAATTCACCGGGAAAATGCCTGCAAAGTCGCTGAATTATTGACAGTGCCGGGTTGCCGCCGTATAAGCCTTCTATGTTCCACTCGCCCGGCGCGGTCGCGGTGCACCTGGGCCCCGTCGCGCTCTTCGGGTGGCAGATCGGTCCCATCGCGATCCGCTGGTACGGCGTCCTCATGGCCTGCGCGATGGCCCTCGGCCTGTGGCTCGCCCAGCGTGACGCCCGGCGCCGCGGACTCGATCCCGAGAGCCTGCTGAAGGCGGCCGAGCTGGCTTTGCTCGGCGGCCTGATCGGAGCCCGCCTCTACTACGTGCTGTTCAACCTGGACTACTACGGCCAGTTCCCCGGTAAAATTTTCGCGCTCTGGGAAGGCGGACTCGCCATCCACGGCGGCGTGCTCGGCGGCATTCTCGCCGGGGGCGCCTATGCGTGGCGGCGGGCGCTGCCGCTGCGACCGTACCTGGACGTCGCGGCGCCGAGCCTCGCCCTTGGGCAGGCGATCGGCCGCTGGGGGAACTTCTTCAACGAGGAGGCGTTCGGCCGTCCTACCGACCTGCCCTGGAAGCTCTTCATCTCGCCGGTGCACCGTCCGTTGCAATACGCGCAGGCCGAGTACTTCCACCCGACGTTTCTCTACGAGTCTCTCTGGGATCTCGTGGTCTTCGGCGTGCTCGTCTCCCTGCTGCGCGACCGTCTCGCGCGCGCGCCGGGCGCCCTGTTCCTGGCCTACCTCGGCCTCTACTCGCTCGGCCGGCTCTTCACCGAGGGGCTCCGCACCGATCCCCTGATGCTGGGCTCGCTCCGCATCGCGCAGGTCGTGAGCCTGCTCGGCATGGCGGTGGCGGTGGTGGGGGTCTCCCTGCTGCTGCGCCATCGCCGCCGCCCCGCCTGACCTCCGGAGCGTGAAGCGCTACGCGAGCCGCGACGGCCGGCTCCGCCTGCTCGTGGGCGACAGCCGACGGCTCACCGGCATCGCCACCGGCAGCGTCGGCGTCATCCTGACGTCGCCACCCTACTGGGTCCGCGGGCGCGGCCGCGCCCAGGCCGCGCGGTACGCGCGGGAGCTCGCGACCGGCTTCGGATCCGAGTGGCGCCGGGTGCTGGCCGACCACGGCGACCTGTGGCTCGTCATCGGCGACCGGCACGACGGTCTCGAGTGGGTCGGGATCGACGGGCTGGTGACCGCGTGGCTCCGACGATCAGGATGGCGGCTGCAATCCAAGGGGCTCTGGGCGCAGGCGCGCTCGCGCGAGCGCTGGGACAACCGGGTCAACCATCTGCTCCGCTTCCGCAAAGCCGGCTACCCGGTCCGGCCCGGCGCGAGCACCCTCTGCTGGATGCTGCCCCTGCCGCGCTCGCATCCGGAGTCCATCTGGGACGCGACGCCGGACCCGGTGATCCGCGAGATGCTGGCGCTCTCGGCCCGCCGGGGCGCCGTGCTCGACCCCTTCGCGGGCGCGGGCACGGTGGGTCGCATCGTCGCCGGGCTCGGACGCGAGTGGATCGGCGTCGAGCGCGATCCTCGTATGGCCCGGTTGCTCGCTAGACGGCTGCGTTTGTCGGTCAGTCCTTCACGGCGGTCAGGGTCACCTCGCGCCCTTCGCGCAGGACGATCACGCTGATGGCGCTGCCGGCGGGAAGCCGGCTCATCCGCTCCTGTAGCGCCTCATAGGTCTCCGCGCCGATCCGCTGGCCCTGGACCGCGAGGATGATGTCGCCCCCCAGCAGGAACGGCTTGCCCTCGACGGTCGCCGGGATCGTGCCCGGCCGGAGGCCGATGCGGGCGGCCGGTGAGTCGGCGGCCACCTGCTGCACCATCACCCCGACCGGCTGGGGCAGGTTGAGCGCGCGGGCGACCCGTCCGGCGATGGCGACGCCGCTCATCCCGCTCCAGAAGGAGCGGCGCTCGAGCAGCAGGCGCCGGGTCATGTTGATGGTCCCCGAGCAGCCGCTTCACGCGGCTCCTCCTAGTCGTGAATGCACCAGCCGCCGTAGCGAGGCCTCGTCGAAGGCGGTGGCCTGCCGGCTCGGCGCGCTCGCCTCAGTCTTGAGGCCGGTTTCGCTCAGGATCACGCAGATGGTGGCGTCGGGATCGAGGGCCTTCGCGGCGAGCAGCCGTCGCAGGACGGCGAGCGTCGCCACCCCGGTCGGCCCGGCCCAGATGCCCTCGGTCCGGGCGAGCAGCTTCTGCGTCTCGATGATCTCCTCGTCCTCGGCGTCGCCGGCCACGCCGCCGGTCTCGTTCAGGATGCGCAGGACCCATTCGCCTTTCCGGCCAGGATCGCCGGCGGCGAGCCCCTCCGCCACCGTGTAGCCGATCTTCACGGGCTCGAGCGGCCGCTTCTCTCGCCACGCCCGCACGATGGCGTTGGCCCGCGCCGCCTGCGCGGCCACCATCAGGGGCCGCTTCTCGATCCAGCCGAGTCGCTCGAGCTCGCCGAAGCCACGATGGGTGGCGATGAAGGTCTCGCCCACCGCCACCGGCGCCACCACCACGTCCGGTGCCCGCCAGTCCGACTGCTCGGCGATCTCGTAGGCGAGGGTCTTCTTGCCCTCGTGCTTGTAGGCGTTGCGCGAGGCGCCGCAGTCGAAGAAGAGCCGGTCCTCGACGAGGCGATCCCAGAAGACGATCAGATCGTCGTAGACGCCCTCGAAGAGGACGAGGTCGGTGGCGGTCGCGGCCATGTGCAGGAGCTTGGGCGCGGAGGTTCGCTCGTACGCGAAGATCAGGGCCCGGAGGCCCGCGCGCGCCGAGTAGGCGGCGATGGACGAACCCGCGTTGCCGGAGCTGACCACGGAGGTGGCGCGGAAGCCGAACTGGAGCGCCGCCGCCACCGCGGTCGGCGAGGAGCGGTCCTTGACGGTGCCGGTGGGATTGGAGCCCTCGAACTTGGCGAGGAGCCGGCGTACCCCGAGCTGCCGGCCCAACGCCGGGCACGCAAGGAGCGGACTCTGCCCTTCGCCGAGAGTCACCCGATGGGCCGGGTCCGCGATGGGCAGCACGGGGGCGTAGCGCCACAGGCCGCGGCCCTCGAACAGCCCGGGCCCCGCGCGTCGCAGCGCGTCCCAGTCGTACGAGAGCTCGAGGAGCCCCCGACAGGCCGCGCACTCGAGCCGGTAGTCGAGCGCGTGGGTGGCCCCACACTCGATGCAGCGGAGCGCGGTGGCGTAGGAGGAGCTCATGCGAGCCGCTCCGTGACGGAGAGCATCTCCTCGATGCGATGGCGCAGGGTGTGCTCGGCAAGAGCCCGTTTGCGCGCCCGCTCCCCGATGTCGCGCGCTTCGTCGGGATGGGCCAGGTAGTAGTCGAGCTGGTGCCGGAGCTCGCCCAGATCACGGTACACCACCAGCTCTTCACCCGCGGCGAACAGGTGCGCGAGCTCATCCTTGGCGTCTACCACCTGACACGCCGCGCTCGCGGCCAGCTCGAAGGTCCGGGTATTCACCCCCACGATGTCGTTCATCGGGTGGTGATGGTTCAGCGAGAGCGTCGAGCCCGAATAGACCGCGAGCTTGGCGCGGCCCCACACCGGGCCCCCCGCGATCATGGCGCGCACCTCGGGGGCCTCGACGCGGTCCCAGCCCGCTCCCCACAGGCGCAGCGGGTAGCCGGCCAGCGCCCGCACGAAGCGCTCGCGGTAGGCGTACGCGTTGCCGACGAAGCTGACCGGCGCCGCAAAGCGGCGCGTGTCCTCCGCGGTCAGCTCGATCGGGTGGTGCAGATCGGGCACGCAGTACATCGGCAGGTAGTGCAGGTTGCGCAGCCCGGCCTGCTCGAGCGCCCGGAGCGCGTAGCGCTCCTTGGTGAAGAAGGCGTCGTAGGCCTCGATGCACTCGAACGGGATCATCCAAAGCGGGTTGTCCGGGAAGAAGTTCAGGAAGCGCGTGGCGACCCGGGCCTTGACACGCCGGACGAGCCCGGGCGTGACGGGGCCCCCCTTGATCACCAGCACCAGGTCCGGCCGCCAGACCAGGCACGCGCGCTCGAGGCGGCGGAGGATGAAGAGCTGGTAAGCGGCCTTGGTGCTGCGGTTCTTGTAGAGCGGGTTGTCGCGGCGATAGGCGAAGGTCCGCGCCTCGTGGCCCATGGCCACCAGCTCGTCACGGAAGTCGACGCCCATGTGTCCCGGCCGGGCGAACGGCAGCACGATCAGCCAGCGCACGGGCGAAGCGTATCACAGGGCGGGTCAGGCGAAGGCGGGCCGGACCTCCTTCGCGATGAGCTCCAGCTCGCGCATGATGTGCCGGTGGGGCATGCCCGGGAAGAAGACCCGGCAGATGAGATGGGTCATCCCGTACTCGGTCACGAACGGCCTCAGCGCGCGGATCACCTGGTCGGGGCCGCCGATGAGGAAGCGGTTCTTCATCAGCCCATCGAGGTCGGTGGCGATGGAGGCGTCGATGAACGGGTGTCGCCAGCCGCCCGCGTACTCCTTCCGGTATGAGATCATGATGTGCCTCTCGGCCAGCTCGCGCGCCTCGCGGTCGGTATCCGCGATGATGACGTCGCGGGTGAGGGGCCACTCGGGCACCGGCTCCCCGCGTCCCGCCGCGCGACGGTTGGCCAGGAGCTGCTGCTTGCCGGTGAGGAGACGTGCCAGATCGGCGGTGGGTCCCGGCACCCAGTTGTCGGCCAGGGTGGCGGCCCGGCGCAGCGTGATGTCGCCCCACCCGCCGATCCAGAGCGGCGGGTGCGGCCGGGTGAGCGGCTTGGGCTCGAGGCGACCTTCGACCTGGTAGTAGGTGCCCTTGAACGACACGGACTCCTGCGTCCAGAGGCCCTTCATGATCGCGAGCTGCTCCTCGAAGCGCGCGCCCCGCCGCTCGAGGTCGGCCCCGTAGAGCGCGAACTCGTCCGGCTTGTAGCCGATGGCGATGCCGAGCACGAAGCGCCCGCCCGACATCACGTCGAGCATGGTCGCGTCCTCGGCGAGCCGGACCGGGTGGTAGAACGGCGCCACCAGGATGTCGGTGCCGAGCCGCATCCGCGTCGTCCGGGTGGCGAAGCCGGCCAGCACCGGGAGCGGCGAGGGCCAGTAGTGGTCGGTGACGGAATGGTGCTCCTCCATCCATACGGAGTCGAAGCCGAGCTCCTCGGCGCGGAGGACTTCCTCGAGGGCGTCCCGGTAGTAGTGCCCGCCCTCGATGGGGATGAAGCCGATCTGGAGCCCGGCCACCGCTAGCTCGTCGAAGGGGGCGACTCGATCAGAACGGGCTGCGCCCTTCGGGGCCCCCTCCGAGCCTCCCCCAGGAGGGGTTGCGCCGGCAAAGCCGGCGCTCGAACGGAGCTCATCGCTAGCGGTCGCTCGCGAGCTTGCCGTTCACCCCCCAGTTCGCCTTCTCGACGTCCTGGAACACGACGTGCACCTGGTCGGGGGTGGTCTTGCCGATCCTCACCATGGCGTCGGTGATGGCGGCGACGATCTCGCGCTTTTGCTGGTCGGTACGGCCGGCGTACCACTGGACGGTGATGTTGGGCATGGGAGTCTCCTGGCCTTGTAGGGATGCTATTTGAGTCGTCGCAGATCGTCGGGAAAATTGGAGGTGAACGAGTACGACTTCACGAGGCCCTCCGGGGTGAAGCGCACCACGAGGTCCTTGCTGACCGCGGCCCCCAAGTCGCCGCGCTGGATGTACAACCACCGCCACGTCGGGTCGCCGTTGTCGAGACCGACCTGATAGGGCTCGCCGAACATGCGCTGGAGCCCCCACCGGTCGCTCTTGCCAGCCACGATCCAGCGCGCATCGGGCGAGGGGAAGTCCCGGCCGATCCTGACCGAGACGCAGCCAGCGACGAGGGCGAGCGCGATCAAACTGCACAGCCACCCGCGCGCTCGCATGGCGCGGATTATTGCATCGGACTATACGAGCGCGCAACCGCCCAGCTGGCGCTCAGCTTGCCCGAAGCGGTTACGAGCGCGCAACCGCCCAGCTGGCGCTCAGCTTGCCCGAAGCGGTTACGAGCGCGCAACCGCTCAGCTTGCCCGAAGCGGTTAGGAGCGCGCAACCGCCCAGCTGGCGCTCGGCTTGCCCGAAGCGGTTACGAGGGCGCAACCGCCCGGCCGGCGCTCGGCTTGCCCGAAGCGGTTACGAGGGCGCAACCGCCCGCCCGGTCGCTTGACTTCGCGGAAGCGGGCGCCTAGGGTCGTAGCGCTTGATCGCGGACGCGCGGTGCGTCACGCGGTCTCGCCGCGCTGCGCACTCCAACGGAGGAGGACGACACGATGCAACCGGAATGGCTCAGGCGCTACTTCCACCAGCACGATGATCAGTGCGGACATCAAGTCGAGGAGAACGGCGTATCGCGGCGCGACTTCGTGAAGACCGGCTTCGTGGCCGGCGTGGCGGCCGGCATGGCCGCGGGGAGCGTGGTGGCCCAGACCGGCCAGGCCGAGGCGCAGGCCGCCAACCCGATGGGCAAGGATTGGTGGCCGTCGCCGTGGGGCCCCAACGATGAGCGCGGCGCGAACAACCGCATGACGCCCGCGAAGGCGCTCGAGGCGGCGAAGCTCATCAAGACCGGCAAGACCTACCAGCTCGCGATGACTCTCGAGGCGGGTATCCCGCTCTTCGGCGCTCGGCACGTCTCCATCACCATCCCGGGCGGGCCGACCGGTGGCCCCTTCGGTGAGCAGAAGCTGATGTACAACGACGAGATGTTCAGCGGGGAGGTCGGCCAGGTGGGCTCGCAGTTCGACGGCCTCGGCCATATCGCGGGCACCGTCGGCGACACCATCCGCTACTACAACGGCTTCACCCAGGCGCAGGTCGGTGGAGCCTACGGGCTCCAGAAGCTCGGCGTCCACAACCTCAAGCCGTTCTTCACCCGCGGCATCCTGGTCGACGTCCTTGCCCACAAGGGTGGCGACCGGCTGCCCATCAACTACATCATCACGCAGGACGACGTGATGCAGACCCTGCGCCGCCAGGGTACCCGCGAGCCGGGTGAGGGCGACGTCGTGCTGTTCCGGACCGGGCACATCAAGCTCTGGAAGAAGGACAATGCGGAATACAACAAGGGCTGCCCCGGCCCAAGCACCACGGTGGCGAAATGGCTCGCGGACAAGAAGATCGCCGTCGTCGGGGCGGATACGTGGCCGGTCGAGGCGGTGCCGGGGGAGAACGCGAGCCGCCCGTTCGAGTGCCACGTCATCTGGATCACCATGAATGGGATCTTCATCAACGAGAACCTGAACCTGGAGGAGCTGTCGAAGGACAAGGTGTACGAGTTCGCCTGGTCGTTCAACCCGCTCCCGCTCCAGGGCGGGACCGGCTCACCGGGCAACTCGGTCGCCATCGCCTGACGGATAGAGGTGGCAGCCGTGGCGGCTCCGTTCGTGAGCGGAGCCGCCACGTGCTACCCTGGCCGGCGTGGACGCATTCACTCCGGCGGAGCGGGCGGCCCTCGCCCCCTACTTCACCGACCTGGACGGTCCGGTCTTCGCCCTCGTCGGCCTCCCCGAGGTGGTCAAGGGCGCGCTCTTCGCGCGCTACTCGCGCTCCCCGAAGTCGCTGCGCCGGCTCTTCCTCGACGAGTTCCTGGAGCAAGTGGCCCGGCCCGCGGCCACCGCGTCCATCGGCACCACGCGCGCGGACCAGCTCTACGAGCGGGTGCTCAGCGAGTACGGCGACGATTCGGTCGCCCAGCTCGGCGGGGTGCACCTGGCCTGCGAGGGCGCGTCGAACATCCTGACCAAGGTGCTCGAGTGGGGGCGGCTCATGGCCTACCTCGAGCAGTCGACGCGCTACGTGCCCTACACGGACCGGCCGGAGGGCCGCTGGAAGTATCACGTGCCGGCCGAGCTGGAAGGCCACCCCTTGCGGGACCGCTACGTGGTGACGCTCGATCGGGCCTTCGAGACCTACGCGCGCTGGATCGATCCGATGCGCGAGTACTGGATGCGGCGCTTTCCCCAGCCCGCCGGTGACAGCGCCGCCACCTACCGGATGACGATCCGCGCGAAGGCCCTCGACAGCCTCCGCGGGCTCCTGCCCGCCGCGACGCGCTCCAACGTGGGCATCTTCGGCACCGGCCAGGGCTACGAGGCCCTGCTGCTGCGCATGCGCGCGCATCCGCTCCGGGAGGTCCGCGATTACGCCGAGCTCATGCTCGCCGAGCTGCGTCGGGTCATTCCCGCCTTCCTCAAGCGGCTCGAGCGCGCGGAGCGCGGCGGGGTGTGGGCGCGCTATCTCGCGGACACGCGCGAGGCCACCGCGTCGGTCTCGGCGCGGCTGCTCGACGGCATCGAGCCCGAGCCCCGGTCCGAGGTGACCCTCACCGATTTCGATCCGGACGGGGAGGTGAAGGTCGTGGCCGCTGCCCTCTACGCCGCCTCGGCGCTGCCCGACGACCAGCTCCTCGCGGTGGCGCGCAAGCTCGGCGCCGAGGAGCGCCGCCAGGTCCTGGAGGCCTACGTCGGCCGGCGGGAGAACCGGCGCCACAAGCCGGGGCGCGCCTTCGAGCGCACCGCCTATCGCTTCGACGTGCTCGCCGACTACGGGGCCTTCCGCGATCTGCAGCGGCACCGGCTGCTCACCCTCGAGTGGCAGCCGCTCTCGATCCGGCACGGCTGCGTCACGCCCGACGAGCTCGTGGAGGCGGGCGCGCTCGCCGAGTGGACGCGCGTGATGGATGATGGCGCGTCCCTTCACGACGCGCTGGCCGCCGAGATGCCCGCGGTCGCTTCCTACCCGGTGCCCATGGCCTACCGCGTGCGCTTCTACATGGAGCTGAACGCGCGGGAGGCCATGCACATGATCGAGCTGCGCACGACCCCACAGGGGCACCCGGCCTACCGGCGCATCTGCCAGGCCATGCACCGTCTGATCGCCGAGCAGGCCGGGCATCGGGCGCTCGCGGACGCCATGCGCCACGCCGATCACTCGGGTGGGGAGGGCGGGCGGATCGAGGCGGAGCGGGCGGCTGAGCGCCGGAGGCTTCCCGGCTGATCGCGGCTACTGGCCGCTAATTGTAACGCGTGCGCGGTGACGCGGCCGGTTGCCCGTGCTGGCGCTACTGGCCGCTAATCGTCACGCGCGTCGTCGCGCCGTCCACGCGGATGGCGGCGGCGTTGGCCGCAATCGACACGGTGTTACCGGCCGCGTTCTGGATCGGACTCGTGATACTCACGTTGCTGGCCAGCGCGCCCCCGGAGAGCCGCACCGGGATACCGCCGATGATGGTGCAGGGGCAGAGCGCGTTGCTCACCGTCACCGTGTTGCCGGCGCCCCCGAAGGAGAGGAGCGCGCCGCCGATGTTGACCACGGAGCCACCCGCCGCGAACAGTAGCGTGCCGTTGGTCACCGTGATCTGGCTGCCGTTGGCCACGCTCAGGAGGTTGCCGGTCACGCCGAGGTAGCTGCCGCCCGCCACGTTGACCACCGAGGCATTGTTGACGGTGAGCCGGCTGCCGTCCAGCGCGATCACCGGCGCGGTGGCGTTGAGCTTGGCGCGCGAGATCAGGTCGATCGTGTTGCTGGTCGTGGTGAGCGCGCTCGCGACTGCCCCGTTGGCCCGCAGGCTGAGCAGCGGGGCGCTGGCCTGCAGGAGGGCCACGTCGAGCCGTACCGCCCGCTGCGTGGTCGCGGTGGCTCCCACCGCCTCGAAGAGCGAACCCGCCGCCTGGATCGGCTGCTCGGTGCCAAGCAGGAGCCCGCTCGGAACGTCCAGCGCGGTCGCGGTGCCCGACAGGCGGTAGATGTTCCCGGCGGCCCCGAACTGGTGGGTGCCGCCGGTGAGCGAGACCAGGGGCGCCGTCGAGCCCGTCACCACGATGCGCCCGGTGCCGAGGGCGCGAATGAAGTCGCCGTTCGCCGTGATGTTGGTGCCGGTCGTGTCGAGCAGGCCGCCGGAGAGCGTGGCCACGCCCGCGGTGTTCGCCAGGATCGCGTTGGCGGCCGCGCCGAGCTGCAGCGTGCCGCCCGAGAGGCTCACCAGCCGCTGCGTGGCGGTGTCCGTCAGGGTCGCGCTGCTCGAGACTTCGATGAGCGCGGAGCCGGTGAGGGACAGCGCGGTCGAGTTGGCGCTGAGGATCGGGCCGGCCAGCGTGGCCGCGGAGCCAGCGCCGGTCACCACGAAGAGCTGGTCGCCCGCGGCGTTGCCGACGCTGACGGTGGCGTTCGAAAGCGCGATCAGCGCGCCCGTCCCGGTGTCGGTGAGCCGGCCGCCCCCGGAGATGTTGAAGAGGTCGTCGGTCGTGGTCAGCGTGCCGCCGGAGCGGCTCCACGCCGGGCCGTTCAGGGTGAGCCGGCCGTTGGCCGTCGAGACCAGGACGCCGTTGCGGGCGGTCACCGCGCCCCCGGTCAGGTCGAGCAGCGGGGCGCTCCCGGTGTCCGTGAGCGAGCCGGAGAGGCTCAGAAGCTCCCCGGTGGCGCTGACGCTGGTGCCGCTCGTCCGCAGCAGGCTGCCCGCGATCTGGCTCGCACCCGTCGAGCTGATCGCGAAGCCGGCCGCGGCCGCGCTGAGCGCGACCGAGCCACCCGATAGATCGACAAGCGGGTCCGTGCCGGTCGCGGTCAGGATCGCCCCGCTCGACACGTCCACCAGGGACGAGCCGGTCAGCGTGAAGGCGGTGTTGGTTCCCTCGAGCAGACCACCCGCCAGCGTCGCCCGCGAGCCGGCCCCGGTGAGATTGAAGAGCTGATCGCCGCCGCCGTTGCCGATATTGGCCGTGGTGCCCGTGAAGCGGAGAAGCGCGCTCGAGCCATTCGCGACGAGGCGGCCTCCCGCGGAGAGGTTCACGAGATCGTCCGTCGTGGCCAGTGTCTGGCCGGTGCCCGATCGATCCAGGAACGCGCCGGCCAGGGTGAGGACCCCGGTCGCCGACGACACGACCCCCAGGTTCCGCGCCCTCACGTTGCCACCGGCGAGCGACAGGAAGGGCGACGTGCCCGTGCTCGTGACCGGGCCCGACACGGCCAGCAGATTCCCCGGCGAGGCCAGCGCGGCGTTGATGTCGGTGCCGCTGGTCCCGAGCAGCCCGCCGGCCAGCGTGGAGGTGCTCGCCGAGCTGAACAGGAAGCCGGTGGCCGCCGAGTTCAGGACCAGGGCGCCCCCCGTGAGACCCACGAGCGGGCTCGAGCCGCCGGCGGTCAGCGTCGCGCCGCTCGACACCTCGACGAGCGACGTGCCGGTGAGGCTCACGGTCGAGCCGGTCGCGTCGAGGAGCGAGGCGCCGAGGGTCAGCCGTGACCCAGCCCCGGTGAGCTCGAGGAGCCGGTCGCCCGAGCCATTGCCGACGGTGAGGGTGGTGCCCGACAGGCTCAGGAGTGGATCCGCCGCCGGCCCGACCAGGCGGCCACCGCTCACGACCCGCACGAGATCGTCCGTGGTGCTGACACCGCCGCCCACCGCCTCCAGGAGCGAGCCGCTGGTCAGCGACATGCTCCCGACCTGGACCTGAGCCATGTTGCGGGAGGTGAGGGTGCTGGCGTTGAGCGAGAGCAGCGGGGCGGCGGCGGGGGCGGTGAGCGTGCCGGTGACGTCCACCATTTCATTGGTGACCGTGACCGTGCTGCCGGTGGCGCTGGCGAGCCCGGAGTTGAGGGTCACCGTGGTCGCGGCCGGAACATTGTAGAAGTCTCCCGTCACGGTCGCGGTCTGGTTCGTCCAGGTCTGCAGCGGAGCAGGCACCGCCGGGGCCGCCGGCACCGGCGACGGGACCGACGGCACCACCGGCGCCTCGGTCGGGCGGGTCATGCCCGGCCCGGCCTGGGCGACCTTGACCTCGGGAACGGCGAGCACTTCGACCTGGTCCCCACCGGAGCCGTCGCCCGCGTCATCGCCCCCGATCATGCGGGCGAGCAGGACCGCCTTCGCCTGCTCCTGGGCGACGACCTCGGCGGGCGCGCTCGGCGCCGCGACCTTGAGGCCGAGATACTCGGCGGCGAGGCGACCCCGGGTCGCGTCGTCGAGCGCGCCCGCGGCTCCGACCACGTCGCCGGTGACGGTCACGGTGGCGGGGGCCTGCAGGCGGTGCCACACAGTCGGCCTGGCGAGGGAGGCGACGTCGAGGGCGCCGGTCAGCACGTGGAACTGGGTGACCGCGCCACGCGTCTCGACCGCGATCGTGGTTCCGCGGACCGCGGCCACCGCGTTGGGCGTGTGGACCTCGATGACCTCGCCCGGGCGCAGCCGCGGCTGGGCGACGCTGAGCGCGATGCCACCGGACTGGAGCTTCACAGTCGCGCGGGCCGCCTCGTCCGTGATGCGGAGGACCGAGAGCTCGCGCACCGTGAGCAGCGCCTTGCGCTCGAGCAGCACGCGCACCAGCGACCGCTCCGCGGTCCGGATCGTGTCCGCGCCGAAGACGTCGTCCTTGAACCGGAGCGGGGCGGGGAGGGTGGGGGACACGTTCGCCGTCCGGGTGGCCTGGCCAGCCAGCGTGGTCACGACGCCAACCGCCTCCTCGGCCCGGGCGATGCCCGGAAGGGCGAGAAGGCTCACCGCGAGCACCCCGATCCACCGCTGCACACCCTTCAGTAGCTCCATGCCCATCTCACAAGGCAACACTCGTGCCTGGGCATTCGAGACTTTAAATACTTGATTGTATTAACTATCTACTCTGAGGAGCAGGCCGAAACCCCCCGATTTCCGGAGGGAACCTACAACTATCGTAGTCTCAGGGTCTCGGTTATGGTGCAGGCGCCAGGGTCCAGGGGCCGCCACCCGAGAGCCAAGCCCAGAGGCCGCCTCCAGGCAAGCCCGGGAACTGTCGTGGAACATGCTGAGATCATTTGCTTTCCTGGCCCTGATCGGAGGGCCCGGGCAACTGGCACCCTGGTTGCGTTGGCAGCGAGCATGATCACCCAGCGGCTCCGCCTCTTGATGGCCGGCCTCGCGCTCACGCTGTTTGCCAGCGGCTGTGCCGGGCACGGCGCGTACCTGAACGAAGGACCGACCCAGCTCGGCAAGTCCCCCTACCAGGTGGGGCCGGTGACGGTGGTGATCCGGCCTCAGCCCGAGGTGGAGCTGATCTGCCGCCTGCGGACCTCCCACAAGGGACCGGGCGGCCGCATCCACGGCTGCTACGTGCCGGCCGACAAGATGATCGTCTCGACCTCCGACCCGTATGTGCTCATGCACGAGTTCAAGCACTACTTCGAGGGCGCCTGGCACAAGTAGCCGGCCCCGCCTCCCGCTTCACCGCTTGACCCCTCGCCGCTCCCACCGCATCTCTGGCTGGGCTCCACCACGACCCCTCGGGGCGTGAGGCGGGATGCCGATGGGCTCGACGATCTCCGCGTCGGGGCGGGAATGGCGCTGCCGCTGTCGGAGCGGGCCCGGCTCTACGGGGAGTACCGGTTCCTGCGCGGGCGGATCGACGGCAGCCTCGGTCGGAGCCCCCTGGACCGCGAGCCAGACGACGCCGACTTCCGCGCCGGTTTCTCGATCCGCCTGGACTAGAGGCCTGGCCCCCGTTAGCTCCGCGCGAACTCCTCTTTCGCCTTCTGGAGCTCACCGGGCTGGGCCACGAGGTCGAGCGCGGTCATCGCGAGCGCCTTGGCCGCCGCCAGCATGCCGGTGCGCGCGATCGGGGACTTGGCCCAGTCGGCGAACTCACGTGAGTGGCCCGGCACACCGTCGGGCGAGATGCGGATGTACGGGTGGATCGTGGGCAACGCCTGGCTCACGTTGCCGCAGTCGGTGGAGCCGTAGCCCGCCTCGCCGTCGTCGGGATCCACCGGGAAGTCGATCCGTTCCAGGTTCTTGCCGAACAGCTCGGCCATGGCGAAGTTGGCCTTCAGCGGATCGTGAATGATCGCGTCCGCGGTGACCTTCACGGTGCAGCCGGTGGCGGTCGCCGCGCCCTCCGCGCACCCTTCGAACCGGCGCAGCAGCTCGCGGCAGTAGTCCTTGGTGGGCGCCCGCAGGTAGAACTCCGAGGTCGTGTGCTCCGGAATGATGTTGGCCTGATCCCCGCCCTTGGTGATGATGCCGTGCACGCGCGCGTCGGGACGGAGCTGCTGCCGCAGCGCGTCCAGCGAGACGAAGAGCTGGATCATCGCGTTCAGCGCGTTGACCCCGCGCCAGGGCCAGGAGGACGCGTGGGAGGCACGACCGAGGAACTCGCACTTGACCTTGATGATGCCGAGGCTCGGCCGCCAGATCTGGGTCCCGCAGCGGCCGTGGATCATCATGGCCGCGTCCACCTCCTTGAAGACGCCCGCTTCCATCAGCCGCACCTTTCCCGCGCCGCCCTCCTCGGCGGGCGTGCCGATCACCTGGATTCGGCCCGCGAAGGGTAGGGTCTTGAGCGCGGCCGCGATCGCTGCGCCGGCGCCGGCGCCCGCGGTGGCGATTACGTTGTGCCCGCAGGCGTGGCCGATGTTCGGCAAGGCATCGTACTCGGCCATGATCGCGATGGTGGGGCCCGGGGTCTCGCCCGCGATCGTCGCGCGGAAGGCGGTGGGCAGCCCGCCCACGCCGCGCTCGACCGCGGCCCCCTGCCGGGCGAGGAAGTCGGCGAGCCAGCCCGCCGCCTTGTGCTCCTGGAAGCACAGCTCGGGGTTGGCGTGGATCTGATGGCTGATCTTCTCGAGCTCGTCGGCGAGGCGGTCGACGGTCTCGGCGACGCAGGTCTTGGCGTCGTCCAGCGCAGTCGCGGGGGTCATGGCGCCTACTTGCTCTTGGCGAACTCGTCCTTGGCGGCCTTGACGCGGGCCGGCTCGGCGAGGAGATCGAGGGTGGTCAGCGCCATGGTCTTGGCCGCGGCAACCATGCCGGCGCGGGCGAGCGGCTTCACCGCCGCGTCCGCGAACTCGCGGGTGTGGATGGCCATGCCGGTGGGGGCGATCGCCACCATCGGCTGGATGGCCGGGATCACCTGGCTCACGTTGCCGATGTCGGAGGAGCCCAGGCGGTCGGGGATCGGCGTGCCCTCGGCGAGCCCGGCCGTCTTCATGTTGGCCGCGAAGAGATCGAGCATCACGCGGCTGGACTTCATGGGCTCGTACACGCTGTCCTGCAGGGTGATCTTGAGCGAGCAGCCGGTGGCCTTGGCCGCGCCCTCCGCGGCCGCGGACACGCGCCGGTAGAGATCCCACATGGTGTCGATCCGCGGCGCGCGCACGTAGTAGAGCGCGGAGGCGTACTCGGGGATGATGTTGGCCGCCGCGCCCCCGTTGGTGATGATGCCGTGGATGCGGCAGTCCGGGCGGACCTGCTGCCGGAGCATGCTGACCGCGTTGTACATCTGGATGCACGCGTCCAGCGCGTTGACGCCTTCCCACGGATCGGCGGAGGCGTGCGAGGCCTTGCCGGTGAACTCGAAGGTGCCCCGCGCGATGCCGAGCAGATCCTGGTGCAGGAGGGTGCGGTCGAAGCCGTGGATCATCATCGCGCAGTCCACGTCCTTGAACACGCCGGCCTTGATCAGCTTCACCTTGCCGCCCCCGCCCTCCTCGGCCGGCGTGCCGATCACCTGGATTCGGCCCTTGGGCAGCTGCGCCTTCACCGCGGCGAGCGCGGCGCCCGCCCCCGCGCCGGAGGTCGCGATCACGTTGTGCCCGCAGGCGTGGCCGATGCCGGGGAGCGCGTCGTACTCACACAGGATCGCGATGGTCGGGCCGTCGCCGGTCTCGATGGTGCCGCGGAAGGCGGTCTCCACGCCGCCCACGCCCTTCTCCACCTTGAACCCCTGCTTGGCCAGGAAATCGCTGAGCCAGCCGCATGCCTGCACTTCCTGGTACGCCAGCTCGGGATGATCGTGGATCTGCCGGGAGAGGGTCTCCAGCTCGTCGGCCAGGCGGTCCACCGCCTGTGCGATGGAATCTTTGAGGGTGCTCATGAAGGCCTCCGGGATGGGAATCGGAACCGGCCGGAGCATATCACGGAAGCCCGCGCCGCGAGCGGCCGGGACTTTCTTGACAACGCGAGGGACGCCTCCTAGACTCGCCGCGATCTCGCCGAGACTCGATCCCGGGCCACCCGGAGGATCCTCCGCATGCTCGCCTACCTGTGGGCCGCGATGATGCTGATCTGGCTCGCGGCCTGGCTCTTCGGGCTCTGGTGGGTGTGGCCCCACTTCGAGCGGGGGCAGTTTACCGCCGAGCTGGTCACCGCGCTCTTCTGGCTGGTCACCGGAGCGGTGGCGTGGTCGGTCGCCCTGCGCCTCGGCCTCGCCCGCTTCTGGCGCCGCTAACCCCACTACGGATCCACTCGGCTCGCCTGCGGCTGCACCTCGCCGGACTCGATCAGGGAGACTGCGCGCAGAACAGGAAGAAGAGCGGACGGGACGCCTCCAGCGACTGGCCGCGCCCCGGCTCGTTCACGCAGCGCACGGTGGGCGTCTCGGCCGAGCGTCGCGAGGACCCAACTGGGGCGCAGGCCGCCAGCGCCAGGGCGGCGGTGAGCGCCATCACGATGCGGCGGACGGGGAGGTAGCGCACGGGCGAGAAGAGTACCACGAGCGGGTGGCGAGGCTGCGCTCAGACGGAGGGAGCGAGGGCGGGGTCGCCGGCCGGGGTGCCGACCGGAAGCTCCATCACGAACATCGCGCCACCGCCCGGCCGGTTCTCGGCCCAGAGGCGACCCTCGTGCTCCGCCACCACGCTGTGGGCCACGGAGAGCCCCAGGCCGCGGCCCTCGCCGGGTCCCTTGGTGGTGAAGAAGGGATTGAAGACGCGCGCCAGGTCGTCGGGCGGCACGCCCGGCCCGTCGTCGGCGACCTCGATCCGCACGCCGTCCGCGGCGGGCCGGACCCGGATGGCGAGCGTGCCGGAACCGCGAGCGGTGGACATGGCCTGCTCGGCGTTCTGCAGGAGGTGGAAGAGGGCTTCCTGGAGCTGATTGCTGTCCGCCCAGATCTCCGGGACCTCCTCGAAATCGGTCTGCACCGTGATGTGGGCGCCCTCGAGCCTCGACTGGTGCAGGGCCAGTACCTTGTAGATCTGGTCGCTCACCTTGCAGCGCGACCGCCGGAGCGGCGAGCGCTCGGCGAACAGCACCAGCTCCCGCACGATATTGGCGGCCCGCTTGGTGGCGCCGTCGATGACCTTGAGCCCGCTGAGCACGGTGTCGTGATCCTGGGACTGCAGCAGCAGATGCACTTGTCCCAGGATGATCATGAGCGGGTTGTTGATCTCGTGCGCGACGCCTCCCGCGAGCTCGCCCACCGCGGCGAGGCGCTCCGCCCGCACCACGTCGGTGTGCGAGCGCCGGAGCTCCTCGAGCTGAAGGCGCGTCTCCGAGTAGAGTCGCGCATTGTCGAGGGCCAGGCCGATCTGGTCGGCGGTGGACTCGAGCAGCGCGATCTCCTCGTTGGTGAAGCGCTCCTCGGTCTGCCGGCCCAGCGAGAGCGTGCCCAGGATGCGGTGGCGGGCCCGGATCGGGACGCACAGGAAGCCGCGGATGCCGTCGGCGGCCACCGCGGCGCGCGCGGCGGGCAGGAGATCGGGCGCACGCCCGGCCTCGTCCACCCGGCGGACCCGGCCGGAGGCGGCCACGCGGCCGATCAAGCCCTGGCCGATCGGCAGCATCTCGTTGACTTCGCGCAGTCGGTCCGACAGGCCGCGCTCGCCGCGCAGCAGCAGCATCTTGCCGTCGGACGAGACGAGGTGCAGGCTCGCGATCTCGTGGCCGGTCACGTGGGTGAGCGCGCTCAGCGACTTCTGGATCACTTCGGTCAGATCGAGCGAGCGACTCACCGCCTCGGTGACCGTGCGGAGGATCTGCAGGTGACGGATCAGCGATGTCGCGCCACCCACGCCACGATTGTTGTTCCGCGCCATTGTCAGCTCGTCCCGGCTCCTCATCGCTTGGTACGCGTTGAACGTCCCCTGCGTGCCAAGCAAGCCAAATGCCACGGGCCGCGACTGAATAATATCATGTATTCCAAACAGTTAGATTGTTCCCAGACGGTGCCGGGGAAGGGCACCGGTGCTGCCCCGACACACTGTCAGGTCAGACTATGGCGAAACTGCCGGGCATGGGCGATCCGGCGGTCGATCGCGGGGTGGGAATAGAGATAGAACTCCTCGAGCCGGTGCGGGTCGCGCTCGGCGAGGTTGAGGGCGGCCAGACGTGCCATGGCCCCGATGAATGCGGCCGGATCCGGGATGGTCTCGAGCGCAAAGCGATCGGCTTGGCGCTCGACGCGGCGCGACCAGGCGTTGGCGACCGGCAGGGTCCCCAGACTCACGCCCAGGAGGACGAGCCCGAAGAGCGGCAGGCCCGCGATGTCGGCCGGCCCTTCGAGGCCGAGCAGCCCCGCGCCCGCGCGGAGCGCGCGGTCGGCCACCCAGAACGCCACCAGCGTCAGCGCGCCCTGTACGAGCACTCCTCGGCGAATGTCGCCGTGGAGCTGGTGGGCCAGCTCGTGGGCCACCACCGCTTCGATCTCGTCCGGCGTGAACTCGTTGAGCAGGGTGTCGAAGAGCAGGATGCGCCGCGTCCGGCCGAGCCCCGTCACCGCGGCGTTCGCGGTGCGGCTCTTTCGCGACTGGTCCACCACCCAGATGCCGGTGACCGGCACGCCGACCCGACCGGCCAGCGCGAGCAGCCGGGTCTTGAGCTCGCCATCGGGCAGTGGGGTGAGGCGGTAGAAGAGAGGCACGAGCCAAATCGACGCCAAGAGGGCGAGGAGCGCGTAGCCGGCGAGGAAGACGGCCGCGCCCCACAGCCACCACCAGGGCGTGACCCGCATCAGCCCGTAGACGACCAGCGCCGCCAGCAGCCCGAGGCATCCGGCGAGCAGGCCCGCCTTCACCGCGTCCAGGAGCCAGCGGCCGAAGGACTGGTGGAGCAGCCCGTAGCGGCGCGGCAGCCAGAAGCCGCCGAGCCAGGCGAGCGGCAGGGTGATCAGACGGTGGCCGGCCGCGAGCACCACCAGGGCCAGGGCGAGCTCTAGCCACCACCGGGAGCTCCACCGCCCGAGCCACGCGATGAGGTGCACCGCCGCGCGCGTCTCGATCAGGACGAGGAGGTAGGTGACCGCGGCGACCAGCTCGGTCAGTGACAGTGCGAGCTGGCGGCGGTGATAGGCACGCGCGCGCGCCTCCTCTGGATCATCTGTTTTCCGGGCCACGCAGAGAGTGTCGCACCGGCGCGAAGGGCCGCCAACCACCCTCTGCGTTTGTGCTAGACTGAACGCCAATTCACACTAGGGAGCGGCCATGTTTCAGTCCGTCGAGGACGTCCAGCAGCAGTTCAAGAACGCCCGCTACATCGCCAACCGTCGCATCTCCACCGTCGTGTTCCTCGCGGAGCGCATGGGGCGGCCCGTGCTCATCGAGGGCCCGGCCGGCGTGGGCAAGACGGAGCTGGCCAAGACGCTGGCCGAGGTGACGGCACGGCATCTCATTCGGCTCCAGTGTTACGAAGGCCTCGACGAAGGCAAGGCTCTCTACGAGTGGAAGTACGCCAAGCAGCTCCTCTACACGCAGCTTCTCCGGGAGCGCATCGGGGAGCTGATCGCCGACGCCCCATCGCTACCCGACGCGGTCGCGCGCATCTCCGGTCAGGACGACGCCTTCTTTTCCCATCGCTTCCTGGCGCCGCGGCCGCTGCTCCAGGCCATCGAGTCGCCCGATCCGGTGGTGCTGCTCGTGGACGAGATCGACAAGGCGGAGCCGGAGTTCGAGGCGTTCCTGCTGGAAGTCCTGTCCGACTTCCAGGTCTCGGTGCCCGAGCTGGGCACGATCCGGGCCACCCTGATCCCGCTGGTCGTGCTCACCTCGAACAACGCCCGCGAGCTGTCCGATGGGCTCAAGCGGCGGTGCCTGCACCTGTTCATCGACTTCCCGCCGGCCGACGAAGAACTGGCGATCATTCGTCTGAAAGTCCCCGAGGTCTCCGAGCGCCTGGCCCAGACGGTCGTGACGGCGGTGCAGCGCATCCGGGGGCTCGAGCTGCGCAAGGCCCCCTCGATCTCGGAGAGCCTCGACTGGGCGCGCTCGCTCGTGATCCTCAACGCGGAGGTGCTGGACCGCGAGCTGGTCGAGTCGACGCTCACCCTGCTCGTGAAGCACGAGAAGGATCTCGAGCGGGTCAAGGGCGCCCTCGACAAGGTGCTCGCCGACCTGGGCTAGCCGCCGATGAGCGGGAGCTGGGCCGGCCTCACCGAGTTCCGCGAGCTGTGGTTCCCGAGCCCGCGGATCCGGCTGCCCGAACTGGGGCCCTCCGGCCCCGTCTTCATCGAGGGTGGGCGCTGCATCTCGGGGGCGCTCGGGGAATACACCAAGCTCTGGATCTTCGCGGGCGGGCGCTGGCACTTCTACTACGTGCACCCCTCGCCCCGCGACTTCTACCGCGTCACCATGCCGGAGGCGGTGCCCCACCTGCTGCATCCCGGCGAGATGACGGTCGAGACCTTCCGCCAGGGGCTCTCCTACAAGGTGGTGCTCGGCCTGCGCTGCGCGGATGGGCCGGTGCGGGTGCTGCACCTGGTCGGCGACGTGTCCGACGTCACGCGGGCGGCCGAGCGCGACGAGGACGCGCCGGCGGGCCCGCTCGGCTGGAAGCTCAAGATGACGCACCTGATCGCGCAGGGCTCGTTCCACGGCCTCATCCGCCTCGAAGACGGCCGGCTCTTTCCGATCAGCCGCGACGGCGGCGAGGATGTCTTCAAGTCCTCCTGGGTGACCTTCAGCCGATGAGCGCGAGATAAATGGACCAACGGATCCTGGAGTTCATCGGCGATCTGCGCCGGGCCGAGATGCGCGTCTCGCCCAGCGAGGCGCTGGACGCTCTCACCGCCTCCACCGAAATCGGGCTCGAGGACCGCGAGACGTTCAAGAGCGCGCTGGCCACCACCCTCGTCAAGGAGTCGCGGGACCTCGCCACCTTCAACCGGATCTTCGACCTCTATTTCCTCGATCTGCAGGCCCTGGGCGAAGGCCTCAAGAAGGCGCTCGGTCCTGAAGACCCCAAGATCCAGGAGATGCTCGATCGCCTCACCTCCGAAGCCGGCATGGAGATGGACGAGCTCACCGAGCTCATGCTGCGTGGGCAGGGCAGCGACATGGAGATGGCCATCCGCCAGGAGGGCCAGGGGACCGGGCTCGAGCGGCTGATGTACTTCCTCCAGGTCGGCTACTTCTCCCGCCGGATCTACGACAAGTTCGACTGGGAGGCCATCGAGCGCGATCTCGCCCGCATCATGCAGCTCCTGGAGGCCAAGGGGATGGATCCGGGCATGCTCGCGCGCATCCGGAACTATCTCGACCTGCGACTCGAGGCCTTCCGGCGCATGATCCGCCAGCACGTGGAGCGCGAGCTCGAGCGCCGGGCGTTCCGCCAGGGCGAGAAGCTGACCCGCGAGGTGCTGACCGACAAGCCGCTCTTCGCCCTGTCCGCCGACGAAGTCGCGCAGATGAAGGCGGTAGTCGCGCGGCTGGCCCGCAAGATCAAGGACGCCCTCGCCCTCCGCCAGCGCCAGGAGGAGAAGGGGCGGCTCGATTCACGCCGGACCATCCGACAGAGCCTGCAGTACGGCGGCGTGCCCATGGAGGTGCGCTTCCGCCGGCGCCACCGCGAGAAGCCCAAGCTGATCACGTTGTGCGACGTGTCGGACTCGGTGCGCAACGCCTCGCGCTTCATGCTCCAGCTCGTCTGGAGCCTGCAGGAGTGCTTCTCGCGCGTCCGCTCCTACGTGTTCGTGTCCGAGATCGCCGAGGTGACCCAGGCCTTCAGCACCTATCCGGTGGACCACGCGATCGAGTGGGCCCTCAAGTCCTCCTCGGTGGACTATCACTGCCGCTCCGACTTCGGCTACGCGTTCAGCCGGTTCGTCCGGACCGAGCTCGAGTCGCTCGACCGCAAGACCACCGTGCTGATCCTGGGCGACGCTCGCAACAACTACAACGACCCGCAGGCCTGGGCCATCCGGCAGATCCGCGAGCGGGTCAAGGGGATCATCTGGCTCAATCCGGAGGGCCAGTGGGGCTGGGGCATCGGAGATAGCGTCATGCCGCTCTACTCGCCGTCCTGCGACATCGTGAAGGAGTGCCGCACGGTGGGACAGCTCGTGCAGGTGGTGGATCAGCTCGTGCATTCATGGTGGCGCCGCGGTCGCTGATCGGGCCCTGGCTGCTGGTCTTCTCGATGGGCGTCGGCGCGGGCGCGGCGGCCGCCGCGGAGTGCGTCGCGCTCGACGATTTCTCCCAGGGCGCCCTCGGCGAGTTTCCCCCGGAGTGGAAGCCCCGCAAGGAATCGGGACGGCCGGTGTACTCGATTCGCGAGGAGGGCGGCCGCCGCTTCCTCCGCGGCATCGCCCGTCGCATCGCGATCCAGGCCGGCCGAGAAGTGTCGTGGAACCTCGCCACCTATCCGATCCTGGCCTGGTCGTGGCGGCCCGTCGAGTTCCCGAAAGACTCCGACGAGCGGAAGTCCGGTGCCAATGACAGCGCGGTCTCGGTCTACGCGGTCTTTCCGAACTCCGCGGTCTCCGTGAAGAGCGTCAAGTACGTCTGGAGCCGCGTGGTGCCGGTCGGCACACACTTGACCTCGAGCGGGGGGAACACCCAGGTGCGGGTGCTCCGGAGCGGGCCCGCGCCGGCCGGGCAGTGGATGGACGAGAAGGTGAACGTCCGCGACGACTATCGGAGGTACTTCGGCACGACGGAGACACCCAGGCCGGCCGGGATCGCGGTGCTCACCGACTCCGACGACACCAAGAGCAGTGCGCAGGGCGACTACGCCGGCTTCCGCGTCTGCAAGCCGTGAGGCGGGCCCTCGGTGACTGACCCCGCCGATCCGTTCGAGGCCCTCTACGCCCGCGGCGTCACCGACGGGCTGCCCGTCATCCCCCCGACCCGCGCGCGGGTCGCCGCCGCGGTCGCCGCGACGCGACGCGGTGCCGCCGACGTGGTCGCGCTCGTGCCCCCGAACTTCGGGCGCGCCACCGTCGAGAAGGTCGCGATCAACGCGGTGATGGCCGGCTGCCGGCCCGAGTACCTGCCGGTGGTGGTCGCGGGGGTGGAAGCCATGTGCGACGAGGGGTTCGATCTGCACGGGGTCTCCGCCACCACCAGTTTCCCGTCGCCCCTGTTCGTGCTGAACGGGCCCGCGCGCGGGCGGCTCGACATCAACTGTGGGGCCGGGCTCTTCGGACCGGGCTGGCGGGCCAACGCCACCATCGGGCGCGCGCTGCGGCTCATCGCGGTCAACCTCGGCGGTGCCATTCCCGGCGTGGTCAGCATGTCGACCATGGCGCACCCCGGCCGCTACACCTACTGCATCGGGGAGTACGAGGAGGCGAGCCCCTGGGAGTCGCTCGCGGTCGAGCACGGCTTCGCCCCCGGGGAGAGCGTGATCGCCGCCTTCGCGGCCGAGGCCCCGCACGGCGTCTACGACCACACGAGCCGGACCGCGAAGGACCTCCTGATCACCATCTCGAAATCGCTGGAGGTGATCTCGCACCACAAGTCCACCCATCACGGCGACACGGTGGTGGTGCTGTCCCCGGAGCACGCCCGCACCATCGCGGGCGACGGCTGGGGCAAGGCGGAGATGCGCGAGTTCCTGTGGACGCGCCTGCGGAAGCCGGTGCGCGAGCTCATCCCGGGCGTGGACGGCGGCGAGGGCTTGCCCGCCCACGTGCTGGCCAAGTTCGCGCGGCCCGAGACCGACGAGACGCTGATCGCCAAGTTCCGCGAGCCGGGCAACCTGAAGTTCGTGGTGGCGGGAGGCACCGCCGGGCGCTTCTCGGCCGTCATTCCGGGCTGGACCTTTCCCAAGAGCTCGCGCATGATCTGGAGGAAGATCGACCTGCCCGAGGAGGCACCATGAGCGACGACGAGTTCCTGGATCCGACCGATTCAGTGGCGGTCCCGCGCAAGACCGCGCGACGTCTCGAGAGCCTCGACGGCAAGATCATCACGCTGCTCGACATCTCGAAGGCCAAGGGCAACCACCTGCTCGACCGGGTGGAGGAGCTGCTCCGCGAGCGGGCCCACCCTCGCGCGATCATCCGGGTAAAGAAGCCGACGTTCGCCCGGCCCGCGCCCGAGGATCTGCGCCAGGAGATTCTCAAGAACAGCGACGCGGTCATCGAGGCCCTCGCCGACTGAGGGTCCTGCACCACGTGCAGTGTGCACGACAGCGTGTTCTTCGAGGATCAGGGGATTCCGACCGCCACGATCATCTCCACCGAGTTCAAGCGGGCGGCGCGCGCCCAGGCCGACGCGCTCGGGGCCCACGACCACCGGACCGTGACGGTGGCGCATCCGATCCAGCCCCTCACACGGGATGAGGTGCGCGCGCTGGCCGACGAAGCCTTCGACGAGATCGTCGCGCGGCTGACGCGCGAGTGACCCTCCTCCTCAAGCTGATCCTGGTGCCCGGGCTCATCGCCCTGGTCACCCTGGCCGGCCGTCGCTTCGGCTCGCGCATCGGCGGCTGGCTCAACGCCTTGCCGCTGGTGGCGGGGCCGGTGCTCTTCTTCCTGGCCCTCGAGCAGGGGGACGCCTTCGTGGCGCAGGCCGCGGAGGCCACCCTGGCCGGCCTCGCCGCCGTCGCCGCATTCTCGGTCATCTACTCGTGGACCTCGGTGGCGCGGCCGTGGTGGGTATGCGTGCCGGTGGGCTGGGCCGCCTTCGCGGTCCTGACCGTCGCCCTCCAGGCGGTGCACTGGACGGCGGTATCGGGGCTCGCGCTGGCGCTGGGGACTTTCGGCCTCGCGCGCTTCCTGCTCCCGCGCCTCCCGGACGCGCCGATCCCGGCCCTGGCTCCCGCGTGGGACCTGCCGCTGCGCATGGCGGCGGCGGTCGTGCTGGTGCTGCTGGTCACCGGCCTGGCCGCCCCACTCGGCCCGCGGCTCTCCGGCGCGATCACGCCGTTCCCGATCGCCACCACCATCCTTCTCGCGTTCACCCACGCCCAGCAGGGCGCACCGGCCGCGGTGGGATTCCTGCGGGCCTTCCTGCCCGCGATGTGGAGCTTCGCGCTCTTCTGCTTCGTGCTCGCGTGGGGCGTGGTGGGGCTCGGGCGCGATCCGGCGTTTCTGCTCGCGCTCGCCCTGAGCCTGGGCGCTCAGGGACTGGTCTGGGTCGGTCTCGAGGCGGCGGCTAGCCGGGGAAGCGCCAGACGCGGCCCTCGGCCGGCTCGTCCGTCAGCGTGAACTGGGGCAGGGCCAAGTCGGCCGAGAGATCCTGGAACACGACGCGGACCCGCTTGCCGATCGCCACGTTCGCCTCGGGCTCCGGCCGCAGCTCGGGCGTCACCAGGTTGGCGATCACGCGGAGGGCCTCGTCGGGGGTAGGCTTGCCGCGCTGCTCGTCGAGCTCCACCAGCACCACCGCGTAGGGCGTCCACTCCTTGAAGCCGGGCTGGATGGCGTGGTGCACCACCTCGTAGGAGTAGATGTGACCCCGGCCGCTCACCGGCTTCCACTCCCACTCGAGCCCCATGCACCAGGGGCAGCCATGGCTCGGCGGGTAGCGCATGAGCCCGCAGGCCTTGCAGGCGCGCAGCATCAGCTTGTGCGACGTGCGGGCGAGCTTGAAGTGCTCACGCCACTCGGAGTCGTTCTCCGGGATCACCAGGTTCATGCCGCGGTACTCGACGGACGCCATCGCTAGTTCCTCATGATGAGGGCGGAGCCGGTCGGCGGCATCGCCCAGCCGAGATTCATGGTGATGCGGGCGTCCTTGACCTGGCGGCACTTGCCCGGCGAGTAGTCGTAGCTGTGCTTGCCGTCCGCCCACCCCGGGCAGTAGTCGTCGACCTGGCCGCGGAGCTGGCGCACGTTCTCGATCACCATCGAGATGCCGTGGGTATAGCCCTCGCAGAGGTGGCTGCCCGAGGTGTTGTTGGGCCGCTTGCCCCCGAGCTCGATGATGCCGCTCGAGACGTAGTGCCCGCCCTCGCCCTTCGGGGAGAAGCCGTACTCCTCGAGCTGGAGCATGGTGGTGAACGTGAAGGCGTCGTAGGAGCCGGTGACGTTGACGTCGTCCGGAGAGATACCCGCCTGGCCGAAGACGATGTCCTTGGCGTGGTAGCCCGCCACCCGCGTGATCGGCCCGTGGGCCCAGTGGAAGTCGGTGCGGAGCTTGTTGACCCGGCCCGCCACCCCCATGATGTAGACCGGCTTCCGCCGCAGGTCGCGCGCCCGCTCCGTGCTCGTCACGATCAGCGCGGTGGCGTTGTCGGTCTCGAGGCAGCAATCGAGCAGGTGAAGGGGCTTGCAGATCCACCGGGAGGCGAGGACGTCCGCCACCGTGACGCGGTCCTTCAGGAACGCCTTTGGGTTCTGCGAGGCGTGCTTGCTGTGGGCCACCCGGACGTGAGCCACCTGCTCCGACGTGGTCCCGTACTCGTACATGTGGCGCATGAAGGTCGGGGCGAAGTTCTGGCCGGCGCTCCGCATGCCGAAGGGCACCTGGGCCAGGTCGAGGCCGCGCACCGGCTGGGCCGCGCGGGCGCCGGTGCCGCCGATGCGGAAGTCGGAGTAGCCGTTCATCGAGCGGAAGATCGCCACCGTGTGGCACATCCCGGCCTCGATGGCGCCCATGGCGAGCCCGATGAGGGCCTCGGTGGAAGAGCCGCCACCGAAGACGTCCATGTAGAAGTTGAGGCGAATCCCGAGATCCGGCGCCACCCAGTTGGAAATGATGGAGTCGCCGCTCTGGTAGGACATCATCCCGTCCACGCCGTCTTTTCCGAGGCCGGCGTCCCGCATGGCGTAGCGGACGGCCTCGACCGCCATCGCGCGGGTGCTGCGCGCAGACTGGCGGCTGTACTCGGTCTCTCCCACTCCGACGATGCCGTACTTGTCCTTCAGCGATGCCATGGCGCTCCTCGACGATGACCGCGTGATGATGGAATCAGGCCGCGCCACTCTACGCGAGCGCGGCGGGGGGCGTCAAGCGATGGCCGCACCGCCCGTGGCTGGGCCCGTACTGCGGCTACTCCCGAGCACTCAGCCCGAGGGCCGGCCGCCCCGCCTCTTCCGTCGCTCGAGCGCGGAGCCCCAGCTGGAGAGAAACGCGGTGACGAAGGCGTGCTCCCGGGCGGGCTCGACGGCCAGGGGCGCCAGTGCCATCGCGACCGCGAGGGCGAGGTGATAACCCTCCGAGCGCGAGGCCGCGGCGCGCCGGCAGGCGGGATGAGCCTCGTTGACCCAGACGGTCGATTCCAGGAGGTGGGCCAGCTCTGGGTCGGCCGGGCGCGCCTCGAACTGGATACTGAGGCCATAGCGCGCGGGACGCAGTGGACCACGAGCGTGAGACTGAGACAGTCCGGCCGATGAGAACGATGGCCCCCCCGCCGCGGGGGACGGGACCTCGGTGGCATCCCCGCCCGGCGGGGACGAGTCGGCGGTCCGACCCTCGGCGGGAGACTCGGCCCGCGCCGCGGAGGCGACGAACGCCGCGGACGTCTCGCCACTCGCCTGCTCTGTCGCCGGACCGCCCGCCGGCAGCTTTCGCTGCCCGCCGGCGCGCCGCTCTACGAGGGACGCGAGCAGAGGGAATCGGTCGGCGAGGCTGCCGAGGATCGCGGCCAGGTCGCGCTCCATGGGCCGGGCGGCGCGTTGGCGGACGCCGCCGCCCGTATCGCGCGCATCGCCCCATGCCGTGAGCTGCCGGGACACGGCCTCCTGGATGGCCTTGCGGAAGGCCAGGTAGGTCGCACCCCGCGCGCCCGCGCGGATGAAGTCGGCCTTGTTCAACGTCAGGCACGGGGCGAGCGCCGGGATCTCGATCAGACCGCCCACCCGCTCGGGCGCGATCGGCGTGATGCCGAGCCAGTCCCAGCCGCGCTTGATGATCTTGCCGAACGTGCTGACGCTGATGCCCTGGCACTCCTCGGGGAGCGGTGCCCGGTCACGGACCATGAAGCCCGCCGCGGAGGGCTTTCGCTTGCGGGCCAACCGGATGGTGAGTGAAGCGGTCTCCTCCGCGCTCCATGCCGAAGCTGGCCGCCCGACCGGGTTGCCGTTGACCAGGAAGCGTACGCCGCGCGGGTAGTGCGCGGCGAGGATCTCTCCAAAGGCCGGGTCGAGCAGCGGATGGAAGTGGCGGCGGAGGGTGGTTTCGATGAAACCCGCGTCGAGAAGGGCAGACAGTGGGTTGTCGAGCGTCATCCGGACCGCGGTGCCCCGCTGCGTGACGAGACCCGGCGGTGGCACCCACCTCCAGGGGGCGCGATGCCGGGAGGCCAGGGCCCAGGTGGTGGCCACGTGAAGCTTGCCGAGCCGGGTCTCGGTCAGGACCTCCTTGCAGAGCAGCAGACCGATCTTGATGCCGACTCCCGCGAATCCGATGCCATCGCCCCGGACCTTGGTGCTGGCCGCGACGTCGTGATACCGGGCCAGTTCGCGGCGGCGCATGCCCGCCCCGTCGTCCACGATGATGAGCGTGGCCCGAGCCGTGTCGGTCGCGATGGCGATCGTCTCGGCGCCCGAGTCCAGCGAGTTGGCCACGATCTCGGTCAGGATGGTCTCTTCGCTGGCGCCGGGGTAGGCGTCCCGCAGATCCTCAAGAAGATGCAGCAGATCGACGCGCGTTTCACCCACGGCAAGAGAGTACGGCAACCCGGTGTCCGGCAGAAGATGCGATCGACGACCGGAGCCGGGCGCTGAGAGTCATGACACTCGAACGGAAATCGGCTGGCCCCGGCCCACGGACTAGCCGCCGGCGTCGCCGGCGCGCTTGGTCGTCGATCGCTCCGTGTCCAGGATGGCCGGGAGGGTGCCGGTGGGGTGGGTGCTCTCGATGCGAACGATGCGGCTCAGCCGGCCGACCGCGTCCCGGATGCGCACGGCGGCGGTGCGGCAGGTGCGGGCCCAGTTGCCCTCCTCGGTGGCGGGCGGCAGCCGGTCCTCCAGCATCTGGATGTAGCCCATGATGATGGCGAGCGGGTTGTTGATCTCGTGGGCTGCCGCCTGCGCCAACAGGTTCACCGACCGGAGCGAGGCCGCCTCCCGTCGCGCCTCCTCGCTGGCCAGGCGCTCCGCGGCGTCGCGGTAGATCACGATCTCGTAGCGGCGGCTCCGGTACTCGACGACCCGACGGCTGCAGTCCACCGCGAGCAGGCGCCCCGCTCCGGTCCGGAAGGGCACGCCCAGGGCCCGGGCGACACCGCGGGCGCCGGGTTCGCCGGGCGGCTCCTCGGCGAGCGCCCCGCCCGCCGCCGGCGGCCAGAACGCGCGGTTGTCGCGGCCGAGCATCTGCTCTCGCGAGAGCCCCGACGCTTCACAGTCCGCGTGGTTGCAGTCGAGGATCCGCTGCGCCTCGGCGTCCACGATACGGACGGCGTCGGTGGCGTCGTCGAGCACGGCGCGGAAGCGCTCGCTCTCCTGGACCAGCCGGTGCCGCTCGACGATGCTCACCATGAGGAGCGCGAGCGCGGGCAGCCCGATCACGGTCAGGGCCAGGTAGGAGGGCCAGACGGTGGCGAACAGCGTGAGTCCGCGTTCCCGGAGCAGCCCGAAGCCGCCGAACGTGATGAAGAACGTCGCGACCGCGAGGACGAAGGCGTGGCGCATCCGCACCGCCGCGGTGCCGCCCGCCCATCGGTGAGCCAGCCCCGCGGCCACCGCGACCGCGAGCAGCGTTACTACGCCCGCCGGGGCGCCGCTGCCGCCCAGCCAGAGGCGATAGGCCGAGGCGACCAGCGCGGCGATGAGCCCGGACCACCCGCCCTCGAAGAGGCCGATGACCGCCACCGGGATCACCCGTCCGTCCACGAAGACGCCGTCGGTCGTCTCGATGCGGGAGATCATGAGGACGACCGCGAGTCCGCCCCAGAAGAGGCCGAGCACGACGATCCAGAGCGGGCGCCGCCGCGGATCGTCGGGCGGGAACCAGCCGTACGCGAGGGAATAGAAGAGCACCCCGGAGAGCGCGATGCCCGCCGCCTCCAGCAGGTGATGGTAGTCCATCACCCCCGCCCGGCCGCCGAGCGCCCGTTCGGCCGGGGCAGGAGCTCGCGGAGGAACTTGCCGGTATAGGACCCCCCCACCTGCGCGACCTGCTCGGGCGTGCCTTCGGCCACCAGCTCGCCACCCGCCTCGCCCGCCTCGGGTCCCAGGTCTAGCACCCAATCGGCGGTCTTGATCACGTCCAGATGGTGCTCGACCACCAGGACGGTGTTGCCCGCGTCCACCAGCCGGTTCAGCACCAGCAGGAGCTTGCGCACGTCGTCGAGATGGAGGCCGGTGGTCGGCTCGTCGAGGATGAAGAGGTGATCGGTGGTGGGCCGGGCGGACAGCTCCGCCGCGATCTTGAGTCGCTGCGCCTCGCCGCCCGAGAGGGTCGTGGCGGGCTGCCCGAGCCGCAGATAGCCCAGGCCCACCTCCTGCAGGACCTTGAGCCGCCGCTGCAGCACGGGCTCGGAGGCGAAGAAGTCCACCGACTCGTCCACGGTCTGCTGTAGCACCTGGCTGATGTCGCGGCTCTTGTAGGTGACCTGCAGCACGTCGGATCGGTAGCGGCGCCCCTCGCACTCCTGACAGGTCACGTACACGTCCTCCACGAAGTACATCTCGAGCTTCTGGAAGCCATCGCCCTCGCAGGTGTCGCAGCGGCCGCCCGGCACGTTGAAGGAAAAGGCCCCGGGGCCCAGCCCGAGCGCCTCCGCCCGTGGCAGGCCCGCGAAGAGGCGCCGGATCTCGTCGAAGGCCTTGACGTAGGTGACCGGATTCGAGCGCGGCGTGCGTCCGATGGGCTCCTGGTCGATGAGGCGAATGCCCTTGAGATGCTGGAGCCCGCGCAACTCGTCGTGCGCGCCCGCGACCGCGAAGTCCACCTTGAAGTGGCGGGCCACCGCCCGGTAGAGCGTGTCGTGCACGAGCGTGGACTTCCCGGAGCCGGAGACCCCGGTGACACAGGTGAGGGTGTGGAGCGGGATCTTCACGGTGACGCCCTTCAGGTTGTGAGCGCGGGCGCCTGCGAGGACGAGCGAGCGCCGTCCCTCGCGCCGGGCCAGGGGGAGGGGGATCGTGTCGCGGCCGCTCAGATAGCGCGCGGTGAGCGAGCGCGGGTCCTTGCCGAACTCGGCCTGGTTGCCCGCGAAGACCACCGTCCCTCCGCGCTCCCCCGAGCCCGGTCCCATCTCGATCAGATAGTCGGCCGCCTCGATCAGTGTGCGGTCGTGCTCGACGATGACCACGGTGTTGCCCCCGGAGGCGAGCTCGCGGCACAGCTCGGCCAGCCGCGCGGTGTCCCGCGCGTGGAGCCCGATGGACGGCTCGTCGAGCACGTAGAGGGTGCCGGTGAGCTGGGCCCCGAGCTGATTGGCCAGGTTGATCCGCTGCGCCTCGCCACCCGACAGCGTGCGGGTCTGGCGCCCGAGGGTGAGGTAGCCGAGTCCGACCCGGAGCAGAAAGGAGAGCTTGGCCCGCAGGAGCTTGAGCACGTCGCGCGCCACCGTCTGCTCCCAGGCGGAGAGCGACACGGTGGCGAAGAGAGCGTCCAGCTCCTCGATCGTCTTCAACCCGAGCGCGGCGATGCTGGCGCCTCCCACCCGGACCGCCAGGGCCTCGGGGCGCAACCGCTGACCCGCGCACCGCGGGCAGGGCGACTGGCTCCGGTAGCGCGAGAGGAAGACGCGGACGTGGAGCTTGTAGCGGTACGATTCCACCTCCTCGAAGAAGCCGCGGATACCGGTGAGCCCGCCCCCGCCGTCGTAGACCCAGCGCCGGTCCTTCTCGGGCAGCTCCGCGTAGGGGCGGCTCACGTCGACGCCGCGCTTGCGGGCCGCCTTGAGCAGCTGCTTCTGGTACCACCGGCCCGAAGGGTGGGACCACGGTTCCACCGCGCCCTCGGCCAGGCTGATGCTCGGGTCCGGTACCACCCGGGCCTCGTCGTAGCGCAGCACGTTCCCGAAGCCCTTGCACTCCGGACAGGCGCCGAGCGGGTGGTTGAAGGAGAAGAGCAGCGGCTGCGGCCGAGCCAGCGCCACTCCGCAGGCCGGGCAGTGAAAGTCCCGGCTGACCGGTACAACGCCCCGGTCGAGCAGATCCACCGTCGCGCGGCCCTCGCCCTCGGCCAGGGCCGTCTCCAGCGAGTCAGTGATGCGACGCCGGCTGTCCGGTCCGATGACGACCCGGTCCAGCACCACCGCGAGGCGCGCCGGATCCACGTCGTCCGGCACCCCGCCCGGGCGGGCCGTCACCTCGGCCAGGTCGAGCACAACGTCGCCCGCCTTGAGGCGGGCGAATCCCCGTTGGAGGAGGGTGACGAAGAGCGTGCGCGGATCCCGCGCCGCCTCCGCCGCCACCGGGAAGCAGATCATGGCCCGCGCGCCGGGATGATCCCGCAGCAGCGCGTCGGCCACCTGATCGGCTGAGTCGCTTCGGGCCTCCGCCCCGCAGGTGGGGCAGTGCACGCGCCCGACCTTGGCGAAGAGCAGGCGCAGGTAGTCGTGCAGCTCGGTGGCGGTCCCCACCGTGGAGCGCGCGGTGCGCACCGGGTTCTTCTGCTCGAGGGCGATGGCGGGGCGAATGTACTCGATCCGGTCCACGTCCGGCCGGTCGAGGCGCTCGAGGAACATGCGGGCGTAGGTCGAGAGCGACTCGATGTAGCGCCATTGCCCCTCCGCGAAGAGGGTGTCGAACGCGAGGGAGGACTTGCCCGAGCCCGAGACCCCGGTGATCACGGTGACGCGGTCGTGGGGGATGTCGACGGAGACGTTCTTCAGGTTGTTCTGCCGGGCTCCCTCGATGCGGAGCCACACGGGCTGCGACATTCGGACGGTCCTCCTGAGATGGAAAGTCTACTCGACGGCCGGAGGGCCTTCAATGGCGCCCCGCTTGACAGGCCCCCCCGGGGGCGGAGTAATCGCCGACGCGGAGACCGGCCATGCCTTCGGCCACCTCGACTTCCTGAAGGAAGTGGGCGATCCGGCCACCGGCGAGCCCATCGGCAAGACCGAGAAGAATCTCACGGCCGCGGTCGCGGGGGAGACCTACGAGTACACGCAGATGTACCCGGGCATGGCCAAGACGGCGCGGGACGAGGGGTACCCGGAGCTGGCCGAGTGGTTCGAAGAAGGAGTACTTCGAGCTCTCCATGAAGGGAAGGTGGCGGAGCCGCTCTTCAAGGACATCGAACGGGCGAAGCCGGATCGGGTGGCACCGATTGCCCGCTCGCCGCCCTGCAGATCCATCAGGGCACCGGGCGGACCGCGCGGCATCCCATCCAGATCCTGGCCGAAGCTTACGGCCTCGATCCGGAGCGGCCGGCGAGAACGGCGCGATCCGCCTCGACGTCGTCGTCAACTTCTTCGAGTACGAGAAGGTACGCGAGCAGCGGCGGCGCCGGGTCATCGCCCTCAAGGAGAAGCGCCGCGTCACGGTGGGGCCCTACTACAGCGCGCTCCTCCCTGAGCCGGGCGAGCTCTCGGCCACGCTCTTCATCGAGATCTCCGAGAAGGACCAGATCAAGCCGGTGCTGGACCGCTTCATGGGCATCGACACCGGCCGGCACGTGTGGCTGGAGATGGGACGGGGCGTCATGGTGCCGGGCGAGTTCGAAGCGGGCCACTCCGATGAGGAGAAGGGCAAGCTCGCCGCCGTCCACTTCGTGCGCTTCGCCTTCTCCCCGGAGGCGCTGGGCGCGTTCCGCGCGTCCGACGTCCACCTGGTGGTGGACCATCCGGCCGCCCGGGCGCGCGCTCGCCTGTCCGACGAGACGAAGGCCGAGCTCCTGACCGACCTCGCCGGTTGACCGGGGCCGCGCGCGGGCGGCGCCCGCTACCGGGCGGGCGTCTGCATGAGGACGAACCACAAGTGGAAGACTGCGGTTAGGACGAAGCCGGACCAGAGAGTTCCCTTGACGGTGGCGAGCGGCTTCGCGGCCCCCTTGCCGGGTGTTCCCACTAGCGCGTTGATCTCGATCAGCCCCATGATCACGAGCGCGACGACCCAGAACACCAGACCCGACCTCGGCATCGGCAGCCACGCCATGTGTTGCGCGGTGCCCATGTAGAAAAGCATCGGGATCGAGAACAGTACGTTGGTGCGGGAGGCCAGGCCGCCCCGCGCCCCAGCCGCGGCGGCCGCCGGATTCGTCGGCTTCCCCGCCGCGGTGTCCAGGGCGTTTTGAATCACGACCTTGTTGTTGGGCCAGATGACGAACCACACGTTGGCCCACATGATCGACCCCAGCAGGCCGCCGAGGAAGATGCCCCAGGTGCCGCTGACCGTGAAACCCGTTTTCTGGATCCAGAAGCCGAGCAGGTAGAGCCAGCCTGACAGGAAGGTGACCATCGCAGCCCAGCGGAACCACCAGAGCGCTCGGGGCAGGAGTTTCTGCTGGGCCCCGGAGCGCACGCCCGGCTCGGTCTCGGCGAAGAACGGGACTTGGACGAAGTTGAAGTAGTAGAGCAGGCCGATCCAGGTGATGCCCGACAGGAAGTGAATCCATCGCAAGAGGAACCACACCCACTCGCCTATTGGTGCCATCGCCACCCCCCTGGGAAGGTCTGCGGATCAGTCACTGCACCTAGCCATCGTCCTCATCCTCGTCGTCGTCCTCGTCGTCATCGTCCAGGTCGTCGTCGTCGAAGTCATCATCGTCGTCGAAGTCATCTTCCTCGTCGTCGAGGTCGTCGTCATCCAGTTCGTCGTCGCCCACGTCCTTGCCGTCTTCTTCTGCCTCGTCCTCGACCAGGCCCACTGGCAGCTGATCGTCTTCCTCGATCCA
>Ga0187893_10002494_pt1 | contig 40248 bp, 24 predicted proteins | sample MA1701074metaG_FD_139574 | JGI IMG/M metagenome (GOLD analysis project Ga0187893, IMG submission 139574) | White microbial mat communities from a basaltic lava cave in the Kipuka Kanohina Cave System on the Island of Hawaii, USA - MA170107-4 metaG ...
AGAAAGAATTTCTCTGTGAATCTCTGCGTCCTCTGCGCGCTCTGCGTTAAAAATTTCTTTGGCAAAAACCGACCAGATCCCGGCTTCCGCCGGGATGACACCGGATGAGAGATTGCATTTCGTGCTTTCGTGTTTTCGTGGTAAATCTCCGCTTCTCCGCCACTCCGCGTTAAATTAGCCACCGCACTCCCCCTCACCCAGCTACGGCTAGGCTCGCCCAAAGGGGGCTCGCCAAGCCTTCGCAACCCTCTCCCCGCTGGGGCGAGGGGAAGAAGAAAGAATTTCTCTGTGAATCTCTGCGTCCTCTGCGCGCTCTGCGTTAAAAATTTCTTTGGCAAAAACCGACCAGATCCCGGCTTCCGCCGGGATGACACCGGAAGAGAGATCGCATTTCGTGCTTTCGTGTTTTCGTGGTAAATCTCCGCTTCTCCGCGTTAAATCAACCGCCGCGCACCCCCTCTCCCCGCTGGGGCGAGGGGAAGTATTTTGTATCTGTGTCCATCTGTGTGCATCTGTGGCAAAACTTTCTTCTTCGCGTCTTCCGCCTTCGCTAAATCTACGGCGGACAGATCGCGGTAAAAAGCCTTCCTCCGTGAATTCTCTGTGCCCTCAGTGCCCTCTGTGGTAAAAGAATCCTTCATAAAAACTTGCCAGTTAAGGAATTTTTTCCTATAATAACTCTATGAGATGCGAAGGCGTAATAGCACCCAAAACGTCATGGCCCGGTTTATCCGGGCCATCCATCGCGCCGTCTGCGCGGGCGCTGGAATGGATCACCCGGACAAGCCGGGTGATGACGCCTGTTGCGCTATTAGGAAAAACAAACCAACTGAAGAAAAACCCTTTAAAATCAAAGACGCCCCCCACCCCCCGCGATTTTTCTGCAAACGGACTGAAGGAGCGGCCGCCCCATGACCAGCGCTCTTTTTAACATGGACATGGAATACGCCCGCGCCCGCCACAAAAAACTGATGGCGGAGATTAAAAAGCACGACGCGCTCTACTATCAAAAAGACAAGCCCGCCATCTCCGACGCCGAATACGACGAGCTGCGCCGCCAGCTTGAAAAGATCGAGGCCGAATACCCCGAATTCATAACATCCGGCAGCCCGACGCAAAAAGTCGGCGCGGAACCGGCGAAGGGCTTCAAAAAAGTAAAACACGCCGCGCCGATGCTCTCGCTCGCGAACGTCTTCAGCGAGGAAGAGCTGAGCGATTTCATCGCCCGCGTCCGCCGCTTCCTCGGCCTGGGCGAGAGCGAACCCGTCGAATTCTGCGCGGAGCCGAAAATCGACGGCCTCTCCTGCTCGCTGCGCTACGAACAGCGCAAGCTCGTGATGGCCGCAACCCGCGGCGACGGTGAGGAGGGGGAAGACATTACCGCGAACGTGCGCACGATCAAGGACATTCCGGCGGAGCTTCCCAAATCCGCGCCCGAACTCCTCGAAGTGCGCGGCGAAATTTACATGCGCCGTGAGGATTTTATAAAACTGAACGAGCGTCAGGTGCAGGCCGGAAAACAGATATTCGCGAACCCGCGCAACGCGGCGGCGGGCAGCGTGCGCCAGCTCAATGTCGAAATCACGAAGGGCCGCCCGCTGCATTTCTTCGGCTACGCGCTGGGCGAGACGAGCGCGGAATTATCGAACACCCAGTGGGGCATCCGTGAAAAACTAAAGTCTTTCGGCTTCCCCGAAGCCTCGCCCGCCTCGCTGTGCGGCTCGGTGGAAGAAATGCTGGATTACTACAACGGGGTGCTGGAAATGCGCCCCGATCTCTCCTACGAAATCGACGGCGTTGTCTACAAGGCAAACCGCCGCGACTGGCAGGAACGCCTCGGCTTCGTCTCCCGCTCCCCGCGCTGGGCCGCCGCGCATAAATTCCCGGCGCAACAGGCCGTAACGATCCTCAACGACATAGATATACAAGTGGGCCGCACCGGCGCGCTCACGCCCGTCGCGCGTCTCGAACCGATCACGGTCGGCGGCGTCGTCGTCTCGAACGCGACCCTGCACAACGAGGATGAAATCGAGCGCAAGGGCGTAAAAATCGGCGACCATGTCGTGATCCAGCGCGCGGGCGACGTCATCCCGCAGGTCGTGCGGGTGCTGGAGGAAAAACGCACGGGGAAGGAAAGGAAATTCAAATTCCCCGATAAATGCCCCGTCTGCGGCTCGCTCGCGATCCGCGAGGAAGGGGAAGTCGCGAAGCGCTGCACCGGCGGCCTGATCTGCGAGGCGCAGGCGGTCGAGCGGCTGCGGCATTTCGTTTCGCGCCTTGCGTTCGACATCGAGGGCATGGGCGAAAAAATCATCGAGGAATTCTGGGAGAAGAAAGTAATCAAATCCCCCGGCGATATTTTTAAAATCGAGGACAGGAACAAATCGCTCAAACCGCCTTTGCAGGAATGGGAAGGCTGGGGCGATCTCTCCGCGCGCAACCTGTTCAACGCGATCGACAGCCGCCGAACGATTTCGCTCAACCGCTTCATCTACGCGCTCGGCATCCGCCAGATCGGCGAAGCCACCGCGAAAAAACTCGCCTCGCACTATGGCTCTTTTGAAAACCTGAAAGGGAATATGATACTGGCGGCGTCAGATCCCCGCTTTCGCGGGGAAGACAAGGAAGGAGGCGGGGAAGACAAAAAAATTAAACCTGCTTCCCCCGCGAAAGCGGGGGCCTCGGATGCCTCCCCGGCCTACGATGATCTCATCTCCATCGAAGATATCGGCCCCAGCGTCGCCGGCGACCTGCTCGGCTTCTTCGCCGAAAAACACAATCTCGAAATCCTGTCTGAACTTGAGCGCGAACTGACCATCGAACCCTACGCCGCCCCGGACACGAGCGGCAGCGCCGTCGCCGGCAAAACCGTCGTATTCACCGGCTCGCTCGAAAAAATGACCCGCGACGAAGCCAAGGCGCGCGCCGAAACAATGGGCGCAAAAGTCGCAAGCTCCGTCTCCGCCAAAACCGACTACGTCATCGCCGGCGCCGATGCCGGTTCAAAACTGAAAAAAGCGCACGAGCTTGGCGTGAAGGTTCTCACGGAAGATGAGTGGCTCGCGCTGATTGAAACGTAATAAATCTTCCCCTCGCCCCAACGGGGAGAGGGTTGTGCAGGCTTATCCTGCGCAGCGCTTGCGAAGCAAAATTAGCCGTAGCTGGGTGAGGGGGCCCGCTGAGGGAAATCCCGCCCGCCGGTTTTCCCCCTTACCCACTCAGCTAAGGCTTTTCCAAGTGGAAAAGCCAAGCTTCATTGCCCTCTCCCCATGGGGGAGAGGCAAAGAGCGCGCAGGCGGCAACTCAACCCTTCTTCTTTTTCTTCTTGATCGCGTCCAGCTTGTCCAGCGCCGCCTCGATGGCGGGCGGGTAATCCCGGCGTTCGATGAACTCGCCGCCGCCGGTGTTGCGGGTCATGGACAGCTCCAGCGCCTTCGCCAGCGCATCGCCGAGGTCGGCGTCTTCCTGCTCCAGCGCCATTTCGAGGGCGAACAGGATACGGTCGCTGAGGCGGATAAATCTGGCGTCGTCGAAATCCTTGGCTTCGATGTTCATTCTTGCATTCTCCCGGCATTTAACCTAACCGAGTTTGCCCGTTCTTTAAAACGGTTTCAACTTATCTTTGATGTTGTTAACCTTCAGGAGTTCATCGAAAGCCGCAAGAAACCTGTTCCTTATCTCGTTGCGCTCCATCAGGATCTCGTGCTTGGCCTCGGGCAGTTCGAGAACCGACGCATGCGGCATCCGCGCGATCGCCTTGCGCGCCGCGCGGTTGTCGACCAGCTTTTCCTTGCCCGAAATCGCGAACAGGCAGGGCGTCTGGATATCTTTCAGGTAATCGGCCTTCTGCAGCTTCACGCAGGACAGGTGCGCCGCATGCACCCAGCCGTAAGTGACATTGCCGACCTGCAGCGTCGGGTCGTGCAGGCACCAGGCATTGTGGATCTTCTTCCGGATGGGGTCGCTGGAATGGATGTCATTGCGCGGATTGTCGCGCATGGCTTCATGCCAGTTCGTGCCGCCGAATTCGAGGAAAGACTGGTCCATCGCCTCCTGCAGACCCGCGGTCAGCGCGAGCGACAGCCAGCGCGGCATAAGCCGTATCGCGTTGATCCCGAACAGCGGCGCGGTAAAGGCCGCGCAGGCCATGATATCCGGGTTCTGTTTCAGGTAATGCAGGCCGATATTCGCCCCCATCGAATGGCCGAGCATGACCATCGGGATCCGCCCGACATCCGGGTGCACGGCGGAATGCTTTATGTATTCCATAATGAAATAATGCAGATCCTCGACATCCTCGTCGAACCCGCCCGAATGGCGTTTCTGCCGGTCTTTAAGATGGCGGTGCGATTTTCCCTGCCCCTGCCAGTCGATCATCCAGAAGCTAAGGTTCCGGGCGAGCAGGTCGTTCGCTAGTTCGAAATACTTTTCCGTAAATTCGCCCAGCCCCTGCAGCACCACCACGATGGCATCGGGAATCCCGCTTTTCGGCGCGACCGTGCCGAACCGGATCAGCCGGCCCTGCTTGTTTTTAAAGATATGCCAGCGCCAGCCTTCCGGCATCAAAAAGCGCTTTTCCAAAGCGGGGGGATCGGGGGTCTTGGTGTTCACCATGGGATCATAGATTACCACATTAAGATAATTCAGCTACAGGTTTCGTTTCAGAAAATCCTGTACGCGGGCAAGCAGCGGTTTCCGGATGGCATCCTTTTCCAGCAGCAGCTCATGCTTGCCGTCCTGATAATGGTGATGGCCGGCATTTTTAAGGCCCTTCACGATAGTCTCGACCGCTTCCTCCGGCACATGCACGTCATCCCCCGCGCTGAACACCAGAACGGGCTGCGTGATCCGTTGCAGGAACGCGGGATCGCACGCCGCGATAATCGCCCTGCATATCTCCTGTATCCAGCCGAAGGTCGGCGACCCGGTGCGCAGATCTTTATCCATTTCCGGCCAGTAATCGTGCAGATGGCTGCGGACGGGATCGCTCGAAAAATCCCAGGCTTTGTGCGGGCTGCGGGGGTTGACCCTTGCCGTATACGGCGAGCCGCCCGGAATATAGCGCGTGCGCAGGAATTCGGGAAACGGCGCCTGCGCGTAATATTCCTCCTTGTTGCGCACGGCGGCGTTTTTGAAGCCGAACAGCGGCGCCGTCAGGATGGCCCCGCTGAACAGATCCGGCGCCTTTTCCAGCGCATGCAGCGCCAGCAGCGCCCCGGTGGAATGGCCGAGCAGCACGATCTTCTCGCCCGCCGGGATGTGGTCGCGGCAGTATTTGATAATGTCCTGGATATCCGCCGCGATCCCGTCGGAATGCTGCTTGTCCGTGCCGGGTATATAGCGCGGCGACTTGCCCTGACCGTGGCGGTCGAACACCGAAAAATTGCAGGCCATCGCGTTGAAATCGCGCGCGAGCTCGAAAGTCTTCTCGGCATATTCGGAAAGCCCCTCTACATAAACGATATGGGCAACGGGTGTTTTATGGCTGCGCAGCGCGCCAAAGCGCAGAGGCTGCCCGCGGGCGCCTGTAAATTGCCCCCACAGCCAGCCTTTCGGCTTCTGAAAACGTACCGGCAGTCCCTGTTCAAACATTGTTTTTCTTCTTATCTGAACTATAGCAGAGCAGGGGCCTCAGGAAAGAAGTTTCAGCGAAGGCCGCAAATCCTCGCCGGCCGGCGGATGTCTGATATCCTCGGGACATACCGGGCAGCGGTGCGCCGTGACGATCCGCCCGCGCAAAGTTTTTTCCATATCGAAATCAGACGGAACCGTGCCGCGCGCTACGGTTTGCTCGACCTGCGCGGTAAAATGCGCGATATGGCTCCACCATGCCTCGAACGGGCCGTCATCCTCGAACCACAGCCCGTGGCGCGCGCCTTCGATGGTGACGTGCCGCGCGTTGGGCATGATCTCCGCCGCGCGCTTGTGCGCGCCGTTATCGACCAGATCCTCTTTTTCGGCGCTCGCGATCAGGACGGGCGTCTTGATGGATTTCAGGAACTCCTCCGTCGTCGACGGCACGATGGTATTGTAGGCGGCGGCGATCCACCCGAACGTCGGCCGCCCCAGCTTTGCGTCCGGCGTCAGGTCTTTCATCATCTCCCGCAGTTCCCCGCGCAGTGTTGAGGGGCTTTTGAATATGCTGGCGATGGCGGCGCCGATGCGCGGGAATATCGCCTTCAACTCATCGACCGTCGGCACCCCCACATCGCGCAGCCCCATCGCCGCCGCCGCGTTGAAGATGAAACGGATCGCGGGCCGCGCCCAGCGCCCGAGCCCCAGCCGGAAAATATCGTACATCGGCGCGCTCATGACCGCGGCGTCGAAAATGCCGGGATGCTTTTTAAGATAAAGCAGACTGATATGCCCGCCCATCGAATGGGTGCTGAGCATTAGCGGCGTTGCCGGATCGTGGTGCGCCTTGACAATATTATGGACGAAGAAATCAAGGTCGCCGGCCAGCCGCATCAGCCCCCTGGTGCCCGGCCGCAGCGGGTGCGCGGGATCGTCGCGCTCCGACTTGCCGTGGCCCTGCCAGTCCATCGCCCAGACCTCGTAACCCATCGCCTGATAGCGCTTGATCGTCTCGTGATAAAGGTCGATATGCTCGGCATAGCCGTGGGTCAGCACGACCGTGCCGCGCCGTGTCCCCCGCGCCGGCGCATGGCCGTAGCGTATTTTCTGCCCCAGCCTGTTGTGGAAATAAAGATCGCCCTGCCAGCCCTCCGGCGGATTGACCGCCGCGTCAAAATGCTTTTTGAGGTCGATTGTCCCCATTCAGAAGCCCGGATCTGTTCATAAGTTTATTTTTATATAACTGTATATGAATATATCAGAACAATAGGGAAAATGAAATATTTATTTTCGTAATGAGAGAATATCTGGAGGTGGGAGGAAAGTTTAACCACAGCGACCACGGCAAAACACGGCGCGGTTCATGATGACTTTCTTCGCCGTGATCGCCGTGGTTCCCCATTTCTTGTCACCTCCGCGCAGGCGGGGGTCTGGCAAGCCGGTTTACGGTGGCGGATAGTCGCCGGATGCCCGCCTGTGCGGGACATGACGAGGAAGCGGGTTTCTGAATGCAGAACGCTCTAATCCTTCAGAAAACCGTATTCAAATACCAGCGGCCTCAGTTTTCCGGTCAGCATATCGTAGGCATCTTCAAACATAGTGAAATCGACGGGTGCGCTATCGCCGGCTTCGTTGCGCTTTTTAAGGGCGTTGCGGATTTGATACCACCCGGCATCTGGCCGGTTAAGTTTCAATTCGTCGCGCACCGCGCGCGGGTCGGTTTTGGAAAAATAGGCGCGCCAGAGATCGCGTCCTGTAGCCAGAACGGCTTGCGCTTCCGCCGAGAATTTTTTGTCCGCCATGTATTGCGCCATGAAATCTGACTCGAACCGTCCGTTCGCGCCGACTTCGGTTTCAGCGTAGGGGATGAAATGATTGACGATCGACCATGTCCGCCCGTTCCATTCCAGCCCGTCGGCGCCAGCGGTCAGGTTGCTGTTGCTGAACAGCATCCAGACAAGGCAATCGCTTTGAAATTCTTCCCATAAAGTATCGGGGGGGGGGTGAGGACGGCTGCAGGAACTGGTCGCGGTCATTGACCCATGTCGGCTTGATCAGGCGGCGGACCGAAAACACGATGGCGGCTTGTCCAAGGGTTTCTGGTATAATAAAAAACCCGCGCCCACTGCTAAAACCCGAAGATAGCAGGGCTGTCAAATTGGATTGTTGTAAATCGTTTCCGGGGCAATTGAGCCATGCAATTGCATTATTGGCTGATTTTGTTCCTCGCAAGTCTCTGGATGTGGTGGCTGGAGTAATTGCATTTTTAAGTGGGATTATATCAACTGCATTAGTTTTTGGGCGCTCAATCCAATTTGTTAGCAAATTTTCATTTGGAGTACAGAAAAAAATCTTTTCTCCTATCGGCTGAGAATTTTTATCTAAAATTTCAACAGTAATATTATCGATGGGGGTTTTCTTTTTTGCATGTTGATCAGTAGCCCATATTAGAAATCCAATGGGAAAATTGCCATTTATACCATCGAACGCCTTGCTATGAATTATGAATCCACCAAGATATTTTGCATTCCATGAAGATCTAAAATCATTCGTAGTTTGTGAGTTGACGTATTTTAGTGTGCTAAACATTGCTAAAGCAGCATTTGGTATTTCTTGTGCGATTCGAGCAAGAAACTGCGTATATAATTCATTGCTTGCCTTGCCATATTTTTCTTTAGTTATGGCAGCAAATTTTGTTTTTGCAACGCCCTCTTTTGTTGATGTTTCTGCTCCACTTTCAGCAAGGCTGGCATTAAAAGAGCTTGTAGCTTCCGCATAAGGCGGGTTCATCAGGACAAGGATTTTTTTGCCTTCGGCAATCGCTTTTTTCAATCCTTCGGGCATTTTATCGGTCAGGGAATAATCGATCTGCCCGTCGTCCGTAATATCGTCGTTAAGATAGTCGTACTGAAACCGCGTCGCAGCGGCGCAGGTTTTGGTGGCGCGCATGACGTCCACATCGGCCTGGTCGAGGGTGGACATATAGATATTGCGGGGGTTGGAGTGCTTGACCTCCAGATTGCCAACGCCGCAGCACATATCCCAAACGATATATTCTTTTTGCCAGTTTTTTCCCAGCACTTCGGCGAGCTTGTCGTATGCCTTGTCCACAACATTAAGCGGCGTGTAATACGCGCCTTTGAAAGAGCGCGTATCGAGAGGAATCAAGCTGTCGCGCCGCTCCAGCAGATAATCGCGGTATTCCTTTTCCGGCGGGCGGTGATAAATCGCCCAGAAATGACGGTAGCCTTCGTGACTTCCGAGTTCGTAGAGTTTTCCGTCCAGCATGAAGGCCGGCTTGCCGCTTATATACGCTAGCCGCGCGGGCAGGTTGTCATGCGTAGGGACTGTTCCGTCGCTCATGATGTCGGCAAAGAACAGCAGAGCATATTTTTCTTCTTCAACGTTCTTGATTTCACGCCCGATCATATCCACCCATTTATCGAACACCTGCTTAAGGTTGTCGGGCGTAATCTGGGTGCGGATGATGTCGCCTGTCTTGATTGCGGTCTTGACGATGGAAATAAATTCTTCTTCATGGGTGGATATGCGGAAGGATATCAGATAGGTGCCGATAAAGGCGGAAACCTGCTCCACGGCCTCTTTCGACACGCCGCTCGCGCGTTTGCCCCATTTGATCGTCTTTTTCTTTAAAAAGGGCAATACGTCCGCCGTTTTCATCAATGCGGCTTTTTCCCGGTCGATCACGGCGAGGAACGGCGGCACAGGTTCGCCCTTGTTCAGCGCAACCTGCACATAATGCAGAAGCTGCGTGAACATAGCGTATGTAGAGGTTGTATTGAATTTTGATTCAAACCAGATTTCATCGGTCTGGATATCGATGATGTTTTTTCTGTATCCCTTGAGTCCGAGCGCCTTGATGTAAATGTCTTTTACATCTTCCTCGGTTTTCGCCGACTGAAGTTTCTGATAAAGGCCGTTTTTGGTCATTACGCCGCCAGCGCCTTGACCAGATCCTCGGTCACTTTCTTGGCATCGCCCAGCAGCATCATCGTGTGATCGCCGTAGAACAGCGGGTTGTCGATTCCGGCATAGCCGCTGCCCATCGAGCGCTTGACGAACAGCACCGTGCGCGCGTTTTCAACGTCCAGCACCGGCATCCCGTAAATCGGCGAAGAAGTATCCGTTTTCGCGGCGGGGTTGGTGATGTCGTTCGCGCCGATCACGTAGACGACATCCGTCTGCGGGAAATCGCGGTTGATGTCCTCCAGTTCGAACACTTCATCGTAAGGCACGTTCGCTTCCGCGAGCAGCACGTTCATGTGGCCGGGCATGCGTCCCGCCACCGGGTGGATCGCGTACTTCACTTCGACGCCTTCCTTCTTGAGAATGTCGGCCATTTCGCGCACCGCGTGCTGGGCCTGCGCGACCGCCATGCCGTAGCCGGGAACGATGATGACGCGCGATGCGTTTTTCATTAAGTATGCCGCGTCTTCCGCCGCGCCAAGCTTTGCCGTGCGGTCGCCCATGTCGGCTGCGCCCGGTCCCGCCGCCTCGCCGCCGAAGCCGCCCAGAATGACGCTGAAAAAGCTGCGGTTCATGCCCTTGCACATGATGTAGCTAAGGATCGCGCCCGAAGCGCCGACCAGCGCGCCGGTGACGATCAGCAGGTTATTGTGCAGCGTGAAGCCGATGCCCGCCGCCGCCCACCCGGAGTAGGAGTTGAGCATCGAAACGATCACCGGCATGTCCGCGCCGCCGATGGGAACGATCATCAGAACGCCGAGCGCGAACGCCAGCAGCACGACGGCCCAGAAATAAAACCCGCCGCCGGTAAAGCACAGCATCAGGATCAGGAACAGCAGCAGCCCGCCCAGAAAGGCGTTGAGCTGGTGCTGCCCGTTGAATGTGACCGGCTTGCCGGAAATCGTCCCCTGCAATTTGCCCCACGCGATGATGGAGCCTGTAAAAGTGATCGCGCCGATGGCCGCGCCCAGCGACATTTCGACAAGGCTTGCGAACTTGATATCGCCCGGTATGCCGATGCGATAGGCCTGCGGGTTGTAAAATGCGGCGGCGGCGACGCACACGGCGGCAAGGCCGACGAGCGAGTGAAACGCGGCGACAAGCTGGGGCAGGGCGGTCATGTCGATCTTCTTCGCGATGACCGTGCCCGCGCCCCCGCCGATGGCGATGCCGAGAACGATCAGCCCGTACGAACTGACGATCGGCATCAGCAGCGTGATGACCACGGCGAGCGCCATCCCCGCCATGCCGTAGGTCAGCCCCTGCCGCGAGCTTTCGGGATGCGAAAGGCCGCGCAGCGCCATGATGAAACAGACGGCGGCGATCAGGTAGGCGAGGGGGGCAAATGTATCCATGATAAAGATCGTCCCTTGATTACAGGTTCGGTTTTGACGTGGGGCGCGGAGGCGCATGGATGCTGACGATCCTGTCGTCGCTGTCCAGCCTTTCCAGCCCGTTCAGCGTGACATCGGCTTCGTAAGGGCCGGAGAAGATGCTTCTTAGGTTTATGCGGACTCCTTCCACCGCTTGTCCCTGATTGTCCAGCAAACGCGTTTCCTCAACAGGATCGAACGGCGTGGCCATCTCGTCTGTCGGCAGGTTTGCTTTTGACCTGAACAGGACGGTCAGCACGTATTCGTTGGGATCGGATTTTGGCGCGAAAGCATCGACAAGATCGATGAGCGCCTGATCCATTTTAGTCGGTTTCGCCGGTTCTGTTGTTGATGACCTGTCTTGAATATAGTTAACAAGGTCTCTGTAAACCGCAAATCCTTCCTTCTCAAGAGCGCGCTCCAGTCCTGCAAAATTTTTTTCGGGCACGTTAGCCGCCATGCCGTGGGCAATCGCTTGTATCTCACGATCTGTAACTTCGAATTTGTCCAGGATACCTGAGACTTTGTTGAATTTCTCGGTTACAACGTGGCGCAACTCCGCGAGATCCTCGATATAATCGAGATCGCCTTTATACTGTATCGATATGGCCGCGATATCCCGTTCCATTATTTCGCCTCTTTCTTTTTAAACATATGCAGCATCCGGCGCGTGACGATGAAGCCGCCGAATATATTCACCGACGCGAGCACGACGGCGATAAACCCCATGAATTTGGAGAACCCGACTTCCGACGCGCCGACCGCGAGCAGCGCGCCGACGATGATGACCGATGAAATCGCGTTGGTGATCGCCATCAGCGGCGAGTGCAGCGCGGGCGTCACGCGCCACACGACGTAATAGCCGACGAAACAGGCCAGCACGAACACGGTAAGCCCCGAGATCAGGAACCCGTCGCCGCCCGCGCCATGCGCGACGGCTTCGCTCGCCTGCACGGCGATCGATGCGGCGTGGTCGGCAAGCTCTTCCGCCTGGTTCGCAAGGTCGGCTGCGTTTTCGGTCAGGGATTTTTCTTCAATAGACATGCTCATTCCGTCCTTGTCGCGTTAATCGTTGGCCGCCGCTTTTTTCGCGCTTCCGTTTTTCTTCTTGGCGGGAACCGGCGCGTTGCCGGAAAACTGCGGGTGAATGACCTTGCCGTCGCAGCATAGCGCGATGCCCTTGACGATGTCGTCGTTCCAGTCGATCTCCAGCTTGCCGTCCTTGATGAACAGGTTCAGCAGGTTCAGCAAATTCTTCGCGTAAAGCGCCGATGCGCTGGCGGCAAGGCGTCCCGGCACGTTGCGGTGGCCGACGATGGTGACGTTATGTTTGTTGACCACTTTGCCCGCCTGCGAAAGCTCGACATTGCCGCCCTGTTCGGCGGCGAGATCGACGATCACCGATCCCGGTTTCATCGATTTAATCATTTTCTCGGTCACGAGTCTGGGCGCGGGCCTGCCGGGGATCAGCGCCGTGGTGATGACGATGTCCTGCTTTGCGATGGTCTCTTCCACCAGCGCCGCCTGTTTCTGCTTGTACTCGGCGGACATTTCCTTCGCGTAGCCGCCCGCCGTTTCCGCCTGTTTAAATTCCTCGTCCTCGACGGCGACGAACGTGCCGCCCAGCGATTTGACCTGTTCCTTCGCCGCGGGACGAACGTCGGTCGCGGAGACGATCGCGCCCAGCCGCTTGGCTGTTGCAATGGCCTGAAGCCCGGCAACGCCCGCGCCCATGACAAAAACCCGCGCGGCGGGCACGGTGCCTGCCGCCGTCATCATCATCGGCAGCGCCCTGCCGAAATGCTCGGTCGCATCGAGCACGGCTTTATATCCCGCAAGATTGGCCTGCGAGGACAGCACATCCATCGCCTGCGCCCGCGTGATGCGCGGCATCAGTTCCATCGCGAATACGTCGATGCCCGCCGCGGCGAGCGCTTCGATCAGCGGGGCGTTATTATAAGGGTTCATCTGGCACACGAGCAGCGCGCCTTTGGGCAGCAGCTTGATTTCATCTTCTGAAGGTGACTGGACGGCGAGGACGATAGCAGCGCCCTTGCAGGCGTCTTCCGCACTCTTGACGATTTTCGCGCCCGCCTGTTTGAACATGTCGTCGGTGACGGCTGCGTTTTCACCCGCGCCGTTCTCGATCCTGATCTCGCATCCCTTGTCGCAAAGTTTTTTGACGGTTTCGGGAGAGGCGGCGACGCGCGTTTCTCCGGCGGCGGTGGCTTTGGGTATAGCGATAATCATGCTCACTTGCGTCATCCTTTTCAAGTTATGCAAACGGGCGAGAGCTCCGGCTGCATGGAAGATGACTCATATTAAGCTGTTTGTGAAGCCCTTATGCTCTGTGCGGCAATTATCCCCCGTTTCGCAAGCGCGGTTTTCGCGATCCGTCTTGCGCCGGACACCGATCTTGTTTAGATTCAATACTGATAGACTCTCGTTTATCGCCTTGAATTCACATGCGCAGATTGATTATGTCCTCTCTAAGATCCGCCGCAGCATTCAAAACAGGTCTTTTGACAGTCGCCCTTTGCGCGCTGACAGTACCCGCGCATGCGGAATTGTTGGGGCAGGCCGTGGAATCCGCGCTCAATCATCATCCGAGCGTCGAGGCCGCCATCGCCAACCGAGACGCTTTTACTGCCGAGCGGAAAGAGCAGTGGGCCGATCATTTCCCATCGCTCAACGTGCGCGGCACGGGCGGGCGCGTTTACGGCGACAACAGCACGAGCCGCGGCCTCACTGTGACGCGCGGCGCGGCATATTCTTATTTGTGGGAAGGTTCCGTTACCGTGACCCAGCCGATCTTCGACGGGTTTGAGACCTTCAACCGCGTCGACGCCGCGGAAATGCGGACCGAGTCTGCCACATATGAAATCGTCGATGTTCGTGAAAACCTTGCCCTGCGTACGGTGCTGGCCTATCTGGATGTGCTGAGAGGGCGCGAAACGCTGGCCAAGATCAAGGCCCACAGCGACAAGCTGGCGGACTATCAGGGCCGCATCCAGAAAATGGTCGACGAGGGCGCCGCCGACAAATCGATGATCGTTCAGGCGCAGGACATCAAGGCGCAACTCGACAACACGATGACGGACATAGAAGGACAACTGAAAACGGCCAACGCCGACTATCTCGAACTGACCGGCCACCTGCCGGAAGACCCGATGGAAACGCCGGAATTTCACGCCGACATGATGCCGCCCGAAGCGGATGCGGGCGTCACCGATGCGCTCGGCTCCCATCTGAGCCTCAAGGCCGTGGCGTCGACTACGCAGGCGCTTGCTTACGATGCGGCGGCAGAAAAGCAGTTTTATTATCCGGACGTTTCCGGCGAATTATCGTATCTGGAGCGCGATCAGGTCGATGAAATCGGCGGCGAGGCGGTTGACGCGAAAGCCGTTGTTCGCCTCAACTGGGATTTATCGGTGGCGGGCGGGCAGGCGGCGCGCGTTAAAAAATCGCTCTACCGCGAGCATGAAAGCAAGGCAAAGCAGGCCGAAACGCAGCGCCAGGTCGAGCACGACGTGCGCGTTGCCTACAACGACCTCACGACGTCGCAGGACCGCGTGAAGATCCAGCAGGACCGCGTGAAGATCAACGAGGATCTGTTCGCGAATTATAATGCGCAGTTCGAGGCGGCGCGGGTCAACCTGCTCCAGCTTTTGCAGTCGGACAACGCGCTGTTCAACGCGAGCCTCGCGTTGCTGAACGGAGAATACAAATTGCTGGCTTCGCAGTTCGCCGTGCTCGCCAGCATGGGCAAGCTGCAGGAATCCCTGAACGTGGTTTCCGCCGCAAACAATGAAAACTAGGATAGAGAAGAAAGCCACGGAGTCTGCCGCCGCGCCAAGAAAAGCAGCGTCGTCCGCCATCGATCCTCTGCTCGAATGCCTTGTCTTCCTGACCGAGCATCACGGGCGGGCGAAATCGGGCGAGGCGATCAAGGCGGGACTTGCCTATGATGAAAAGGGCATGGGCCCTCAATTGTTTTGCGAGGCCGCCGACAGGCTCGGCCTCAAGGCGAAAGTCCTGCATCGCGATCTTGAAAAAATATCGCAGCCCGTCCTGCCCGCGGTCGTCGTTCTCAATAACGATCAGGCATGCGTACTGCTGTCCGTGGACGGCAAGAAGGCAAAAGTGTTCCTGCCTGAAACCGGGGCGACCAAGGAGATCGCTTACGGCGACTTGCTCAAATCCTATGCGGGCTATGTCATCTATGTTCACCCCCGCGCCGAGTTTACCGACCGCAAGGCGCCGGAACTTCAGGATGCGAGCCGCCACTGGTTCTGGAGCACGTTCGGGCAAAACATGGGGCTTTACGGCAGGGTGCTGATCGCTGCCTTGCTCGTGAACCTGTTCGGCGCGGTCGGGCCGCTCTTCATCATGAATTTCTATGACCGGGTCATTCCCAACAACGCGCTGGAAACCGGCTGGGTTCTCGCCATCGGCGCCCTGACCGCTTATGTGTTCGATCTGATTATGCGTACGCTGCGCGGCTATTTCATCGACCTTGCCGGACGGCGCATCGATGTCATCATAACGCGCAGGATTTACGACCAGCTCCTGAACATGAAGCTTGGCGGGCGTCCCGCCTCCAGCGGCGCGTTCGCGAACATGGTGCGGGAGTTCGACTCGGTGCGCGAATTCCTGACCTCGGCGACGATGACGGGACTCGTCGACCTGCCCTTCACGTTCTTCTTCCTGTTCATCATTTATTTGTTCGGCGGCCCCGTCGCCTTCATGCTCGGCAGCCTGATCCTGATCGTCGTCGGTATCGGCATGCTGCTGCAGTGGCCGCTCAGGCTCATGGTCGGAAAATCGCTGCATTCCGGCGAAGCCAAGCACGGCCTTCTTGTCGAGACCATCACCGGGCTTGAAACGATCAAGGCGATCAGCGCCGATGGACGCATGCGCGCGCGCTACGGCGCGCATGTCGGCGAAAGCGCGGCGTCGGCGCAGAAATCCCGTTTCATTTCCGCCCTCGGCGTTAACATTGCGACCTTCCTGCAGATGAGCGCGACCATCATCATCGTGCTGATGGGTATGTATATGGTCAAGGAAGGGGAAATGACGATGGGTGCGCTGATCGCCTGCGTCATGCTCGGCGGTCGCGCCATCGCCCCTATTGGACAAGTGGCGAACCTTGTCACCCGCTATCATCAGGCGCGCAGCTCTTTTAAAACGCTCAACAACATAATGTCCCTGCCGGTCGAGCGCCCCGCGCACAAGCAGTTTCTGCACCGTCCCGTGCTGAAAGGCAAAATTGCCTTCGATAAAGTGGACTTCGTTTATCCGGGTACCGAACAGAAAGTGCTGGACGGCGTCAGCTTCACGATCAATGCGGGCGAAAAAGTAGGGTTGATTGGCCGCATCGGCTCCGGCAAAAGCACGATAGCCCGTCTGATATTGGGACTTTATGACCCCGATGACGGCGCGATTTACGCGGACGACACCGATTACCGCCAGATCGATCCCGCCGACCTGCGCCGGAACGTCGCTTATATTGCGCAGGACGTCGTGCTGTTCCGCGGCACCGTGCATGAAAATATCGCGGTCAGCAAGCCACACGCGAGCGAGGAGGAAATTTTAGAGGCCGCGAATAAAGCGGGCGTCCATGATTTTATTTCCCGCCATCCTATGGGCTACGACGCCCCCGTCGGCGAGCGCGGCGATGGTCTTTCCGGCGGCCAGCGTCAGGCGATAGCGCTCGCCCGCGCGATGCTGCTCAAGCCCAACGTCATGGTCTGCGACGAGCCGACCAACGCGATGGACGTGCAGGCCGAAACCGCGTTCACAAAACACATTAAAGAGCAGGTGAAGGACAAGACGTTCATTCTTATCACCCACCGCCAGCACCTGCTGACGCTGGTCGACCGGCTGATTTTAGTGGATCAGGGCAAGGTGGTGGCGGACGGTCCGCGCGAGAAGGTGCTCGCCGCGCTTGCGCAGGGCAGGGTAGAGGTGCCGAAGACATGACATCCGATACCGAATTCATGAGCGAACTGGAAGCGGCGGCGCGCCTGCGCCCCAGCTTCACATCGAATCTTCTCCTGCTCGCCATTCTGGCGATGGTCGCGTTTTTCATCGTCTGGGCGAGCCTTTCGCAGATCGAGGAAATGACCAGAGGCTCGGGGCAGGTCGTGCCCTCGCAGGAGATACAGGTGGTGCAGAGTTTGGAGGGCGGCATCCTTGCCGAGCTTCTCGTTAACACCGGCGACCGCGTCGAAAAAGGGCAGATATTGATGCGCATCAGCGACGTCGCATTTTCTTCCGAAGAGCGCGGCACCGAGGCGAAATCGCTGGGGTTGCGCGCGAAGAAAGCCCGCCTTGTCGCCGAGCACAAGAGCGTACCGTTCGAAATGCCCGAAGATATTATCAAAGCCGCGCCGCAGATCGCGGAGAACGAACGGGCGCTTTACGATTCCCGCCAGAAGGAACTCGCCAACGCAAAGGCGATTATCGAGGACAAGATCAACCGCGCCGAGGCGCAAATCGCCGAAACGAACGCGGACAGCAAACGCATCAGGGACAGCCGCGCGCTTCTTAATCAGGAACTTGAAATCACACAGCAGATGGTCAAGCAGCAGGCCGTGCCGAAGCTGGAGGAGATCAGGCTTCAGCGTCAGGTCAGCGATCTCTCCGGCGAACTAAGAACGAACGAGGAAAAACTGGTAGGGCTTCAGGCCGAACTAAGCGCGTCCAAAAAGGAACTTGAAGATCAGGACGACAAGTTCCGCACCCAGGCGCTGGGCGAACTCAACGAAGTTGAAACGCAGATCCGGCAGATCGAGGAAAGCCTGAAATCCATCGAGGACCGCGTATTCCGCACCGAACTGCGCGCCCCCGTTACCGGCATCATCAATAACATCGCCATTAAAACGATCGGCGGCGTCGTCGAGCCCGCGCACAAGCTGGTCGAGATCGTTCCCATCGACGACGAACTCAAGATCATCGCCAAGGTCCGCCCGAGCGATATCGCCTTCTTAAGGCCGGATCAGGACGCGAAGGTCAAGATCACCGCCTACGACCCGCAGCGCTACGGCAGCCTGAACGGCAAGCTCGTGCGCATCGGCGCGAACAGCGTCACCGACCGCGAAGGGAATATCTTCTTCGAGATCGAAGTGCGCACCGACAAGAATTATCTCGGCGAGGAAACGGCGAAATTGCCGATCACCCCCGGCATGGTCGCGGAAACGGAAATCATCACCGGCAAGCGCACGATCATGGAATATCTGATGAAGCCGATTCTAAGGGCGCGCGACCGGGCGCTGAGGGAACGGTGACCGTTCGCCCATGACCCGGATTTTCACCAACCGCTGGATTCACATACTGATCTTGCTGGGGCTCCTGGGCAGCACCGTCCTCGTCAGGATCCATGATTACGAATGGATCAAGGCGCTGCGCTATATCGCTTTCGACACCTATAACAAGATGGACCCGCGCGAGCCCACCGACCGGGTGGTCATGGTGGATATCGACGAGGATTCCCTGCGCCATGAAGGGCTGGGGCAATGGCCGTGGCCGCGCAGCGTCATGGCGTCTTTGGTGACCCGTCTGCATGAACTGGGCGCGAAAGTTATTATTTTTGATATAGTGTTTTCCGAAGACGACCGCACGTCGCCGTCAAGATATCTGAAAACCATTCCCGCCGGGTATCAGTCGGATGCCGTCACCCAGACGCTTTCGGGCCTGCCCGATAACGACGATTTGTTCGCAGCGTCCATGGCCAAGGCCGGGAATGTAGTCACCGGATTCACAAGGGCCACCGCGTACAGGGAGGACCAGCGCATCCCATATCTGTCGCAGCCGATACAGGTCAAGAAATCGGCCGGCGGCTTTGTGGATTCTCTCGAAGCGATGCTGGGCGTGTCCACCAATCTTCCTGTTTTTGCCAAGGCATCCGCCGGAAACGGCAGCTTTGCCGCCACCCCTGAACTGGATGGGCTGCTTCGCAGGGTTTCGCTCGTCTTCCGCTTTGTCGATCCGCAGGGCAAAACGCAGGAGATTTATCCGGCCCTCTCCACCGAAGCGCTGCGCGTCATGCAGGGCGCGAAAACGAAAATCCAGATCAGGGATATCCCGGCGGACCAGATAGGACTTCTCGGCTCTCCCTATGAAATGAAGATCGGGGACTACGAAATCCCCATGAACAAGGACGGGCGTTTCTATGTTTATTTCAGCAAGGCAAGGCCCGATAAATATATTCCCGTCTGGAAAATCATGGACAAGGCCATGGACCCTGCCGCGATCAAGGATAAAATAGTCATTATCGGCACGAGCGCGGAGGGGCTGCGCGATATCCGCTCTACCCCGCTCGACCTCTTCGTTCCGGGATCGGAGGTGCATATCAATGTGATGGAGCAGATTCTTACCGGTTCATTCCTGTTGCGGCCCGAAGTCGTCGTGGGCGGCGAGCTTATTTTCGTTGTTTTCACGGGGCTTCTCATCATTTTCCTTGCCCCCTTTATCGGTACGGTGTTCATGGCGTTGTTCACGCTGGCGCTGATATCTTCTTTCGCCTATGCCTCATGGTACAGCTTTGAAACGCACAGCCTGCTGCTCGATCCCGTCTATCCCAGCCTGTGCCTTTTAACGCTGTTCATCATGTCCTCGCTTCTCACCTATATCCGCACGGAATCCGAGCGCAAACATGTCCGCGAGGCGTTCGGATTTTATATCTCGCCTGATTTTATGGAGGAGCTGACGAAAGACCCGGACAAGCTAAAGCTGGGCGGGGAGGTCAAGGAGCTGACCGTGATGTTCACCGATATTCGCGGCTTCACCTCGATCTCGGAAACGATGACGCCGGAAGCTCTCATCCAGCTCATGAACGATTTCCTCACGCCCATGTCTGATCTTGTCATGAGCAACCGCGGCACGATCGACAAATATATGGGCGATGCGATGATGGCGTTCTGGAACGCGCCGCTCGACGATCCCCGGCACGCGCATCACGCCTGCATGGCCGCCCTGAAAATGAACAAGGCGCTGATCCCGATCAACGATGCATTGAAGGCGAAAGCGGCGCAGGAAGGAAAGCCGCCGGTTTATCTCGAGGCGGGAATCGGCATCAATACCGGCATGGCCAGTGTGGGCAACATGGGCAGCAAGAACCGTTTCGCCTATTCCGCGCTGGGCGACACGGTGAACCTTTCCTCTCGTCTGGAAGGCCAGACCAAGCAATACGGGGTGCGCATTTTGCTGGGCGAAAAGACAAGGCTGGCCGCGCCCGAATTCGCGGCCCTTGAACTCGACCTGATCCGCGTCAAAGGCAAGCGCGAGCCGGAGCGGATCTTCGTGCTGCTGGGCGATGAGGAAATGGCGCAGGGAGAGTATTTCAAAGACTGGAAAGAAAAGCATGACAAAATGTTAGAGTGCTACCGCGCCATGAAATGGGATGAGTCGAGAAAGCTGGCCGACCAGTGCCGGAACATCTCCAAGGAAGGCATGCAGATGTTTTACAATGTGTTTATAACGCGGCTTGCCGAAATGAAAGCGAACCCGCCGAAGGCGGACTGGGGCGGCGTGTTCGTCGCTACCAGCAAATAAAAAACGCCCCTTGCGGGGCGTTTTGTTTATTACTGCATTTCTTATATGATAATCGTTCCGTTGGCGATCTGCTGTTGCTCATCCGTAAGGCCGGTTACATCCCAGATGATCGCGACATTCTCAAAGTTATCGCCGCCCCCGTTCGCGTCAACGCCGACAAGGCTGCTTGTCCCGCTGTCCGTAATGCGCAGGAAATTCTCGATGGCATCCGTCGCCGGGTTGTATGCCGTCAGCAAATCCGACAGGTCAAGAACATCGCCTTCAGCATGATTGAAGTCATAAACGTGATCGATCCCGGTGGCAAGGCTGGACGCTGAAAACGCGAATGTATCGGCGCCCGTTCCTCCGGTCAGATGATCGACGCCTGTGCCGCCGTTAAGAGTATCGTTGCCGGCATCGCCGAACAGGGTATCCGTCCCGTCGCTTCCGTACAGGATGTCATTGCCGTCATTGCCATACAGCGTGTCGTTCTCGGTTCCGCCATCCAGCGTGTCATCGCCAGGCCCGCCGCTCATAGTGTCCAGACCGGCATCGCCGTAAATGACGTCGTTGCCATCATCGCCGTTGAGCGTATCGTTGTTATCGCCGCCTTCCAGCGTATCGTCGCCGGCGCCGCCGTTCAGAGTATCATTGCCTTCATCTCCGGAAAGGGAATCGACTCCCGATCCGCCATTGATGATATCGTCGCCTGTTCCTCCGACAACCAGATCGTCGCCATTCCCGGCATTGATGGTGTCGTTATCCTCGCCGCCATCTATCATATCGTTGCCGGCGCCGCCATCAATCGTGTCATTACCGGTTCCTCCGGAAATAATGTCATTGCCGTCGCCTGAACTGATGATGTCGTTGCCTTCGGCCGCGTCGATGGAATCGTTACCCTTGTTTGTCTCGACGATATCGTCGCCCACGGAGCCAGTTACGGTCATTTCGAAGTTTGCAGGCGGATCGAATTCAAAGCCCGTAATAATGCCGTCGCCATCGCTGACAAACGAAAGATAGCCTTGCTTGTACATCTTGAGGGTGAAGTTATCGTCGGCGAGATTCTTTACCATTTTGTTGGTAACGCTGTCCTCGTCTGTGCCGATAAGGCTTTCAAGGACGGAAAGATCGATTTCGTGTTCTTTTAATTTTGGCTTTCCCCCACCCTTTTTAAATACTGAATCAAATATGTTCCTGCAAAAAGACGAAATACCCATTTGTTAGTTGTGGCCTCCTTAGCCCCCATTGTTAAACACGAGGCACTTATAGCACAATTTTTTAGATTATGTCAAATTTAATGGATAAGGAGGAGCCAGCCAAGCTTGAAAAGATGTTTTTTCAAGATTTTAGAGGAGGTTACAAGTGAATCAAAAAATGAAAACCGCGCAAACCTCTCCCTTTTAGGAGGGCATAGCGAGCGTACATCTGCGGTTCTAGGTAAGGTTCACTGTAAGCTGGTTGTCGATATACAGGGTGTAACCGCCGAAATCGAAGGTGAAGAAACCTCCGACATCTGTGGCGGTATCGCCTGGTCCATTTGCTCCCAGCGCCGCTTGAATCACGCCCATGCCCGCGCTCGCCTGGGGTGCTGAAGCCGTATCAATATTAAGCGTATTGCCGCCCAAGCCCAGGCTATTGATCTTGAACGTGCCATTGTCGCTGGTTTCCAGCAGGTTGAAGATATTGGCATAGGTTAGGGTCAGCGTTTGCGCGGGGCCTCCCGCAAGGAGCCTGATTTCTTCAAGACGCGAAACGTCCTCCCGCGCAAAACTGCCGAGATTGAGCGACCCGTTCGTGTCCAGAACATCCACCCCGGCCCCGCCGTCGATATTCCTGAAATTGCCGTTGGTCAGGTTGAAGATGTCGCCGTCTTTGCCGCCACTGAAGGAAACATCATACATGCCGTTATCGAAGAATATGTCGACGCCATCAGTGCCGAGAAGGCTCTGCCCGTTCATGCTGGCGGAAATTTCACCGACGGTGCGGTCCGCGTCGTAACTACCGTCATGCAGGGCCTGGACGTCGGCTCCGCTCAACGCTATGCCGAACACTTTCACATCGTCGATCTTGCCGGCGAAGGGATTTGTGCCGGTGGAATTGTTTCCGATCCACAGGCCAGCCGTGGTTCCGTTATATGTAACGCCGCCGGAAGAATCCACGAGAGCGCCGTTAAGATAGAGTTTCATATTGCCGGCGCCGTCATACGTGGCGGCAATATTGTAGTATTGTCCCGTGGACAGCGCTGCGGTTTCAACCGTGGTGCCGTTGATGGTGAACATGAGATGATCGGTCGTCTGGTCAAACCAGATCATGACTCCGGCCGAGTCGTTTTGACTGAAAAGAACGCCGCTCGATGTCAGGTTATCCAGCGAGAATGACATCGATACGCTAAAATCGCCGCTGCCGTTCAGACCGCTGTAGCCGCTGACATTGACATGATCGTTCACGCCGTCGAAATGGAACGCCGATCCGGCCCGGCCTGGCTGGTTAATAAGCGCGCCGTTAACGATCGTGCCGTTGATGCCGCCCATGCTGTTCACCGCGGTTGTGCCGGACATTTCGTCAAAGCGCCAGTGGTCGAGCAGCGTGGCGTTGACGTCGTTGCCCATATTGTCGCCGATCACGTTCATGACAGGCTTGCCGTAGACGGTGAAAGAAGCGCCGTCCCTGTCATCGGCCATTCCGCCCGCAGCATCGCTGTTCGCGCCGGGGTTGGCATCTTCGTCCGGCAGTCCGATGAAAAGATCGTACAGTCCGTCGCCGTTGACGTCGCCCGCGTTGGAAAGAGTTATATCGAACGCGCTGGCCGTCCAGTTGGCTGAACTTAATGCTCCGGTGTTTGTCACGGCGTAAGTCATGTGGAAGCTGTTCGAGGGATTAAGGGCAGTAGTATTGATACTGCCGCTCATGCCGTTCCAGCCATGGACAACATAAATATCGATCGTGTTGGAGCCGTTTGTACCAACGGCAACGGCGAGATCGTCATAACCGTCGCCGTTGAAATCGCCCACGGACCCTACTTCCAGCAGGTGGCGGTTCGTGCCTGCGGTGATCGTAAGCGCCGCGCTTCCTATCGCGGCGCTGCTGCCGCCTGCCGGCAAGGAAGCGCCCGAGAAGATGCGCACGGCTCCGCCCTGCGCCGGGCCTTTTTCCCAGATCCCGATATCGGCCCTGCCGTCTCCGTTCATGTCGCCGACATTAAGCAGCGGTATTTGATCCGCGCCGCCAACGGCGACTCCGGTGATGGTAATGATTTCACCGGTCTGGGCGCCGTCGTTCAGTCCCTGACCGCCGAAAGTCGAACCGCCGAGGATGACCCGGACAGCCGATTCACCCGGCGTAGAAACCATGAAATCGGACATGCCGTCGCCATTTACATCGCCCGCCGACATCACGCTCTGGCCAAGGAAGCCATTGTTCAGTGTGCCAAAGATTTTAAAGCCGTCAGCCGCGCCCAAGGTGCCTATGTTGATGGTCGCAGGAGCGTCGCCGAATATCACATAGGCTTCGCCGCGCGCAGTGCCGCCGCCAGCGGCATTGGGCGCGCCGATGATGATATCGTCATAGCCGTCGTTGTTGATATCGCCTATCCCTGCAATGCTGGTGCCGGCGGCGCTGGCGGCGCTAAAGCCTGTAAAGTTCGTCAGCACGGTATTGGGAGAATTGCCGGACATGATTTTGACCGATCCCTGGCCTGAACCCTCATTGTAAGAACTTATAATAAAATCCTGGAAGCCGTCGCCGTTGAAGTCGCCGGCCGATGCGACCTGCATTCCAGAGACATTCGTAAACTGGCCTGATGTAGCTGTGCTTACTGTCATATTGCCGCCTGCAAACCCGGTGGCGGCGCCATTGAGGGAGAAAACTTCACCTGTGCCGCCTGCGGCGCCGTCGTTTCTCTTGACGATCAGCATATCGTCAAAACCGTCGGCGTTGAGGTCGCCCATCGCCGCCATGCTATGGCCAAAACTTTCTGCTGTGTTATCCCAGATCTTGTAACCCGCCGCGGGCGCGATGGAGTTCAGGTTAAGTACGCCAGAGCCGCCGGCAACGCCGGTGACGGTTACGTTGCTCAGGTTTGTATTGCTTTCGATCCTGACCGTCATGCCGCCATTGACATACTCCTGCCAGAAACCGCCGGAAGCGCCCACGCTCCAGGTGCCGCCCGCCGTGCTGAAATCAAGATCGAGGAAGTCCATGTCCCCGACTTTGATCAGCAGGTTGCTGGTGTCATTGATGTTGACCATGAAATTCTGGAAGTCGATGGAAATATTGTCGACCTGGGCATTGGCCCGGAAATCCCACACTTCTATTCCCTCGATGCGGTCTTCCGCGCCGTCGGGATTGATCGTTATGGTGCCGCCGCCCCAGAAGTTCAGGGTATCGGCCCCCGCGCCGCCCCGGAATATCTGGGCATTGCCGTTATTGACCATGTTGAGTTCGGCGTTGATTTCAAGAATGTCGGTGCCCGCGCCGCCATCCAGCTCAAAGGCCCCGGCCGCGCCGCCTGTGAACATCAGGTTATCGTTGCCCTGCTCGCCGAACAGCTTGTCGCCGTTGCCGCCGCTCAGCGCGTCGTTTCCGAGATCGCCATAAACAAAGTTTACGCCCGTGTCGGAACCCGAATTTATCGTATCGTTCCCTTGCGAGCCCCTGATATTTTCGATGTTCGTAACCAGATCGGAGGTTCCGCCGTTGACGGTTAATGTGGCTGTTGTGCTACCGTTCAGGGTGACGGTGATGTTATTGCCCGCGGCAAACGCCGAATAATCGATCATATCGATACCGGTGCCGCCGTCGAAATCGTTGGCTATTCCCGCGCTGGCGGCGTTCATGATAAAGTTATCCGAGCCCGTGCCGGTGCGGAAGTTTTCTATACCGCTGATGGTTTGCGTGTCGCCCGCGACGGAAACGGTTCCGGCGATAAGGCTGACGGTCATTGCGCTCGCGGCCGCGGACGCGTCGTAAAGATCGCTGCCGCCGCCTTCGCCGGACAACTGGTCATCGCCGGCCGAATAGAAGAAAATGTCCGCGCCGAGGCCGCCGTAGAAAATATTATCGGCGGCATCGCCTGTGAAGAAGTCTGCGAAATCCGTGCCGATGAAAGTTTCAACATTGAATACATCGTCGAATATCGCGCCCAGGGCCACCTGGTTGCTGCCCAGCGTCAGATTGACGGTGATGCCGCCGGTCCAGTTCGAGGCGTCGTAAGTGTCGTTTCCGCCGAGGCCGTCAAAGAAACGGTCATTGGTTTCGCCGGCTGAAACGATATAGCTGTCGTTGCCGGTGGAACCTGTAAAGCTCTCTATGTTGCTGAAAAAGATCGTCGCGCCGGCGTTGATGATCGCATCGCCTGTCTCCATATCGATGCTCACGCCGTTCGCAAGGCCGGAGAAATCGAGCATGTCTCCAACGCCGCCGCCGCCGTCGACCGTGTAAACAGTTAAAGAGGTATCAAGCACGAAATGATCGGTGCCTGAGCCGCCGATGAATCTTTCAATGCTGATCAATGTATCTATATCTCCGCCATTTGTAGCTGAACCATCTCCAAAGGCCCCAAGATCATACGTTATGTTGCCTGTGGCTCCTGCAGCATTGTAAGTATCCCATGTCGTTTGGCCTTGCCCCCTCAACTCGTCGCTTCCGTCGCCGTCGACAACATCGAATGTATCGTCGCCGCCGCCGCCATCAAATATGTCATTGCCATCGCCGGCAGCGCTCAGGAACGTGTCGTCGCCGCCGTCACCGGTGATGAAGTCGTTTCCGGCTTGGCTTGCGTATGTGTCGGCGTCGTTGGGGTCGTCAAAAATAGTAATTGTCGTGGTGGCGGTATTGCTGTTCGCCGCGCCGTCATTGACGGTCACCTGGACAACCCGCGCCGTCGTGTTCGGGTTGTCGGACGAGTTGTTGTATTCTATCGCCGCGATAATGGCGTTATAGGTCGCAAGGGGCGCGGAGCCGGTCAGGGTAATGGTGTCGGAACCGCTACCGGAAATCGTAACGCCGCTGATGGTGACGTTGCCGCTGGGATGCTTCAGGCCTTCCAGCGCGCCGTCGAAGTTGTTGGTCAGCGTGATCGTCGCCGACTGCATATTGGCGTTATCCGCGTCGATGACGCTGACGGTTCCGCCTATGTTAACCGGGCCGCCGTCTTCCGTGAAAGCCGTCGTGAAATTGTTTCCGCCTGAAATGGTATCAAGATCCACTACCGGCGCGTCGTTGACCGGGTTGACGGTGATGCTGAAAGTTTGTCCTAGCGGGCCGTTGTTGATCCCGTCGCTGACGCTGAATGTGAAGTTGCCGGGACCGGACGGTTCGTTGCCGTTATGTTCGACGGTGACAAGGCCGTTGGCCACATCGGCCATCGTGAATGTCTGCGACACGGCCAGCGCGGTTCCGTTCAGTTTAAGAACTACACCGTTCGCGGGAATCACGTTTACGGTGAAAACTATGTTCGCATTGCCGGTGTCGACATCGTTCGCGGCCAGCATCGCGGACGTGATCGTGGTAGTTCCGCCCTCGTTGATGGTTGTGCCGGTATTGGTGGGCAGGGTCGGCGCAGCATCATTAAGATCGTTCACATTGATCGTATATGTATGTGTAACGGGCGTTGACGTTCCATCGTCGGCCCGAATATTCAGCGCATAGCTCGATGCAGCTTCATAATCGAGAGATATGCCGGTGGTAAAGATCTGGTTCCCGCTTATCTGGAAAAGAACGGAGCCGCCGACAATGCTATAGGTCACACCGGCAGCTTCGGGATCGGATGCGATGATCGTTCCGACCAACACGCTGGGGGCGCTGTTTTCATTGACGCTGAATGTCGATATCGTCGTATCGAACACGGGAGATTCATCGATGTTCGCAATATTGATGGTATAGGGGCTACTGACCGTGTGCGCGCCGTCGAATACGGACACTGTAAGGTTATAAGTGTTCAGCGCTTCGTGGTCGAGCGTTCCGTTGATCCTGATCGTTCCCGTGGCATCGATGGAAAATGCGTTGCCCGTGTTGCCTGCCGTGATCGCATAGGAAAGCGCATTGCCGTCGGCGTCAAAAGCATTGACTGCGCCGACCGCGCCGCCGAATGCCGAGTTCTCAGGCATGTTGAATACGGAGCCGCCATTATTGAAGACAGGCGCGGAACCATTCGCAGGCGGCGGAGCATTCGCATTAATAACCGCAGGCGGAGGCGGCGGCGCGGAAGGATCGCTCGACCCAGCCGGGGCCGGGGGCGGGGCGGCTGCCGTTCCGCCTGCCGTGCTTCCGGAGCCCGCCGGGGCGGGCGGCGGGCTTGTGGATGCCGCCGTTTGACTGCCGGTATTTGCGGTTCCGGCGCTCGTATCAAAGCCGCTGTCCGTTCCACCGAAAGTGGTGTCCATGAAGGTTTCGCTGGCCGCCGTTTCCGCGGCGGGCTGAGCCGCCGGGTTGGCAGCCGCGCCGTCGCCGGCGGGGGCTTCGCCCGCGGGCTGCGCGCCGGGTTCGCCGGCAGGAGCAGTGGATTCGCCTTCAGGCGCGCCTTCGGCTCCGTCGGCGGCGGCATCGTTTCCGTTGCCGTTCGCGTTGTTATTCTGGTTGTTCTGGCTGTTGCCCGTTTCGTTAAGGGCGTTGAAAAATCCGCCGGCAACCGATTTCAGCGCGTTAAAGTTGTTGGAAAAAGCCGCGGGATCGGCCTTGCCCATGAATTCAACGCCGCCCGTCGCCGGATTGAACTTCGCCGTTTCATACTGGTTGGCGAGCGTGACTTCGGTGCCGTTGAACGCGCGCATGACGATCGCGCCTTCCATGACCGTGATCTCGCCGGTCGTGACGTTGCCCGCGATGATCGTGCCGCGGATGCCGATGGAACCCATCGGCGTGTCGATGTTCACGTCATCGGGATCATCCCGTCCAATGAGTCCGCTGGTGAAAACGAATATGCCGCGCAGCACGGAAACATCCGTGGTGCCGCTCTCGGACGAGGGATCGAACACGTATTCGTCGATGGCAAGCTTCGCGTTCTCGGAAACGGCGAGCGAGGTTTCATCGATGAAAACGATGTTCACCGCGCCGTCGCCCTCGGTCTCGATGATGTCGCCTTCGAAAATTACCGTGCCGATGGTGATCGTTTCGGTGGAGCCGTCGGTGCGGGTGACCGTGGCTTTGCCGGAAACTTCCTTGACCGCGCCGGCCGGGCTTTCGTCGGCAAGCGTGCCTTGCTGCGCGTACTGGGTCGCGCCGATATGCTGCACGAACGATTCAACAAGCTGGGGGGTCAGCATTTCGCCGCTCGGGGCTTGCAGGGCGGGGGCGGGCTCTGCGTTGAAATAACCTTCGATAACGACAACGGAACCGTCGGGGCCTTCGAGAACCAGGTCCTGCCCGTCGCGCAGGATTTCCGCGTTCTTGATGAAATCCGCGCTCGGCAGGTCCACGATATCCTGACCGTTTATCTGAATGACTTGCGGCTGTGTTCCAGACGCTCCCGCCTGCCCGCCAAAATCATCTTCCGGTGTCCGCGCCATTGCTTTTTACCCCCGCTAAATAGCCCTTCAATTTAACCCCAAAAACCCGATAGGCGCGCTTCCGCACCTCTTAACATCTTAACGTAATAACCATTAAGATCGGGTAAGGGGAAAGTTGCTATTTGGTTAAGAAAATAGGGGAATTAAATCGTTGATTTTAAATAGAAAAACCGCCATTTTTCAGGGCGGTTTTTACGATGGTTTCCAGCCATTAAGCAATAACCTGTGACGGGCTCGTTGTATCGAGTAAAACGCTTTCGATATTGAGGACATATCCGCCAAAACTGAAGCTGTCATAACCTCCGCCGACTGTATGCGCCACATAAGCGGCGCCGCCGGGATCCAGCTTGTTCTCCAGCACGGTTTGCAAGTCGGTGGCCATAAGCATCGGGTCGGCGGTCAGCGAGCCGTTGCCGTGAAGGAACATCTTGTTAGTGGTATTCGCGTTCCCGGATATCGTCAGCGTGCCGTCATCGCTTTGCTGAAGCAGCCGGAAGATGTCATCGATGCCGATCTTCAGCGTCTGGTTGATCCCCATCATCTCGATTTCCTCGATGCCGTTCAGCGCCTCGGAGCCGACATTCGAAAAATCAAGAACGGCGGCGGCGTTCAGCTCCAGCCTGTCGAAACCCGCGCCGCCCTCGATTGTCCTGAAGGCGGTATTGGTGATGCGGATGATGTCATCGCCCGCGCCCGCGCGGAAACTGACGCCCGTAAAGGTGTTCTGGTCAAGAATGTTGTTCCCGGCATTGCCGACCAGCGCGTCGCCGGCGCTGGAAGCGATGACGTTGGCGGGGCCGTTGATCTCCGCCGCATGCATGTCGGGGTTCGCGCCGGCAAGATCGGACGCAAGCGGGCGTCCGAAAACCACCGAAACCGCGCCGTCGCCGTTATTCGCGTCCGGCGTGCCGATCAGCAGGTCGTCAAACCCGTCGCCGTTCAGATCGCCGCCCGTCGAGATGACGAACTCGAACGGGTTCGTGTTGCCGATATTGTAGGTCATATGGAACGCCTTGCCTGGATCGTTCATAAGGGTCTGTATGTCCAACGTGGCGGGGATTCCCGCCTTGCCGTAAATGACAAATACATCCGCCATCGTGCCGCTGCGCACGGCGATGGCGGCGTCGTCGAATCCGTCGCCGTTGAAGTCGCCCGCCCAGCCGCCGCCCTCGAAGGTGCCGGGGCCGCTGTTGAAGATAGTAAAACCATTGGTATTGACGCCGTCGGCAAGATTGGTGTCGACGGTTCCGCCGCCGAACAGAAGATGCACGCGGTCGTTGAGCGTGTCGGCGATGGCGATGTCGCTGATGCCGTCGCCGTTGATATCGCCCATATGCATGATCGGAACGTCGTTACCGTCGACGCCGATGCCGGTGAAGTTATAGGCCGCATCGGCCATGTTGTCGAACATCGCGCTCGACGGATCGCCCATGAACATCAGCACCATGCCTGTGGAACCGGTAGGCATCTTGCTGACCATGAAATCGGCAAAGCCGTCATTGTCGAAATCTCCCGCGCCGCTGACATTGATGCCGAATTGCTGGTTGTTTCCCATGTTGTCGATTCTGACGCCATCTACCAGCGCACTGGCGTCAAGCGGGGCAGGAGTGTTGTTACCGAACAAGATGACAGCGCTGCCACGGTCAGTGCCGACATTATCTCTTCCCGGCATGCCGAACAAAACATCAGCGAACCCATCGCCGTTGACATCGCCTATCCCCGCGACGGACGAACCGGCATAATCGCTCGCATTCAGGCCAGCAATAACAAAGGTGCTGGTTGCTTCGATGGTGACGCCGCCTCCACCGGCAGACACGTTATTGGCGAACGGGGAGCCTGCCACAAAGTCTGTGAATCCATCATTGTCAAAATCTCCGGCACTGGCAATGTCGGGCATTTGTGAACCTGTATTGGTCCAAGTGACCAACGTTCCTCCGTTATATTCAAAAATTTTGCCTCCCGTCGGTTTGCTTTCGGCAATGAGGAAATTGCCGAACCCGTCGTGATCCGAATCGCCGAGTGCCGCGACCGCAAACCCGAAATGCGCAGTTGATCCCGCCGCGCCGTTAAGGACAAAGCCTTCCGCGCCGCTGACATTTCTCAGTTCGAGGAATGTCGGGCCCGCCGTCCCGCCGCCGCCAGCAGGCGGAGGAGGGGGAGGCGGCGGCAATGTATTTATCGTCCCCGTCCCATTCGGCGGAGGAGGGGGAGGAGGAGGCAGTGCGCCCGCGGGCGACGGCGGGTAACCGCCGGCCCCATATGTCCCCGCGGGAGGCGGCGGAAACAGCGGCGCGGGCCCTGTCGCGCCGATATTGTTGTAGTTCGCGCTCTGCGTAAATCCCTGATCGAAAGTAATATCGCCGCCCGGCGGAGGAGGAGGCGGTATCATCATGCCGTCCTGCTGCGGGCCGGGCTGCATTTGCATTCCCGGCTCGCCCTGCGGCGGCTGTTGCATGTTCATCGGCATCGGCTCTCCCGGTTGCGGCGCGGCTTCGTGCGCGGCGGGCGCTTCGGCTTCTCCGGGTTGCGCATCCTGCGGTTTCGGTGCTTGCCCGGTCGCCGCGCCGTCCAGCCCCGTGAACAGGGCGGGCGCAACGCTCCGCATGACATTGTAATTCGTGTCGAACGAGGCGGCGGAAGTCGTGCCGACATAAACCACATCGCCGCCCGCCGCGTCAAAACGCGCGGTTTCATATTGATTGGCGAGCGTGACTTCCGTGCCGTTGAACGCGCGAAGAACGATCGCGCCTTCCAGGACCGTGATCTCCCCGGTGTGAAGATTGCCCGCGATGATCGTGCCGCGGATGCCGATGGAACCGACCGGCGTATCTATGCTGACATCGTCCGGATCGTCCCGGCCGATCAGCCCGCTCGTGAAAACGAACAGCCCGCGCAGGATCGAAAAATCCGTCGTGCCGCCTTCTGACGAAGGATCGAACACGAATTCATCGATCGCAAGCTTTGCGTTCTGCGATACGGCGAACGTCGACTCATCGACGAATGTAATGTTCACCGCGCCGTCGCTGCTGGTCTCGATGACGTCGCCCTCGAAAATCTGCGTGCCGATATGCGCTTCTTCGGTAGAGCCGTCGGCGTGCGTGACCGTCGCTTTCCCGGTGGCTTCCTGCACTGCGCCGACAGGGCTTGCGTCGTTCGCGCTTGCCGCCTGCGCGTATTGCGCATTGCCGCTGTGCGTGACGAAGGAGTCGACAAGATCCTGCGTCAGCGTCTCGCCCGTTTCCGCCTTGATGGTCGGCGCGGGCTCCGCGTTGAAATAATCCTTGATGACGATGGAGGAGCCGTCTGGCCCTTCGATAACCAGATCCTGCCCGTCCCTGACCAGTTCGGAATTCGTGATGAAGGAGGCGTCCGGCACCGTAACGGTCTGTCCGTCTTTCGCTTCTATGATATGCGCCTTGTCCCCCGATACGGTTCCCGCTGGTCCGTCCTGATGTTCGTATGGAGTGCGTGCCATGATCTATACCCTTTATCGCTTGCGTTTTTATCGGCGGATCGCGGCTATACCTGTTCCACCGTATACTAATATTTTATCATCCCGGCGGACGCAGGAATGTGACCCCGTTAACAAATGCGGAGTTTTTTATTTAATTAAAAATTTCAATGAAAATCAGATAGTTAGGCGGAAATTCGCGCCGGCTCCCAGCTGCCGAGCAGTTCGATAACCTTCTTTTCCGGCATTGGCTTCGCAAAGTAATAGCCCTGCGCGCTATCGCAGCCCATTTCCTGCAGGAGCCTTGCTTCCTCGATATGCTCAACGCCCTCCGCGACGATGGTCAGGCCCATGTTCTTGCCGAGCCCGACGATGGATTTCACGAGCTCAAGGCTGCGGTCTTCCTTGTACATCGCCCGGACGAAGCTCTGGTCGATCTTGAGAATCTCGATCGGGAAATAATAAAGATAGCTGAGCGAGGAATAACCCGTGCCGAAATCGTCGATGGCGATGCCCACGCCCTGGTCGCGGCAGGCCTGAAGCGTCGCCTTCGCGTTGTCGGGTTGCTGGATCAGCAGGCGTTCTGTGATTTCCAGCTTGATCTGGTTCGGCTTGATCTTGCTGGTCTTGATCGTTTTCATCAGGTTGTCGACGAAATCCGGCTCCGCGAAATCGTGGCTTGAGAAATTGACGCTCATATAAAGCGGCTTTGCCTGGCCGAGCGCTTTTTCGATGCGGCTCAGCGCGGCGCAGGATTCCGAAAGCGCCCACTTGCTCGCCTCGACGATAATGCCGCTTTTTTCGGCAATCGGGATGAACACGCCCGGCGAGATAAAACCGTTTTCCTTGTGCGTCCAGCGCATCAGCGCTTCAAAGCCGAGGACTCCGCCCTTGCCGAGATCGACGATCGGCTGGTAATGCAGCTCAAGATCGCCGTTTTCCAGCGCCGCCTTGAATTCGTTCGCGATCTTGACCGACTCGACGACGTCGGTCTGGGCCGTGTAACGGCGCTCGATGGCTTCCGGCGGCGGGTGGTTTTCGCTGTCCCTTAAAATTTCCGCGCGCGTCAGCGTATCGCGGTAGCGCGTCAGGATAACCTGCGAAATCATCTGGATGACGGGATCTGTGGTTTTAAGGCGCTGCGCGAAATCCTCGCGGGTGATCTCCAGCATCTTGCAATCTTTAAGGGCCTTGACCGTTGCCGTGCGCGGCGCTTCATCGACGATGGCCATCTCCCCGATGATCGTGCCCTCGCCGCGGCGGCCGACATGCTGGGTCTTGCCGTCTTCTCTTTCGATCAGGATCTCGACCTGGCCTTCCTCGATAATATAGGCGCAGTCGCCCCTCTCGCCCTGGCGCATGATAATCTCGCCGGCCTTGAACGACTTTGTTGCCTTTACGCCTTCCATGGACTTGTCCCTAACCCCGGTTTTTTGCCGTAAAAATACCTTCAGGCATAATAAATCAGTTCTAATAATGGGGAAGAGTTCTTAGCTTTCGGTTAATGATGGGGTTGTTTTTTCACAAAATCAATCAATAGTTTGGCGGACGGTCTTGGCACGGAACCCGTTTCCGCGCATAATCGGTAGGGTCATTATTTAATGAATAAACCGCAATGGATCCTTTAAATATACTTCTTCTGTATATCGCCTTCCGCCTCAAGCAGTATGTCTGCGACTTCGTGCTGCAGACGGACTGGATGGCCATGACCAAGGGCAAGCCGGGCAGCGAAGGCTACAAGGCCCTGTTTTCTCATACCATAATGCACGGCATCGCCACCACGGTCATAGCCTTCATTTTCGTCCCTTCCCTGTGGTGGCTGGGCCTTGTCGACTTTGTGGTCCACAGCGCCGTGGACAGGGTCAAAGGCCTTGTTACTTATAAGAAAAACTGGTCCTATAACGACCGCTGGTTCTGGTGGTCCTTCGGCCTTGACCAGGAAGCGCATAATTACACGCATCTGGCCTTTATCCTGTGTATCGTCGCCGTCCACGGCGGGGTGCATTTTTAGCCACAGAAATGCTTGTGGGAAATGCTTGACAAGCGCTATCCGCCCTATGTAATGTGCGGGCTTCGTTTACCTGAGTTTTAAAGGATTTAAGGCGATGAAAATCAAGAACTCGCTCCGCACATGGAAGGCAAGAGACCGCAACAGCAAGCTGGTGCGCCGCCGGGGCCGTATTTATGTCATCAATAAAAAGAACCCGCGCATGAAGGGCCGTCAAGGCTGAGCGGGTCTCAATTTGGCACGACAGGGGCCCGCGCTGCGGGCCTTTTTATTTTGCGTTTTATGCGGGAAAACACGCAAAAATCTTGGTGCATAGGGTCTATCTGTCTGATATAACCTTCCCATTCACTCTACCGAACGGACTTCCGGATGTTCTCGAAACTCTTCGGCTTCATGTCTGCCGATATGGCGATTGACCTTGGCACGGCCAATACGCTGGTCTATGTCCGCGATCAGGGCATCGTGCTGAACGAGCCGTCCGTGGTGGCCATTTCCGTGCACAACGGCAAAAAACAGATACTGGCCGTCGGTAACGAGGCGAAGCAGATGCTGGGCCGCACCCCCGGCAATATCGTCGCGATCCGCCCGCTGCGCGATGGCGTTATCGCCGACTTTGAAGTCACCGAGGCGATGATTAAGCACTTCATCCGCAAGGTCCACAACCGCCGCTCGTTCGTCTCCCCGAAAATGGTGATCTGCGTTCCCTCCGGCTCAACGGCGGTGGAGCAGCGCGCGATCATCGAATCCGCTGAAAGCGCGGGCGCATCGCAGGTGGGATTGATCGAAGAGCCGATGGCCGCCGCAATCGGCGCGGGGCTACCTGTAACAGAACCGACCGGCTCGATGGTCGTCGATATCGGCGGCGGCACAACCGAAGTCGCGGTCATTTCGCTGGGCGGCATCGTCTACGCGAAATCCGTGCGCGTCGGCGGCGATAAAATGGACGAAGCCGTCATCGCTTACATCCGCCGCGTTCACAATTTGCTGATCGGCGAAACCACCGCCGAGCGCATCAAGAAGGAAATCGGCTCCGCCTGCCCGCCCGCCGACGGCGAAGGCCGCCGCATGGAAATCAAGGGCCGCGACCTGATGAACGGCGTGCCCAAGGAAATCATCGTCACCGAGCGGCAAATCGCGGAAGCGCTCGCGGAACCCGTCGGCCAGATCGTCGAGGCCGTCAAGGTCGCCCTCGAACACACGCCCCCCGAACTCGCCGCCGACATCGTCGAAAAAGGCATCGTCCTCACCGGCGGCGGCGCGCTGCTCTCGAATCTCGATTACGTGCTGCGCCACGCGACCGGTCTGGCGGTGGCCATCGCCGACGACCCGCTCTCCTGCGTCGCCCTCGGCACCGGCCACGCGCTCGAGGAAATGAAGGCGCTCAAGAATGTGCTGATCGGCACCTATTAACTTCCTTCCTTTGTTAACCCCTTGTCACAACCGTTAGGGGTATAATCACCGGATGAAACGGCTCCTTTTAGCGTTGGGCATCACTGTGGCTATCATGCTAAGCCCCGTCCTTTTGGTCATGGGGATCGTGATAGTTGATTCAATCAAGAGCGCCTATGAACCCAGCTACGAGGAGAAGAAGGAAGGGGCATGGTTGAAAAACCGCGCCGCCCTTGAACCCGAGTTATTGCCCGTCTGCGGCCCGTCCTACGAAACCACCTGTTTTCTGAATACCGCTCTGAGCCGTCTTGAAGCAACGCAATTCAAGGACAAGGCGGCGTTTGAAACCCTCACCCGGATTTCCGCGACAGCAGTAACGCTGGGCGATGAGAAACTTTTAGAGCGACTTTTGGCGATCATGCAGTCTCCGGCTATCAGGAAGCCGGATGCGAATGATGTAAGAAGGCGGACGGAAATCATGAAACTGATCTTCGCGCTGGGCCGGTTCGATGAAGGCATGGCCACGCTGAATGAACTTAAAGGCAAACAGGCAACGGATAAATACTATGACATCCCGCAAATCGCCGCGATGCAAGTGTTGATAGATCGAAGCGATCTGGATGCGGCGAATAAAATCGCATGGGCCACGAAAGACTGGCCGCTTGAGTTCGCGAAGTATGTGCATATGCATCAGTATTATTCAAATGGTGATCGCATCCTAGAATTGATAAAAGCGTATGTGGATGAAGGTAATGGCGAAAAGGCAAAAGCACTCCTGCCTTTGCTAAAAAATGTGGAATCCGCATATTTCGATTCGCGCAAATATAATGAGACCATAAGCCATATTTCTGCATATTTGGGCCAAAATGACAAAGTCGATAAAAACCCAAAAGAATGGTGCAAAAAACTTTTGACGGATTTTGAAAAAGATAAAATGCGCTTTGCTGACACACTGATTACTGAATTTGGAAAGATGGAATGCCGGGAAGAACAAAGAATTGTCGCGCAATATATAAATGATGAATGGACGCAACTCGAACAATGGGATGGACGCCGCAATTCTTTCGATCAGGCGCAGATTGTTCTCGGTAAGGGAGAAAAACTTCTTCAGGAGAGTATCAAGATCGAAGATCCTTTTGAAAGGTTTCGTTCACTTGGGAGCCTTGTAAGAAAATTTTATCAATTCGGAATGGATGATTTAGAGCAAGAGGCATTACATGCCACCCTTAATTTATATAAAGAAATGCAAAATCTATCGAATGAAGCCGAACGTCTTCATTACGAAAGAAACAGGCTAATCTTTGCAAGCGATCTGGTGACATTGTTAAAAAATATTGGCTTGCCCGTTGAATCAAAGGAAGTTCTGAATAAACTAATTGCCGAGGCTGATAGCCTTGATAAAAAAGCGTTGGCGGAACTGCTGCGGTTTAACGATTACCCTTCCTATCCGCAATTTGAAGAATATGAGTATCAAGAACCATATGTAGGAGAACATCTAAGCCGGGAAGCCGCGTTAAAAAAAATCAATTCTTATATTCAAAACGGCAATATAGCGGAAGCGCAGAACTTATTCGGTACTTTATATCAGGACGGATATGCCGCCAGCGAAATTCTTCCTGCGCTCTTTGCAACGAAAACAGAAGGGCCGTTTTTGGAAAAGGTCTGGAAAATTGATATGACGGATTGTTTCAAAACCTCGATGGTTAATAAACTAAAAACCCGTGATCCTTCGATACTGGTGGCGGGCTGCCTGAACGATTTGACCAATAATGTATTGCGTTCCGGGCAACAGGCGCGACCGGATTAACTCAGGGCGCTGGTAATATAATCTGTGTTTATCTGTGTGCATCTGTGGCTTTTAGCGCCTTCGGCTTTGCCGGTTGACAGAAGAGGAATATTTTCCTACAATAAATCTCATGAATTTGTCAAACATCAACCGCGAACGGCCCGGCTTCATCCTGCAAATTGCGGGGGGTTGGGCCCCCCTCCCCCAAAATCCGGCGACCGGACTGATAAGGAGACATAATCATGGCAAAGACCTGGTTCTCAATACGCGGAAAGCTCCTTGGCAGCCGCATTGCGGATACCCACAAATATCTGTATCCTTGGAAATGAAGAAGCTTGCGTCTTTTCCATTTCTTTTCTAGCACTTAAAAGTTCCGCTTCGGAAATGATCCAAGGAAGAATAGGGAAAAAGTTTGAAGCTCCGCTCGCGAACCAAAGGCATTGCGCGCATTGTCCCGCTCAACTGGGGGGCAGGCTCAGGTTCCCTTGTCTTTATGTTCGCCGCGCTTTTCCTGTTCTCGGTTTCCGCGCTCAATCCCGCCGCGATGGAAAAAGCCCGCACCGGCACCACCGATCTCTTCGCGCCCTTGCTTTCCGCCATCAACAAGCCTTTTTACCAGGCCGCGGAATATGTCCGCGCCGCGAGCGGCATCGCGAGCCTTCAGGCCGAGAACCTGCGGCTTCAACAGGAAAACGCCCGTCTGCGCGACTGGTATCAGAGCGCTCTCTCATTAAAGTCCGAAAACGAGAATTTGCAAAAGCTGCTTAACATCAAAGTCGAGCCGACCTACGGCTATATCACGGCGCGCGTCATCGCCGATGCCGGCAACGCCTTCGCCAAAAGCCTGTTGGTGCTGGCCGGCGCAAAGGACGGCGTCGAGAGCGGACAGGCCGTGCTGGCGGGCGACGGCCTCATTGGCCGCGTCATCGAAAGCGGCCAGAAAACCGCGCGCATCCTGCTGCTGACCGATATCAACTCGCGCATTCCCGTTATGATCCAGGGCACGAACCAGCGCGCCATTCTCGCCGGCAATAACGATGACATGCCGGGCCTGCTGCACCTGCCGCCCGAGGTCGAGATCGAGGCCGGGGCGCGCGTGATTACGTCCGGTCACGGCGGCTTGTTTCCTTACGGGCTGCCGATAGGGGAAATCGTCAAGAACAAACAGGGCAGGCTGAGCGTCCGGCCCTATGCCGCGGTCGATCAGGTCTATATGGTCCGCGTCATCGACCGGGCGGACGTTCCGAACCTGCGCCACGCTCCGGAAGACGGAACGCTGCAGTAACATGATTGGCGACGATCTTTCATTCAACAAAGCTGAAAATGCCGGGCGTCTTCTGGTGCCGCATTTGCTGCTGCTCGCGCTGCTGCTCATGAATATCACGGCCCTGCCGCTGCTGCCCACCGGCGCGGTCAAGCCGCAATTCGTGCTGATGGCGGTCTATTACTGGGCGATTTACCGCCCGACGCTGCTGCCGCCGGTTTTCTGCTTTATGATCGGCCTTGTCATGGATGTCCTCTCCGGCATGCCGCCCGGCATCAATGCCCTGATTCTGGTAATGACACAGTGGCTGGTGCGCGATCAGCGCCGCTTCATGATGGGCCAGCCCTACAGCACGATCTGGGCCGTTTTCGGCCTCGTCTGCATTCTTGCTCTCGGCATTCAGTGGGCGCTTTACGGGTTGGTGCATATGCACTGGAGCCCGCTGCTTCCCGTCTTTTCAGGCGGGTTGCTCAGCATGCTGCTGTTTCCCTTCATCACCCTGCTGCTGGTCGCCGCCCACCGCATGCTTCCTGTTGCATCGCGGCCCTGACCCTGCTTAAATCCCCGTGTCATCCCGGCGAAAGCCGGGATCTGGTTGCCGTATAGCTTGTGTTTACCCGATCCCGGCTTGCGCCGGGATGACATCGATGGAACGGCGGCAGAGAATGAAAAAGGATAACGAACAGCTGGAATCCTTCACCCGGCGCGCCTTTGTCGTTGGCGGGCTGCAGGCGGGGATTCTGACCCTTCTCGGCGGCCGCCTCGCCTGGCTGCAAATCGCGCAGGGCCAGCGTTACAAAACGCTCGCCGACAATAACCGTATCAACCTGAAAATGCTCGCCCCTTCGCGCGGCAAGATCGTCGACCGTTTCGGCACGCCGCTCGCCATCAACGACCAGAATTTCCGCGTGCTGATCGTGCCGGAGCAGGCGAAGGATCTTGAAAAAGTTCTCTCGCGTCTGCAAAAGCTGGTCGAGCTCAATCAGCGCGACATCAAGAAAGTCATCAAGACGGCGGAAAAGCAGGCCGCCTTCGTCCCGGTCGAGGTCAAGGACAACCTGAACTGGGAGGAAGTCGCGACCATCGAGGTCAATCTTCCCGATCTTCCCGGTCTCTCTATAGATGTTGGCGAAATCCGCTCTTACCCTTACGGCGGGGCGGCGGCGCACCTGGTCGGTTATGTCGGCGCGGTCGGCCGCTCCGAACTGACCGGTGATCCCGTTCTGACGCTGCCCGGTTTCAAGATCGGCAAGACCGGTCTGGAGCGCTGGTACGATAACGATCTGCGCGGCACCGCCGGCACCGCCGAAATCGAGGTCAATGTCGTGGGCCGCGAAGTGCGTGAGCTGAAACGCCATAAAGGCAATCCCGGAAAAAA
>Ga0187893_10002495_pt1 | contig 40247 bp, 40 predicted proteins | sample MA1701074metaG_FD_139574 | JGI IMG/M metagenome (GOLD analysis project Ga0187893, IMG submission 139574) | White microbial mat communities from a basaltic lava cave in the Kipuka Kanohina Cave System on the Island of Hawaii, USA - MA170107-4 metaG ...
CGCGGAGGGGAGCAAGCCAGGGTGGTCCCCTATCGGGCGAAAACCGCTGGTCCCCTATCGGGCGAAAACGCGTGGTCCCCTATGGTGAAAACGGCTGGTATACTATCGGGCGAGAACTGACAGGCTCGAGGCGACTCGGCTGCCGAACCGGACCCTGGTCCCGGCGGCTGCCATTATCGAGCGGGATGGCCGGCCCCTGGTGTTCGTCGTCAAGAGCGGACGGGCCCAGTGGGTCTACAACTTCCCCGGCCGGAGCAACGGCTTCGAGACCGAGGTCCTCCCCGACAGCGCCTCGGGCCAGATCCCGCTGGTCGCGGGCGACACCGTGCTGATCGAGGGCCACCTCACCCTGACCCACGACGCCCCCGGCAAGCTGATCGCCAAGCAAGAGCGCGGCAGCCAGTAGCATGTCGATTGCGGGCGCCTCGCTCCGGAGGCCGATCACCACCGTGTCGGCGACCTTGGCCCTGGTGCTGCTCGGGTCGGTGTCGTTAGGCAAGCTACCGGTCTCCCTCCTCCCCGACATCCAGCTCCCGGTCCTCACGATTCGGACCGGGTATCCGGGCGCCGCCGCCGAGGAGGTCTCCGACTTCGTCGCCGAGAAGATCGAGGAGGCGATCGCCGCGACGCCCGGCTTGGTCGACCTCCGGCCCGGATCGAGATGGATGGCGAGGATCTCGCCAAAGAAGGGGTTCGAGACGTTCGCGCCGGCGCACGGATCGAATTGATCGTTCGCGACATCGCGTTCGCCGTTCGCGGCCTTCGGCGGGCACCTGGGTTCACGACGTTGGCGTTGCTCACGCTGGTGATCGGGATCGGGGACGGCCGTCAGATCGTCGTCGTGGGAGATACCGGCATCGACGCGTCGCTCTGGGTCTGGGAGATCGGTGCATCGGAGCCCCGCTTGCTCCCGGGGACGGAGGGTGCCTACGGGCCGTTCTTCTCTCCCGAGAGTGGATCTCGCGACATGGAGATCAACTAGCTCACCTTCCACGTCCACCGTTCCGCAGAAAAAACGTCAGGTCTTCAGGATACCGGTCCTCTTGACTCCTTGCACCGGGGCCTGCTACCTCCTCACGGACTGGAGAGCCAGCTGTTGCTATTCGTCGCGGGCGGAACGCAAAACGGCACAGGGGGAATGGGAGGCCAGTTGAAGAGGAGAGTCATTCTGTGGAGCGGCGACGGTCCCCCATAGAACAATTCCGACATTTTCCAGTAGCAGTTGTTCGTGCCCGAGACAGTCATAGTCGGGTTGCTGCTGCCAATGATGCCCCACTCGTCATCGCCGAAGGGGTCATCTTCTTCCCACACCTGGATAACGACTGGCTGATTGGTAGCGGGAAACGAGGTCGTCACAAGAGTGTTAGGGGCAAGCGGGGGGGCACCGCTGACAATTGGTTGGATAGTCACGTGACCAACGACAGCACCATTCTTCGTCGCGTGGAAAGTGAACTCGTTGTGGTTATCACCAACCCCGTTGTCGTCGACGTTCCTGATCACGATGTAGTTGAGGTGGATTGCCGCTGTGCCTCCGCCGCCACCAGGATCCTCGATACCGCTTGGCCGCTGGCTCAAGGAGTCGCCATCATACGAGACCAACGTTCGGCCGTCAGGCAAGAGCGAGCGCCGTGTAACACCCACGTCGCCGTCATCCGGATCTTGCACTACAGAGCCAGGGGTACGCGCTTGGTGTGTTAGGCGGATCGCCATTGGCTCTGCGGGGCTAATAAAAAACACGGACGCAGAATGGTTCCGCAGGCTCTTGGTCAGGTCGACCTGTCCACGGGAGCGGGTGTTGTAAAACGCTTGCCTCAACTCACCCTTCTGTCGATGGCCTATGAAAACAAATGGGCTGTCCACTGTCCATCGTAACCGGTGTTCCCGAATTGGCATGTATATGTGTGGCGACGCGCCGCCCGACAGGAGTTGTGTTAACGAAACCCCCGACGAGGAAAGCGTCTGGTCGACGGCGTCGCGAGCCGGCGAGAGAGCCGCTGCGAGCAGAATGTCGGTCAAGGCGCGGCGATGCTCGGTCCCTGGAGAGCTTCGAGCTAATCGCGGATAAGCGCCTTCACTTGAGGACTCTGCATCGCCTCCGCGAACGCCTCGGCCAGTTGCTCGTATTGATCCGTTGCTGCACCTTGAACTGAGATTCCAGAGTTAGCCGAGCGGTTGGTCTCGCTAGGCCCTTGCGCGACGGGCGTGCACGCGCCAACCGCCAAAAGGCTGAGCAGAAGAACCGCTGATACTTGATTGGTGGTCGGCCATTTGCGCATTGTGCCTCCTTCACCAACGGCGGACTCGAATGGTTGCGCGACCTCAGAACCGGATACCCGCTATGATTGGAACAAAGCCTGGCTTCGGCGGCGGATTACCGAAAACGTGATAGAAACCAGCTTCGGCGAAGAAGCGGACCCTCCCGATCGGCACCGTCAACCCAGCCGTCACTGTCGGCCCAGCCCGCAGGGCCTGACGCACCGTCGCAAGCGGAACGCGGCTCGTGCAACCGGGGCACAGTTCAAGGCGGCTCTCACGCCGGTCGTTCAGATAGACGCCGAATCCGCCCGTGGCGTAGGCCGCGGCACGGCCGCGAGTCAGGATTCGACGGACCCGGAGGCCGCCGCCGATGGCTGAGTTCTTCGTGTTCAAACGGCAAGGGTATTCGAGCGGGACCTCAAGGCAGGTCGAGCTTATGTCGTTTCGAGAGTGCGTTCCGAATACCGTGGCATCAATCAGCCAATGGCGAGATGGCTGAGCGATCGGTAGACTGATTTGTCCAACCACACCGAGGGTGAAGCGATTTCCGTCGCGGAACCTGAGGGCATCAAAGCCAAGTCCGCCTTGCGCTTGGGCGGTGATTGTCGATTCCGGAATTGCAGTCAGGAAAGCAGAAAGGGCAAGTAGGTGAGGATGCCGCATAACCCATCAGGAACCTATGGATGGCAGTATCACTGTAGTGGACGTCCCGGAACCTGTCAAGGAGTTTGAGACACGAGGGGGACTGAGTTTACTGAGCGATCATCGGTAGTGCGCTCGCCGGCACCGATCGCCAGCAGTTCGTTAACCGACCCGTCGGGGGGAGGACCACGATGTCCTCTGGGGACCCGATCGTCCTTCCTTGAGGCACTGGGCGCGTCGGTCGGAGGCGGTTCGAGCCGAATCGGCTCGGGGGACCCGAGTTTTGGTCGATTGATCCACGCGGCCGAGGGCACGGCGGGGGGCTGGGGCGGCCGGTGGACGAACCGCTCGGGGGTGGCCGCCAGATCGGCGAACCGCGGGGCATGGAGTACCGCGAGGACCTGGTGCTGCTCCGCGGCCGCGAGCGCGCGGGCTGGCCGCGGCCGGCGCGGGGTCCACTCCCGGCGGGGCGACCGGTGGCGGTAGTACGTGGCCCGGGGGAACGGGAGCGCCTCACACAGGGCGCGCACCCCCAGCGTTGGTCCCTCGGTAGCGATCGTGGCGATCATCGCGGCGGGCTCGGCGGGAGGGGATCGCCTAACAGGGCGGCGATTTTTTTTTGAACGGCCACGATGGCTTCGGCCCGCTCGGCCCGTTTCGTGGCGGCGGCCAACTGCCGGTCGAGCACCGCGACGCGGCCGATGAGGGGATTCGGGAGCCGTCGCGCGGGACCGCGTCGGACCGCCAGGCCCGCGAGCTCACCCCGGCGGCGGGCCGCCAAGTGTGAGCTAGACAAGCCTTCCCGGCGGAGCAGCGCGCCCAGTTCACCGGGCGCCCGACAGCTCGCCGCCTCGTCCAGCACTTTCAACTTGTACGCCGCGGTAAACCGCCGACGCTGGGCTTTCTCAGGCATCCCAACATCATGCTTCTTCTCACCACCAACAGCAATGGGATCAACCACTCGAACCACCCTCCTCACCCTCCTACACTAAACTCCAAGGAACTCGGTGTCTCACTCATATTGACAGAGAGGGTAGCTCGCGGTCGGTTGAGCAACGGACACACCAACGGACACACCAGGTGCCAAAGACGGGTAGGACGGGTAAGACGGGTAGGTCGGACGAGGCTCCGAACTTCAAATGGGATAAGGAGAAACGACGCGGGAAGCACGAACTGGGGCGGCAGGCTTCGAACCTGCAACCTCCCGGTTAACAGCCGGCCCAAAGGGGTCGGTAAATCCGCGAAGAAATCGGTAAACCATTGATGGCTCTTGCAATCCGCCGGCCCCGCCGCCCTTGCCCTCGGTCCAGTTGCCACCGGCCCTCGACCGAGTCCTTCGGGACTACGAGGCCGGGTGGAAGGCCAAGGACGGCAAGGGATTGGCCGGCGGCGACGGCCACCTTCGAGCGTTAGGCTATTCGACCGCGGACACGGTGGGGTACATCGTCGGCGGCTATGGGTACGCCCCCAACACCGGCGACGTTGGCAAGTTCGTCTTGGCCGTGCGGAAAGGGTCCGACGGGCGGTGGCTCATCGCCGCGGACATCGACAACGGCAACGGTCGCCGGGGGTAGCGGTCCTACCGCGCCGCCACGAGCGATAGCTCCAACCAAAAAGTGTCGTCGACCAGATCGTCCTTGATCGTCGACCCCCGGTAGCTCACCCCCCACCGATGCCTGGCGATTTCGAGCCGGGCCTCGGCCCGAACGGTAGCCGTCGTGACCGTCCAGCCTCGGGCGTAGAAGTCAATTGGATGGGTGGCTCCCCGAACGGTGAGGTCGCCCATGACCCGATAGAGCCGCCCATTTTCCCGGACCACCGACCGGAGGGTGAACTGGGCGGTGGGATGGGCGGTCGTCGCGAAGAAGTCGTCGCCGAGCAAATGGTCGCGGAGCCGGTTGCGGGGGATCGGATCGCTGGCTGGAATGTCGGTCACCTCGATCGTGCGCATGTCGACCTCGAACAGGCCGGCGGCGACCGAGTCCCCCACGACGCAAAAGTGGCCAGAGGCGAGTTTGACGGTGCCCTCGTGTTTGCCAAGCCCCCAGAACTTGGTCCCCCGCCACCGGACCGTCGATTGCTCGAGGTTGACCGGGAGGGTGACGGCATTCGGTGGGCAGGGTGGGGCCGACCCGGCCAGTACCGCGATGACGACGAGCACCATCGGCTACCGCTCCAGCACGATGTCGCGACGCGCTTGCCATGCGCCTCGGTCGTCGCGTACGGGATGGATGATTCCCGACCCGCCCCGATTCTCCGCTCGCGAACGCACCTGAGTTGTCACCCGGGGGTCGTCATCAAAGTTGACCTCGTCGATCCAGTACTCCTGCCGATTCGGTTCCTTGATGATCATGTGGACATGAGCCGGATCGGTCCGCCCCGGGTATGGTCCGGGCCTGATCGTCTCGAAGCGGTAGTTGCCTTGGGCGTCGGTTTTTGTCCAGCCGCGGAGGTACCCGTGGCGGCGCCCCCACCCGGTCTCGTCGCCCCGGGTTGGGTAGATCCCTTTGGCATCGGTGTGGTAAGCGTAGACGACGACCCCGGCCGCTGGAGTCTTTCCATCCGACTGGACCACCCTGCCGACCAGGATCATTCGGTCGCCCGGCTCCCCGGCCGTGGGAATCACGGCGGTCGAACCGAGGCCGGCGTGGCTGTGCTCGTGGATTGCTTCACAGCCTTCGCATTGGAACAAGTTTGGACGGGACTGGGCAGGGAGGGCGGCCGGGATTGCCAGGGCCGCCAGCGGAATCAAGTGGGTTAGTCGCATGGTGATTCGATGCCGGTCGCCAAGCTCTGGTTTAGCGGTTTGGCGGATCGAATCGCGTTGCTGGCTGGACCTTTGGCGGCGGGGTCGGTAATCTCCAATCAGGTTCCCAACTACTATCAAAGCAGTCTTCCGGGCTCGAAGGAGTTCTATGGCGACGCTCACCGTCAACGGCCAGACCAAGGAAGTTACGGCCGACCCAACAATGCCGCTCCTCTGGGTGCTTCGCGACGTCCTCGGCATGACGGGGACCAAATTCGGCTGCGGGATCGCCCAATGTGGCGCCTGCACCGTCCACCTCGATGGGATCCCGACTCGATTCTGCGTCACGCCGCTCTCGGCGGTCGGGGCCAAGAAGATCACCACGATCGAGGGCCTGTCGCCCGACGGCAATCATGCCGTTCAGCAGGCCTGGATCGAGCTCCAGGTCCCTCAGTGTGGTTATTGCCAGAGCGGGCAGATCATGTCGGCGGTGGCCCTGATCGAGGCCAAGCCGACGCCGACCGACGCCGACATCGACAAGGCGATGGACGGGAATATCTGCCGCTGTGGCACGTATCAACGGATTCGTGCCGCCATCCATCGCGCGGCCGAGATCAAGCGGGGTTGACCGTGACCAATCGAACCTTCAGCCGTCGCGATTTCGTTCGGGTCGGCGTTGCCGTTGGTGGCGGTCTTTTTGTTACCGTCACGGGCTGCAAGCCGACCGGGGGTGAGGTCGCCGCCACCGGACCGTTCGCCCCCAACGCCTTCGTCCGTCTCGACCCCGATGGCACGGTCACCATCATCGCCAAGCACCTCGAGATGGGGCAGGGGACCTACACGGGTCTCTCGACCATCGTCGCCGAGGAGATGGACGCCGACTGGGCCAAGGTCAAAGTCGAAGGGGCGCCCAACGACACCGAGAAATACAAGAATCTTGTTTTCGGGATCATGGGGACGGGCGGCTCGAGCGCCATCGCCAACTCCTGGGAACAGCACCGGAAGGCCGGGGCCACCGCCCGGGCGATGCTGATCGCCGCGGCGGCCAAGCAGTGGGGGGTCGCCGTCGGCGAGGTCACGACCGAACCGGGGGTCGCGGTTCACGCCAAGAGCAACCGCCGGGCCGACTATGGCTCGCTGGCGGGGCGGGCGGCCGGCCTCCCGGCGCCGGCGACCGTGGCGCTCAAGGATCCCAAGGACTTTCGCTACGTCGGAAAAGAAGGGACGTCGCGGAGAGTCGACTCCAAGGCCAAGGCCACCGGAACCGCGACGTTCACCCAGGACGTCAAGCTCGACGGGATGCTCACGGCGGTGGTCGCTCATCCGCCGCTCTTTGGCGCGACGGTCAAGTCGTTCGACGCCACCAAGGCCAAGGCGATCGCCGGGGTGAAGGACGTCGTTCAGATCCCGACCGGCATCGCCGTCCTGGCGGACAGTTTTTGGGCGGCCCGGCGCGGCCGGGACGCAGTCGTGGTGCAATGGGATACCAGCGCGGCCAACACCATGGGCACGGCCGAGATCTTCGGGCAGTATCGCGAGTTGGCGGCGAAACCCGGAGTGGAAATCCGCAAGGACGGCGACGCCGAGTCGACGTTAGGCGGAGCGGCAAAGGTCGTCGAGGCAACCTACGAGTTCCCCTTCCTGGCCCATGCATGCATGGAACCGATGAACTGCGTGGTGCAGCTCGGCAAGGATCGCTGCGAGTTGTGGTATGGAGCCCAATTCCAGACGCCCGACGGGGGTGCCGTGGCGGCCCTGACTGGCCTCAAGCCCGAGCAAGTGAAGATCAACATGCTCTTCGCGGGAGGCAGCTTCGGCCGGCGAGCCAACAAAGCGGCCGACTTCGTCATCGAAGCGGTCGCGATCGCCAAAGCCATCGAAGGGCGGGCGCCGGTCAAGTTGGTGTGGACCCGTGAAGACGACACCAACGCCGGGTATTTCCGACCCGCCTTCCTCCATCGCATCCGAGGTGGGCTCGACGCTCAGGGCGCTCCCACTGCCTGGTGGCACCGGATCGTCGGGCAGGCCATCATGGACGGGACGCCCTTCATGCCCCCCGACGGGAAGGATCCGGCCTCCTTCGAGGGCGCGGCCGATCACCCCTACCAGGTCGCCAACGTCTTCGTGGACGTCCACTATCCGAAAATCGGCGTGCCGGTGCAATGGTGGCGCTCGGTCGGCCACACCCACACCGGCTTCGCGGTCGAGATGTTCGTCGACGAGCTGGCCCGGGCCGCCGGCAAGGATCCGGTCGAGTTCCGGCGCGGCTTGCTCGCCAAGGATCCACGACGATTGGCGGTCCTGAACCTCGCGGTCGAGAAATCCGGATGGGGGAGCCCGCTCTCCGCCGGCCGCGCTCGCGGCGTCGCGGTCCACAAATCGTTCAATAGCTATGTCGCCGAGGTGGCCGAAGTATCCCTGGTCGGCGGTCGGCCCAAGGTGCACCGGGTGGTGTGCGCCGTGGATTGCGGCATCGCCGTCAATCCCGACGTGATCCGGGCCCAGATGGAGGGAGGAATCGCCTACGGTTTGAGTGCCGCGCTCTACGGCAAGATCGACATCGACAAAGGGAAAGTGACCAGTAGCAACTTCGATCGGTACAAGGTGCTCCGGATGAGCGACATGCCGGCTATCGAGGTCCATATCTTGCAGTCATCCGAGGCTCCGACCGGAGTCGGCGAGCCCGGGGTGCCGCCGATCGGGCCAGCGGTGGCCAACGCCTTGCTCGCCCTCACGGGGAAACCGGTCAGGAGAATTCCTTTGGTCTGAGGAGGAGGCGATGAAGGCAGTCACAGCGATGGTGGCAGTCGCGGGTCTCGTGGCGGGAAGCCTAACGGTGGCCAGGCCAGCAATGGGCCAGGACCCGACCGAGAAGAAGACTTTCGCGTTTCCTCACGTGCTCGACGTGGTGGGGAAGGCGATCGACCAGCCGATCCCAGATGGGATGAGTTCGGAGGATCAAGAAGCGTTCGCCGCCCATACGACCTGGCTCAAGAGTGTCCGGAGCCGCATCGAGGCGATGGCGGCGCAGCGCGACGTCAGGGCACCCCGCGATGCGGCCAGTGGCCAAGCGTCGGGGAAGCGGCAGCACGCGCCGATCAAGATCACCAAGGAATGGGGGGCGCTTCTGGCAACGATCGAGGAGGAGAGCCGGCAGTTCAATACCTTGTCGAACGCGAGCAAGAACCGGCATGACATGGCGATGAACGCGATTCGAAACATGAAGTAGCTACATCCGAACCGTCCAAGCCCGGCGGATCAGCCCCCCGCGGATTTCGTACATCCAGGTGGCGGCGCTGCGTTCGCCGGGTTTGGCGTTCCAGACCTCGTAATCGACCACAAAGGAGCCGTCGACCACCCGGGGCTCGACCCGAACGGGGGGGATGGTGCCGGCTTTCATCATCGCCGAGTAGTGAGCTCGGATCGCGGCCTTGCCGGTCATCATCACTTTGCCCGAGGGGAACTCCGCGACGACCGCGTCGTCGGCGTAGAGCGCCATGAACCCGTCGATGTCTCGGCGGTTGAACGTCTCGATCTGCCGTTCGGCCACCCGGGCCGGAAGGGTGTCCTGCTGGGCGTCGGCCTGGCCCGCGGCGAGGACGATGAGCAGCAACCCGGCCTTCATGGTGGCTCCTTTCATTTGGGTTGGTCGTCGGAACCTTCCGATTGGGGTTCGGACGGTTGTGGCTCGCCCCGGGCTGCCCTTCGGCGTTGGCGTCCCTCCTCGTACCACCGTCGGGTCACTTCGCCCGCCAAGCCCTTGTTGCCGAGCCCGAACGCCAAGCCGGCGCCGAGCGCGATCGCCCCGAGGATCAGGGTGAAGGCCGCCGTGATGATCTCGGCCGCGACCCCCATCTGCTGCATCGCCATGAACACCGAGATCAGCACCACGGCCGCCTTGGCCGTCTTCGCGAGCGTGGGAACTCCTTCGACGCCGCCGGCGGAGGCCAGGACGATCCCCCGGACGAACTCCCCGACGATCATCCCCAGAATCACGATGACCACGGATCCGAACAGGGTCGGGATGTAGGAGAGCATCTGCGAGAACATCGCGTCGATCCCGAGACCCAAGGCGGAGCTGGCGAGCAGAATCACCACCAGCATCACCAACCAAAACAGCAGCTTGCCGATTGCGTGAATCGGATCGAGCCGGGTCCCGGTACGCCCCACGGCCTCGGAGAGGCCTCCCGCGTCCGCCATCTTGTTGAAGTTGAGTCGCACGAGCACCGCGTCGGTCCATCGCTCGACGAGTCGAGCGAGGAGATAGCCGACGATCATGATCCCGGCGGCGAACAAGAACGAGGGGACCAGCATTGCGAGCTGATTGAACCCGATGACCAACCGCTCCCAGATGGCGTTCACCGGCTCACCTCGATGACGACCTTACCCACCTGGTGGCCACTGTCCAGGCGCCGGTAGGCTTCGAGCCCCTCGGCGAGGGGCACGACGCTATCCACGACGGGGGTGAGTTTGCCTTGGTTGGCGACGGCCATCATCGCTTCGAACTCTCCGGCCGAGCTCATCGTCGATCCCAGGATCGACCATTGGAACCAGAACAGCTTTCGAATATCCAACTGGACCATCGGGCCGGTGGTGGCCCCGCAAGTCACCAGGCGTCCACCCGGCCGCAGCGCTCTGAGCGACTTGTCCCAGGTCTTCTCGCCGACCGAGTCGACGACCACATCGGCGCCGATCTTGGTGAACGTCCGGGTTTCCTTGGCCACGTCCTGGCTGGAATGGTTGAGGACCAAGTCGGCGCCTAACGCCGTCGCCGTGGCGAGCTTCTGGTCCGAGGAGCTGGTGGCGATGACCCGAGCGCCCAGGTGCTTGGCGATCTGGAGGGCCGCCAGCGACACGCCCCCGCCGATGCCCCAGATCAAGACGGTCTCCCCGGCCGCCACTTTGGCCCGGGTAGTGAGCATTCGCCAGGCCGTGAGGGTGGCCAGGGGAAGCGCCGCTGCCTCGGCCCAGCTCAAGTGGGTGCCGACTCGCGCCAGGTTCCTCGCCGGAACCACCAACGACTCGGCCGCGGTCCCCGGGAGGTGCTCGCCGAGGATGCCGAAGCTCCGGCAGAGCGGATCCTGATCGCTGAGACACATTTGGCAACGGCCACAAGAGATTCCGGGGTTCACCACCACTCGGTCGCCGGTTTGGAAGGCGGATACCTCGCTACCGACCTCGGTAACCACTCCGGCCGCGTCCGTGCCGACCACGTGCGGAAAGGCGAGCTTGATCCCGGGAAGGCCAGCTAAGATGAATAGATCCAAGCGGTTAAGCGCCGCCGCCCGGACCGCGATCCGGACTTGATCGGGCAGTGGACCGGGTGGATCGGCGATCTCTTGGACCCGCAAGCGGTCGAGGCCGCCGTGTTCGATCAGTGTCAGTGCGCGCATAGCTTGCAGAAGTCAGAATTAAGTGCAAGATATATGGCGTTGCCGCGCCTGTCGCATCGCCCACTCACGCAATCACGCCGTTAGGAGAGGAACGAAGCATGGCCGTGTTCGACGACACCGATATGGGCTGGTCCGGCTCGGGTTGGATGGAACCGATGCCGTCGTCGCCTCCGCCCCCCCCGCCGCCGCCCCCGCCCCCGCCCCCGCCGCCGGCGGTGATGGTGACTCCGGCGGTCGCTCCCGCGGCGCCGACTGCGGCCAAACCTGCCAAGAAGAAAGCCGCCAAGAAGGCGAAAACGGCTGCCAAGAAAAAGGCCGTCAAGAAGACGGCCAAGAAGGCCGCCAAGAAAAAGGCTGCCAAGAAAAAGGCCGCCAAGAAGCCGGCGAAGAAAGCCAGGAAGGTCGCCAAGAAAAAGGCCAAAAAGGTCGCGAAAAAGAGCGCCAAAAAGGGCGGCAAGAAAAAGAAGAGGTAGTGAAGCCCGCTCGAGCACGAAGGGGCGCCTCGCTTGACGCGGGGCGCTTTCTTTCCGGATGACAACCGCGACGCCCCTCGGGCGGGTCGCCGGCTACTTTGCCCGCCGCACCACTCGGCAGGGCTGGCTGGCCCGTGCCCTCCTTGGCCAGCGGGAGCCGGGGGACTTGGTTCTTCGAGGCCACCTCATCGCCGCCATCAGCGGATCGATCCGGCCCGATGGGAGCTGTCGATCGGGCGCCGGGCCAACGATTTGGGCGTTGAAGGAACTGGTGGATCTCGAGGCTCCCGAGGCGATGGTGGCGCGGCCCTGTGGGTGGGTCATGGCGCTCCAGGGGAAGCCTGGGGCCTTTCCCGATGGCTGCACCGCCGCCCGGCACCCGCATCGAGTCTGCGAGCATTTCCTCAGCGGGTTCTTCCCGCCGGCGCCCCCGAATCAGCGGGTCGCTCCCGCGACGATGCCCAATGGGAAGGTTTATCGGGCGGAATCGCAGGCCCGCTTTGCGCTTTCCTGCCTCGCTCTGGAGGCGACGGTCGGGGCTGGCCGAGTCCACGAGGCGGGAATCGCCCGGCATCTCGATAGCTTCGAACACCTGTTGGGGGAGTGGGCGCTGTGGAGCGATCAACTGGCGCCGGATCTGGCCCTGGCCGCTCTGAACGCCCTCGCGGCCGCCCCCGATCGATGGGGCCCCACCGTGGACCGGTTGGTCAGTTTGGTCGCGAGGCATCAGTTGCCCGACGGAACCTGGCCGCGAGCCGACTTCTTCAATGCCCTGGAGGCGCTGGTGAAGGTCCGACGGGCCGGTGTTGAACCGGTGCTGACCCGGGCCCTTCCCGCGTTGCTCCAGCGGCAGCGCGACGATGGTTCGTTCGGCGCGGTGGCGCCGGACGAACGGGCCCTGATCGCATTGCGGGTGTTGTTGCGGTGCGGGTAGGACGGGTAGGACGGATAGGACGGATAGGACGGGTAGGACGGGAACCGCCTTATCGTCTTACCCGTCTTACCCGTCTTACCCGCCTTACCCGTCTTACCGTCTTACCCGCCTTACCCGTCTTACCCGCCCCACCCGCCGACCACCCACCACCCGCCCGTGGCCACGCTCGTCAGTGCGATTCCGCGGCCGATCCAACGTCCCCAAGCTATCGACCGGGTGGAGGCCCGCCGGATCGCTTCGGCCAAGCCTAACGCGAACATCACCATTCCGGCGGTCACCCCGAGGCAGAAGATGACCAAGTAGGCGACCCCGTTCCGCCAATCGTCCATCAGGGTCACCGGGATGATCGCCAGCGCTCCGCTGGTCCCGGCCAGACCGTGAAGGAGGCCGACCATCAGGGGCCGACGGGGATGGTGACGGCGGTCGTTGGGCGGGTGGTGGGGGTGGTCGTGGGTGGGGCCGCCCGGGTGGGTGTGCAGGTGGGCATGGTCACCATGGGCGGGCGACCCATGGAGGTGTAATTTGCCGAGGGTTCGGAGAGCCAGGACACCGAGGCCGATCAGCATGATCCCCACCAGGATCTCGGCCCATTGGTCGAACCGCGGATCGATTCGGAACCCGAACGTGAGCACCGCGATCCCGGCGGCCAGGACCGCGATCGAGTGACCGAGCCCCCAGCGAACGCCGTACCCGAGTGCGATCGGCCATGCCGGCCGACCGCTTACCATGACGGAGACGGCGACGACGTGGTCGACGTCGATCGAATGGACGAGTCCCAGCAGCAGGGCTGTCCCGAAAGGGAGGAGATCGGACATGAGTGACGTCGAACGGGATCAGCGACCGCGGATTCGACTGACGTCCCTTTCCCACGGCGCGGGTTGAGCCTGTAAACTCGGCATTGCCGAGCTGGCGCAGGTGCTGCGCCACGTGCCCGGACACCACGACCCCAACGTGCTGGTCGATGCCGCGACCCGGGACGATGCCGCGGTCTATCGGATCGCGACCGATCGCGCTCTCGTCGTCACGGTCGATTTCTTCACGCCGATCGTCGACGACCCGAAAGCGTGGGGGGCGATCGCGGCGGCCAACGCCCTGAGTGATGTCTACGCCATGGGCGCCAAGCCGCTGCTGGCCCTCAATCTAGTGGGGTGGCCGCGGGATACCCTGCCGCTGGAGATGCTCGGCGAAGTACTGGCCGGCGCGCAGGAAGTCGCCACGCGGGCCGGTTGCCTGATTCTGGGCGGCCACTCGATCGACGATCAGGAGCCCAAGTTCGGGATGGTGGTGGTCGGCGAGGCCCATCCCGATCGGCTTCTGACCAATACCGGCGCCAAGGTCGGCGATTTGATCGTGCTCACCAAGCCACTCGGCACCGGGATCTTCGCTACGGCGCTGAAGAAGGGGATCATCACTCAGGCCGAGATGGGGCAGGCGGTCGAGGTGATGACGACCCTCAACGACGGCGCGGCTGCCGCGGCGCTGGCCCACGGTGCTACCGCCGCCACTGATGTCACCGGGTTCGGCCTTCTTGGTCACCTTCGCAACATCTTGATCGGCAGCCGGGTGGGGGCCCGGCTCGACATCACTCGGATTCCGTTCCTCCCCGGCGCTGGTGAATTGGCCGCCCAAGGCTCGGTTCCGGGGGGCACCAAGCGGAACCTCGAGGCCGTCCCGGTCGAATGGGACAACATTTCGGAAATGGAGGCTATCCTCTGCGCCGACGCCCAGACGTCCGGAGGGTTGCTGATCACCATTCCCGACGATCGGGTCCGGGGCCTGATGGAGGCGTTGCGGGCGGCCAACACCCCCGCCCATCGGGTCATCGGTGAGATCACCAATGAGGTCGGCGTGCTTCGGGTGGGTCGGGGCACTGCACTCTAGGGCGCCCCGCCTCGAATGATCAGCCACGGCCGGCAGGTCGTCAGCTTCCCGATCGGCTGCCTCGCCGCCACGGGGCGCAACCGCCGGCCCGGTCGTCCCGCGCTCCCGAGAGGTGGACTGCGGCTCCGACAGGACCCAATCCCCGCGACGCCCAGTTTCGGCTTCCCCGAGCGACGCCAATCCTCATCCCGCCCCGTTGCGCTCCCGCGACACCCGGCTGCGGCGCTGATCCTTGGTCAGGTGGCCACCGGGGTCCAATCGCCTGACGGGTGACTGACGGGACCAGGCGATCATGGTGTTCGGCATCCGAGGAGGCGGCGTCTGGTCTCGACTCCGAGGCCCCGGGGCTAGCGCATCCGCGAGGAACGCTGGTCAACACCTCCGAGTCCGGTGAGCCATCCGGCATCGTTCATTCCAACCTTGACCGGATCCACATTGGGGAAACTGTTCGATGGACGTTGTTCTCGCTGACACGCACGGACCGCTGCTCGGCAAGTCCCAACCGTCGCCGAACCTGGGGCTGCTTTACCTCGCCTCGTACGCCCGGGAGGCCCTGCCAGGCCTGGGCGTTCACTACATTCCGCAATCCAAACCCCGCGAGTGGCACTTCCAACTTGTCGAGCAGCTTCGCCCGGCAGTGTATGCGCTTTCGTTTACTTCGTACGGCGCCCGTCTCGCATACTCGTTGATGCGAGAAATGAAGCAGCGGTACCCCTGGCTCTCGGTAATCGCGGGCGGTGCCCATGTGAGCGCTGTTCCGGAGGAAGTGTTGGAACTAGGTGGGGCGGATATCTGTGTCGTTGGGGAAGGCGAGGTCACTTTCACTGAAATTCTGCAGCGGCACACCCAGCTTCCGGCGGCTCTGCCTGCAATCCGTGGGATCGTCTATCGCGACGGCGCGGCATTCCGCCGGACTCCACCGAGGCCGTTGATTGCCGATCTCGATTCGGTGCCATTCCCGGCTCGGGATCTCATCGACCCGAATGACTTCGTTGGTCTCTCCCATCGACGGGCCCGACCAAATACCGAGATGATCATCACGCGCGGTTGTCCCTACCGTTGCGTCTTTTGCGCTAATCCGGTTTTTCGGGTCAAGGGAGGCGCTCTCTACCGCGAACGCTCACCGGAATCGATTGCCAGAGAGGCCGAGCTGTTGTACCGGTTGGGTTATCGCGAGATCTTCTTGCATTCCGACGAACTGAACGTCCGACACGACTGGTCCGTGGCCGTGTGCAAGTCCCTCGCGGCACTCGGACACGATGACCTCTTTTTCCAGGCGAATCTGCGCGTCCAACCAATGTCCGAGGAATTGGCTGGGTGGCTTCGCAAAGCGGGATTCTGGCTGGTCCGCTTTGGCATCGAGAGTGGCAGTCAACGGGTCCTGAAGGGCATCAAGAAAAAGATGTCGCTCGAGCAAACCGAACTAGCCTGTCGGCTGGTCGCGGCCGAAGGCGTGCGCGTCTTCGGCTACTTCATGATGTTTCAGTTCTGGGAGGAAAACGGGGAACTGCAGTGGGAAACCCCCGCCGAAGTCGAAGGCAGCATCCGCCTTGCCCAGCGGCTGTGGCGCGAGGGTGTCCTGCAGTATTCCAGTTGGATGTTCGCGATTCCTGTCCAAGGCGCGGAATATTACGATATCGCTGTTCGCCATGGCATGGTGACGGCACCTTTCCAGCCGGATGACCGTTGGGATCCGACGCCGTTCGTGCCGCATGTCACCGCGGCGGCGTTTTCGCGGCTCTTCCAGCGGGCCCGACTGCTCCAGGGCCTGATGGCGCTCCGGGCTGGGTCCTTCGAGTTGCGTAACTGGCGGGCCTTGCTCAACAAGGCGCTCACCGTGCTGCGGGGACACGCCGGCATCCGGATGGCCAGGCCGTCACGATTCGAAGCAGCCGAATCCGCTGTCGCCCGCCGATCGGCGTTCGAAACGTTTGCACCGGATCCGGAGGGTCGCACCTAGGGTTCTCCCGCCCGCCCCCTCAACCCCTTCGACATTTCGCCCATGTCGGTCGTCGATTCCGCGGCCCTGGGGCGACTCCTTGTGCACTTCGTCCCCGAGTCGGATAATCGAGCCAGGCCTGCCCTGGACCACCAGTGCCGGAACGATCGCCTCCGTATCGCAAACGGGTCTGGTGACCGGCCTCGCGGCCGGCAGCTCCACGATCACGGCGTCGAGCGGGGGGGTGTCTGCTCAGGTCGTGGTCACCGTCATCGCGGCGCAGTCGTTCGTGTTGACCCAGGTCAACGCCGGCCCTCACACCTGTGGCCTCACGGTGGCCGGCGCCGCCTGGTGCTGGGGACGCAATCTCGATGGCGAAATAGGCGATGGGACCACGGTGCAGCGGGCCCGCCCGGTTCCCGTCGCTGGCGGGCAGGTCTTCAGCCAAATCGTGGTGGGCCTCCAGCACACGTGTGCTCGGACCGGGGCGGGCGCCGTCTGGTGCTGGGGTCGCAACGTCGAGGGACAGCTCGGCGATGGCAGCTTTCTGATGCGGAATCAGCCGGTTCAGGTTCAGGTTCCCTTCCCGCTCGCGGAGATCACCGCGGGCAGTCTCCACACCTGTGGGCGGGCGACCTCGGGTCAGGTGTGGTGTTGGGGTGACAACCGTTTCGGCCAGCTGGGTGATGGTTCGCTCTCGGTGCGGAACCAAGCGACGCCGGTGCTCGGCGGCTTAATCTTCGTTCAGATCAGCGCCGGCCAGGACCGCACCTGTGGCGTCATCGCCGCGGGGCAGGCATGGTGTTGGGGGAGCAATGGCGGCACCATCAATCCCCTGTTCACCGACGCCGTCGGGATTCTCGGGGTTGGGTCGACGGCGAGCCCGATTACCCAGCCGATGCAGGTGGTCGGAAACATCCAGTGGGCCGAGGTGAGCGCCGGCTACCGGTTCGCTTGTGGGCGGACTCCGGCGAGCGTCGTCCGGTGCTGGGGCGCCAACACGTACGTTCCGGGGAGGGGGGGGCAAGTCGGTGATGGATCGCTGGCGCCTCGAATCCAGCCGGTCCTGATCGCGACTGGCGCCCAGACCTTTACCAGGGTCGGAGCGGGGTTCTTCAGTGCCTGCGCCCTCGATACCGTCGGTGAGGCCTGGTGCTGGGGGACCAACTTTGCCGGCGAGGTGGGCGACGGTGGCCTGGCGGACTTCCCGACCAGCGTCCACCACCCGACGCCAATCAAGATCGTCGGCGGGCTCAGGTTCGTCTCGCTGAACATGGCAAAACTCAACGCATGCGGCCTCACGGCAGCGGGAGATACTTGGTGCTGGGGGTCCAACGCGTTCGGTCAGATCGGCGACGGGACGACGACCAGCCGATCGAGCCCGGTCAGGGTCACCCCGTGAGGTGGGGAACGAGGGCCAAGCACTCCAGTGCTTGCCAGGGTCGACGATGGGGCCCTAGCTTGGGATGAGTTCGTGCGGGAGTCCCTCCGATGGTTGCCGGGTTCGGCCGCGGCCCGATCGCGCCATTGTTCGCCTTGCTTGCCGCTTGCGGGTCCACTGGCTCGGGCCCCACGACACCGTCCGGACCACCGGCGCCACCGCCCGGACCTCACTTCACCGTCTCTCCTCTGCCGGTGGAGGCCATCGCGCGGATCACCCCGGTTGGGTTCAATAACAAGATCTTCCCGACGCCGCACACGTATTGGCAGCTGTGCGACGACTTCTTCATCCTCCAGAGCAATCGGCCTTGTCGGCTGGAGCGGATGCCGATTCGCGCGCCGATGGCCGCGGTCGTGAGGAGCCTCAATCCGACCGACGACGGGTTCATCGAATTCGAGGGACTCCCGGGCCTCCATTTTCATTTCGGGCACGTGACGCCCGCGCCCGACCTGTCCGTTGGGAGTCGGGTGACGGCGGGGCAGGTCGTCACGACGATGTTCCAGACCAACGGCGTCGACTTCGGGCTCAGGAACTACGGGGTCCGTCACCGGTATGTGGTGCCGACCCGCTATCATGACGCGTACCTCCATGCCGAGCACCCGATCGCTCAGTTTCCCGAACCGCTCCGGTCGCAACTGATGACCAAGCTGAACTCCCTGTCGGTCGCGCCGCTCGGACGGCTGTCCTACGACGTCGAGGGGACGGCCTCGGGCGGCTGGTTCCTGGAGGGCGCGCCCTCGAGCGCGCTCCAGGTCGGCAACGAGCGATTTCTTCTCTGGCTGGCGAGGTACGTGGAACGGGACGAAACTCGGATCCTGAGCATTGGGGAACGGTGGCCGGGGATGCAGAACCAGGTCGTCGCCGTCGATCCGAGCGCCCCCGACTGGGAGTCGATCACCCCGGCCAGCGGAACCGTGGTGATGAAGCTGTGGAACCTCAGTGCTCAAGCGTTGCCGAACGCGGCGGGTCCGCCCGCGGGTACCTTCCTGATCCGACTGCTCGCGCCGAACCGGCTCCGGATGGAATGGTTCGAGACTCACGCACCGGTGTCCGATTTCACGGCGGCCGCCAAAGTGTTCGAACGCTGAGGGCACCCGCCGCCGGTACAGCCGTCGAGCGACTAGCGCCCAGGTCGATGCTCCCGCCAAACGCCGGCGGCGAGGGCCCCCGGCACCACCACTCCGACCGCGCTGACCCAGAGCGGCACGGTCGTCCCGCCGGCCATGACCTCGACGCCGAAGGCCAGCCTGGCCAAGTGAAGCACCGCGATCGCGACCAACAGCGCCACCGTAGCGCTTGTAGCCGGTTTCATGAGACCTCCAACGAGAGTGGCAAATCGGAGGTTAACGTTCGGAGCGGCGGTCGTCGAGCCGGTCCGGCTGCGCCGAGCAACGGTCCCGCAGGATGTTTGCCAGGAGAATCGGCAGTCGAGACAGAGTGATCTAAGTGGCCAGCACGCGTTTCCCCAGTGGGTGACGGAGCGAACCTGGCTGGCCTCCGTCACCCGCTGGTGACCCCCAGACTGAGCCCGCACCGAGGTACCCTTGGCCCCCCGGGTGTTGCACCAGGAGGCCTTCGGCTCTTTCCCCGAGACCAACTCAGCCGGCGAAGCAGTACGCGCAGCCCTTCTCCTGGGCCCCGCTGGCGGCGAGGACGCCCGACGGCACGACTTGAATCCCCGGGATCAGGTTGGCGATCCAGTCGGCCTTGACCTTGGCCCCATCCAGGCCCATGCCTTGCGCGACCATCCCGGAGTAAACGGTGAGGGCCACGTTGCAGGCGCCAAAGAGAACCCCCTTCGCCAGGAGCGCCTCGATCCCGGTGCCTGGCAGCGGGAGTGGGAGCGGCTTGAGCCAGAGGTTGCGGGTAGCCGGAGCAGACCCGTCATTGATCTTGAACGTGGCGCCGAGCCGATATTTCTCCCAGGCCGCATCCCCGAGGGCGAAACCGATCGCCCCATGGCGCAGGATGACGACGGCGCTGTTCTGCGTGTCAGTCGTGCCGTAGTTCGCATTCGTGGTGTCGAGCCACACCCGTGGCCAGATCACCGGCATCGCGTCGTTCGGCTCGGGTGCGTCAAACACCATCTTGTGCTTGCCGGTGATCTTGTTGAGCCACCCGTCGTAGGCGGGATCGATGCCAATGGACCGGCCTCCCGTTTCCGCGGTCAAGCTGCGCGGCACTAGGCCGCCGAGGCCGAGGGCGCCGGCGGTGGCGGCGATTCGGCCCAGGAACCCGCGCCGATGAGTGGATCGTTTCGAGTCGTCCATGTCTCCAGCCTCCTTTTGAGTGCAATTTCGCTCGGTCGGGCGACAGGGCCCGTTGATCTCTTTCATCGCCCTCGGCCAGCAGGTCGGACCGGTAGCCAGCGATCGATGTCACGGTTCCAGCACTGCGATTGCTGGTCGCCGGTGAGAACCGTACCCCTCGCCGAGGAGGCCGTCAAGTTGGGACGGACCCGGCGGCGACTTCGCGGGTTCGCGGGGGCGCCGAGCAACGCAGGGTCGCTCGCCGCCGGCCGAAATCGGTGATACGTTCTGCCGGTCCGCCCCGCGGGCCGATCGCCGACATTCCTCATCCGGAGCGACCAATGGAAGAACGAGGCTTGATCTCATCCCTGTTCGATCTGTCGTTCTCTCACTTCATCACCCCGAAAATCCAGAAGTTCCTTTATGCTCTTCTCCTGATCGTCAGCGGGGTGGCGGGGCTCGGGGTACTGGTCACCGCCTTCGGGATGGCGGGCGGGTTCTTCGGTAAGATCGGCGCGCTGCTGGTGGGGGCGCCGCTCGCGGCCCTGTGCTTCCTGCTCCTGGCGATGTACTTCCGGGTGATGATGGAAATCCTGATCGTGGTCTTCAAGGCGGTCGAGTATCTGGCCGAGATTTCGGCGTCGGTCAAGGGCAACCCGGGTGCCGGGCGACCCTAAGCGGAAGGCTCGATTAGATCGCGTGGAGGGCGACGCGCCGTAGACTCGGCGGCGGCCCCTCCACGCCCCGATCGTGCCGCCGGCCGGGCTCGCCTTTCGGTCACGCCGTTGTTTGGCTGCCGTCTGGCAATGGCCCGATGACCAACTTCCGCATCCTCCTGTCGCTCGCTGCCACGGCGAGTCCCGCGCTCGCCCAGGTCCACGACGCCGGCAGTATTCGTCGTTGGCCAACCGCCGGGCCGCTGTTGGACGGGTTCGCGCGCCGTCTCGCGGGCGACGACTTTTGGTACCACTCCGCCCACCCCACGCTCACGGCCTCGCTGCTGGTCCGGTCGCTCGACAGCAGCCGGTTCGCCGAGTGGGAGACGGCTCCGGTACCGGTCAGGGCCCGAAGCGACACCGTCGAGTTCACCTGGCTCGCGGCGATGGACGTGGCGGACACGGCCGAGTCGCCAGTGCGGTTCTTCGTGGATCTGAATGGCATCCTCGCGTTCGAGCTGTCGCAGCCGGGCCCCTCCACGCCCCGCGCGTGGTCGCGCGTTGGCCCCGGGGGCGCCCGCCTCTCCTACCGGGTGCTCATGGTGGACCGCCACGGCGACGTCCACGGTCTCATGTCGCTTCGCCTGCCGGCCCGCGCGGCGCCGCCCGGCCGTCCGGTCCGGATCCGGGTGCGCGGTGAAAGCGTCGGCCGCCGGTCCTGGTACATCGTTTACGCCGGCTCGGTGATGCCGGCCCTCTGGCTCACCAGCGAGCAGGCGCTGCTCGCCGAGGGCGACTCGGTCCGCCAGTCGCTCCGGCTCCGGAGTTGGTCGCTCGCCGACTCGACGACGGTGGCCGTCGCGGTGGATGGCCGCCGGCGAGCGACGGTCGTCTTACCGTTAGGCGATGGCGGCACCCGGGTCGGGCTGCCGCGAGTACGGGCCCCGAGAGCCGCCACCGTCACCGTCTCGGGCGGGTCGACCCAGGTGACCTGGCGGGGATTCCGGGTGACCCCGGTCGTGCCGCGGGTGATCCACTTGATTCCCCATGCCCACTTGGACGTCGGCTACACCGACACCCAGTCCGCCGTGCTTCGGAAACAGTGGGCCGCGATCGATTCGGCGATCGCCATCGCCAAGCGGACCGCGAGCTACCCCGCGGGCAGCCGCTTCCGCTGGACCGTGGAGGGACTGTGGCCCGTGGAGGCGCTGCTCGACTCGGCGCCGCCCGCCTTCGCGGGGCGCTTCCTCGAGGCGGTCCGAGGCGGGCACCTTTCTCTCAGCGGCCTCTACGCCAACCTGATGACGGGGCTCTCCCGGCCGGAGGAGTTGTTCCGGGCGCTCGACTACGCCGGTTCGCTGCGCGACCGGTATGAGGTGCCGATCGCGGCCGCGATGACCAGCGATGTCCCGGGCTTCGCCTGGTCGGTGGTGCCGGCGCTGGCCCAGCATGGGATCCGCTACCTATCGAGCGGGCCGAACTACCAGTCCGCCTTACCCGGACGCGGCGACCGGATCGGGCCGACCCTCGACCGTTACGGCGATCGTCCCTTCTGGTGGCTGGGACCTTCCGGCCAGGACTCGGTGCTGGTGCTCACGGCCGGTCGCGGCTATTCCTGGTTCCATGGCTTCGACCGAGGCCGCCTAACGCTTGAAGAGGCCGACCGGGTGATCGAGTACCTGGGTGAGCTGGCCCGAGCCGGCTACCCCTACGAGCCGGTCCAGGTGCGGTATACCATCGGTGGCGATAATGGCGTTCCCGATCCCGCGCTCCCCGACGTCGTCCGGGAGTGGAATCGCCGGTTCGTCTCGCCCCGACTGGTGATCTCGACGCTGCCGGAGCTGTTCGCCGAGTTCGAGCGCCGCTACGGTGCCCTCCTGCCTTGGCGCCGGGGCGATTGGACCGGTTTTTGGGAGGACGGCGCCGGGTCCACCGCGCGCGAGGTGGGGCTGAGCCGAACCGCCGCCGAACGCTTGGTGCAGGCCGAAGCGCTCTGGGCGATGGGGGCGGCAGGCCGCTTCCCGGCCACGGACTTCCATCAGGCCTGGCGAGACGTGCTGCTGATGAGCGAGCACACCTGGGGCGCCGACCGGAGCATCAGCGATCCGGACCTGGCCGAGGTGCGGGCCCAATGGGACTGGAAGCGGGCTCGGGCCGAGGCGGCGGACTCGACGTCGCGGGCGCTGCTGGCCGCCGCTCTGGGCGACCCCGGGGATGGGCCGATGTCCCGGATCGGGGTGGTCAACACCCTCTCTTGGAGCCGGGCCGGGATGGTGTTGGTGCCGGCGGCGTGGCGCCTGGTGGGTGATCGTGCCCGATTGCCTAACGGCCGCGACCTGCCGACCCAGCGCCTGGCGACCGGCGAGCTGGCGGTCGCCGTGCCAGCGGTGCCAGCGTTCGGCTCGCTGGTCCTCGAACTCGGGCCGGGCCTGGCGAACAAAGGCGCGGCCGGCGCCGCGGGCGACTCCCTCTGGAACGAACACCTCAGGGCTCGCATCGATCGCCCCACTGGCTCGATCAGGAGCGTCCGGTGGCGGGGTCGGGAGCTGGTGTCGGCCGGGGCTGGCTGGGCCGACTATCGCTACGTCACCGGGCTGGATGTTGCTGGAGCCCGAGGCGCGGCTGGCGCTCGGATCGAAGTCATCGATCCGGGTCCCCTCGTCGCGACGGTTCGGGTCACGGCGGCGGCGCCCGGCGCGCGGGGGCTGGTGCGCCTCATCCGGCTGGTCGCAGGCAGCGCCGATCTCGAGGTCGACGTGGTGGTGGACAAGGAGCCGGTTCGGAGCAAAGAAGCGGTCCACCTGGGCTTTCCGTTCCGGGTACCCGATGGGATGATCCGGCTCGACCACGGCTGGGGCGTGGTCCGCCCCGACCGAGACCAGCTGCCCGGCGCCAATCGCAACGTGTTCCCGATCGGGCGGTGGGCGGACGTCTCCTCGGCGGGGTTCGGCATCACCCTCTTTTCCGCGGATGCCCCTCTCCTCGAGATCGGCCGCCTAACGGCGGAGGAGTGGCGGAGCGGGGAAGGGAGGGAGCGTTGGCTCGAGTCGGCGCCACGGTCGTCGACCCTCTACTCCTACCTCATGAACAACTATTGGCACACCAATTTCAAGGCGGACCAGGAGGGTGTCGCGCGGTTCCGTTACGTGGTGCGGCCTCACGGAGCCTTCGACCCGGTCGGGGCTGCCCGGTTCGGAATGGAGCGCGCCATGCCGCTGCTCGTGACGACGGTCGATCCGCCCAGACCGAGCCTGCCCCTCCCGCTCGATCTCGGACCGGCCGGCGTGATCGTGGCAGCGATCCGACCGAGCGAAGATGGCGCCGCGTTCCTCGTTCGGCTCTACAATCCGGCGGACCGTCCGCGGCCCGCGCGCCTGCCGCTCGGAACCTTCGCGTCGGATCCCTCCGGCCGGCGGGGGGGGCGGGGGGCGCCGTTGTCGGGCGAGGTGACGCTCCAACCATACGAGGTTCGCACGATCAGGATCGAGCGCGGCGCCCGGCCGGAGTGACTACGCCGTGCGCCGAAGCGCGAAGACGCCGTTGAGATAGTGGGTCGCCCGGCCGCCGCCGTCGGCGCCCCAAAACGCCACATCCCACCCGCGGTTGCCGCCCATCGCCGGATCGGCCGGCAAGAAGCGATCGTCGCCTAACGGAATGAGCTCCGACGTCATGCTCGGTGGCCGGGCGGTTCCCTGGGCCCCGGTGAAGACTCGGGCGATGAGTCGTCCGCCTTCGACGGTGAACGTGATCGTGTTGCCCCACGACTCGAACCGTCCGACGAAGCGCTCGAGATCGACCTTGACCGGGGTGACGGAAGCCGGCGTCGGTGCCTTGGGCTTCTGGATGCCGAAGACTTCCGGAAACACGGTGTCGAAGACTCGATCGGCGAGCGGGTAACCTTGGTTCGGCACGTTGGCGATGGTGGCGATCGCGACGTTCTTCGCCGGGCACCACAGCAACAGCGACGAACCGCCGGAGTTGGTGCCGCTGTGCCCGTAGATCGTCTCGCCGCCCCACTGCTTCCAGTATGGGCCGAGGCACCATTTCTGCGCCGTGACCCGGTTCGGCAGCGTCACCTGCGGAGTGTGCATCACGCGGACCCCAGTGGCCGAGACGACCGGTGCCCCGCCAGGCGCCTTGCCCTCCGCGAGGAACATGCGGGCGAGACGGACCAAATCGCCGGCGCTGCAGCAAAGAGTGCCGCCGGCCGGAGCCATCGAGCGGGGGAGACCCCAAAACGGAATCCTCACCGGGTCGGCCGATCCGTCCGGGTTCCGGTATCCGAGGGCCACCGGGTGGAACAGGAGATCTTCAGCGAAATTCGCCGACTGGGTGAGCCCGAGCGGCCGGAGAACCTTTTCCGACAGCAGCGTCTCCCAGGTCTTCCCGGTCGCCCGTTGGGCGGCCAGGCCCGCGATGTTGCTGCCGGCGTTGGAGTACCCGAACGCCGTGCCGGGCTCGAAGATCTGGGGTATCTCGGCCAGCGAAGCCACGTAGCGGCCCAACGCGTCGTCGCCCCGGCCATAGTCCTGGTACGGACCGTTGTCGATGCCCGCCGACATCGAGAGCAGCTGGCGCAGGGAGATCCGATCGCCGGCGTGCCGATCGGCGAGCTGGAAATCTTTGATCCAAGTCTTGACCGGAAGATCGAGGTCGAGGATACCGGCGTCCGCCAGCGCCATCACGACGGTGGCGTTGAACACCTTGGTGGTGGACCCGATCTGAAACAACGTGTCGGGGGTGACGCGGAGGTTTCTCTCGCGGTTGGCCAGTCCGGTCGAGACCTCGTGCAGCTGTTGGCCATCGAAGACCGCCAACTGCGCTCCGACCACTCGAAGGGTGCCGGCGGCGTCGTCGAGGATCGCCTGGAGGCGTCGTGGGTCGACCAGTCTGGTGCTGGGGTTGCGAGCGACGGGTACGGCCGACCCGCGCCCCGGCATGGCTACCGCGCCCAAAGTCGCCGCGGACATGGCTACGAAGTCGCGTCGATGCATCATTGGCTGTTCTCCTCGAGCCCTCAGAAAAAGACTTCGATCGGCACGGGGAACTCGCCCCGCCCGCCCAGCTCGTGATAGAGGATCCGAATTTCCTCGGGCCCGACCCGGACCCGCTCGGAGGCCAGGAACTCACGGATCGCTTCCCGGGTCATCGGGACCGCCCGCATGTCTCGCATCCCGAGCCGGAACGCCTCGGCGTCCCAGACTGGCTCGCCGTTCTCCCGCTCGGCGCGGACGATGGCGCCGGTGGCCATCGTCTCGATCATCGCATCGGTGATCGGCTCCGGAATGCCGAGGTAGCCTCGGAGCCGCTCGGCCATCATCAACCCGATCACGTACGAGGTCTTCCACGCCCACGACGCTGGGGCGGGGGCTCTGACCGCGCTGACCGATTCGTTCGCCAGCCAGGTGTGAACGAAATCCATGATCCGTTGGTAGACGGCCGGGCTCGCCGCCACCATGTCCCACGCGTTCGACGCGACCACCACGGCGAGCGATCGTCGCGGATAGGCTCGAGCATCGTTGTACCAGCCGAACATGTGGGCGCCGGCGTGAGAAAAGTACTCGTCCGGCTTGCCGGCGTTGTTCACCAACCAGATGAGCCCGACACCCGACGAGGTGAGGGGCGAAGGTTCCCGGCCTTGAACCGAAAATGTCACCTTCGGCGACAACATCAATCTGACCGTCTCCGGTTTGAGGATCCGGTGGCCGTCGAGCTCCCCGCCGTTGAGGTAGGCCATCAGCAGACGGATGTGATCGCCCGGGGTGGTCACTACGGTGCCGGCTGGGTAGTCGGCGAAGTAGATCGTGGGGGTGGGAAGGGCGACTGGCCCGAAGGCGGCGTAGCCGGTCGACATCCGGTCGGCAATCTCCTTGGGAATCCAGGGCGTTTCCTGGACCGGTGGGAACCGGCTCGAAGTCATGCTCAGGGGCTCCATGATGTGGCGCCGGACGTAGTCCGAGAAGCTGAGGCCCTCGGGGTTGGTGACCTCGACCAGGTAGCCGAGTGTTGCGAGCCCGAAGTTCGAGTAGTCGAATTGCTCGCCGACCTTGTGGGTCCAGAGTGGCAGCGCCGTTTCCTGGTACCACTCGAAGTGGGTCCGTCGATAGCCCGCCGGAATGAACTCCCGAAGCGGCGCCGGAATCGCGAAGTGACTGCCGGCCGTGTTACCGGAGAGGCCGCTCCGGTGGGTGAGGAGATCGAAGACGGTGATCTCCCGATCACCGAGCGGGTTGATGATCTGGAAGCCCTTCAAGTACCGGTTGATCGGTTCGTAGAGGCCGAGCACGCCCTGCTCGACCAACTGCATCACCGCCGTGGCGGTATAGGTCTTCCCCATCGAGCCCGAGTGCATCACAGTGGCTGGGGTCATTGGCGCACGGGTGGCGAGATTCGCCAGGCCGAAGCCGCGTTCCCAGATGAGCCGGCCGTGGCTTGCTACCGCGATGTTGAGCCCCGGAGTGCCGTTCTGGCGGATGATGTGAGGGATGTAGCTCTCGAGCGCCGCGACCAGACGGCGGTCGGTCGGGCTAAAGTCGGTGGGTCTCTGGCCGACGGCGGGGGCGGCCCCTGCGGCGAGGGCTAACGGAAGCAGCCACGCGCCTCGTCGGCAGGAAGTCGAAACCATGGGTAGCCCCTCTTGTGGGGGTGAGCTTCGCCGGAGACCCGTCTCGTCATCGACCCGGGCCTCCTCCTGAAGTCGAGCCACCGGTGTGAACGGCGAGTATACTAACGGCGAGTATACTAACGGCGAGTATACTATAGATTGCGTTTCGCGGTGAGAGCCGGGGAGCGGATCATGCACCAGTCGTCGTCGCATTCGTCGAACGGCGTTGTCGTCTTTGCGTGGCTGCTGGCTGGAGCCACCTCGCTCCCCGCCCAGGACACCGCCCGAGTCGTCACCGGTCGGGTCGTGAGCGCGGCGACGGGCGATCCCGTGGTCCGAGCCGTCGTCTACCTAACGGGATCGCTCGTTCAGTCGACCACCGATGGCCGCGGAATGTTTTCGCTCACCATCCGCGCCGCCGAGTCGGAGATTCTGATCCAGGCGCTCGGGTTTCGGCAGAAGTCAGTCTCGCTTCCTCCAACGCAGAAAACGAGCGACATCGCGCTCGAGCCGGCCTGGCCCGCCGACTGGCTCCGAGCCTCCGCTTTGCAACAGGACGATCCCGACTATCGTCCTCGGGTCGACCGGCCGGCGTTTCCTCGGGGCCGGGGGCCAGTCGTTCTGATCGACGAGGGACATCACAACGCCCACACCGCGACCGGCCGATACCGCGCCTTCGCTTCGATTCTCGAACAGGACGGATACCTGGTCGAAGCTTCGGGGTCGGCATTCACCCCCGAGCTGCTGAAGCGCGCTGGCATCCTCGTGGTCGCCACGCCGATCGACGGTCTGGACGATGGCTCCTTGACCAACCGCTCGCCGTTCAAGGCCGCCGAGATCAGCGCGCTCCATGAATGGGTCGCTGGCGGGGGGGCGCTGTTGGTGATCTCCGATCACATGCCGGTGGCCGGGGCGCTCGATCCGCTGCTCCGCGCCTTTGGCGTCGAGGGCGACAACGGCTACGTGATGGCATTCGAAGCCGATCGGCTGCTGGCGAGCCCGATGGTGTTTCGCCGCCAGGACGGCTCGCTGCGGAACCATCCGATCGTCGCCGGCCGGACTCCAGAAGAGCGGATCGACTCGGTGGCCACCTTCACGGGGTTTGCGTTCCGGGCGCCCGCGTCGATCGAACCGCTGATGGTGCTCCAAGCCAATACCTACTCGATCCAATCACCGAGCTGGCTGGCGCCCGTGTTCACCAGCCCTCGGATCCCCGTGGGTGGCTGGTACCAAGGAGGCGCCGCTCGGGTGGGACGCGGTCGGTTGGTCGTCAACGGCGAGGCGGCGATGTTCACCGCCCAGGTCCGTGGCGAGGCCCGTCGCAAGAACGGGCTCACCAGCCCGGAGGCCGGGCAGAACCTCCAGTTCCTGCTCAATATCATGCACTGGCTGAGTGGCTTGCTCGATTGACGGACTCGGCCGCGACCCGCCCCCGAACGATCCGGCCGCAAGGAACCAGCCCCGCGCGCTGGAGGGTCCGCCGGGACGCCTCGTTTTCCGAATGACATCGCGCCGCCGGCACCCGCCGGGCCGCGGTGCATTCCCGCTTGACCTCCTGCACGAGCAAGCTGCCGTAGCCCTGTCGCCGAGCGTCCGGCGCCACCTCCATATAGAGGTCGGCGAAGGGCGGGTTGTAGTGGAGGAAGTAGCCCCCGGTCGCGACGACCTGGCCCCCGACCACCACACCCCAGTCGCCAACCGGTTCGGTCGTGTGCCGAAAGACCGCCGCTCGCTCCGCCGCGCTGAGGCGTCGGACCTCCGCGCCGGGCACCTCGAGCTGGGTGGCGAAGCCGTCCGCGAACAAGACGGTCCTGCTGGAGATCTCCACCGCGCAATCGAAGAGCAGGACCGAGAGCAGGAAGTCGTTGGTTTGGGCCTCGATCCATTGCGCTCCGCTGGCGGCAATCAAGGCCCGCAGCAATTCCGGCCCGGCGCCCCGATGCGGCGGCTCGAGGTAGAACTCCTTGACGGTGTCCTTCGGCTCCCCCGGATCGCCGGCGACGGCGCCGTAGCCGACCATGACGCCATCGAGACCGAGACTGTACTGGTCGGTGAAGCCGCGCGCGTGCCACGAGTCGTGAACGATTTGGCAATTCATCTCCTGGCGGTAGCGCTCGCGCCAGTCGAGCACGGCATCGAGGTCGGTGGCGACCACGTCGATGGTCAAGACCCCAGCTCCGCGACCCCGGCGACTCCGCTCCGCACCAGGATCAGCTTGAGTCGGAGCGCGTCGATCGCGGCGGCATTCTCGGAAAGCTCGCTCGCCACTTGGCGGCGAGCCGCGAGGAGCCGCTCGGTCGCCGACTTCGCTCCGGTCTCCGCGATCGCGCGCTCCAACTCGCGGTCTCTGGCTCGGAGCCGATCGAGCCCCTCACTCAAGGCGTGGATTCGACGCCTGACCGTTTTGACCGCGGCGCGATCGCCGGGCGGAACCGACCGCTCGGTCTCGGCGAGCAGATCCTCGAGCGCTCCAGCCGCTTCGCGGGCGGCGGCCGGTTGCACGCCGCGGACGGCGATCTCGAATAACGTCCGGGCGATCCCCCCGGTCCAGAATCCCCCGCTGACTTCGGTTGCCTCCTTGAGCTTGGCGTTGGCGATCCGCATGAGGGTGATGCTGAGCACCCCGAACATCGCGACCACCAGCCCTACCACGCCCACCAGGATGATGACAAGCTGGAGTGGGCGGCTGATCTGGAGACCGAGAGGCCTCGAAACCAATGCCGCCAGGAGGGCGAACCACAGGGTTCCCCCGATCGCCATCGCGGCGCCTCGCTGGGTCGCCCGCTTTGTCAGGGCGGGATCGGTGGTGGTTGCCAGCTGGCGGGCCTCGTCGGCGCGGGCCCGGCGGTCGGTAGCGAACGCGTGGCTCAGGTCGGAAAAGCGGTAGCCCATCCGATAAATCCGGCGAGCCACCAGCCCTAACTCCATGACTCGGCTGCCGACTACGGCCAGGCCCATGAAGAAGAGCGGGATCATCACCGTGGGGCGGAGGATCGCGATCCCGACGAGCGGGATCAGGAAGGCCACCATCATGGCGTTCTGCTCGGCAGTGCGCACGAAGCTCCGGAGCGGGGCCGCGATGTCGGACTGAGCCGCGGTCGACGGGCCAAGCGCCTCGGCGACGGCCTCGCCGGACGGGAAGCGACCGTCGGGGTCCTTGGCGAGCAACTTGTCAACCACCTCGGCGAGCCGCGGCGGGACCGCCGGTCGGATCGAGGCAACCGGTGGGGCCAGCTCGGTGAGCGCCTTGGCGATCAGCCCCTGCGAGGTCGGTGCGTCGAATGGCAATCGTCCGGTGAGCGCCACGAATCCGACCACCCCCAGCGAGTAGAGATCGGCCCGGCCGTCGATCGCATCGCCGGTGGCCTGTTCGGGGCTCATGAACGCGGCGGTCCCGACCACGTGGCCCACCTCGGTGAGCCGGCTGTCGGTTGCCTGACTCGGCGCCGGATCGGCTGCCCGCGCAATCCCGAAATCCATGACGGTCGCGCGGCCGCTTCCTCGTTCGATCAGGATGTTGTCCGGCTTGATGTCGCGGTGAATGACGCTCCGGCCGTGGGCGTAGGCGAGTGCCCAAGCGACCTGTTGAAGGATGAGGGTAACCTCGGGGGGCGGGAGCGCCCCGACTCGTTCGATCCGGGCCCCCAGGGTCTCGCCCTCGACGTAGCCCATCGCGTAGAACGTCACCTCCGAGTGCGCCTCGACGGCGAAGATCGGGACGATGTTGGGGTGCGACAGGCGAGCCGCCAGCCGCGCCTCTCGGAGGAACCGCTCGCGGAGCGATAGATTGGCGGCGAGTTCCCCGGGGAGGACCTTGAGGGCGACCGTTCGATCGAGGGCGATGTCCCGGGCCAGGTAGACGACTCCCATGCCCCCGCGCCCCAGCTCCCGGTCGACGGAGTACCGGCCGGCGAGGCGGTGCTGGAGCGCCACGAGGTCGGATGCGAGGCTCGTCATGGCAGTAAAGATAAGGCGAGCCGGTTCTCGGGTTAACTTGAGCGATCGGTATCGGCGGAGGGCGGTTGACCAGCGACGACACTCGTCTCTCGGCGGCGGATCGCCTCCTCCTCGATGCCAGACGGTTGGGGCGCCGAGTTCGGGCTCGCCTCGCCGCCGTGGTCCGGGCGGGGGGTTCGGACGAGCGGGCAACGCTCGCGATCGGGCGGTTCGGACCGTTCGAGCTCGCCTACCGCCGCGGCACCGTCGATGAGCGGGTGATTCGGGAGACGATCGACGGCGACGCTTTTTTTGGCTCGGTTCCGGAGTACCGGGCTGAGCCCGGCCACGTCATTCTCGATGTCGGCGCTCACATCGGGGCGTTCGCGCTCGACGCGTCCCGCCGGGTGTCGGCGGGTCGGGTGTTGGCGGTGGAGGCGAGCCTCGAGTCGTTCAACTACCTTCGGGTCAACCGGGCTCTGAACGGGGCCGCCAATCTCGAGATCGACCATCTCGCCCTGGCCGCCCGGCAGGGGACGGCGACGCTCTATCACGACGTGGGGAACTGGGGCCATTCGATCGTCAAGAAGCTGTCCTCGCGAACCGAGCCGGTGGCCACCGAGACTCTGGCCGGCTATCTCGACGCCAGAGGCGTCGCCCGGTGCGACTTCGCCAAGCTCAACTGCGAGGGGGCCGAGTTTCCGATCCTTTTGGCGAGTTCGGCGGCAACGTTAGGCAAGATCGATCGGCTCCTGGTGCTCTACCACCTCGACTTGGTGACAGGGTCTCGACTCGAGGACCTCGAGCGCCATCTCCAAGACGCCGGGTTCCGCCTCCGCCGCTTCGACCAGGCCCGCGGCCGGGGCTGGATTTACGCCGCGCGCTGACTTGGACCAACATCCAACGAAGGACGACGATGCGATCGGGATTGATGGTGGCGTTGAGCCTCGGCGGTCTGAACGCGGTCGGTCTCCCGGCCCAAACGCCCCGCGACACCACCCCGGCGGTGATTCGCGCCGGCCGGATCTTCGACAGCGAGGCCGGCACTTTCGCTCCCGGTCGTGAGATCCTGGTTCGAGACGGCAGAATCGTGGCGGTCGGCGACAAAGTCGACCGGCCGGCCGGCGCCCGAATCATCGATCTTTCCAGGTACACGGTCCTCCCCGGCCTGATCGACGCCCACACCCACCTCCTATATCTGGAGGGCGTCACCGGCGGACTCACCATGGAAGGGATCAAGGCCTTGGTGATCGAAGGGTTGCCGCTGCGGGCGCTCCACGGCGCGGCCCGGGCGCGAACTTTCCTCGAAGCCGGGATCACCACCGTCCGCGACCTGGGGAACGCGGGAAAATTCGGCGACGTCGCCCTCCGGCAGGCCATCGAGGACGGGAGCGTCGACGGGCCGAGAATGTTCGTCTCGGGTCCCGGGCTGAGCCCGGTGGGCGGCCAATTTCCGGGCCTCAAACCCGGCTACGAGCACCTCGCGGCCGACGAGTATCAGATCGTCCGCTCGCCCGAGCAGGCGGCCGACCTGGTGCGGGAGAACGTCACCCACGGGGCCACGGTCATCAAGATCTACTCCAACAACACGCCCAATCGTGGGAACCTAACGATCGAGGAGATTCGGGCGATCGTCTCGGCCGCCAAGCTCCACGGCGTCCGGGTCGCCGCCCACGCCACCAGCGATGCCGCCGTCCATCGGGCCGCGTCGGCGGGGGTCAACTCGATCGAACACGCCTACCAGGTGGCCGATTCGACCTTGGCGTTGATGGCGAAAAACGGGATAACCTTGGTCCCCACCGACATCGACAGCCTGTCGATCCTCCGGTACGAGGCGCTCAGCAACCCAGGGGGCCCGCCCCCGAGCCCGGAGCGGATCCGGGGATACCTGGCGGGTGGGCGCGACCGGTTGATGCGAGCCGTGAAGGCCGGCGTCACCATCACGGCCGGGTCGGACAACTATCTCGACTTGCAGTGGCCCCAGGGGGTCGCCGCGAAGCGGAACCTCACTGCCTATCGCGAAGCCGGAATGACAGCGGCGCAGGTGCTTCAAGCCGCTACCATCAATGACGCCCGCCTCCTCGGCATGGACGGCCGTCTCGGCGTCATCAAGGCTGGCGCGTGGGCCGACCTGATCGCCATCGACGGCGATCCCGAGCGCGATTTCACCGCGGTGGAACGGGTTCGGTTCGTCATGAAAGGGGGAACGGTCTATGTTGGCAAATAATCGATGCCGGGCCGGGTTGGTCCTGGCGATTCTGATTCCCCCGACCCACGCTTTCGCCCAAACCGCGCTGCCCCCCGCGGTTCAACAGTACGTCAGCGTCAACGCGCCGACGGTGGCACTCACCAACGTTAGGCTGATCGACGGCACCGGGCGGGCGGCCCGGGATGGCCAGACCATCGTCATTAGCGGGCGGACGATCTCCGCCGTGGGGCCGGCCGCCACGGTGAGCCCACCGGAGGGAGCCACGGTCATCGACCTCGCCGGCCACACCGTCATCCCGGGGCTGATCGGGCTCCACGACCACCTGTACTACAGCTCCCCCGTCGCCGGCTCGATGAAATTGATGTTGGCGAGCTATCCGCGGCTCTTCCTCGGCGCCGGCGTGACCACCATTCGGACGACCGGGAGCGTCGACTCCTACCAAGAACTCAATCTCCGGAAGAGCATTCTCGACGGGCAGCAGGTGGGGCCCGAGGTGGTCGTCACCGGCCCCTATCTCCAAGGCACCGGTCCGAGTCCCGGCGCCATGCATCCCCTCTCCGGGCCCCAAGATGCCACGCGGGTGGTGAGCTACTGGGCGGGCGAGGGCGTTACCTGGTTCAAGGCCTATACCCAGATCTCCCGCGCCGAGCTGAAGGCGGCGATCAACGCCGCCCATCGACAGGGCGTGAAAGTCACGGCCCATCTCTGCTCGGTCGGCTTCAAGGAGGCGGTGGCGCTGGGGATCGATAATCTGGAACACGGGCTGCTGACCAACTCGGAGTTCTTTCCCGGCAAGACGCCCGACAGATGCCCCACCGACTACCCCGCCATGACACGGCATTGGGCCGACCTCGACATCGGCAGCGCCCCGGTCCGCGAGACGCTGCGGCAAATGGCCGGTCGGAACGTCAGCATGACCTCGACGCTCGCGGTCATGGAACTCTCGAGTCCGAGCCGCGTCCCCCGCGATTCCCGGGTCCTCGAAGCGCTCCATCCGGACGCCGCGGCCGCGGTCGCCGAGTACTACGCCACCGCCGCCACGGCCAAGGACTCGATCGACACGGCGGCACTCAAAAAGGCGATGGCGTTCGAGCGATCGTTTGTCGCGGCGGGCGGGCTGTTGGGAGCCGGCTCCGACCCCTGTTGCCTCAGTGCAATCGCTGGGTTTGCCGACCAGCGCAACTACGAGTTGCTGGTCGAGGCCGGGTTCCGGTCCGAGGAGGCGGTCGCGATCATGACCGCCAACGGGGCCGCCATCCTCGGCTTCGGCGATCGGGTCGGCACCGTCGAGCCGGGCAAGGCGGCGGACCTGGTCGTTCTCCGGGGGGACCTGACCCGCGATCCGGCTGCGATTCGAAACACCGTCACCGTGTTCCGACTGGGAATTGGCTATGACTCGGCCAAGCTACTCCACTCCGTGAAAGGTCTGGTGGGACTCCGATGACCGCGTTTCGATCGATTTCGCTCCTGATCTGCCTAAGCTGGGTTGCGCCAACGGCCGAGGCCCAGGGCAACGCCGATGTCGCGACCCGATTCGTCGGGACCTGGCGCCTGGTGTCGTTCGAGCTCGGCGGCCAGCCCTTGCCGACCACCGGCGCCCAGCCGACTGGCCGGATCTACTATGACGCTGCCGGCAACATGGCGGCCCAAATCGTTCCGGATCGACCGCGGTCCAAATGGAGCGGCGCTCAGCCAACTCCCGACGAAGCGCGAGAAACCGTTCTTGGGTACGTTGCGTACTTCGGGACATACACCGTCGACGCTGGAGAGAGGACGGTCACTCACCACCGCGCCGGGGCCCTCAACCCGAACTGGGCGGAATCCCCGATCCTCGTCCGCCGCTACGAGTTCGTCGGCGACGATCGCCTGGTTCTCGTGCCGGTGGACAATCCCCGAATGCGGTTGACCTGGGAGCGTCTCAGATAGGCTCAAGACCGGAAGGAGCAAACACCATGCGATGGATCACCCGATCCCGACCCAAGATCGACCGGATCGCCTGCCCCTGGCTGATCCGCCGTTTCATCGACCCGGCCGCCGAGTTTTTCTTCGTTCCTCCAGAGGAGGTCGCCGCGCGTGCGATCGAGCTCGGTGCCATTCCCTTCGACGTCGAGGGCGTGGAGCTGAGCCACGACGGGCCGCTCTGCACCTTCGACGCCCTGATTCGGAAGTACGACCTCGACGATCCGGCGCTCCTCGAGATCGCCACCATCGTCCGGGGGGCCGACACCGAGCACCTCGACATCGCCCCTCAGGCGGCGGGCCTCCTGGCGATCTCGCTGGGCCTGTCGCGCAACTTCCTCGACGATCACGAGCAACTCGCTCAGGGCTTCATCATCTACGAAGCTCTCTATTCCTGGGCCAAGCACGTTCGGGACGAGCGGCACACTTGGAACCCGCAGCGGGGACCGCTCCCAGCGCCAGCGACGGCGTGACGATAGAGCGGGCCGGAGACGCGATCGCCCCCGCCGCCCGCCGCCTTGACAGCGGTGTCAGCCGGAACCAACGTCCCATGTTGCCGGCCCGCCCGCCGAACCACCAACGAGAAGGACTCGCCATGAAGACCCGATATTTGAGCGTCGCGGCGATCGGCGCGATGACCCTTGGAGCCGACCGAGCCCCAGCGCAGGAAACGCCATCGGATACCCTCCTCACGGTCCAGCACTATCTCAACTGGGAGCAAGTCGGCGATCCTCGGATCTCGCCGGATGGCTCCCAGATCGTGTACGCCCGCCGCAACGTGAACCAGATCGAGGATCGGTGGGACTCGGCCCTCTGGATGATGAACGCCGATGGCACGAAGCAACGGTTTCTCCTCAAGGGTGGTAGCCCGCGCTGGTCGCCGGACGGCACCCGGATCGCCTATATCGCCGAGGCCGACGGGAAGCCCCAGATCTTCGTCCGGTGGATGGACGCCGAAGGCGCCGTGAGCCAGGTCACCCGCCTCACCGAGGCGCCCGGCAGCCTGGCGTGGTCGCCCGATGGCAAGTGGCTTTCGTTCAGCATGGCGGTCCCGTACGAGAAGAACTGGCGAATCAGCATGCCGGCGGCGCCGACCGGAGCGAAGTGGACTCCGGCGCCTCGGCGGACCACCGATCTCCACTATCGCGCCGATCGGGTCGGGTTCACGCAGGACGCCTACCTCCATCTCTTCATCGTTCCCGCTGACGGCGGCACCGCTCGGCAGCTGACCAAGGGCGAGTTCGACGTCGGGGCTCAGTTCGACGCCATCGGCGGTGGGGTGACCTATGACTGGACCCCGGACAGCAAGGCGATCGTTTTCGATGGTCATCTCGCATCTAACGCCGATCTCAACTATCGCAACAGCGACATCAGCATCGTCGACGTCGCCACCGGTCAGATTCGCACGCTCACGACCAAGACCGGCACGTGGACCAGTCCCGCCGTGTCGCCCGATGGACGGACGATCGCCTTCGCCGGGAACGACTCGACCCGGAAGAGCTACAAGTCGGCCGAGCTCTACTTCATCGGGATCGACGGCTCGAGCCATCGGCTGGCCTCCGGCGACCTCGACCGCGATGTCGGCGGGATCACTTGGGCCGCTGACGGCAGCGGGGTCTACTTCGGGACCCAGGACAAGGGGACCGCCAATCTCTACTTCGCGGGACTCCGCGCGCCCGGCTACCGGCAAGTGACTACTGGCAACCACATGCTCGGCGTCAGCTCGATCTCCAAGACCGGGGTCGCGGTGGGCACCCGGACCTCCTATTACGAGCCCGGCGACGTCGTCAAGTTCGCGCTCGCCCAGCCGGCGACCGTTACCAAGCTGACCGACGTCAACGCCGACGTCCTGGCGAACATCAAGCTTGGCCAGGTCGAGGAGATCTGGTACACGTCGACCAGTGGCACCCGGGTCCAGGGCTGGATCGTCAAGCCGCCGAACTTCGACCGAACCAAGAAGTATCCGCTGATCATGGAGATCCACGGCGGTCCCCACGGGATGTACGGGGTCAACTTCAGCTACATGTACCAGAACTTCGCGGCCAACGGCAACGTGGTCCTCTACACCAATCCCCGGGGAAGCACCGGGTACGGGACCGCTTTCGGCAACGCGATCGAGCGGGCCTATCCGAGCGTCGATTACGACGACCTGATGGCTGGCGTCGACAGCGTCGTGGGTCGCGGGTACATCGACACCAATCGGATGTTCGTGGGGGGTTGCAGCGGGGGCGGAGTTCTCTCCAGCTGGGTGATCGGCCACACCACCCGTTTCGCGGCCGCGGCGGTCCGCTGTCCGGTCATCAACTGGATGAGTTTCGCGGGCAACGCCGACGTCCCGCTCTTCACCTACAACTTCTTCGACAAGCCCTATTGGGAAGATCCGGCGCCATGGCTCAAGCAGTCGCCGATCATGTACGTCAAGAACGTCAAGACTCCGACGCTCCTGATGACCGGCGAGCTCGACCTTCGGACGCCGATGTCGCAGACGGAGGAGTATTTCTCGGCGCTCAAGGTATTAGGCGTCCCCACCGAGATCCTTCGGTTCAACGGCGAGTATCACGGGACCAGCTCGAAACCCTCGAACTTCATGCGGACTCAGTTGTACATGATGAGCTGGTACCAGAAGTACGGAAAGTCGGCGACGACCATGTAGCCGAACCGGCGGGGGCGCCGGTCGTCGGAATGACGGCTGGCGACCCCGTTTTCCGCAATGCTGGCCGAAGACGATCGCCCGGCGTCCGCTTGCCGAGCTCCACCACGAGGACCTGATGACAATCCCGCTCGCCGGCACGGTCGCGACCATCGCCGCCCTCGCGCTCCCCTTGAACGTTCTCGCCCAGACCAAACCGGACGAGGCTTTCGCCGCGTTCGCCAAGACCTACCTCGCGATGGGCCTGCCCACTGACTGGGACGGGATCGAGAAACTCGCCAACTTCAAGTGGACTTCGGCGACGACCGAGCTCAAGAACTGTCTCCCGAACGGCGATTGCTATGCCCGCCAGGGTACCGCCGCGATCGGGGGAAAGACCTTCACGGTGGCCGCGACCGGCGCTCGGACCATGGTGATCAACATCCTCCTGAGAAACACCTCGGCGCCGTTCGGCGAAGAAGCGTTGGTCGCGGCCCTCGCGGGCGCCGGTCTCTCCCCCGAATTGGCCCGATGCCCACTCCGGGCGGGCGCGGGCGGCACCAACTGGTACCGACTCAAAGCCGGGGAGCAGGCCGCCGTGCTCTCGATTCAACCGGCCGGCACTGGCCGCCCGAACGAGGGCTTCGTGATCTCCCAGGGCGACCAACTCCCGCCCCTTCAACCGAATCAGGTCTCCCTCTATTCCGAGCAGTGCGGCGCCGGGGTCGAGCGGAAGGCCGTGTCTACGATGAAGCCGCACCAGCACCTCGCCGAGGTCGTGGTGACCTTGTTAGCCCAAGCGGCCGGCCCGGCGCCCTTCGACTGGAAGGCCCTGGGGACCACGTTCAAGATGAACGGCGAGGGGCCCCGCAAGATGGACCTCACCACGCGAGGCGACCACAACCCGGTGGCCCAGACCGGCGTGGTCACCTTCGCCAGCCGGGAGTTCTCGGTCCTGGCGAGCGGCTCCCCGACCGAGGTCAAGTCGGTCTTTCTCGAGGAGCTTGGCCCAGGGCACCCGCGTGGCGAGCACATGCTCGGCGTGGTGTACGAGAAGGGAATCACGGTCAAGCTGGTGCGGTGTGGTCCGGTCTACTCGTCGTCCACCAACAATTGGTACAGCATGACGAGCGCCAAGACCAAGCCGGCCATGATCCGCCAGTCGATTCACTACGATGGCAACCAGGTCACCGATCAATACGAAATTCGGTTGGACGGGACCCTGCCGGCGCGCGACCCGCGGGACCGGAATCCGGGGGTCAACGGGTGTTGAGCCGGGGCCGATCCGATGGCCGTCGCCTCGCCCGGACCTCCCCCCGGGAGCGGCACCTCGATCGAGTGCCTAACCACTGACTCTCTTGGACGGCCGGTGGCCGCTCTGGTTAGCTTTGCCGCGCCCGCTGTTCTCGCCTCCTGGGCCCTCCAATGGAGCAAGTAGACCGTGACCCGATTCACCGAGATGTTCGGCGCGGATGGCCGGAAGCCGATCATCGCGATGGCGCACATTCCCGCCTTGCCGGGCACTCCGCTGTACGACGAGGCGGCCGGTGTGGACGGCATTCTCCGTTCGGTCGAGAGCGACCTGGCCGTCCTGCTGGCCCATCCCTTCGACGCGGTCCTGTTCTGCAACGAGGGCGACCGCCCCTACGCGCTGAAAGTGGGGTACGAAAGCGTGGCCGTGATGAGCCGGGTCGTCACCAGATTGTCGCCCTCCGACCGGCCGTTCGGGGTCGACTTCCTCTGGGACGCGCAGGCCGCGATGGCGGTCGCCTCCGCCACGGGAGCTTCATTCATTCGCGAGGTGGTCACCGGCGTCTACGAGTCCGACATGGGCTTGTGGAGCCCCGACCCCGCCGCGCTGTTGCGCTATCGACGCCAGCTTCATGCCGACCACGTCGCCCGGATTGGATCGTCGGCAAATGCTACTTCGCCGGGATCGCCTCGCCGGTGCTTTGGGCGGGGCCGAGCGCCACTCCGATTCAGCTCCCTCGTCTTAGTGGGCGTAACGACCACCAGGGAGCGGTAGGCATCAACAACGCCGACGACGTCGCTGGCTATGCTTGGAATCGAGCCAAAAACGGAACCATTCAGGAGATGGCAGTCCGCTGGCATTTCGACGGCGCCGCCTGGCAGGCGCTGGCGCTCGGCAGCTTGGGCGGCGGCACCAGCACCGCGACGGCCATCGCCGAGGACGGGGCGATCGTCGGCTGGAGTACCACGAGCGGCGCCAACGGGCCCCTGACGGCCTTCCTCTGGCAGCTCGGCACCATGACCGATCTCGGCTCGTTGGGTGCGGAAAG
>Ga0187893_10002496_pt1 | contig 40239 bp, 36 predicted proteins | sample MA1701074metaG_FD_139574 | JGI IMG/M metagenome (GOLD analysis project Ga0187893, IMG submission 139574) | White microbial mat communities from a basaltic lava cave in the Kipuka Kanohina Cave System on the Island of Hawaii, USA - MA170107-4 metaG ...
ACGGTGGTCGCGAAGGCTGCGGCGGGAGCGCTCGCCCACATCCCGGTCGTCCGTGCCGGAAACATGAATCGGGCACTCGAACATCTCAAGAAGGCGGGCTATTGGATCTACGGGCTCGACGAGCGGGGCGCGGAAAGCTACGACAGTGTGATGTTCGGCGCGCCTACGGTGCTCGTAGCGGGCTCGGAAGGAAAGGGCCTGCACGATCAGGTGAGGAAACATTGTGACGTCCTGGTTCGCATCCCTATGGCCGGGGCGATTGCTTCCTTGAATGTGAGTGTAGCCGTGGCGGTAGCGCTGTTTGAATGGCGGCGAAGGAAGGAGTGAAACCCGGTGTTTACGATCGTGCCTATTCTAATCTGCGCTTCGATTCTGAGCGCGCAGAGCCTGCCTAACACACAGCCGCTTCAGATCGAAGGCGACTTGGCCGCGCGAATGCTCGCAGGCATCGACGACTATCTCGAGCGAGAAACCTTCAACTCCACCAAGCGGCGGCCCCAGCGCCCGAGTCCGGAACGGTTGCGCCGGATTCTCGGTGTGGTTGATCCACGGGTTCCGTTCGAAGACCTGACCCTCGTAGAAACCCTCAGACGACCGGCGCGAGTGCACTCTTCCCGGGACTACGAAGTGTTCGCGGTGCGATGGCCGGTGCTTGATGGCCTCGACGCGGAGGGCCTTTTCTATCGACCGGCCAAGCCACCTGTTGCACGGATCATCGCGCTCCCCGATGCGGACCAGGATCCGGAAGCTCTCGTCTATGCTCACCAGCTTGCCAGTGCCGGGTGCCAGATTCTGATCCCCGCGCTCGTCAGCCGTGCCCCAACACAACAGGTGAATCCGGATATCCGGCGGTTCCTCAATCAGAGCCGGCGTGAATTCGTGTATCGCATGGCGTTCGAGATGGGGCGCCACATCATCGGCTACGAAATCCAGAAGACGCTCGCGGCCGTGGACTGGTTCGCCAGACAAACACCGGCGGCGCCGGTGCGTGTGATTGGCTACGGCGAGGGTGGATTGATCGCGTTGTACGCAGCGGCATTGGATGCACGCATTCAAACAGCGCTCGTGAGCGGATACTTTCAGCCGCGTGAAGAACTCTGGCGGGAGCCGGTCTACCGGAACGTGTGGGGAGTCCTTAACGCATACGGTGACGCCGAGTTGGCGGCGATGATGTCGCCGCGGCTGTTACTCGTCGAGCCGTCGCGAGCGCCCGAGCTTGGCTCTCCAGGTCCAGGAGCCGCTCCAGGATTTCTCACGACTCCGTCGCTCGGAGCGGTACAAGCGGAAGTCGAGCGTGCCCGGCTGTTCGGGGCCAATATTCGACTGGCGCCGAGTCCGGATGGCCGCGACATTCCTTTCGGCGACACGGCGCTTTCGGCATTTCATGGCTCGCCCATTGGACCCATTCCGCTTCCACCGCCGGTGTTTCAGCCGCCACCGAGAAGGCCTTTCGAGCAACTGGTGGCGCATGTGCAGACGCTCGTCCGCAACTCCGAGACGACACGCAAGCAGTTTTGGGCCCAGGCGGATTCCACCACGGTCGACAAGTGGATTCAAACGACGGAGCCTTATCGGAAACACCTTTGGGAAGAGATTCTCGGCAAGCTCCCGGAGCCTACCGAGCCCCTCACCGCGCAAACCCGGCCCGCTTACGACAAGCCGAAGTTCAAAGGCTACGAAGTCGTTTTGCCGCTGTTTCCCGAAGTCTTCGCTTACGGTGTGCTGTTAGTGCCTAAGGATCTCACGCCCGGCGAGAAGCGTCCCGTGGTGGTGACGCAGCATGGTCGCGCGGGGCGACCACAGGAGCTTATCGAACCATCCAATCCACGCGCCGAGTCGGTTTACAAGCACTACGCCGCGCAACTGGCTGACCGCGGGTTCATCGTATATGCGCCGCAGAATCCATACATCTTCGAAGAGCAGTACCGCGCACTGCAGCGTAAAGCGAATCCGCTGAAGCTGTCGCTGTTCTCATTCATCGCAGCTCAGCATGAGCGAACGATCGAGTGGCTTGCGAAACTTCCCTTTGTCGATCCGGATCGAATCGCCTTTTATGGTCTGTCCTATGGTGGCAAGACCGCCATGCGAGTTCCGCCTATTCTCAATCGTTATGCGCTCGCGATTTGTTCAGGCGACTTCGGAGAGTACATCGGCAAGATGGCCTCTACTGAGCGGAGCGAATCATTTATGTTCACAATCGAGCACGAGATGTACGAATTCGATCTGGGCAACACATTCAACTACGGTGACCTCGCCAACTTGATGGCGCCTCGACCTTTCATGGTGGAGCGCGGCCATCAGGACGGCGTGGGGCACGACGAGTGGGTCGCACTCGAATTCGCGCGGGTGCGGCGGTTCTTCACATTTCTTGGAATCCCGGATCGCGCTGAGATTGAGTTCTTTCGAGGGGTGCATGAGATCCGCGCCGAGGGAACTTTCCGTTTCCTTCATAAGCACCTGAAGTTCCGTGAATGAAGGTCTGCCGCTCCCACCGTGTTTAAGCTTGCCCCAGCGACAATAGACGCCGGAGCAGACGTGGCAAGAACCGAAGTCCTGCGCAAGCCGCGGCGAAAATCACAAGCCGGATGTATGGCAGCCACACTCTTCGGTACGGAGCCGCCGGTATGAGATTCGAAACGTCGGCATTCGCATCCTCCCCTCCTGCTTTATGGTCGGCCCCCATCGATAGGACTTCAGGTTGTCGATCGACCTTGATACGGAACAGGTACGGCCTCCCCCACGGATCCTGCGGAATATTAGCGGAACGATACGGCCCACGCCATCCGCGTGCTCCCGGATCTGACCTGAGCGCCTGAAGTCCTTCCAGCTCCGTCGGGAACTCGCCGATGTCGCGCTTGTAGTTGCCCAGCGCAGCCAGGAAGGAGTCGATCTGCAATCTGGCAGCGACTTGGCGAACGTAACCCGGATCCGGCGGGCCGTGGCTCAACAAAGTGAAGACGATGATCACCAAACAGACCGACTGCGCGAGGGTAGTCATCACGCAGCAAGCCGAATTGCCCACGTTCGTTACTGTTACAGACGAGCAAATCGCGTCAAAAGATGTTGCTAGTTTCGAGAGAGTGCGGGGGCAAGTATCACCGCGCGAGAGCCAAAGAGCCGGTTGGGCGAGTTCCTGAATAGCCTCTTTGGTGACGAGAAGATCGTGATTGCACCTCCCGAGAAGTTCCAGAAGGATAAAAACACCCGGTTAACCTCTGCGCAAACCTACTCGCTCGGGATGCTAGACTAGTCGTTAACTAGTCAATTTAGGCGCCAAGGTTATGGCAACCGTCACCGCACTAGAGGCCAAGACTCGATTTGGCGAACTCCTCGACCGTGTATCCCGTGGCGAAGAGATCGTGATTACGAGGCATGAGAAACCTGTCGCCCGAATCGTTCCAGAAGGACGACCGGCCCTCGGCCGGATTCGCGAGGCAGCCGCCGAGCTTCGCTCCTTGCGTGAGGAAATGGCCAGACGTCGGGGGTTCAAGCCTCTTACGGACAAGGAAATCAAGACGGCCGTCGAAGAGGGCCGCCGGTGACCGATGGCTTCGTCGCCGACTCTTCGGTCGGTATCGCGTGGTCGGTCAATTCGCAGTCGAGCGAAGCCACGGAGGAATTGCTTACGCAGGTCACGGAGGGGAGTACATTTGTTGTCCCATCACTCTGGATGCTTGAAGTTTCCAACGCCCTCCACATCCTGCAGCGCCGCGGCAGGGTATCAGCCGAGCAAGGCGCGCGTGCGCGAAAGGCGCTGGCGCTCTTGATGCCGATCGTCGACGAAGAAGGGCCACGGCTTGCGTTGGAGGGGATCTTCGATTTGGCTAATCGCCACGTGCTGTCAGTGTATGATGCAACGTATCTCGAGCTCGCGATTCGCCGACGTCTGCCGCTTGCCTCGCGCGACACCGATCTAAACGCCGCGGCGAGAGCACGCGGAGTCAAGGTACTGCTGTAGCTCGCCCTGTCCGAGCGACAATAGAAAGGATGAAGATCTGCTACCTCGACGCTTTCTCCGGTCTCGCCGGGGACATGACGATCGGCGCGCTGATCGATGCTGGAGCCGATGCGGGCACGCTCATCGGCGCGCTCGAAACACTCGGCACAGGCGCCGCGTTTCATGTCGAGCGGACCAAGCGCAAGGGGATCGCGGCGGCCAAGTTTCATGTCGAAGGAGGCGACCACAAGGCGCATCGCCACCTGCCGCACATCCTGGAGATGATCGACCGGTCGTCGCTGCCCGAAACCGCCAAAGACAAGTCGCGTGGCGTGTTCCGGAGGTTGGCCGAGGCGGAGGCGAAGGTCCACGGATCTACACCAGAGAAGGTGCATTTTCATGAAGTGGGCGCGGTCGATTCCATCGCGGACATCTGCGGCGCATGTTATGGAATCGAGTTGCTGGGGATCGAGCAGGTTTATATTTCGCCGGTGAATGTAGGCAGCGGCACGGTGAAAACGAATCATGGTGTTCTGCCGGTACCGACTCCCGCAACCACTATACTTCTCGAAGGAAAACCGGTATACTCGCGCGGACCGGCACTCGAGTTGACCACCCCGACGGGCGCGGCGCTGGCCGTAGCGCTCGGACGCGATTTCGGAGCCATGCCGGCCATGCGCATCACATCTACAGGTTACGGAGCAGGCGATTTCGATTTTCCCGAGCATGCCAACGTCCTGCGCGTGCTGGTCGGAGAAACGACGGGAGCGGCCGAGTCGACTCTGGTCTACGTGATCGAGGCGAATATCGATGACTCGACGCCGGAAGTACTGGGTTATGCGATGGATCGGCTCCTCGAATCCGGCGCGCTCGATGTCAGTTTGGAACCGCTGCTGATGAAGAAGAGCCGCCCGGGAAATTTGCTGCGGGTGATCGCGCGCCCCGAGGATCGGGAGAGGCTCGCGGCGCTGGTGCTGGCGGAAACGTCGACCCTCGGCGTGCGCCTCTACACCGCTGAGCGGCGAGTTCAGCCGCGGCAGGTCCATGAAGTCGAAACGCCGTATGGTAAGGTCCGCATGAAGGTGAGCGGAGACGGAGGCTTTGCACCGGAGTTTGAGGATTGCAAGAAGATCGCGCAGGAACGGAGCGTGCCGCTGAAGCAAGTACTGGCCGCCGCCAATCACGCCTATTTGAAGAACACACAATGAAACGTTACTACCTGACCACGCCAATCTATTACGTGAACGCTGCGCCGCACATCGGGCATACCTACTGCACGATGGCGGCCGACACGATTGCGCGGTGGAAGTCGATGCAAGGCTATGAAGTGGTGTTGACCACCGGCACCGACGAGCACGGCCAGAAGATCGAACGGGCGGCCAAGGCCGTTGGCAAGACTCCGCGAGAGTTCACCGATCTTGTGAGCAGTGAGTTTCGCGATACGTGGACGAAGTTCAACTTGCGGATCGACCGGTTCAAACGCACCACCGATCCTGCTCATCACAAGAAAGTGCAGGAACTGTTCCTGGCGTGCAAGGCGAACGGCTACGTGCACAAGGGGGCTTACACGGGCCAATACTGCGTGTCGTGTGAGTTGTACGTAACGGACGCCAAGCCCGGCGATCCGTGTCCCGATTGCGGCCGGCCCACCGAAACCGTGACCGAGGAGAATTATTATTTCAAGCTGTCGGCGTTTCAGGAAAAGCTCCTCAAACTGTACCAGGAGCAGCCGGACTTTGTGCAGCCGGACACGCGACGCAACGAAGTGATCTCCTTCGTGAAGGGCGGTCTTTCCGATCTTTCGATTTCACGAACGACGATTAAATGGGGTATCCCGGTTCCGGATGAAGACAAGCACGTGTTCTACGTCTGGTTCGACGCCCTGACGACCTACATGAGCGCGGTGGAAGGCGAAAACCGGTGGCCGGCGGACCTGCACTTGATCGGCAAGGAAATTATCCGGTTCCACGCGATCTACTGGCCCGCTTTTCTGATGGCAGCGGGATGGCCGTTGCCGAAGAAAGTGTTCGCGCACGGGTTTCTTCTATTCGACAGCGACAAGATGAGCAAGTCGAAGGGGAACCTGGTTCGGCCACTGCCGATTCTGGAGGTAGTGGGCGCCGATCCATTACGGTACTACCTGCTGCGCGAGATCGTGTTTGGGCAGGACGGCAATTTCAGTTGGGATGGCGTGGTGAACCGCTACAACTCGGATCTCGCCAATGGGTTGGGAAACCTGGTGAGCCGCACGCTGAGCATGATCACACAGTACCGGAAAGGGAAGATTCCATCCGGGGCAGGCGCACAAGCCATCGGAGAACTGGCAGATCAGGTGACCGGTCAGGTGAAAGAAGCGTTCGAGAATCTGCAGTTCTCGCGCGGTCTCGAGGCGGTCTGGACTCTGTTGAGCGCCGTGGACAAGTTCATCGTGGAGCGCGCACCCTGGAAGCTGGTGAAGTCCCAGGATCCCGGTGATGTGGCCGTGCTCGATGAGACGCTGTATACGGCCGCGGAGGCAGTGCGAGTGGCGGCGGTTCTGCTGTCGCCGGTGATTCCGGATTCGGCGCGGAAAATCTGGCAGCAACTCGGAATGGTGACACCGCTGGAGAATGTCCGATTAGAAGAGTTCGTATGGGGACAGTTGCCGGCTGGCCAGGTGATTGCACCGGGGGGTGGAGTGTTTCCGCGGCTCGATCTGACGCCAACCGTGGACAGGATCGCCGAACTCGAGGAAAAAGAAAAACTGCGGCAGGATGTTCTAGTAGGCAAAGCGCCGCAGCAGGAAGCCCCGCCAGCCAATAACTACATCTCGATCGACGACTTCTCGAAGGTCGACCTGCGCGTCGGCAAGGTGCTCTCGGCAGAACCGGTTAAGGGCGCGGATAAGCTTCTGCACCTCAAGGTTGACGTAGGGGAAGGTCAACCACGCACGATCGTGGCGGGAATCGCGGCGGCATACAAGCCGGCAGACATGATCGGCCGCAAGGTAGTGATTGTCGCGAATCTGCAACCGCGCAAACTGCGCGGACTGGAATCGCAAGGGATGATCGTGGCGGCGTCGCTCGAAGATGGCAGCCCGGTGCTGGCGGGCTTCCATGAGGAAGTTCCGGTCGGGGCGCGTCTGAAGTGAAGCTCGTCGATTCGCACTGTCACCTGGATGACTCGAAGTTCGATGCAGACCGCGACGCGGTAATCGATCGGGCACAGCAAGCCGGTGTCGAATCCATCATGACGATTGGGACGGGCGATGGTCCGCCGGATCTCGAAGCTGCGGTGCGGCTGGCCGATCGCTACGGCTGCGTATACGCAACAGTAGGCGTCCATCCACACGATGCCGCCAAGGCGGATGAGGGCATTCTGGGTAGGCTGGAAGAATTACTCAAGCACCGCAAAGTTCTTGCTCTCGGAGAGATCGGACTGGACTTTCATTACGACTTCTCGCCGCGCGATAAGCAGCGAGCGCTCTTCGCCGAGCAGTTGGGACTGGCGGCACGGATGGGAAGGCCGGTGGTGATTCACACGCGTGAGGCTTGGGAAGACACGTTTGAAATCCTGGAGTCGTTCTGGAAGCGTGAGCACGGTGGGATCATGCACTGTTTCACCGGCGGACCGGCGGAAGCCGAGCGAAGCCTGGCAATGGGATTTCACGTGAGTTTTGGCGGGATCGTGACGTTTCCGAAAGCGGTGGAGATCCAGGAGGCGGCCCGGCGGACACCGTTGGATCGGTTACTGGTCGAGACCGACTCGCCATATCTGGCGCCGGTTCCTCATCGGGGAAAGCGAAATGAACCGGCATTCGTGGTCGAGACAGCGCGGAGGGTCGCGGAGCTGAAAGGTTTGACCGCAGAGGAAGTGGCGCGCGCGTCGCGGGAAAACTGGGAGCGGCTGTGCCGTGGGCGTGGGCCGGATGGACGATGGTAAACTGAGTCCTTCATGGCCTTTAGCCGGATCGGGCAGGCGCTGACTGCCAGAGAAATCCGCGACCTGGTGGCGTCCGACCTGGAACGAGTCGAGCGGGAGATCGGGCTGGAGTCTGTCGCGTCGGCGGATGCGGTGAAGGCGATCAGCAATCATCTGCAGTCGAACGGCGGCAAACGGCTGCGTCCGATGCTGCTGCTGCTCGCAAATAAACTGGCCGGAGAAACAAACGAGAGCGCGATTCGAATGGGCGCGGTGGTGGAGATGATCCACGTGGCCACGCTGATTCACGACGATGTAATCGACGACGCGCGCACACGGCGCGGGCAACCATCCGCCAATGTTCTGTGGGGCAATCAGACCTGTGTGCTCTCAGGCGATTGGCTCTACATGCAGGCCTTTCAGATGGCGCTGCGCGAGAGGAATTTCAAGATCCTCGACGTTCTGATCTCGCTAACCCAAAAGATGGTGGAAGGCGAACTGATTCAACTCGAACGGCTGGGGCGGATCGACATTACGGAAACGGAGTACAAAGACCTGGTCGATCGCAAGACAGCGAGCCTGTTCGCTGCGTGCGCGCAGTTGGGGGCGATCGTGGGGGGCGCGGAGCCGGCTTTGGAGGCAAAGCTCGCCTCTTATGCGTGGAACCTCGGGATGGCCTTCCAGTTGGTGGACGACGTATTAGACTTCACCGCGAAAGAGTCCGTGCTGGGAAAGCCGGTGGGCAACGATTTGCGCGAGGGCAAAGTCACATTGCCGTTGATCTTCGCGCTCGAGAAAGCCTCTTTGCACGAGCGCGAGCAGGTGGACCGTGTGCTGCGCGAGCGAAGCTACGATCCGGTTCCGCTGAAAAGCATCCTGGCGATCATCGACCGCTATCGCGGGATCGATCAGGTACAGCGGCTGGCGAGGGATTACACGGCGCGGGCGCGATCGATTATGGCCGGGTTCGAGGAGTCTCCGCACCAACAGGCGCTTTATGCGGTGACCGACCTGATCACTGAGCGTGACCGCTAATCTTTAGCAGAAAGTATGCGAGTCCTCTGCCTATTCACGACCATTTGGGTGGCGTGGGCCGCCGATTCGGGACTGACGAAGCTCGAAGCGGAGATGGCCCGCATCGCGGTGGTCGGAGGCGGGGTGGTGGGCGCTTCCGCAATTCACGTCGAGACAGGGCGCAAGGCGAATCTGCGCGCGGGTGAGCGATTTCCGATGGCGAGTACTTTTAAGATTCCGATCGCGGTGGAGCTGCTTGCGCGCGTCGATGAAGGAAACGAGCGCCTGGACCGGTTGATCCAGGTTGAAGCAAGCGACCTGCATCCGGGAAGCGGCATGATGACCGATACGTTCGGAATTCCGATGGGTGTTGGACGTCCGGGCGTTTCGTTATCGGTGCGGAACCTGCTCGAGCTGATGTTGCTGATCAGCGACAATTCGGCAACCGACGTTCTGTTGCGCGAATTGGGTGGACCCGAAGCGGTGAACCGGCGGCTCCGGGCGTCCGGCATCGAAGGGATTCGCGTGGACCGCCCTACGGCGCTGCTGATCGCCGACTGGGTTGGTGTGCAGGGGTTACCGCCCGCAGGACAATGGACTCCGGATTTGTTCCGCAAAAAGATGGCGGAAGTAACGCCGGAACAAAGACGCGCGGCGAGCGGCGCATTCAACGCCGATCCGCGTGACACCGCAACGCCGGAAGCAATGGCGCGATTGCTCGGGATGATTCACAGGAAGGAGCTGCACAAGCCGGATTCGGCCGAATTGCTGCTCGACGTAATGCGGCGCTGCAAAACAGGAGACGCACGCCTCAAGGGATTGTTGCCGGCCGGGACTGTGGTGGCGCATAAGACCGGAACGATCGGCGCGTCGGCGAATGATGTGGGCATTATCACATTGCCAGGTGGCGCCGGACATGTGGCGATCGCCGTGTTCGTGAAGTCGAGTGAGAAGCCGGCGGCGGAGCGGGAGCGCGCCATCGCGGAGATCGCCCGGGCGGTGCATGATTATTTCGTGTTTCAGTGAACGGGCTGATTCAAGTACAACGAGTCCTGACTGGCGTTGGGTTTGGCACCAATCATCAGGCATTTCATTCCAGGTTCGACCGCCGAGAACCCTGTTCCGTTCATAGCCCGAGTTTTTCTTTCAGGTGGCCCACGCGGTCGCGCGCAACCGGGAGTTCGGTCTTGCCATCCTTCAACCGCACTACGATCCGTCCGGCGAACCAAGTGTACAGTTCCTTGACGTAGTCGAGATTCACGATCGTCGCCCGGTGAATCCGAAAGAACCGCCGCGGATCCAGGCGCGCCTCTAACTCGGCAATCGTTGGATCGATTGCGTGGGTCTTGACCCCGGTGGCCGCATAAGTCAGCTTGTCCTGGGCATGGAAATGGGTCACCTGATGAACATCGATCAACTCAACCCTCTCTCCGATCCTCGAGGCCACCCGGGAAAGATATTCCGGCTGTGGTTTCCCCAGGGCCTGTGTGATCTGGGAAAGCAATTGCCGAACATCGCTCCGCGGCTCGAAACCACCTAGCATTCGCTCCAGCTTGTTCAGTGCCCGGTCCAATTGCTCCGGCTCGACCGGCTTCAGCAGGTAGTCGATGGAGTTTACCTGAAACGCCCTCAAAGCGTATTGATCGTATGCGGTCGTGAACACTACGAGCGGGGGCGGATCGAGCTTCGTCAGCACTTGAAATCCGTTCAGCACCGGCATCTCGATATCCAAAAACACGGCGTCAACAGGGGACGCCCGCATCCGTTCCACGGCTTGCGCCGGATCGCTCGAAGACCCAGCTATAGTCACGCGGCCTGTCACGTCCAGCAACCGCGCCAGTCGCTTCACCGCCAGCGGTTCGTCGTCAACCAGAAACACTCTCATAGGCGGGCTTCAACGGCAGCGATACAGAAACCGTCATGCCAGGCTCGCGCCGGCGCATGTTGAGTGCGGCGTCCAGGCCGAACAAGGTCAATAGACGGACGTGAAGATTATCCAGTCCATGCCCCGGAGCCATGGCGCCGGCCTCGAATCCCGGACCATCGTCGCTCACCTCCAGATGCAGCTTTTCTCCAGCGCGGCGCGCGGTCACCGCGATCCGCCCGCCTTCGTGGCGTGGCGCGACGGCATACTTCACGCTGTTCTCGACCAGCGTTTGCACGGAGAATGGAGGCACCAGCCATTCGGCCAGATCCTCGGAAACATCGCAGGAATAACGAAGCCTCGAGCCAAATCGCGCCGTCTGGATCTCGAGATAATCCATTGTCAGCTTGATTTCCTGACGCAACGGAACCAGGCTCGCATGGGTATCGAGCGAAGAACGCAGAATCCGGGAGAGACGCTCGATCAATTTCTCGGCATGATCCGGATTCTCTTTGATCAGGGCGGAAATCGAGTTGAGAGCATTGAACAGGAAATGGGGCTGAATGCGCGACTCGATCGAAGCCAGTTGCGCCTCCGAAGCCAGCTTCAGCGCCCTCTCGTGCTCGATCTGTCTCTGCTTCAGCTCGAGATTAGCCCGCTCGATGCGGTGCCGCCATGATTCGAACAGCGTCCCCATGATCCCGACGAAGATCGTGACCGGCACGCCGTAGCGGTAGGACCGGATCACGTATGTCCAGAACGGGACCTTGATCTCATAGATGGCCATGAGAACTCCCGTCGCAAGGATACATCCAGCCAGGTTCAGAACCAGCAGAACGCAAACGAGCAGGCTCCAGCGAGCGACCGCGGATGTATGCCAGAAGCGCGGGATGAGAATAGGAAGAAGTAAGAAACAAACGCCCCCGATGGCGTTCGAGTAAATCCAATTGGGAAGGAACGAAGACCGAAACACGGACCAGACGGGCCGTTGGGAATACCAGACTGCAAGCACGGAGAAGGTGAGCGCCAGCGCCAGATTGAAGCCCAGCGCGAGCAAAACGGTCCGGTACCAGCCCGCCTTCATTGAACCTGAGCCTACCATGAACTACTTCGTATGGCAGCCAATGCAGCCGGCTTGATTCGCAGGCAGAGGCTTTCTGGTTTCCTTCCACATCGCCGCGCGCTTAGCATAGGGAGAATCCGGGACCTTCTCCAGAATCAAATTGAAGAACTCATCCGCCTTGGCAGCGTTTCCCTGCCGCGAATGAATATCGGCCAGCGCCAGCAATAGCTCTCCGCGAGGGTGGGTTCCCATCTTGTCGAGCATGTCTCTCTGCAGGCTGTAGGCGCGCTCGTGATCGGACAAAGCACGCTTGTACAACTCACCCACAATCGGCGCCTGCGGCCCCATGTTCCTGGCCGCCGAGAGCAGCGCCGCTCCTCGTGGAATTCGGACTCCGATATGGTCCGGCGCTAACTCGACGGCCCGATCCATTTCGGCCATGCCTTTTGTATAGAGTTCAATACCCTTGTCTCGTTCACCTTGGCGAAAGTGCTGACTCGATCGAAAAAATAGCCCAACGCCATGCCAGACCAGCGCCTCGGCATGGTTTGGATCCTCCGCCAGGATCTTCTCGCAAGTAGACATGCCGCGATCGAGCGCTTCGGTATTGCCCATCATGCCAGCGAAGAAGTCGTTTCGGACGACATGGTCGAAGCGGGTTTGGGCCGGAGCGGGTCGGGTCAGGCCGCCGGGGAGCAAGCCCAGAGTGGCCGCGGCGATGTAGTAAGCGATGTAAAGGATTCTACGCTTCATGGTTCGGTTCTCCTGTCATCGCCAGAATACGCTACCTCCTTGGCTCTGGCTGTCTCTTTCGGACGAATCGAGAATCGAGGGGATAAAGGGTGGGAATCCATGGATGAACCGGCACGCGCCGATTCACTTCCCGGCTGGCTTCGTCTGTACTACACTCCCGTCGCGGATCTCGTCGGTGGCGCGCCGGATGATCACATCGCCGGCCTGTAAGGCGCCCATCGCTTCCACGAGGTCACCCTGCGCCACCCCCCTCGAAACATTCACCCATTCGGCGCGGCCGTTGGTGACACGGATGACGAAGGCACGTTCGGTGTTCGAGGCAATCGCGGTGGGGGGCACCATGAGGGAGGCGCGCATACGGCGGACGGGCCAATCGACTTCGGCGTACATGCCGGGCGCCAAGGCGAGCTTCGGGTTAGAAACGTCGAGCTCTACGGGCATGGTGCGCGTCTTGGAATCCATCGCGTTGCCGTTGCGGGCGACTGTTCCTGAAAAAGTCTGCCCCTGATGCGCTGGCACTTTGAAAGCGATCTGGGCGCCGCGGGCTATGCCAGCCGCATCCGCTTCGGGGACAGCAACAACGAGTCGCAGCCGCGTATGTTGCTCCAGAATCACAAGGGGACCCGCGCCAGGTCCTGTGAGCGCACCCGGGTGCACCAACCGCTCCGTGACGATGCCGTCGAACGGGGCGGTCACTTCGAGGTAGGATTCGAGCTCCCGCAGCGGTTTGACGGATGCGCGGGCGGTAGTGGCGGCCGACAAAAGGGCTGCGATCGAACCCTTGGCGGCATCGACAGCCTGGGCGGCCAGAATCACTTCGTTCTCGGCGACAACACCGGGCGTGGCGGAGGCGGCCTTCAACCGGTCGTGTGTGCTTTGGGCGGCAATCCGTTTGGCCTCGGCTTCGGCGCGCTGCGATTCGATGGCTTGGACTTTGGCTTCCGCCTCAGCGATTTGCGCTGCGAGCTCCGGGGCGGAGAGGCGTGCGATGGTCTGCCCTTTTTTGACCTGGGATCCCCGATCGACATCCATCGATTCGATGAAGCCGGTGATACGCGCTTGCACTGGGACTTTCAGGAATGGATAGAGTTCGCCCGGTAACCGTGTCTTGCGCGAGAGAGTCTGCGATTGGACCGTGACAGTCTCGTGCGTCTGAGCGGCCAGGGAAACAGCAAAGAGAAGTATTTTAAGAAGCCTCATAATAGCGACTCGTGGGATCACTGGGATCGAGTGAACGGGACCAAGCCGGGGCTTTGCGCTGCATGATGGCGTATAGCGCCGGAACGGCGGTGAGAGTAACAAACGTGGCGACGGCCAGGCCGCCGATTACGGCCTTACCAAGCGGGGCGGTTTGCTCGCCGCTGTCGCCTGTGCCCATCGCGATCGGGATCATGCCGGCGATCATGGCGGTGGCAGTCATCAGGATGGCGCGAAGCCGCCCCCGGCCTCCTTCGAGGGCGGCTGTATTCGCATCGTGACCGCCATGGCGGGCAAGTTCCATAAAGGTAACCATCAAGATCGAGTTGGCGACAGCAATGCCAACAGCCATGATGGCGCCGATATACGACTGAACATTCAGAGTCGTACCGGTGATCAGGAGCGCGAGGACGACCCCACAGAGAACGCCGGGGGTTGTCAGCACGACGACGGTCGCCAGACGGAATGACTGAAAGTTGGCGGCCAACAGCAGGAAGATCGTAGCGATGGCGAGTAGAAGACCCGTGCGGAGGCCGGCTTGCGTTTCCTCGAGTGCCGGAATCTGACCGCGCACCGCGACCGTAGTGCCTCGCGCTGGCTCGCCGGCCCTGCGGATTGCTTCGCGGATCTTGGTCACGGCCGCGCCTAGTGGTTCGCCGTGGAGGTTCGCCGTGTAGCTAACAACCCGCTGCATGTTGTAGCGTTCTACCATCCCAAACGCCGTGCCGAGCTTCAAGTGCGCCACATCACCGATCAGGGGGCGCGGCTCGCCGCTGGCCATGACGGGCACTTCGCTCAAATCGTCGAGTGTTTGCATGCGATGCTGCGGGATCTCGACTTGAATCTGGAAGGCGTTGCCGCTGGCGGGGTCGCGCCAGTAGTTCGGATCGGTGAAACGCGACGAGGAAGTAGCGGCGACCAGTGAGTGAACCACGTTGGCGGTGGTGAGCCCATACTGTCCCGCGCGTTCGCGGTCAACTGAGACGTCGATCGTGGGATAGTCGAGCGGTTGGGCCTGTTGCAAGTCACGCAGGGTTTCGATTTTTGTCAATTCACGGCCGACCTTGTCGGCGTGGGCGCGATTGGCGTCGATCGCCGGACCCTGCACAGCAACTTCAATGGGTGTTGGCGAGCCAAAGCTCAGTACCTGTCCGATGATGTCGGCGGATTCGAAAGAGAAGCGAACTCCGGGAAGCTGTTTCGGGATCTCCGCGCGGAGCCTTTCCTTGAGATCTTCGGAGCGAAGCCTCGCCCCCGGCTTGAGAGCCACTTTGAGTACAGCTTCGTGGGGGCCGCTGGTCCATAGGTGGACGGTATTGATCGGGTAGCTCGCGGGTTGCACGCCGATGAAGGCGGTGGAGATGTCGACATTGGACTCGCCGATGGCTTGCTTGATGACGTCCAGAGCACGGAGTGTCATCAGCTCTGTGCGCTCGACGCGAGTACCGGTGGGCGCGCGTAACCGCAACTGAATTTGGCCGGAATCGACTTGCGGAAAGAACTCGGCGCCCAGTCTTGGCGCGAGAACATAGAGCAATCCCGCGGCGCCAACGATGTAGAGCCCCACTACAATCCACTTGAAACGCAGAATCAGGTCCAGGTAGCCACCGTAGATACGACGCAGCAGCGGTTGTTCTTCTTCCTCCCGCGACTGGCGCATCAGCCAGACGGAAAGCACAGGAACCAATGTGGTCGACAGGACATAGGAGGAGATCATGGCAAAACCGACGGCGAGCGAAAGCGGCACGAAAAGCTGCCGGGCAACTCCCGTCATAAAATAGGCCGGCACGAATACGGCGAGGATCGCAATCATAGACAGGAATCGTGCGCGGGCGGTTTTGGAACAAGCTTCCAGAACCGCTCGCGGGCGCGAGAGTCCGCCGGCCATGTGCGTGTGGATGTTTTCGATTTCGACGGTGGCTTCGTCCACCAGTACGCCGACGGCGAGCGCGAGACCGGCCAGCGTCATGATGTTGATGGTTTGTCCAGTGGCCCACAGTCCCACCAATGCTCCGAGAAGGGCGAAAGGAATCGTGATCACAACGATCAAGGCGCTGCGCCAGTCGCGAAGGAACAGCAGCACCATGAGTCCCGTGAGGAGAGCGCCCAGAGCAGCTTCGTTGACCAGGCCCCGGAGCGACCGTACAACGTACCCGGACTGATCGAACTCGAGACGAATCTCGACGTCCTCCGGCACAACCGCGCGGAACGAAGGGATCGCGGCCTTGACCCGATCAATCACTTCGATGGTGGAGGCATCCGGGCGCTTGGTTACGTTGATGTATACGGTCCGCTTTCCGTTGACGTGCGCGTAACCAGTGATGATATCGGTGCCGCTTTCGACGGTGGCCACGTCGCGAATGAAAACCGTTGGTCCGCTCCCGGTGCGGACCGGGGCGTCCATGAGTTCGTTCAGGTTGCCGCTGATCACGGAGTTGGTGTTGGTGATGCGGTTGAGGTCGCCCATGCGAACGTTACCGGAGGGCATGACCGTCGAGGCTTGATTGACGGCGGCGATGACTTCTTCCGGCGACATACGGTATTGCCGGAGCTTGTCCGGGTTGACACGTACGAGAATCGTGCGTTGATTGCCACCGAACGGAGGCGGAGCGGAGACCCCCGGCAACGTGGCGAACAGCGGGCGAACACTGTTCAAAGCGAAGTTCTGCATCTCACCCGGGGTTCGAATCGAACTCGCAAACACGAGCTGGCCTACCGGGACGCTACCGGCGTCGAAGCGTGTAATGAAAGGTGGGACGGCTCCCGGCGGCATGAAAGCGCGAGAGCGGTTGACGTAACCGACCACTTCGGCCATCGACTGATCCATGTCGGTGCCTTCATGAAAGACCAGCTTCATCAGCGCGGCGCCCTGGATCGATTTCGATTCGACGTGCTCAATTCCGGTGACGTAGAGGAAATGGTACTCGTAGTAATATGTCAGGAATCCTTCCATCTGGGAAGGGTCCATGCCGCCGTAGGGTTGTGCGACGTAGATCGTCGGAGAGCCGACCTGCGGGAAGATGTCCTTCTTCATCCGAGTAGTGGCCAGATAGCTGAGCAGGATCACGGTGAGGACGGCAACCAGCACGGTGACAGGGCGGCGAAGAGCGGTAAAGACGAGCCACATGACCGCTTATCTCCTCGCTGCCTGAAGGAAGGGTTGCAGGTCGCCCTGGGCGGCTGCTACGGAGAGCAGCGCTCGCCAGACACCAAGCCTTGCGAGCGATTCGTCGATTTCCGTTTGCGTGAGAAGACGTTGAGCTTCGGCGACTTCAGGAATGGTTCCCAGTCCGGCGCGATAGCGCGCGGACGCCTGCGTTTCGGCGGCGCGGGCGGCTTCGAGCTGAACGGGTAGATTGGCGGCCACGCGGCGGGCCCCTTCGAGTTGCGCCCTTGCCTTGTCGAGGCGCGATTCGAGCTCGCGCTTGTAGAGATCGTAGCGGGCCGATTCGCTCCGTTCTCGCGCCGATTCGATCTCTTTCTTCACGCGCAGAGATGCGTAATCCATGATGGGGAGAGATACGGAGAAGCCGATGCCCCAGTTATGGATGTTTGGACCGAGTCCTGAAGCAGCGCCGCCGGTGGTGAAGTCGGGGTTCGCGCCGGTGCCGCGGGCGTAGACGGCGGCCTGCCCATTGAGCTTTGGAAAGTAAGAACGACCGAGAATGCGTTGGCGGGCCTTTGACTCATCGATCTGGGTTTGTTGCTCTTTGAGAGCGGGGTGGGCAAGCGCCGCGGCGGAAGCAGATTCAAGAACGGCCGCATCAGCGAAGAGACGTCCCGGGTCGAGCTGCAGGCTGACGCCACTTCCCACGTATTGTCCCAGGCTGGCCTTCGCGACAGCGATCGCTTCCTCGGCCTGGATGAGCTGCGTATCCGCGAGAGCGAGCTCGGCCCGAGCACGGGCGCCTTCGGCGCCGGGACGCAAACCAGCGTTCACCAACGCCCCCACGGACTGATCGAATACTTTCGCGCGCGACACGGCCGCTCGGGCGGCCTCGGCCGTCTGTTGCGCCGCGAGGATGGTAAGGTACGCGTCCGCAGTGGCGACGGAGACTTCAAAGCGGGTGCGTTCGAGAGTAGCGTCAGCGGAGCGGCGCGCGGCGGAGGCTGCGTCGACTTGAGCCTGGCGCAGTCCAAAGTCGTATGGTTCCCAGGAGACGAGGAATCCGATGGCCGTGCCCCAGACGTTGGTGGCGTCGTTATTGGGATTGGGAGGGCCGGAGATAGGCGGGATCACGCTTTGCGGCAGAAGCATGCCATAGACATTGTTACGTGTAGCGCGATTGATTTGTGCCAGTCCATCCACCTTCGGCAAATAGGCCGTACGCGCGAGGCGGATTGCAGCGGCGGCGGCATTGGATTGCTCTTGCGAGAATCGGATCGAAGGGTAGTTCTCCAGTGATCTTCGGACGGCTTCTTCGAGGGTAAGAGGCGTCTGGCTAGGTAGCGGTATGGCAACGGTGAGAATCAGAGAGAAACGGGAGACCATCTCGGGTCCTTTCTAGGCCGGCAAATGCCGCGCTCGGAGGATCGGATGAACGAGACAAGATGGAGTGTGGGCGCCGTAGTGTCTTCCGTCTCAATCCGGCGGAGTGCCTCTTCCAGTTTAAGAGAAGAAAGGAAGAGCAGTCGATAGGCGGACTTGAGCGAGGCGATCTCGGCGCGGGAAAATCCCGCGCGCCGCAGGCCGACCAGGTTGAGACCTCTTGGTTCGATGTCGAATTGAGCATATAGGAAGTACGGTGGCGCGTCCTGGTTCACCCGCACGTTCCCGCCGATCATGGCAAGACGGCCGATCCTCGAGAATTGGTGAACCACGACACCGCCGGAGATGAACGCCTGATCCTCGATTTCGACATGGCCGGCGACCAATGCATTGCTCGCAATCGTGCAGTGGTTTCCGATCTTGCAGTTGTGTGCGATGTGACCGGAGCCCATGATGTAGTTGTCGTCGCCGATCTCGGTAACCGATTCCGGTTGCGTGCCGCGTGAGATGGTCCAGTGTTCCCGGATGATGTTGCGATGGCCAACCCGTAAATAGCTCCGGGCGCCTGAGAAAGACTTGTCGAACGGATCGGTTCCCAGGCATGCGCCCGCGCTGATCTGGTTGTCGTCGCCGAGCGTGGTCCAGCGTTTCACGAAAACGTAGGGTTCGAGGCGGCACCTCGCGCCGAGGACCACGTCCTGCTCGATCACACAGTATTCGCCGATCACGGATTGCGGTCCGATGACAGCGTCCGGATGGATGCGCGCGGTGGGAGCCACGACCGCCGAAGGGTCGATGGGCATTAATTTCGTATGATACCGGACCGGGGCGCTGGGGAGGCGGGGCAGTTTGAATTCCTCTTGCAACTTGCTTGCTGGACCGGATTTCTATTGGGCCAGTTTCTACTTCGGCGCGGTTCTACTTCCCAGTACGCCGTGATCTGACCGAAGCGTCACCTTCACTTTCCCAGAACCAGATTTCCGGCTCGCGTCTACCGGTGTAGAACTACGGGGCGTGATACGACCAAGTGGCGCCGCAGTCAGCCTGAGAACGGAATGACAACAGTCTGGCCGGGCTGGATCGATTCGAGGGCTTTCATGATCGCGGGCAGAGTGGCAGCAAATCTTCCATCTGGTTGGTTCGCGATCGGATCAGAATGATGGAGAGCATGGTGTCCCCAGGTGACTGTTGTCGAGGTATCCCCTGGTCGACAGTGAGCAAGACATCGTAGCCCGCAACCTGAGCAGCCTGTAGCAATTCGCCATTCTTCGTACCCTTTAGACCTGCCCATTGAAAGGTGTGGGCCTCGTGGCCGGGAAAGCTGTGCCGGAAATCCAGCGGAAGGCACTCGTCCAGCAGAATCTTCATGCGATTCTGGCAAGCAGCGACTCCTTCGCTTCTTCGAGCGCCTGGACTGCCATTTCGCGCGTGATCGTCGGGAACTGATCGAGGAACTCACCCAGCGAATGCCCACCCTCAAGATAATCAATCAGGTTCTTGAAAGGAACTCTCGTTCCGCGAAAACAGGGCGTCCCGTTCATGACCTCCGGATCAACCACGATTACGGGCTCGACTGTCATTGTTCTTCATTGTAGCGTCCGCGGCACGCTGGCGGGCACCTTCAGCCGGCTTCAGCCTCCGAGGGCCGATTTTCAATCGGCTTTACGGAGGCTCAAGGCCGCGCCACGATAGTAGCTCCAGGTTTAGGTGGGAGATTTCGAGCCGTCCGCGCGGACTGGAATATCCGGGTGCATGTTCGGCGCGCAGTTCGAGCTCGATCAAGTCGAATGATCGAGAGTCGAACAGGAACTCTATCTTCGCTTTTTCCTTTTCCAACGGCTTGGAAGATTGACCAGCGGCGATCCAGCGGGCGGCGGGAGTGGGCGGTCCAGTCCAAGTGTAGTCGATCGAAAGCTTGTAGCGTGACTGCGGAATCACCGGAATCCACTGACGCGCGAGAGTGGCGGGAAGCGGCGGCGTCGAGAGTTCGATGGCGAGAAGCTGGCGGGTAGGAGATGGTTGCAGGGAGACGCGCTCCACGGGGGGGAGCCGCCAGTCGAAACAAGCGCCGCACGAGGCCTGGAACGAAGGATTCGTGAGAGACCTTCCCTGAACGGGATCAAGCATCCCGGCGCCAAGCAAATTCCATACTCGAATCGCTGGCGCGGAGAGCTTGGCGGCAAGGAGGCGATCGCAGTAGGCGAGAAATAGTTCGCGGTGCTGAGAGGAAGGCAGTTCGAGGATATACGGGAAGGCGTCTGTAAGAAGATTATTGGCGATCAACAAATGAATGAGCTGGAGCCGCGCCGGAAGACGTTCGGGAAGAAATCCAGTGGGCCAGCGGGCAGGATTGGGTTCCAGACGCAAGGCGGTTTGGAGCAGTGGAGTCAGATCGTCGCGGCGGATTGCGGCAGCCTGGTGCGTCCAGACCCAGAACAGATCCACACGGTTGTGGCGCAGGTAGAAGTTAGCAAGCGTCCAGCGGGGTTGGTAGGTGGCGTCGATCTTGGCTGCATCGAGAAGCAGTCGTTCAGCCGCGGCGATGTTCCCAAGAGATTCCTGGTGGAGGCCCAGGAGTATGCGAGGCTCTGAAACGGTCGGAGCAAGCTCGGCGGCGCGATTGAGATCGGCCGGCGAGCCTCGTTTGACCAGAAGCCCAGGATGAGCAGGGATCCATCGCAGTCCGGTAGGAATATCACCATCCGCGACGGCTTTGTAGGTGAGAGTGAAAAGAAGCGAATGATAGGTCGCAGAGAGGAAGACGGCGAGGAGGGCGGCCGGCAGTAAGTGAAAAACTGTAGGCCGGTGGGACATACACCATCTCCTAAACTCACTCGGAATTTTCCCGGACGGAAATAGGATTCATGTTTTCTCTCCGCGCGCCGATGAAGTGGACAAGAGAACTGTACGGGAAGTGCCGCACAGATCATAGTGTGCGAGTCCGCGCAAAAATCTTTCGAAACTTTACAGAAAACCTACAAGGAGAGTACGAAATGGCGTTACAGACGATGGTAACGATTCTGGTGGTATTCCAGATGACAGTGGGATTGGCTGCGTCGCCCGCCATCGGAGTAGTCACAGCAAAAGGAAGCTTCCGAATCGACGATGCCTCGATCGCCGGCAACGGAACTGTATTTGACGGAAGCACGGTCGAGACGCTCCGCGTGAGCAGCCAGCTTCAATTGGCCACAGGAGCGAAGCTGGATCTGGGCGCGGGTAGCCGCGGCAGGATCTATCGGGACCGGCTAGTGCTGGAGCGGGGAGTGGGTGAGATTCGAAATGCCACTCAATATGGTGTTGAGGCGAGCAATTTGAGGGTGATCGCCTACGACGTTTCGGCAGTGGGACGCGTCTCGATCCGTGAAACCAACCGCGTTCAGGTCGCGGCTTTGATGGGCGGCCTGCGTGTCGTCAATGGGAATGGATTGTTGCTGGCAGCGATTCCGGCCGGAAGAGTCCTCGAATTTGAGCCGCAAGCGGCCGGCGCGGCTGGACCAGTCCAATTGGCCGGTTGCCTCAACAAGCGGGACGGGCGCTATTTCCTGACGGATGAAACCACGAACGTCACCGTCGAGTTGAGAGGCTCTGATCTGGACCGGCACGTAGGCCATAAAGTCGAAGTGATCGGCTCGCAGATTCCAGGCGCGAAACCAACCGGTACGGCGTCTCAGCTCATCCAGGTAGGCAATTTAAAGGAGCTCGCGCGAAAATGCTCCTCCACGGCTAGAGCAGCCGCCGCCGGTGGGGCCGCGGCTGGCGCCGCTGGCGGGACTGCCGCTGGCGGTGGCGCCGCCGCTGGAGCCGCGGTGGGAGTGGCTGCGGCAACCAAAGCGTTGATTGCGGGGGTAATCATTGCAGCAGCGGCTACGGGTACAGCCGTCGGCCTGACGGCGGGTGATGACAGTCCTCCACCCTCGATCAGCCAATAGATCGAAGACGTGTCTCCTCCTCCAAACCGCTGAGGCTCACGGTGTCCGGTGAGCCTCAGCGTTTTTTGTTTGGACGAAGATTATTCCAGCAATCGAACTCCCATGTACAGTCCGCCGAATAACAGGACGGATACAACCAGAACAGAAAACCAAACGGCTATCCGCTCCTTGGGGGAGGACGCGGCCCGGGCGTCCTGTTTCATTTGCTCATCGAGGCTGTCGAACATAAGCGATCACCTCCTTACAAGGATGATTCCGGATGATGGCCGAGGTGATCTAGTACCAGCAATATGGTACGCCTGCTGAACCTCGTTGTCCAGGGGGTTATTTGCAGTTGTGGGGGATTTGCACGGGCCATCGGTCAGAGATCTAGCGGAGGACTTGTTTCACCAGGCGGTCGAGCGCCGGAAACGGGTGGGGCGGGAACTATTCTCGTCCTCGTCTCACTGGCTCACGCCACATTTGGCCCTCGTCTTGCACGTTCTGTATCCATAACATTGGAGGGTGCTTGGACCATTTGTTTCGATTAGAGATGTCACCCTGGGAGCTAGTCGCCCGGGGAAGCTTGATCTACTGGTTCTTGTTTTTTCTCTTTCGCTTCATTCTGCGGCGCGATGCCGGCTCAGTCGGATTGGCTGATATTCTCGTCATCGTATTGATCGCCGACGCGGCCCAGAATGGAATGGCAGGCGAGTACAGATCGGTAGGTGAGGCGTTCCTTCTGATCGGCACCATCGCGGGTTGGAACTACTGGATTGACTGGATGTCCTTCCGCTACGCCTGGTTTGCCCGGTTTGCGGAACCACGTGCGGTGACGCTCATTCGCCATGGGAGCATCGTGCGAGCGAATATGCAGCGTGAAATGCTCACGGAAGAGGAACTGGAAAGTCAGCTCCGCCAAAGCGGAGTCGAAGATGCGGCCGAAGTGAAGCATGCTGCCCTCGAGCCTGACGGGAATATCAGCGTAGTTCGCTACTCGAAGGAGGAATCGGTTACACGCAAGGGCGAAAGGCGCCCCGGCGCGAATTAGGAACCAAGGCATCTGTCGCCAGTTCCCTGATTCCTTTTGCCCATCTGATCCGCATTGGCGGGCAGCTCCTAGCCAGTTCCGGATCCAGCAGCATGCTTTCGCGTAGCATCCGTGGAAACAAGACGTCGCCTGGATCGGTCTACCCGGTGACATCCATGGCTTTCCTCGAATGCGTTATGCCGTACCGCGTATTGGGGCCCACCGGCGTCCAGGTATCCGCTTTGGGCCTTGGGCGCTCACATATCGGGAATCCCAAACTCTCCAGTGCCGAAGCAATGCGAATTATCCAAGCTGCGCTGGACGGTGGCCTGTCGTTTATGGACAACTCATGGGACGATCATGAGGGCGAGAGCGAAAGCATCCCGGCAGAGCACTCAAAGGCTGCTATCGATCCAAGGCTGCCAACGCTTCCATCAACGGTGAGTATGAATTGTTTAAGACCACTTCTATCTTTGACGCGACTGCACAGCATCCGGAATGGCTAGGCGATGAATCCAGACGAACTCAACGTCTGGCAGGCGATTGAAACAAATGGGAGTTAGATATGCGCTATAGAGTCACTTTTATGGAACGGACGAACAAATCCGGCGAGCCAAGCGAGTTCCCTCCGGACTATGTTGAGACTCAGGCGGCGGAGGGAGTCATTCTGGATAAGGCCATGGTTCAGCGCGATGAACCGCTTGCGCTGCATAACGAGGAGTCGCTCGAAGAGGACGATAGCTTCCTGAGTGTGGGCTCCGAAACCTGGGACTATGACATCGCCGAAGGCCGTGAACAGGAATTCCTGGATGCTGTCAGGAACTCACGGATGGCGATGGAATGCATCCCCCTCGAGGACAATCAGACCGTCTAGATTACATTTGACTTACGATCATTTCTTCTCCGGGATACGAGCGCGTTGGCAGCCGGTCTGTTCGAAATTGAGAAACGAATGCGACGCTCAGTTGGGCTCAGTTGGTCCACCGGAATAGAAGCCATGCCTGCCATCGTTTGGAAAGGATTTGTCAGCTTTGGACTGGTCACTTTTCCTGTGCGACTGTTCTCCGCGGGCCGGGCGAGCATGTGCGGTTCCACATGCTTCATCGCGAAGACCTCTCCCGGGTCAAGGAAGTTTGGTACTGCGCCGAAGGATAAGCCCATCGAGAGGTCCGATATCGTGAAAGGTTATGAGGCAAGCAAGGACGAGTACGTTGTCGTTGAGGAAGAGGAACTGAAGAAGATTGCGCCTCACACCGCGACTACGATGGAGATTATTCAATTTGTTCGAGAGGATGAAGTCGATCCGATCTATTCGAAAGTTCCTATTACGTTGGATCAGAAGAAGCCGCCGGAAGGCCCTATCAGCTCTTCGTTCAGGCTCTTGTGCAGACCAAATATCATGCCCTTGCAAAGCTAACGATGCACGGACGCGAGCACATCGCTCATCCAGCATTTTGCCAGCCCATTTAACCCTTCCGCTTTTCACGACACCTATCGCGAAAATGTCGAGCGCATGATCGAGCAGAAGCGGGAAGGGTCGAAAGATTTCCGCGGTTCCCAAGCCCAAGCAAGCGGGTTGTCGATCTGATGGAAGCGCTGAAGCGCAGCCTTGCCGCCGCTTCGGCTTCAGCTTCCCCGGAGAAAGCTGACTCCATGCCGGTCGCCGCATGTAGCGATGCGGAGATTGCGATGAGCGAGCGTCCGGTCATGGAATGCCGTCTACAGCCCGGATCACACGGATCTCCTCGAAGCCTTCCTCCAGGGCGGGCGGCTCGAGGTTTTTCGCACTTCTCAGGATGGCCGGAACCGGAATCGCTTTCTTGTCCCTGCGATGATTATTTCGCCCGATCGCGGTGCGAACCGGGATATCGAAATAACAGCAGAGAATGTCGTAGCCTGCATCTTTCGCTGCGCGGATGAATGGCGCTCGGGCGGCACGGGTGACATTTGTATTGTCGGCGGCGAAGGAGAGTCCATCTTGGATGCAAGTCTTCAGGACTGCCATTTGGTCTTTCACCGAACCATGAACATCTCCGCTGACCAATACATGCGTCTTTGCAAGGTTGGCTCGATAGTATGTTGTCTTGCCTGCGCCTGGCAAACCGACAAAGATTACTGCCTCCGCCATGGCTCCAACTTTGCCGGCCGGGGCCCATGGCGAGTCGCTCCGCGAAGGCAGGCATAAGTGAGTTCTTCCCCGCTTCGGGCGCACCGCAACATCAAACCTCCCCGGCTCATATCACCACGGCCTACGAAGTCGATCGGGAAGAGGAGGCGCTCGCCGAAGACATTCAGGAGCGGCTCTGTGTATTTCGCGGTTGCGATGCTGCCGAGCAGCGCGTACCGGCAGCTTGGACCGGCGTGCTGGTCCAAAAGAGCGGCATCGCGCATCAAAGGGAGTCTGTATGCCTGGTTGCTCTCTTCCACCGACACGCTGCCGATGAGCCGCAGTTGTTCCACATTCAACATTGCGGCCGGAGGAACAAGACCCAAGCCTGGCACAATTATGAGCGAGTGTGGCACGCCTTCCGGTGGAGCGGCAAAGGCTTCCGCATAGGCCATCTTCCCACGGAAGTAGAGTTCGCTGATGAAGGAGTAGACTTCCCCGATCGTGGCTCTTCCATGGCGCAGCCGAACCGCCAGATCGAAGTCAGCCTGGTCGCGTAACAGGAGACTGGAGCGCGGGCCACCGATTCGCGCAGGCGATATCAGGAATACCCGGGCGAACCCGCGCGGCAAAGTCTCAACGTTCATTACAAGACCGAAACAGAACTTGGTTCCATGCTGGAATCGTGCGCAGTGAATTATCGTAGCGAACTTCTACGTCGAACTCAGGCTGCCCACCGGCTGAGCCCCCGGGCGGGAAGCGTGTGAGGGGGGAGGAAGACTCAGACCGTGCTCGTGCGTCCGCCTCTCAGGAATCGGTACAAAACAAGCAGGAGAATCGAGCCCAGCACGGCCATGAGAAACCCTGCCGGCTCCCCTGGGCCGTACATCCCCATCGCTCGTCCCATCCATCCGCCGACCGCTGCTCCGACGATACCCAGGAGAATTGTGATGATAAAGCCCCCGGGATCGCGCCCTGGCATGAGGATCTTCGCGATCACACCTACAAGGAATCCAAAAACGATCCATCCCAGAATTCCGAACATAAGTCACTCCTTTGAACCAAGGGTCCACCAGTGACCGTGCAAATGGGGTGCCATTCTTCCTCAGTGTTGGCCGCGGGAGCCGATTTCAATACGGGCAGGGGAAGCGCACTTGCCTTCCGATCCAACCTTATCCGCTCGGGTTTTCCCCAGTTCCGCTTTCCCAATCGAAGGCGTTACTCTTTTTCTATCAATGCAGCGCCCTGCTGATCGCCGCTATCGGACTTGGAGTAACGAATGCCTAGAAACCACACAATGGATGAAAACAGCCTTGCGATAGAACCTCAGCGTCCCAGGGATCCCGAAGAGTTGTTGGAGGATGAGGAGCGCGAGGAGATTGCCAACCTGGCATACCAATACTGGCTGGACGGTGGATGCCGCGACGGTACAGCCGAAGAGGACTGGCTGAGAGCTGAGCGTGATCTGCGCGGCCAATACGCGAACGGACGTCTGAAAAGAACGGCAGCCGCATAGGTTCGGCAGTACCTGTCCGTCCGGCCCACATCAGGCGCCGACGAGGTTGCGATGCCGCTCTAGTTCCTGCTTGAAGCCGGGCTTGCCGGCGAGATTGGTGAACTCGTGGCGATCGGTTCGGTGGTCGTACAATTCCTCTGCCGTCTCCCCGTCACTACTCCATTGGATGTAGCGGAAGTTCTCCGTACGAACTGCGCGGCCCGTTGTCTTGCCCGCGTTGAGCTGAGTCCGCGCCATCGCCTTGTGGGCCCGACTGGGATCGTCGAGCAAGGGCACAAGCGATTTGCCTTCCAGATTCGCAGGGGCAGCCAGCCCACACAACTCCGCAACGGTCGGGTACACGTCCACGAGCTCGGTCAACGCCCGGCATACCTTGCCTCGCCCCTTGCGCCCGGGCGCGGACACGATCAGCGGCACGCGCGCGGATTCCTCCATCAGGCTTCGTTTCTGCCAGAACGTATGCTCGCCCAGATGCCAGCCATGGTCGCTTTGGAATACGATCACGGTGCGTTCTTTCAGCTTCAGCCCATCCAGCGTCTTGAGGACTCGCCCCAGTTGGTCGTCCATGAATGAAATGGACGCGTAATACGCGCGCAGCGCCTCGCGCTGCTGGTCTTCATTCATCCGCATGTGGTTCGCGGTGTTGCCTAACGTTCGTGGAACCAGGGCCGGAATATCGTCGAGGTCGTTTGGCGGATTCACAAATGGCTTGATCTTCGCCAGCGGATACAGGTCAAAAAAGCGGCTGGGAGCGACGCAGGGTACGTGAGGCCGCACGAAACCCAGACCGAGGAAAAACGGATCGGCGCGATGTTTCTCCAGGTGCGCGATCGCGCGGTTGGCGGCGTCGAAATCGGCCTGCTCGGAGGCGTCCGGAGTGGCGACGAAATGCATTGCCACTCCCTGACCAATATGCGGCGTCAGGTTGCGGCCCTCGCCTTGCGATTGATGTTCCTTGCCCTGCGGGCTGCCGTTGTGGTGCCAGCTTACGGCGTCCTGCCAACGGTCCGTGCCAACGGTTGTGGGCACGCCCATGTGAAACATCTTGCCTTCCCGAATGGACCGGTAGCCGTTGTTCTTGAACAACTGGGGCATGGTGACGGCGCTTGGGATGAAGTCGCGGAAATCGGGGCCGTTGCTCAGCACGCGAGTTGTATCCGGACGTAGTCCGGTCAGGAAGCTGGCGCGCGATGGAGCGCACAGAGCGAACTGGCAGTAGGCCCGGTCAAACCGCGTGCCCGCTCGTGCCAGAGCATCTACGTTGGGCGATTGCACCAGGGGATGGCCGTAGCAGCCAAGCGCGGTGGGCGACAGATCGTCGGAGACGACGAAGAGTACGTTCATCGGACGATGGTCTGCCGCGAGAGCCGCCGCTCCGGCAAACGAAGTGGTGAGAAACTGCCTTCGGTTCATGAGCATCACGCAATTGGGCCAACATATCACGTTCGGTGAGGCTCATGTTCCGTGCGGCCGGGTTAGAATGGTCCTTCGCAAATTTGTCCAGTGCATCGCACCGGCTTACTGGGGCCCGAGTCTAGGATTTCATGGATCCTGTTGCTTCGACCAACCGTCTGATTTTTCTTACTTGCCTGGGAATTCTGATTTTCGGAATGATCTCCGCCACGTTAGGCACGCTTCAGCCTTACTGGGCCGGCATCGGATTGAATCCGGAACAGACCGCGCACGTGGCGCTGGGACAGGCGACTGGAATGATTCTCGCCTCTCTGATTGCTGGTCCGCTGTGCGACAACAAAGGCAAGAAAACCGGTCTGCTGCTTGGATTGGGCTCGCTGTTGATCGCCCTAATTGGGTTGCCGCACGTGACCAGTTTTGTGATGATCGGCGCGTGCTTCTTTCTCGTCGGCCTTGGCGGCGGCATATTGGTCACTTCCGCGAACGCACTGCTGAGTGACATCAGCGCTGAGCGGCGGGCAGCGGTGATGAATTTTGTGAGCGTCTTCTTTGGGCTGGGCGGCATGCTGGCGCCTTTCCTGGTTGCCAACCTGTTATCCAGTAATTCCGCCGAATCGGCCGTGCAGTTCTTCTATGTGATGGTGGCGTTGATCGCCATCACTTTGGTCGTGCATGTGGCTACGAAAATGCCGCCTCCGGCCGGACAGCACGGCTTCCAGTTCTCCGAAACGGGAGAGTTGCTCAGGCGTCCCGCGTTGTGGTTGTTGGTCGTGTATATGTTCCTGTATGTTTCCTGCGAGCTGAATTACTGGAACTGGCTGACCAGGCACTTGATGGCTTTAGGCGTCAAAGATAGCGTAGCCCAGAACATCCTCTCTTTCGGCTTTGCCCTCGGCATGCTGGTTGGCAGGATCGCCGTGTTACCGGTCCTGATGCGGGTGAGTGTCGTGACGGTGACGCTCGGGGCCACGGCATTGATGGCGGTGACCACGTTCTGCGTGTTGCAGACCAGCGATCCGGTGCTTGTTGGGGTGGCCGTGTTTTTTGCAGGCATGGCAATGGCTCCGGTCTTCCCCAATATTGTGGCCATGACAGGGGGAGCGTTCGACCGCGCGACCGGTACAGCGATCGGGATCGTGATTACCTCAGGATGGGTTGGGTTGGCTGTCAGCTCGCGCATCATCGGCGCGATTGCAGGTGATAATCCAGCCCGCCTGGGCACGGCTCTGTATCTGCTACCGGCATTCTCGGTGGTGATGATTTTGGTGAACCTTGCACTTCGCCCGTTCCTGCACAAGCCTCAGTTGGTGGCGACCGCAAGGGGCTGATCTTGCAACTTCCGGCCATGTGTCGCGAGTCACAAGAGCAGCGTCTCGATGCGATGAGCATGGACCATTTTTTCGCATGGCGACCACGCAAACACCGTGAACCGTCCGTCCTGCGAAGCCACCAGCGAGATCGCGTCCTGTTGGTCCTGCGCGAACTGCGCGGCTGAAAAGTGCCGGGTGCCCCCGAGTTGTCCAGGATCAGCGATAGCGGCGCCGACACCTTCAATCGGCTCCGTCACGATCAACTGGCTCAACTGCGCCAAACCGGGGCGCTGGACGATTTTGGCGCCGAAGGCCAGCAACTCGTACTTGTCCGTGATGACTGTCGCCCCATCGACCGCGGTCAAACCCGCGACACCGTCGACGGTCCGGCGAAAGGCATCCTGCCACTGACTGTGCGGCGTCTCGCTGAGATCCTTTTGCACTAAGTCTGCGAGTGCGGCAAACGGAGGCAGAACCGAGTATGAAATCGGCGACAGGATAGATTCCTGCCACGTCTGCGTGTTCGCGGGCACAACGAGCAGCGATCCACCGCGCGCGTGTGCGCGCATCGACACTGCGAGCTGGATTAGCACATTGACCGAGTCCACTGCCATGAATTGCGATTCAAGGCCGAGCAGTGACGTCAGAAGGGCAGGGCAGTCGGGCACTGTTGCTGCGCGCTGGTCAATTACCTTGACTTGGTCGCCCTGGAAGACCGCAATATTGACGAACTTGCCGGATTCTTCACCGCGGCTGTGTTTGATAACCAATAACCCTGGAGCAACAACCTCGAGCACCAGGCACAACGACGGGAGATTGCGAGTGGCTCCCCACACCCAGAGATCGTCTCGCTCACGCCATACACCCAGGTGAATCCCTGGCCGCTCCACGGCTGGAGCCACTCTCGTCAGGAGTTGCGGAGCAAGCCGGAACGGCCGTTCCAACAGCAGCGGGCGGGCAACCTGCTCCGGCGCGACGAAGGCGAGCGAAATTCGCGGCGCATATCCTTCCTCCCGCTGCAGGCTCGCCCAGAACCCGGCATCTATGATCGCCTCTACCGTTTCGATGTCGGCGAGTGGAGCGAGATGCTCATCCCGCTGCCGCGCCGCTGTCGCGAGATGACGCGCGAAATGATCATGGATTCTGGCGGCTGCCGCTTTTGCGATGGGGTACGACGGTTCTGTCATGCTGTTGCCCTTTCAGTTTCCAATGCCGCAATTCCGAGTAGCAATCATCAGTCCAGTCACGGTTGGCATGAGCCAGACGTGACGTACGCAGTCGTGCGTGCTGCGCCGGCACTCACGCCGATGCCTGGCTGCTGCTGTGCGTCGGACATTTCGCGTAGATGGAACCCAGCGTCCCGAGGAGTCGGGACGCGGCAGACACGGGTGTCCGCGCCACGTCGGGCTCAGCCCTCAGAACGTCACGCGCAAGCCGAGTTGGATTTGTCTCGGCGTGTTACCTTGGCCATTAATGACACCAAACGTGGCGACTCCGAACGCCGTCCCCGGCCCGCCGAAAATCGGCGTGTTGGTGAGGTTGAACGCCTCCGCGCGCACTTGCAGCAAGACCTGCTCGACGATCTGGAAATTCTTGAACAGCGAAAGATCGAGGTTCTTTCCAGTGGGATTTCGCAGGTCGGGCAGCGTCCGCGCCGTGTTGCCATGCGTGAATGGCGCGGGTTGGCTGAAGACCGTCCGGCTGAAGTACTCCGTCAGACGTTCCGCCACCGGCCCACTCTTCGACGCGCTGGCGCCGTTGTTGTTGGGCCGCTGCGTCCCGTTCAAAGGCGCCCCCGCGCCAATCAATTGACCTAGAGAATTCGACGTATTGACGCTGTTGGTTAGGAACAAGGGAAGCCCGCTCGCGAAAGCGGCGATACCGTTCACTTGCCAGCCGCCGACGATCGCGTCCAGCCCGCGGCTCATCCCTCCGCCCACCGCCTTTCGTTTGCCTACTGGAATCTCGTAAGTCCCGCTGAACACCAGCCGATGCGCCACGTCAAAAACCGAGAGGCTGCGCTCGGCGCGGCGGTTGTAGTAGTCCTGCGTGTATGCGTGCGGTCCGTTCAGTCCGGTACCGGAGTTGGAGATGTCGTCAATTAGCTTCGACCAGGTGTAGGCCCCTAAAAACGAGAAGCCGTTGTTGAAACGCCGATCGACACGCAATTGTAGCGAGTGGTAGATCGAGTTCCCGAACGAGCCTTTCTCCATCGCAATCGTCGTGAACTGCGGAAATGGCCGCAGCAGCTGGGAACGCTGCACCGTCTGGAGGCGCAGAGGAGACGTGGGTTCGGTGATCACACCGAAGAATGGATTCGGCGCCAATTGTAGCAGGCTGTTGCCGAGTGCCAGCGTCTCCGGGCGGAGCTGGTTCGGCGAGTTGAAGACCGTCGGCAGGCTATTCCCTTTCGAGCCTGCGTAGCTGACCTCGACCAGCAACCCGCTGGCGACCTCTCTCTGGATGTTGAAATTCCATTGCTGGACGTAGGGCGTGCCGTCATATAGGTTCGGTGTCTGGAACTCCTGGCCGGCGAAACTCTTCAGTCCCTGCGCGCTTCCCTGTGGCAGGGAGAAGCCGCGCGGAAAAGGATTGCGTAACCTGTCTGCCGGCGTCAGCCCGCCGTCCAGCGACCCGACAAACGTTGTGCGCGACGAAAACCCGGCATTGCCGCCACCGCCCAGTGTACCCGACGCCGTCGCGCTCGACGCCGAGAAGAAGATTGCATACCCGCCCCGCAATACGAGGTCGCCCGGCACACGCCAGGCGAAACCGAACCGCGGACCTAGGTTGTTTTTATCGGTATTGAATTGCTTCTCGCGATCCTTGCCAACAAAGAGTAGCCCGCCCTTCAGGTTAGGAAACGCCGGCACTTCGCGCGCAAACGGGCTCGCCACCTCAGGATCGAATACGCTCAGGCGATTGTAGCGCTCGCTGCGCGGGACTTCCAGTTCATAGCGCAGGCCGAAGTTTACCGTGAGCGTGCGCGTCGCTTTTATGTCATCCTGGATGAACAACCCATAGTACGGGCTCTGCGTAGAGAGATGGCCGTCATGTGTCGCCGCTCCATTGGCCGCCATCCCAAGCAGGAACGACGCCATCGAGTTGCCCCCGGTCGGCGTCGCCCGCGTTGCGTCCGGTCCCTGCGTAAAGGCCTGGTTGAACCCAAATTGTCCGGCTGGAAATTGGCCCTGGAAAAAGTTCGTGCGGTTGATGCGCATTTGCCCGCCGAACTTGACGGAGTGTGTGCCCTGAAGCCAGGTCAGGTTCTCCTGAAAGGTGTGGCTCTCCAGGCTAAACCGCGCGTTGAACGACTCGCCAATGGCGCCATAGCCGGCAATCGTGATGGCTGGAAATCCGCGGTTGTCGGCAATCGCAGCCAGCTCGATCGGCAGTCCAAGTTCCTTGTTGATGTCGACGCCGAAGGAATGAGACTGCCGGTTGGTGAATAGCCGCGCGTATCCGTAGGTGGTCTCCGACAGTAGGTTGGGACGAATATTCTGGATGAAGTTGATGGCGGCGCTTTGGCCCGGGCGCGGAATCGTCCTCGCTCCGGACTGGCCGATGGTGCCATAAAAGTTGGGATTCACCGCGCGGAAGTCGCGATTTGACAACCGTATGTAGAAGTTCCGCATTGGCCCGAAGCTGTGATCGATGCGCATGTCAAAGTTGTCGTCGTCGATGGCGCTTGCGCCTGCCGCGATGAAGTTGTTCAGATTCGCAGGCCCGGCGCCGGCCGTATTTGGTTGAGGATAAAAGGTCAGCAGACGCGCCGCGACCGGATCGATGCGCCCGGCTGGAATGCGATTCCCGGGAAAGGGCGTTCGAACAAACACCCCAGCGGAGTTCTGCGTGGTCTCCGGATCATGGATGACTACCGGCTGCCCCGAAGCATTCAGTGTGCGCGAGAAGTCGCCGCTGACTTCCGCTGATGTAGGGATGGTCACGGTCGAGGTTGCCTGGCTCCGCTGCCGCAACCCTTCATAGCCGCCGAAGAAGAACGTCCGGTTGCGACCGTTGTAGAGGCCGGGAATAATCACTGGCCCGCCGAATGTAAACCCATATTGGTTGCGCTGGAATGTGCCCAGTTTCCGCCCGGCGCGGTTCAGAAACCAGTCGTTCGAATCGAGCTTGCTGTTGCGCAGGAACTCGTAGACGCTTCCGTGAAACTGGTTGCTGCCGGACTTCACTACCAGGTTGATTATGCCGCCCGTGGTCCGTCCGAACTCCGCCGAAAAGGAGTTCGTTTGGACTTTGAACTCTTGCACGCGCTCCACCGAGGGAAGTGTCACCGTGGCCAGTGTGCCCGGGCTGTTCTCCGGTACAGTCGCCGGCGCGCCGTCTTGCAGGATCTCCGTCGCGCCGCCCCGGCCGCCGTTGATGCTCACGTTGGAGAGGTTCAAGGGGTTGTCGCTGAACGTTGGGCCCGGAATCACTCCCGCCGTCAGTCCTGCCAGGCCGATCGCGTTGCGCCCGTTCAACGGAAGATCCACGATCTGTTGCCGGCCGATCACCTGCCCCAGTTCGCCCCGCTCGGTCTGCACAAGCGGAGGCGTACCAACAACCTCGACCGTCTCCGAAACCGAGCCCAACTCCAGCGTGAGTGCCAGAGTCACAGACTCGGCGACATTTACAGTTACATGTTGCCGGGCAGTTTTCTTGAAGCCTTCCTGCGTGGCGGCGACTGTGTAAACGCTCGGCTTCACTGAAACGAATCGCACCAAGCCGTCCGAGCCGGCCCTCTGCGTGATCACCACCGACGTCGCTTCCTCCGTGATCGTCACCGAGGCGCCAGCCACGGCTGCCCCCGATGGATCCTGCACGGAGACCACCACCAGGCCCGTCGATGTTTGTGCGAACAAGGCGGCTACACTGGCCGCGAACAACATTAGCCCTGCGAACGCTTGACGAAGTCTCATCTCTTCTCCTCATTCAGCAAGATGTGGCTGGCATTCTATCACTTGGCAGGCCAGAATTGACCGCCTCCGTGCTTGCTGGGCTGGATCAGTGGGATCGGCACGGGTCTTGCCGATCGCGCGCAGAACCAATGGCCCCCTGTCCTTTCCCAAACCACATCCGAGGCGCATACAGTCCCTCTTCAGAGTCTATGATGGTGCCTATGCGAACTGTTTGGTTCATTAGCGCGGCAATTACCGCCACAGTTGTATGCAACGTGGGGGCGCAGCAAAAGAAGTTCGGTATCCAGGTTCAGCCCGGGCCGATGGACTCCATCCTGCTCAAAGACTATGCGCCCTCTTCCTCGCTGATCGTGCCGGAGACTCGCTTGAGGAAGGCGCGATTTCCAGTGATTGACGTCCATACTCACACCGGGCAGAGCAGTGTGCGCACCGCGCAGGACGTTGCCGAGTGGGTCAAGACCATGGACGACGTCGGCGTCGAGACCACCATCGTCTTCACGGGCGCAACCGGTGCCGACTTCGATCGGCAGGCAGAGCTCTTCCGGCCCCATGGCAATCGCTTCCAGCTCTGGTGCTCGCTCGAAGGCGGTGACTCCACAGCGCCTGACTGGCCCGAGCGCGCCGCGCGCGAGCTCGAACGCTGCTACCGCAAAGGAGCTCGCGGCCTCGGCGAAGTCACGGACAAAGGCTCAGGCATGCAGCGGGGCGGATTGCCGAAGGACAAGCGGCTGCACCCCGACGACGCTCGCCTCGACCCCGTTTGGCGGAAGTGCGCCGAATTGAAGATCCCCGCGAATGTTCACATCGCCGATCACCCGTCCTGCTGGCAGCCCCTCGGTCCGCACCAGGAGCGCACGCCCGACTTTCAGCACTTCAATTTGTATGGCAAGGACGTGCTGTCCTTCGAAGAGCTGATCGTGCGCCGCAACCGGATGCTTGCGAAGCATCCCGGAACTACGTTCATCGCCTGCCACCTCGGGAACCAGGGGCACCACCTTGCGTCACTCGGCGAAGCGCTCGACCAATACCCGAATCTTTTCGTCGATATCTCAGCTCGCGATTACGAAGTTGGCCGTCAACCGCGCGCGGCCGCGCGCTTCCTCTCGCGCTATAAGGACCGAGTGCTCTTCGGCACCGATATGGAGCGTGACGCGAACATGTATCGCGGCTGGTGGCGTCTGCTCGAATCGGGCGACGAATACTTGCCGGGCCGGATCTGGTGGCGCTACTATGGCCTCGAACTTCCGCCAGCCGTTCTCGAGAGCCTCTATCGCATCAACGCCAAGCGCGTCTTGAATTGGCAGCGGTGACGTTGCGGTGCAGAGATTGAGCCGCGCGCGTGAGCAAGCGGAAGAGACTCGGACACGTATACTGTTATTGGAGCGTGTGTTCGCCTCTCCGGGCCTCAATCTACGACAGTTGGTCACCGATTTCCGGTGGGAGCCCCTGAGCTGGTGGTCGAAATCTGCTTCACCAGCACCGAAGTGGATTTCGGCCGAAACTCGCGCTGTACCAGCGGCACGGAGTGAAAGAATACATCACGATTGAGACCTTTCCGGCAACTGAACGCATTCAGTGGAGAGTGTTGACGCGTGGGTCTTATACGCCAACGAGTCCGGATCGCGACGGGTGTTCCGGTCCAGGGTCTTGCCCGGACTATGGTTGCAAGAGGACGCCTTCCGGGCCGACAATTCGCGCCAGTTACTTGCGACTATGGAAGAGGGCTTGCGATCCAAGGAACACACCAAGTTCGCGAGACGCCTGCAACAAACAGCTTGATTAACCCGATCTGTGCCACGGGAACGCCAGCGTGGGCGGGTGGGCATAGCGTCGAATTCGAATCCGCAGCGTTTCTCCGGAACCTGGAGCGATCCGCACTTGAAAGTGGCGAGCACTCACCGGCACGGTGCGCGAGCCCACGGTTACCGATTCGCACTGATGCTCGGCATAAGCGCCCATCTGCACGATCAGTTCCCGGGTCTCGACGGGGCTCACGTTCACCAGCGTTACGACGGTTTCCTCAGGCAGCACCTTCTCGACCAGTGCCGCGACATCCTCAGGCAAGCCCGCGCGCCGCCGCTCCGGATCGAAGTAACGGACCCTGGCGTGAACGATGTTGCCGGAGGCGCCGGGATCATTCGCGCCGAGCGTGAGGTTCACTAGAGCCGTAGTCGCTACCGGATTGATCGCCTGGTCTGAAGCACGCGTATCGGGCGTCGAAGGATCGCGGCGAATCCGTTCCACCTGCCGCCGGATTCGGTCGAGATCCTGCTGGAATGCCTGGAAGGGGTAGCTCGGATTCTTCTCGTGCAGGAACGAGATCCACGGGTCGGAAGCGATGCGTTCGATGTCGGCGGGCTGCATCGACCATAAGTAGAGGTCGCGCTGCACATCGGCGTGGAGGTTGGGAGTGTATCCGTACCAGCCCTTGTCGCCGTGCTTGTTTGGAAGCAGAGTCCGGCCATTCTCCACCTTGGCCGCGGCATATAGGTTCTGGATCTGCTTGCGCAAGGGACTGATGAAGCCGGGATCGGCCGTCAGCAGGAACGCTTCGCCGAATGCGATCCGCGCTCCACGCATGTAATAGTTACGGCTGCTTTCCTGCGGCCAGAAGTTCCAGCCGAACACGCCGTCATACCACTTCCCACTCCATTCACCACCAATGCGGCCGTCCAGCCCGATGTTGGTGGGGATGTTTCCGCCAGTCGATTCGACGCGGTCCCGCCAGGCGCCGGCATACTCGAGCAGCCACTTTCTGTACTTGTCTTCACCGGTCAGCGCGTGTGCTTGAAAGCCGAGGGTGCAAGCGACGAGGTTGAGCGGGTGGTCGCCGCGGATATTCGCGGCGGTGCTGTAACGGGTGAGCCGGTCGGGACGTCCAGGGACAGGTTCGCCGCCCCAGTCGGTCTCCTTGGCCGGTGTCAGCTTGGGGCCGCGGCTGCCGTTGTGCAGGCTGCGAATGATCTTGTGCTTGGGATCATAGTTGGGCGCCTCGGGGTCCTCGTTCATATACAAGCCGGCGTAGCGCCGTGCGCGTTGAACATAGACGGGATCTTCGGGCCGGCCCAGTCCATAGAAGAAGAATCCAGCCAGACCTTCGCCGGTGTGCTCCCAGTCGAAGGCGGTGATGAACTCCTTGTAAAACATTCCGTTTTTAGCCACCTCGATACCCGGCGCTTTCGCCTGGGTGAACTGCACGAGGTGTCCTTCCCAAGCTTTCTGGAACATCTGCATTACCGATTCAGATCCGCCGAGGGCATAAAGAAGAGGCCAGTTGTGGATGGTCTCCATCGTATCGTCAGGACCGTCGTTGCCGCCCCACCGCTCAATGCAGCGGAAAAAGCCGCGGTCGTCCACGTACTTCCGGTAAAACTCCCGCGCCGCCTCGGCGTTAGCCCGCAGGAGCGCCCGTTCGGCCAGGGCCCAGTCCGGTGGAGGCATGGCCTTGTCCACCGAGATGATTGTCTGGGCGGAGAGTAGGCTGGTGAGAAGGAAAATCTGTCCCAATCGCATTGTGATCATGTTTAGAACTCGACCTTGAAGATGGCTTCGATGTACAGACGTCCGCCCAGTCCGGAATAGCTGCCCATGTTGCCGCTGATCTTCCCGAACTGCTGCGGATTGCGGAAGTTCACCGCCGAATTCGGCACGTTGAAGAAGTAGCGCTTGATGGGATTGTTCAGATCGAGCCGCAGCGTTCCTTTCCATCGTTCGCCGACTGGAATCTCCTTGGCGAGGGAGATCTGATACCAGGGTCCCAGGCCAGGTGCGTTGAGGATGTTGCGTCCGCTCTGCCCCGGTGTGAAGGAAGCCGGATAGGCGAAGGCGTTGATATCGGCCCACGGGAGCGCGCAGGCGAGATTGTGGCGGCAAGGGCCGTGCGAATCCCAAGGGACGCGAATGTCACCGTAAGTCTTTCCGGGCGCCATGTCCGGCCGCAAGGTTCCCGGCAGATAGACGTTGTTGCTGCCGGTATGTGTGAATCCGAACGGCGCGCCGCTCTCAAGCGTCTGAATCACCGACAATCGCCAGTTGCCGGCCAGATAGTTCGCTACTCCGCGTGCGCCGGTGAAGAACCGGCGGCCACGCCCGAAGGGAAGGTCGATGGTGGTGTAGGTGACCCAGCGGTTCGCCACGTCGTAATCCGATCGCCCTTTCTCCAGCCGCCTGTTGTAGAAAGTCACGCCCGAAGCCGCTCCATCGGTACTGAATTCGTCGATCGCCTTGCTTTTGGTGAAGAATGAGCTCAACGTGATCCCGCGGGAGTAGCGCTTCTCGAATCGAAGCGTCGCCGAGTGGTAGCTGTTGTGGCCGTAGTTGCTGTAGTGCAGAATCCCGCCGAAGTGTGGAAATGGCTTGTAGTTCTGTGCCGAGCGCCGGATCAGATCCAACTGGGCGAAGTCTCTGGAGATGTCGAGCGGAATCGCATTGATATCCCAGCGATTCAGGAGTCCGACGCCGGAGGAGCCCTGGTAGCTAAGCTCGATCAACGTTGTGCTGGTCAACTGACGCTGGACACCCGCGTTCCAGTTCATGACGTACGGCGAGCGCATGCTCGGGTCGTAATAGGAAACGTTGCGCCCGCTATAGTTGGTTCCGACGAACGGAGACGTTCCGTCGGCGAGTACATTGAACGGAATGGGGGGAGGGCCCTGGGAGAGATAAAAGGCAACGGAAGGATCGCCGGGCGGCGGCTGCACCACGGTGGTGGCGAGGTACTCTTCGAAGTTCTCCTGCAAGCCATTGGTCCACAGGTCCATCGTGTTGACGGCGAAGCCGGCCCGGCACACCCACCCCTTCCGAAAGTTGTAGGCCAAGCCGAGGCGCGGCTGGAAGTTGTTCCGGTCCTTGGAGGCCAGTGCGCCGGTCGGGTGCAACAAAGCGCCCTGGCGGCCGGTCAACCGGTCGGCTGCGGAGGGACTGAATTGGCTCTGCTGGTTGTACTTGGTTCGGTAGGGAGTCTCGTACTGCCAGCGGAGACCGAGGTTCAAAGTGAGTTGCGAGGTGACTTTCCAGTCGGTCTGCAAGTAGAAGGAGTTGGTCCACCATCGCGGCAGCCATGTGGCGAAGTCCTTGGTGAACTCCCCGCGCGTCACGGCTCCAAGCAGGAAGGACGCGAAGGTGTTTCCGGTGTTCGGGGTGAATGGAAAGTCAGTCCCTCCGAACGTGTACGCGCCGGACGGCTGCGTGTTGAAGCGCGAGTTCGCGCGCGTGCGGACCAGTTCATAGCCCATCTTGAACGTATGGCGCCCGCGCACCAGTGTGAGATTCTCCTGCAAGCTCATGTTCTCGGTTACGTCCCGCGTGGCGCCTTCGGGAAAACGTCCGTAAAGGCCCAGGAAATTCGGCATCGTCTCGGGACCGACGTTAGGAATGCCGAGTTGGCTCGCCCAGTTTTCTCCGAGGGACGCCGGCAGCCGCGTGCTCTTGCGGCGAGACGCGCCGAGGCGGACTTCGTTAATAGTAGCCGGGCTGATGGTGTAGGAATCCGAGATCACCAACTGGTGCGAGTCGGCCGGTAGGGGCGTGGCGTCGTAGTCGAACCGCTTGTTCTTCCATGCTCCGGAGAAGTTGCCGGTCCTGTTGTGAAGGTTGGAATAGCGGGCGAAGATCTTGTGATGGTCGCTGAACGAATGGTCGACTTTGTAGTCGGATCCAGTGCGATAAGAGCGCGAGTTGGTGTCGAAAGTGAAGTTGTTTCTTGGTCCCGTGCGATCTAAGAAGCCGATGCCTAAGGGGTCGTTTTCCGCGTTCCACGGCCTCATATCGAGGAACCGCTGCACGACCGGGTCGTAACGATTGGCGGGGATGCGGTTGCC
>Ga0187893_10002497_pt1 | contig 40231 bp, 47 predicted proteins | sample MA1701074metaG_FD_139574 | JGI IMG/M metagenome (GOLD analysis project Ga0187893, IMG submission 139574) | White microbial mat communities from a basaltic lava cave in the Kipuka Kanohina Cave System on the Island of Hawaii, USA - MA170107-4 metaG ...
CGTCGTGATCTCCAACGCGGTCTACGGCTGGATCAAGGCCGGGCAGAAGACGGGATACGGCGGCCGTTATTTCTCGGTGGACTTCGGCGTCACCGACCATGCGAAGGTCGCGGAGGCTTTCGGCGTGAAGAGCTGGAGAGTTGCCCGGCCGGGCGATCTCGCCGCGGCGCTGAAAACCGCGCTGTCCGCCGCCGGTCCGACCCTGGTGGATGTCGTCTGCCAGCCGCTGCACGAGGCGAGAGCGCCGGTATCGGAGTGGGTGGCGTGAAGGCCGTGAACGACGCCGCGAATCCCTACGCCGCGCCGGCCGCGCGCGTCGAGGACGTCGGCCAGAACCCAGAGGCGGAGGCGATCCGGCGCGCGCATATCAATCATGAGGCCTCGATCAAGGCGGTCGGTTTCCTGTATTACCTGGGCGGCGCCGTGATGACGATCAGCGGGCTCGTGACGCTGGCCACGGACCTGATCACTGCGGTGCTGCTGCTTGCGCTGGGTGCCGGGACGCTGTTCGCCGGGTGGGGGGTGCGCGCGCTGCGCGGGTGGGCGCGGGTCCTGGGCTGCGTGCTCTCGGCGATCGGCCTGCTCGGGTTCCCGATCGGCACGCTGATCAACGGCTACATCCTGTATCTCTTCCTCTCGAAGAAGGGCCGCACCATCTTCTCGCCGGCGTACCAGGACGTGATCAGCGCGACGCCGGAGGTCAAGTACCGGACCTCGATCGTCGTCTGGATCGTGCTTGCGCTGCTCGTCGCCCTGATGGTGTTCGGCTTGCTGGCGTCCTTGTTCGGATGATCAACCGTCGCCACCACGACATGGGCGGGCTGCCGGCGGGGCCGGTGGACCGCAGCCAGCACGAGTATGCCGAGTGGGAACGCCGCGTGGACGCGATGAGCGTGCTGGTCGGGAACAAGAAGCTGTGCACGGTCGACCAGCGGCGGCGCAACATCGAGGGCCTGCCGCCCGAGGTCTACGACAAGACCGGCTATTACGAGAAGTGGGTGCTGTCGCTCGGCGAGAGCCTGATCCAGCGCGGCGTCATCACCACCGAAGAGCTGGCGCGCAAGATGGCCGAAGTCAATGAGCGAAGGTAGATTCAGGCCGGGAGACCGGGTGAAGGTGCTCAAGGCCTATCCCCCCGGCCATGTGCGCACGCCGTATTACATCCGCGGCCATACCGGCACGATCGAGCGCCTGTGCGGCGCGTTCCCGAATCCCGAAGAGCTCGCGCAGATGCGCAACGGGCTGCCGGCGCAGCCGCTGTACCGGGTCAGGTTTTCCCAGCAAAGCGTCTGGCCCGACTACCGCGGCAGCGCGTCGGACGTCCTCGAAGTCGAGATCTTCCAGCACTGGCTGGAGCCCGCGTGACCGATAGAAAGGACAAAGAGCAGGGCAAATACCAGCCGCTCAGCTATTTCCAGCTGATGGAAGTGAGCCTGCGCGAGCTGCTGGTGGAGAAGGGCATCCTGACCGAGGATGAGATCGCGCGGGAAGTCGAGACGATGCGCGGCCGCGGCTACGAGCGCGGCACGCGCGTCGTGGCGCGCGCGTGGTGCGACGCGGCGTTCAAGCAGCGGCTGATGCAGAACGGCACCCAGGCGTGCGAAGAGCTCGGCCTGGAGATCCCGGCCCTCAAGCTGCTGGTGGTCGAGAACACGCCCGAGGTGCACAACGCCATCGTCTGCACCCTGTGCTCCTGCTATCCGCGCGTGCTGCTCGGAATCCCGCCCGACTGGTACAAGTCGCGCAATTACCGCTCGCGCATGGTGCGCGAGCCGCGCGAGGTGCTCGCCGAGTTTGGCCTGGTGATCTCCGAGCAGACCCAGATCCGCGTGCACGATTCGTCGGCCGACATGCGCTACATGGTGCTGCCGATGCGCCCGGCGGGAACCGAGGGCTGGAGCGAGGAGCGCCTCGCCGGGTTGGTCAACCGCGACTGCCTGCTGGGCGTTGCAGTTCCCAAGGGTCCGCAAGACTAGGACCTGCGGCGCAGAAGCATTTCATGGCTCAACCCCGCCCGCTGGGCGTGATCCCGTTGGGTGACTCGGCGGCGTACGTCGAGTTCTCCAGCACGCTCGACCTCGAGGTGAACAGCGTGGTCCAGCGGCTCGCGCTCGCGATCCTCAAGCGCAAGGTGCCCTGGATCCGCGACGTGGTGCCCGCGCTCGGCGGGGTCGCGCTGCATTTCGATCCCGACCACGCCGAGTTCCCGGGCAAGCCGCTCGACGAAGCGCTCGCGCTGGTCAACGATTCGCTGAAGCAGGGGCTCGACACCAGGAACGATCCGGGGCGCGAGGTCGAGCTGCCGGTGTGCTACGAGCGGGAGTTCGCCCTCGACCTGGGCGAAGTCGCCAAGAAAGCGAACCTTCCCCCGGAAGAGATCGCGAGCCGCCACGCGGCCGCCGAATACCGCGTGCTGATGATGGGGTTCGCGCCGGGCCACGCCTACATGGGCGGGCTCGATGCGAAGCTCGCGGTGCCGCGGCGGGCCTCGCCGCGCGCGGTCGTGCCCGCGGGATCGGTGGCCATCGCCAACGAGCAGACGGTGGTCTACCCCTACGCCATCTCGGGCGGCTGGAACGTGATCGGCCGCACGCCCATGGTGCTGTTCGACGCCGCGCGCGCGCGCCCGAGCCTGCTCTGGCCGGGCGACCGGGTGCGCTTCCGCGCGATCAGCAAAGCGCAGTTCGTCGAGCTGGCGGCGAACCAATGAGCGTTCGCGTCCTCAGGCCAGGACTCCTCACGACCGTGCAGGATCACGGCCGCCACGGCTTCCAGCGCGTGGGCCTGTGCCCCGGCGGCGCGATGGACCCGGTGGCGCTCGCGCTCGCCAACGCGCTGGTCGGCAACCCGCCTGGCGATGCGGCGCTCGAGATCACGGTGATCGGCCCCGATCTGATGTTCGAGGAGGACACGCTGGTCGCGGTGTGCGGCGCCGAGTTCCTCGGCAGCTTCCCGCACAACCGGCCGGTGCTCGTGCCGGCGGGCAGCCGCTTCAGCGTCGGGCGCGCCATCCGCGGCGCGCGCGCCTATCTCGCGGTGGCGGGCGGCTTCGCGGTCGACCCGGTGCTCGGCAGCCGCAGCACCTACCTGCCGGGCCACTTCGGCGGCTTCGCGGGCAGAGCGCTCAAGCACGGGGACGCGCTGCCGTTGCGCGACGGAGCAGCCTCTGAAAGATTCTCCAGGCTGAAAGGCACGAAAGAGAGAACCGTGCGCTGGTCCGCTCCGCCGCTGACGCTGCCCGACCGCGAGCCGATCCTGGTGCACGTGATCGAAGGCCAGCACCACGCGAGCTTCGACTCGAGCTCGCAACGCGCCTTCGTCGACACCGTGTGGCGCGTCGCGCCCGAGTCGAACCGCATGGGCTTTCGCCTGAGCGGGCCGCCGCTCGGGCGGCCGCAGGGCGATGAGATACTATCGGGCCCGACCTGCCTCGGCTCGGTGCAGGTGCCGCCGAGCGGCGTGCCGATCGCGCTGATGGCCGACCACCAGACGACCGGCGGCTACCCGCGCATCGCCGAGATCGCCTCGGCGGACGTGGCGCGGCTCGCGCAGCTCGCGCCCGGCGGGAAAGTGCATTTCGCGCGCTGCAGCCTGGAGATCGCGGCCGAGCTGCGCAAGCACGCGCGCGAGCGGCTCGACTCGGCGCTGCGCGGCATCGCGTGGGAGTACGGCAGGAAATGAAGCGCATAGACGTCAACTGCGACATGGGCGAGAGCTACGGCGCCTGGAAGATGGGCGACGATGCGGCCGTGATGCCCTACATCACGTCCGCGAACATCGCCTGCGGCTTCCACGGCGGCGACCCGGCCACGATCAGGAAGACCGTGCGCCTCGCGCTCGACCACGGCGTCGCGATCGGCGCGCACCCCTCGCTTCCCGACATCCAGGGCTTCGGCCGCCGGCCGATGAAGATCTCGCCGCAGGACATGTACGACCTGGTGGTGTACCAGGCGGGCGCGGTGGAAGCCTTCGCGCGCGCGGCGGGCTCGAGGCTGCACCACGTCAAGTGCCACGGCGCGCTCTACAACATGGCGGCGACCGACGAAGGGCTGTCGGAAGCCATGGTGCGCGCCGCGAAGGACCTGGGCACCATGCTGTATGTCCTGTCGAACAGCAGGAACTTTCATGCCGCGAAAAAAGCCGGCATCCCCGTCTGCGGCGAGGTGTTCGCCGACCGCGGCTACGCCGACGACGGCACGCTCGCGCCGCGCGACAAGCCCGGCGGCATGATCGAGGACGCGGCGCAGTCGGTGAAGCAGGCGCTCGCCATGGTCGAGGAAGGCTACGTCACCAGCCTCTCGGGCAAGCGCGTGCCGGTCGCGGCCGACACGCTGTGCCTTCACGGCGACCAGCCGGGCGCGGCCGCGTTCGCCGCGGCGATCCGCAAGGCTTTCTCGGAGAGAAACATCGCCGTCGCGGCGCCCTGATGCAGTGGCTGGAGCTTCGCGTCCCGCCGCCGGTGGTGACCGCGGCCGCGGCGCTGCTCATGTGGTTGATCGCGCTCCCGTTCCCGGCGCTTGAGCTCGGGCTGCCCGCCGCAGCGGGCGCCCCGTTCCTCGCCGCGGCACTGATGGTCGGCGCCGCAGCGATCTACGGCTTCAGGAAAGCGAAGACCACGATCAATCCGCTGACGCCGGAGGCGAGCAGCGCGCTCGTGAGCGGCGGCGTCTACCGCTTCACGCGCAACCCGATGTACCTCGCCATGCTTCTGGTCCTGCTCGGCTGGGCCTGCGTGGTGTCCAACGCGGCGGCGCTTGTTATGCTCCCGGTCTTCGTGGCCTACCTCAACCGCTTCCAGATCCGGCCGGAGGAGCAGGCGCTGCAAGCCCGCTTCGGAGCCGGGTTCGAGAGTTACCGCAAAAGGGTGCGCCGGTGGCTGTGAGGCTCTTCACGCCGATCGAGTTGGGCGGCGTCACGCTTCCCAACCGCATCGTCATCTCGCCGATGTGCCAGTACTCGGCCGACGACGGCAGCATGACCGACTGGCACTTCGTGCACCTCGGCCACCTCGCGTACTCCGGCGCCGGCCTGATGATCCTGGAGGCGACTCACGTCACCCGCGAAGGCCGCATCACGCACGGCTGCAGCGGGCTCTACAGCGACGAGAACGAAGCGGCGCTCGCGCGCGTCATCGCCAACTGCAGGAGGCTCAGCCGCAACCCGATCGGCATCCAGATCGGCCACGCCGGCCGCAAGGCCTCGTCGCAGCTTCCGTGGCAGGGCCGGATGTGGCTGCGGCCCGATCAGTCGCCCTGGCAGACCGTGGCCCCGTCGCCCATCGCGTTCGGCGAAGGCTGGCATGTGCCCAAGGAGCTTTCCACAAGCGAAATTCGTGCGCTGGTCGATGCGTTCGTCTCCTCGGCGGAACGCGCCAGGCGCATCGGCTTCGAGGTGCTCGAGCTGCACTCGGCGCATGGCTACCTGCTGCACGAGTTCCTCTCGCCGCTTTCGAACCGGCGCGGGGACGCGTACGGAAAGGAACGCATGAAATTTCCGCTCGAAGTCGCGCGCGCGGTGCGCGAGCTCTGGCCGCGGGACAGGGCGCTCGGCGCGCGCATCAGCGCGCACGACTGGGCCGAGGGCGGCCTGGGGCTGGACGACGCGGTCGCCTACGCCCGGGAGCTCGAGCGGGCCGGCCTCGACTACGTGTGCGTCTCGAGCGGCGCCATGGTCTCGCATGCCGCCATCCAGGTCGGTCCGGGATACCAGGTTCCGTTCGCAGAGAAAGTGAAGAAATCGACCAGCCTCAAGGTACAGACGGTGGGAATGATCGCGGACCCCGACCAGGCCGAAGGCATCATCGCGGCGGGGAAGGCCGACATGGTGGTCATGGCGCGCGCCTTCCTCGATAACCCGCGCTGGGTCTGGCATGCAGCCGAGCGCTTCGGCGTCGAGCTCGACTACCCGCCGCAATACGCCCGCAGCCGGCACGACCAATGGCCGGGCGCCAAGCTGGCGCGCTCGAAGCAAGGGGAATGGAGCGGGGACTGAGACTCGGACTCAGATCTCGATCGGGGATGACCGCGCTCTTGCCGTTGAGCTATCCCCGCTACAGGGCAGAGTGTGAGTTCATAAGCTCGCGCGGGCAATAGTCAGTCCGGAGCATGCTGGCTCGCCGCCGGGAAACGCTGGACGCGGTCAGTTCTGGACTGTACAGTCCAGAACCATGGCTCGCCCCCGAGAGTTCGACGCCGATGACGCGCTCGAGCGCGCGACCCGGCTCTTCTGGACCAAGGGTTTCGAGCAGACTTCGCTGGATGAGCTTTGTGTCGCGACCGGGCTCGGGCGCTCGAGCCTCTACGCCGCGTTCGGCGACAAGCGCGGGCTCTATCTCCGGGCGCTCGCCCGGTACGAGGAACGGTCTGCGGCGCGCATCGCCCAGGCGCTCGCCGGCAAGCCGATCCGGGACGGGCTGGCCGCTTTCCTCGGGACGCTGGTCGACGACATCGTCGCCGGACCCGGGCGCCGCGGCTGCTTTATCGGCAACTGCGCCGCCGAGCTCGCCCGGCTCGACGCCACGGCCGCGGCGCGCGTGCGCCGCAGCCTCGAGCGCATCGAGGCGGCCTTCAGGGACGCCCTCGCGAAGGATCTCGGCTCGGACGCCGACGTCGCCGCCCTGGCGCGCTTCCTCACCGCCGGCATCCAGGGCCTGCGCCTTGTAGGCAAAGCCAACCCCGACCGCGCGGCGCTCGAGGATATCGCCTCGGTGATGCTGCGCTGTCTCGATGCGAAGGAGAAATAGATGCTCAAGCCGAGAAAGCCCGTACCCGCGCTCGAGTTCGACACCGTCGGCGGCGGCCGCTGGTCGCTGGCGGCGCAGAAGCCGCAGAGCTTCACCATGGTGGTGTTCTACCGCGGCCTGCACTGCCCGGTCTGCCGCCGGTACACCACCGAGCTGAACGGCATGATCGGCGAGTTCGACAAGCGCGGGGTCGCGACCGTCATCACCAGCACCGACCCGAAGGAACGCGCCGCCGAGGCGAAGGAGAAATGGGGCCTGCCGAACCTCACCGTCGGCTACGGCGTTTCGATCGAAAAGGCGCGCGAGTGGGGCCTGTACATCTCGTCGAGCCGCGGCGTGACCTCCGCGGGCATCGAGGAGCCGCCGCTCTTCGCCGAGCCGGGACTGTTTCTGGTCAAGCCCGACGGCACGCTCTACTGGAGCAACGTGTCGACCATGCCGTTCGCCCGGCCGCATTTCAACGAGATTTCCGCCGCGGTCGACTTCGCGGTCTCCAGGAACTACCCGGCCAGAGGAGAGGCTTGATCATGGACATGACAGCGAAGCCCTCGGCGCGCATCGAGCCGCTGCCGCCCGAGACGAGCCCGGAGCTGCGCGACGACTTCGACGCGATCGCAGCGAACCTCGGCTTCATTCCGAACAGCGTGCTCATCATGCAGCGCAAGCCGAAGCTGGTGAAGGCGCTGCGCCAGATGCTGGCGGCGGTCTGGGAGCCGGGCGGCGAGGTGGACCGCGGCTTCAAGCGCCTGATCGCGCACTTCTGCAGCCGCGCCGCGGGCTGCCGCTACTGCATGGCGCACACCGCGGGCGGCGCGCTGCTATTCGGCGTTGAAGACAGGAAGCTCGCCGCGCTGTGGGAATACCGCACGAGCCCGCTCTACACCGAGGCTGAGCGCGTCGCGCTCGACTTCGCGCTCGCCGCTGGCTCGGTGCCGAACGAGGTCAGCGAGGACATGTTCGCCGCGATGCGCAGGCACTGGAGCGAGGGCCAGATCGTGGAGATCGTCGGCGTCATCGCGGCGTTCGGCTTCCTCAACCGCTGGAACGACACCATGGGCACGCCGCTCGAGCAGGAGCCGATCCACGTCGGCGAGAAATATCTTGCCGCGCACGGCTGGAATGCGGGGAAACACGCCCGCTGAAGGGGATTCACCGCCACTTTTGGAGCATCGAGATGCCACAACCCGTGAACACAGTCGCCGAACTTGTCGAGGCCATCAACCGCGCCGATCTGGACGGCGCGCTCGCTCTCTATGAAAAGGACGCAGTCCTGGTCGCACAGCCGGGCCGAATTGCCCGCGGGACGGCCGAGCTGCGCGAAGCGCTCGCCGGCTTCATCGCGCTCAAGGCGACGCTGCGCTCAGAGGCGCAGCAGGTGGTCGAGGCGGGCGATGTGGCGCTATACGTGGGGCGCTGGAGCTTGCGCGGAATCGACCCGGCCGGCAAGCCGGTGGCGACTAGCGGCGAATCCGCCGACGTTCTGCGCCGCCAGAAAGACGGGCGCTGGCTGATCGCGCTCGACAATCCCTGGGGTGCGCAGATTCTGCCTCCGAAGCTGTAGCGGGCCGTGGCGCGGCTGTTCTCCAACCGCGAGCGGCCGTTCGACATGGGCGTGCTTCCCACCGAGCTGCTCGCGCGCGACCCCGATGCGCCGATCGGCGATTCGCAACTGCCGAAGGACGTTAACGCGGCCGGCTCCGAGTCGATTCTCGCAGCGATCCCCGAATACCGCGACCTGTGCATCAAGTACTTCGATGGCGAAGTGGCAGCGAAACGCGCGCCGGTGCCGGACGATCCGCTGACCCGCGCGCGCAACATGAAGGCATCGGCGTATTTCCTCGACGCCACGCTCGCCGGGGTTTGCCGCATCGAAGATTCGGATTGGGTTGCAAAGGATCATCCACCTCATACGCACGCCTTCGTGTTCCTGGTCGAGTTCGGCCGCTTTGCCGCATTCATTCATCCGTTGTCGCCGCTTACGGCCGAGCAGGTCGTGTCCGCGATCCGGCAGGTCGCCTCGGCGCGCGCGACTTTCGGCGACAGCTATTCGAGCGGCGGATTGTTTTTCCGCTGAGGCGGTTAGCCGTCGAAAAAGCGGACCTGGTTGCGGCCCGATTGCTTGGCGCGGAACATCGCGGCGTCCGCGTGGCGCAGCAGCGACTCGGCGTCCGCGGCGGTGTCGGGAAACACGGCGACTCCGATGCTGCAGGCGATGCGGACCTCTCTTGCCCAGACCACGAGCGGCGCGCCGAAGGCGCGCAGGATTCGTTCCGCCACGACGAGGGCGTCCGCCGTGTCGTCGATCTGCTCGAGGATCACCGTGAATTCATCGCCGCCGAGCCGCGCCACGGTATCGTCCTTGCGTGCAACCCGGCCGAGCAGGCCGGCAGCGCGCTTGAGCACCTCGTCGCCTGTCTCGTGGCCCAGCGCATCGTTGATCGCCTTGAAGTCGTCCAGGTCCACGAACAGCAGCGCGAGGCGCGTGCGTGCCCGGGCTGCCCGCGTCAGGGCATGGTCCAGGCGATCGCGGAACAGGGCCCGATTGACGAGACCCGTGAGCGAGTCGAAGTTGGCCCGCTCGACGAGCGCAGCTTCAAAGGCCTTGCGCTCTATCGCATATCGGATCGACCGGCTGATCGCCGGAGCGTCGCATGCGCCCTTGACCAGATAGTCCTGCGCCCCGCGGCGCAGCGCTTCGATGGCGACGCAATCATGATTCAAGCCGGTCAGCACCAGGATCGGCACGCGGGGCAGGGCGAGCGCCAGCGCCCGCACCGTCTCGACGCCGCGTGAATCGGGGAGCGAGAGATCGAGCAATACCGCATCGCAACTCGTCCCGCGCGCATGGCCAAGGGCGCTCGACAGGTCCGGCGCCTGCGTCAGCTCGAAGCGTGGATGCGAAATTTCCGCCAGCGAGCGGCGGACGAGCTCCGCGTCACCCGGATTGTCTTCCACCAGCAGGACGCGCACCGGATTGAGAGATACGTTGCTCGCCGGCTCCATGAACGGATATTCTAAGTTGGGATAAGCCTGAAGTGGGTTTAGGAAGATGACCGGCTTTCGCCTGATCATCGCCTTTGAAATCAACCCACTCTTCGCAGTACCGGCAACTGCTCGTGCGAATGCGCGCCGCGCGCGAAGCGCGCGGCATTACCCAGCAGGAGCTGGCCAGGCGCCTGGGCAAGCCCCAGTCCTATGTGTCCAAGGCCGAGATGGGCGAACGGCGCCTCGACGTCGTCGAGTTCCTGCACTTCATGCGGGCAATCGAGGGTGAGCCCCTCGCCCTGTTGAGAGACATCGAGCGGGAATACCGGCCGGCCGCAGCGCCGCGAGGCCGCAAAGGGGCTTGACTTCAGGCCGTCGGCTCGAGCTGCGCAAACAGCCCGAACCAGATCGACCACGCGCCGAGTCAAGCACCATGACCACCGGAGCGGCTTGGTGCCGGAGCCGCCGCGCCCGGCGGGGAGCGTGCGCCGCTACTCGGACGAAACCGTGGCGCGCCTGCGCTTCATCAAGCGCGCGCAGGAGCTCGGTTTCACGCTCGCCGAAATCCGCCGCTTGCTCGCTCTCGGCAATCCGCAAAGCTGCGGCAGGGCGCAGCGTCTTCGGCCGGCCGGCGAAGTACTCGCGGAAGCGCGGATCGACCTGCTCGTAGAGCCCGGCCTTGAACTCGGCGTAGTCCGGATGCACCGTCTCGGGCTTTGACCACAGCCAGCGGTACCAGTTGTCCAGCCCGCCGTCGAAGGGCCGGTCCGACACCCGCGCCATCCATTCGACGATGCCGACCTGCACTTGATGCGACGGCACGAAGCCCAGGGACTCCAGCAGCATCGCCGCGTACTCGTCGCGCCAGCCGGCGCGGATGCGCTTGAGCGAAGCCTGCGCGGCGGCGCCGTTCTGGTTCAGCAGCCCGTAGAACACCTCGAGCGGCAGCGGCGGCTGGGCGCCGGCGCCGGGGATGCCCAGCGCGAGAACCCAGCCGAGCGCGAGCGCCGCGGCGGTTCTCATTGCTTCATCTTGTCTTTCTTCATCATCTCCTCCTTCTTCATCATCTCCTCTTTCTTCATCATCTCGTCCTTCTGCATGTCGGACGCGCAGCCGCCCGCCGCGGCCACCATCGATGCCGCCATCACCACTGCCATCAGCCTGAGCATGTCATCTCCCATGGTTGGACTACGTTGGACAATTCGCGAGCGCCATCGCCTGCAGCACGTCGCCGCGCGCCGCGTCCTGGACGAAAGCGGCGACACCGAGATCCTTCGCCTTCCAGCCGTCGTCGAGCGCCAGCGTCTTGCGGAATTCGGCCACGCGGTCGACTTCGAGCGGCCCGAACCACTCGCGCACCACGTAATCGTGGCGCAGAGTGACGCCGCGGTTCTCGCCCGCTCGTACGTCGGTGCTGAGCCGGTTCTCGTAGACCGCGACGAAAGCCCGGCCGCGCTCGTCCTTCAGCCGGAATTCCGCTTTGATCGCGAGCTGTGCCGCGGCAGGCGAGTCCAGCTCGAGCCGGATATCGGCGCGCGCCGGCTTGCCGTTGATCGCGCAGCGCCTCGCCGAAGCGTGCCGAGCCCCAGCCGCGGAACTCCTGAAAGTTGAGGAACACGCCGGGCGTGTAGACCGCGCGGCTGCCAGCCCGCCGGGCGAGTGCGTATTGGCGCTCGGAGAAGCGCGCGCTGGCGAAGCGGTCCTTCCATCCCAGCCGGTCCCAGTAGTCGACGTGGAAGGCGAGCGGCACCACGCTGTCGGCGCCCGGCCCGTCGCGCGTGATGCGGCTCAGCCACCGGTCGGCAGGCGGACAGCTATTGCAGCCCTCCGAGGTATAGAGCTCGAGCAGGGCGACGGCGTGCGCGGGGCTCTGCTTCACGCACTGCGCCGCCGCGGGCGCCGCGATCCCCGCCGCCATCAAGACCGCCGCCGTGCAGATCCGGGTCTTCTTCATCGCGATGCCTCCAGGCGCTTCCAGATCAGGTGATCGAGCGACAGCTTCCCGGGACCGTGGAACAGGATGACGGCGAGCAGCACGCCCCAGTACCAGTGCGAATTCAGCGCCGCCTGGTTCTCGCTCAGCACATGCCAGAACGAGACGACGGCGATGATGTTGAATACGAAAAGGGACAGCGCAGCAAAGCGCGCGGCGAGACCGAGCGCGAGAAATACCGGGAAGAAGAGCTCGGCGAAAGTCCCGAGCCACGCCGCCGCCACGGGCGCGAGCAGCGGCACCTGGTACTCGTTCTCGAAGAGATAGAGGGTGCCGTCCCAGTTTCCGATCTTCAGCAGGCCGGACCTGAAGAACACGCTCGCCACGTACAGGCGGATCGCAAGATCCAGCCCCTGCGCCCAGGCTTGCAGCCAGGAAATCAACCGGATCATAGAGTGACCACTCCAGCGTCGACCCAGCGCGCGAGCGCGAGCGAGGCATCGAAACCGGGGTCTTCGGCGACCGCGGCTTCGAGCGCCTCGCCCAGCGCCGTGCCTTGCCGGGCGCAGTTCAGAAAGCGGTAGTCCCCCGGCGCGAGCGAGCGCACCTGGGCGCGCCATTTCGGCCGATGCACCAGAATGCGGTCCGGTCCGGCGCCGAGGTCGACGTCGATCCCGCCTTCGTAATCGTCCTGGTGCACGGTCCAGATGCGCTCGAGCGGCCACTCGGAGGCGAGCAGCGCGCAGGCTGGCGTCAGCGCCAGGCGGGAAGATTCATCGAGACCTTCGAGCCCGAAGCTCCCGGCGTCCGCGGCGTAATAGGCGCGGTGGGCGAGCCATTCCATGCGCGCTACATCGGGCAGGTACGGCAGGTCCTGGGTATGGGAGAACGATGCGACAAATTCCGGCAGGCGCTCGCCGTACTGGTTCAGGTCGCCGCTCGCCGAGGGATGCGCGCGCGCGTACGCGCTCGCCAGGCCCCCGAAGAACTCTTCGCCGACGATCTTGCGCACGATGGGATAGGCGCCGGCGAGCGCTCCTGCCCAGTTGCCGAAGACGTTGCTGCGATAGACGACCATTCCGGGTCCCGGTGCGCCGGCGCGCCCGAGCAGCGCATCGGCGAAGCGCGCTTGTGCTTCAAGCAATGAGAGCATCGCGGGCCTTCATGGCTTCTTCGAGCAGCACTTCGAGGGGCGGGATGTCGGTGTCCCATTCGATCAGCGTCGGGATCGGCCCGAAGCGCTCGAGCGCGGCCGCGTAGAGCCGCCACACCGCGCCGGCGACGCGGTCGCCATGGTGATCGATGAGCAGCTCGCCGCGGGGAAGATGCCCGGCGAGGTGAATCTCCTCGACGCAGTCCGTGGGCAGGGCGCGGATCGTCTCCAGTGCCTGTCTGCCGAGATTCACCTGGTTGACGTAGAGGTTGTTGACGTCGAGCAACACGCCGCAGCCGGTGCGGCGCGCGAGTTCGGCGAGGAACTCGCCTTCCTGCATCTCGCTGCCTGCCGCGTCGACATACGCCGAGATGTTCTCGACGAGAACCTGGCGGCGCAGCGCGTCCTGCGTCAGTTGAATTCTTTTCGTGACCAGCTCGAGCGCTTCGCGGCTGAAAGGCAGGGGCAGCAGGTCGTTGAAGTGACGGTCTTGCGCGGCGCTCCAGCAGAGGTGCTCCGAGACGAACGCCGGCTCGATCCACGCCGCGAGGTCGGCGAGCCTGGCGAGGTGCGCGGCAGAGAATCCTTCGGCCGAACCGAGGCCCAGCCCGACGCCGTGCAGGCTCACCGCATAATCGGCGCGCACGCGCTCCAGCACGTGGCGGTCGTAGCCGCCGGCGCCGAAATAATTCTCGCTGTGGACCTCGACCCAGCCGAGCGCGGGCCGCGCAGCCAGGAACTCCCGGTAATGCGCGGCCCGCAACCCGATGCCCGCGCCTACCCCTTCTTCTCCATGCCGAGCTTGCCGGGCTTGCCCTGGGTAAGGCTGCCGCCCATCTGAACGCAGGTCCCGGCCTTGGTCATCTTGAAGTCGTTCGGGTCGTAGTCCTTCTTCGACTGCCCCGCGCAGGAATGCGCCTGCTTGTTGCTGGCGCAGTCGTTCTGGCCCGCCTTGGCGACGCCCCAGCACTTCTCCTGGCCCGCCTTGTCCTGCGCCAGTGCCGCTCCGCTGGCCGCGCCGAGCGCGAACAGCCCGGCGATCGCCGCCGCGGCGATCGATCTTTGAGTCATGAGCTTCTCCTTTTGGATGTCGGAACATGAAGGAATGAAGGCCGCAGCACGGCCCGCCGTTTGGTCGCCGCCGGCCGGCTCCGATTACCGGTATTTATTTCCGGTGGGGTGTAAGGTATCCACGCGCCGGACGGTCTCCGTCTTGGATGAGTTCGATTCAGGAACTGGGGAGATTGCGCCCGAAGCTTCTAAGCTTCGCCATGCGGCGCTTGAGGAACCGGGAGCAGGCCGAGGACGCGGTGCAGGAGACGCTGCTCGCCGCGCTCGAGGGCATCGAAGGGTTCGGCGGCGGTTCGTCGCTGGGCACCTGGGTCACCGGCATCCTCAAGCACAAGATCGTCGACGCCATGCGGGCGTCGTCCAGGGACGAGCCGCTCGATTACGATGACGATCTGCCCCACGACGAGGATCCGGAAAGCGAGCTCGCGCGCCGCAGGGTGCTTGACGCGGTGGACGCGCGGCTCAAGCAGCTCACTTCCTGCGCCGCGCGGGTGTTCGTGCTGCGCGAAGTGATCGGGATGGAAACGGCGGAGATCTGCCGCGAGCTCGCCATCACCTCGTCAAGCTGCTGGGTCATGCACCACCGCGCGAAGAAGCGGCTGCGCGCCTGCCCGAGAATACGGAGCCTCGCGGCCGATGCGCTTTGAGGATCTCGCCCGCCGGTACGCGGCGGATCTCTACCGCTTCGCCTTCTGGCTCGTGCGCGACCGTGGCCAGGCCGAGGACATCGTGCAGGAGGCGCTGCTGCGCGGCTGGCGCGCGTATCCGCGGCTGCGGGCGCAGGCCGCGGCGAAGAGCTGGCTGTTCTCGATCGTGCGCAACGAATATCTCCGGGCCGTGGAGGCGAGCTCGCGCCAGCCCGAATATCTGGCGGAGATCGAGGTCCCGGACGAACGCGCGGCCGATCCGAACCTCGAGATGCGCGAGGCGCTGCTGTCGCTGCCCGCATCGTACGCCGAGCCGCTGGCGCTGCAGGTGCTGGGCGGGTTTAGCTGCGCCGAGATCGCCGCGATGATCGGCAGCACCGAGGGCGCGACGATGACGCGCCTCACGCGCGCGCGCCAGGCGCTCAAGCGCCTGATCGCGCCGCAAAGCGCCAAGGAGCGCAAAGGAGGGCGGTCATGAACTGCCTGGACTATCGAAGAGTGCTTGCCGCCGGCGAAGCCGAGACGGCGGAGATGAGGGCGCACCGGCTGCAGTGCAGCGCCTGCACAGCGCAGTGGCGGGAGCACGCCGAGTTCGAGCGCGAGCTGCGCGACGGCATCGCCGTCGACGTTCCGCCGGGGTTCGAGCAGCGCCTGAATAATGCGATCGTCTCCAGCCGCCGGCGCTTTCTCGCCGCCGCGAGCGTTGCGGCCCTTGCCGCCGGCATCGGCGCGTATGCCTGGCTCTGGCGCGACGGCCCGCTCGCCATGGCCAGCATCGAGTTCGTCATGAAAGAGGAGGCCAAGTCCATCATGATGGGCGCGATGCCGCGCGCCGAGGCCGAGGCGGTGCTGGCCGGCACGCTGTCGCTCGCGCGCATCGAGCGCGTCGGCCGGGTAAAGCACATCAGGCCGTGTCCCTTCGACGGCGGCACTGCCTATCACGTCGTGCTTTCGGTGCCGCAAGGCAAGGTCACGCTGCTCGTCATGCCTGAGAGCAGGATAAGTGCGACACAGAAAGCCGCCTACGACGGCCTTTACGCGAGCGTGGTTGCGCTGCGCAGGGGAAGCGTGGGCGTGGTCGGTACCGACAGCGCGGTCGTAAACAGCGTCGCCGGCGCGCTCCGCGCCTAGCCCTACGAGCCTTTCACCACCTTCAGCTGGTTGTCGACCGATGCCACGCCCTCGACCTTCGAGGCGATCTGGCCGGCGCGGTTGCGCTCGGCCGCGCTCGCGGCGGTGCCCCAGAGGCTGACGCGGCCCTCCTGCGCGGTGACGTCGATGGCGGCTGCCTGGACCTTGCCGTCGCCCTCGAGCGCCTGCTTGACGCGCCGCGCGAGCTCCTTGTTCGGGTCCGGCTTGGGAGACTCCGGCTTCACTTCCGGCGCCTTGGCGATCGGCCCGGCCGCTTGCGGGGGCGCCGGCGGGGCAGCGGGCTTCGGCGGGGGCGTGGATTCGCTGCAGGCCGCGAGACCGGCGATCAGGGCGATGGCGAGATATTTCATGTGCAAATCCTCCTCATGCGCAGCCTACCCCGGGATCATGGCCCGGTCATGCGCAGTTTGTAGCTTTCTAGTGACAGGCGAACAGCTCCGCGATCGCGCGGGCGTCGAAGCGGTACTCGTGGTTGCACATCTCGTTGCGGATCAGCACCTCGCCCTGCTCGGCGAGGATCGCCTCGACCTCGGAGCGGCCCAGGCCGAGCAGCATGTCCTTCACCCTGCGCTCGTCGTACGGGCAGTGGTACTCGACCGCGTAGAGCCGGAACACGCGCATCAGCTCCTCGGGGAACACGCGCGTCAGCAGGTCATAGGGTTGAACGTCTCTGGTGTCGTCGAGCCGCAATGTTCCCGCCAGATGGCACACGCGGTTCCAGCCGTCGGGGTCGCGGCTGTCGGCCTGCGGCAGCTTCTCGAGCAGCAGGCCGCAGAGCGCGCCGTTGTCGGCGCGCAGGCGCAGGAACGCCGTCGCCTGCTCGGACTGCGCGAGGTAGTGCTCGAAGATCTCCTCGAGCGTCTCGCCCTCGAGCGGCACCAGGCTCTGGTAGAACTGCCCGCTCCTGACGTCCTCCAGCGTCACCGCCAGACGTCCGTTTCCGAGCAAACCACGTTCGCTCCCGGTTTCAAAGCCCTCCTCGTAGCTCGCCATGCCCCGGATCCGCAGCTCCGCGGTGCAGTCGGCCACCAGGAGCTTGACCGGGCCCGACCCCTGGACCTGGAGCGTCACCCGCCCGGAGCCTTTCTGGTTCGCCCCCAAAAGAACGTTCAGCGCGGTGGTATGACCCAGCAGAGCTGCGATATCTTCGGGGTAGTCCCGGCCGTCCAGCATGCGCTGCCAGGCGCCCGTGAGACAGACCAGCCGCCCCTTAATGTCGAGATCCTCGAAGAGAAAGCGCTGAACGTAGTCCGTCTGCATGGTCCAAGTATAGATGCCCGCAGTCACCGACCGCCCTGTCTCTCTGACCGGACACGACCTGTACCTGTTCCGCGAGGGCACGCACAGCCGGCTGTACGACAAGCTCGGCGCGCACCTGCTCGGAGATGGAACGCAATTCGCAGTGTGGGCGCCGAATGCCGCGCAGGCGGCGGTGATCGGCGACTTCAACGGCTGGGATCCGCGCGCGCACCCGATGCACCCGAGCGACGCGGGCGTGTGGACGCTCAAGGTCCCGGAAGCGAAGCAGGGCAGCGTCTACAAGTTCCACGTCGTCTCGCGCAACGGCAGCCACCGCGCCGACAAGGCCGACCCGTACGCCTTCCGCTGCGAGCCGGCGCCGCGCACCGGCTCGGTGGTGTGGACGCTCGACTATAAATGGGAAGACGCGGCATGGATGAGGAATCGGGCACGCGCCAACGCGCTCGATGCGCCGTGGTCGATCTACGAGCTGCACCTCGGCTCGTGGAGACGCTCGCCCGGCAATCCGCGCGAGCCGCTCGGCTACCGCGACCTCGCCCATCCGCTCGCCGAGTACGTGAAGCGCATGGGATTCACCCACGTCGAGCTGATGCCGGTGATGGAGCACCCGTTCTACGGCTCCTGGGGCTACCAGTGCACCGGCTACTTCGCCCCCAGCGCGCGCTACGGCACGCCGCAGGACTTCATGGTCCTGGTCGACGTGCTCCACCAGGCGGGCATCGGCGTGATCCTCGACTGGGTGCCTTCGCACTTTCCGTGGGACCCGCACGGCCTGGGGTTCTTCGACGGCACCCACCTCTACGAGCACTCCGACCCGCGCCAGGGGCACCACCCCGACTGGGCGAGCGCGATCTTCAACTACGGGCGCAACGAGGTGCGCGCGTTCCTCTCGTCGAGCGCGCACTTCTGGCTCGAGCGCTACCACGCCGACGCGCTGCGCGTCGACGCCGTGGCCTCGATGCTCTACCTCGACTATGGGCGCAAGCAGGGCGAGTGGGTGCCCAACCGCCACGGCGGCCGCGAGAACCTCGACGCGATCGACTTCCTGCGCTTCCTGAACGAGACGCTGTACCGCGACTTCCCCGACGTGCAGACCATCGCCGAGGAGTCCACCGCCTGGCCGCAGGTCTCGCGCCCGACCTACGTCGGCGGCCTGGGCTTCGGCATGAAGTGGAACATGGGCTGGATGCACGACACCCTCGGCTACTTCAAGCGCGACCCGGTGTACCGCAAGCACCACCACGACGAGCTCACCTTCAGCCTGTGGTACGCGTTCCACGAGAACTTCGTCCTGCCTCTTTCCCACGACGAGGTGGTGCACGGCAAGGGCTCGCTCATCGGCCGCATGCCCGGCGACGCCTGGCAGCAGTTCGCCAACCTGCGCCTGCTCCTCGGCGCGATGTGGGCCCACCCCGGCAAGAAGCTGCTCTTCATGGGCGGCGAGTTCGGCCAGCGCCGCGAGTGGACGCACGAGGACAGCCTCGAGTGGCACGTCCTCGGCGCGGACCCGCGCCACGTCGGCGTGCAGCGCTGGGTGTCGGACCTCAACAGGGTCTATCGGTCCGAGAAGTCCCTGCATGAAAAGGACTTCTCCGGCGACGGATTCCGCTGGATCCAGCGCGGCGACTGGGAGCAAAGTGCTCTTTCATTTCTCAGGTTCTCTTCAAACAGCGATCCTGTGCTCGTTGTGTGCAACTTCACTCCCATGCCGCGCCACAACTACCGCGTCGGCGTGCCGCGCGGCGGCCGCTGGCGCGAGCTCCTGAACAGCGACTCGCCCTACTACGGCGGCAGCGGGATCGGCAACCAGGGCGCCGCCGAAGCGCAGCCGATGCCCTACGAGGACCTCAGCCACTCGCTCACGCTCACGCTCCCGCCCCTCGCCGTGCTCTTCTTCAAGCCTGAATAAGTCGCGCGAAAAACTTCAAGCGGCGCCCGCGCGCGTCGTCATCGAGTCGGTCCGCCCGCAAGTGGACGGGGGCCGCTATCCGGTCAAGCGCGTGGTCGGTGAAGAGGTCGAGGTCCATGCCGACGTTTTCACGGACGGGCACGATGCATTGGTTTGCGAAGTTCTGTGGAAGCACTCCTCAGACAAGGAATGGTTTTCAAAACTCATGGAGTTCCGGCACAACGACCACTGGGTGGCGTCGTTCCGCGTCGAGAGGCTCGGGCGCTACCAGTACACGGTGCGCGCCTGGGCTGATCCGTGGCTTACCTGGCAGCGCGACCTGAAGAAGCGGCAGGACGCCGGCCAGGACCTGAGCGTCGACCTGCAGATCGGCGCCGGGCTCCTCGGCGCGGAAATCGCCGACTACGACGCAGCGATGCAGGCCGAAGCGCCGCCGCCGCGCGGAGACTGGGTAGTTACGTTCGAGAAAACCCTGGAAGCGGTTGTCGACCCTGTCCGGGCGCGCTTCAGCTCCTGGTACGAGCTGTTCCCGCGCTCCTTCGGCGGGCTGCGCGGGCTGATCGAGCACCTGCCCTACGTCGAAAGACTGGGGTTCGACGTCCTGTACCTGCCGCCGGTCCATCCGATCGGCACCACCGCGCGCAAGGGGAAGAACAACGCGGTGGGCGCCCGGCCCGGCGACACCGGCAGCCCTTGGGCGATCGGCTCGAAAGAGGGCGGGCACAAGGCGCTGGATCCCGCGCTCGGGACTTTCGACGATTTTCACTTGCTAGTAAAAAAGGCTTCTGAAAGAAACATGCAAATCGCGCTGGACATAGCCTTCCAGTGCTCGCCCGACCATCCCTACGTTCGCGAGCACCCCGAGTGGTTCCGCGCGCGGCCCGACGGCACGATCCAGTACGCGGAGAACCCGCCGAAAAAGTACCAGGACATCTACCCGTTCGATTTCGAGACGCCCGCCTGGCAGTCGCTCTGGGAGGAGCTGAAATCGGTGTTCGAATTCTGGGCCGGCCACGGCGTCGAGATCTTCCGCGTCGACAACCCGCACACCAAGGCGTTCGCGTTCTGGGAGTGGTGCATCCCGGACCTGAAGAGTAAGCATCCGGAGCTGATTTTTCTCTCGGAAGCCTTCACGCGCCCGCGCGTGATGCACAAGCTGGCGAAGCTCGGCTTCACCCAGTCCTACACCTACTTCACGTGGAGGAACACCAAGCGCGAGCTCACCGAGTACTTCACCGAGGTGAGCCAGGATCCTTCCCGGGAATATTTCCGGCCGAACTTCTGGCCCAACACGCCCGACATCCTGCACGAGACGCTGCAGCTCGGCGGCCGGCCGGCGTTCATCGCGCGCGTGGTGCTCGCGGCGACGGCCGCGGCGAACTACGGCATCTACGGCCCGGCCTACGAGCTGCAGGAGCGCATTGCGCGCGAGCCGGGCAGCGAGGAGTACCTGAATTCCGAGAAGTACGAGCTCAAGCGCTGGGACCTCGAGCGCAAGGACAGCCTGGCACCGCTGATTTCAAGGCTCAACGCCATCCGGAAGGAAAACCCGGCGCTGCAGTCCGACTGGAACCTCAAGTTCCATCCCGTCGACAACGACCAGCTCGTCGCCTACAGCAAGGACGATATCCTGGTGGTGGTGAATCTCGACGCGCACCATCCGCAGTCCGGGTTCATCGACTTCCCGCCTTGCGAGGTGCACGACCTGCTCTCGGGCGGGCACTACTCCTGGAAGGGGCCGCGCAATTACGTCGAGCTCAGCCCGCACACGCTGCCGGCGCACGTGTTCAAGGTGACGCGGAAATGAATCAGCTGGTCACCGCGCCGCTCGAAGCCGCCGTCGAAACCGATTCGCTCTGGTACCGCGACGCGGTCATCTACCAGCTGCACGTCAAGGCGTTCTTCGACTCGAACCACGACGGCATGGGCGATTTCGCCGGCCTCACCTCGAAGCTCGACTACATCCAGGACCTGGGCGTCAGCGCGATCTGGCTGCTGCCGTTCTACCCCTCGCCGCTGAAGGACGACGGCTACGACGTTTCCGACTACCACAACGTGCACCCGCAGTACGGCACGGTGGCGGACTTCAGGGCTTTCGTGCGCGAGGCGCAGCGCCGCGGCCTCAAGGTGATCACCGAGCTGGTGGTCAACCACACTTCGGACCAGCATCCCTGGTTCCAGGCCGCGCGGCGCGCGCCGGCGGGCTCGCGCAAGCGCGACTGGTACGTCTGGAGCGACAGCGACCAGAAGTACAAGGGGACGCGCATCATCTTCACCGACACCGAGAGCTCGAACTGGGCGTGGGACCCGGTGGCGAAGCAGTACTACTGGCATCGCTTCTTCAGCCACCAGCCCGACCTCAACTTCGACAACCCGAGGGTCCTCAAGGCGGTGTTCCGCACCATGCGCTTCTGGCTCGACATGGGGGTCGACGGCTTCCGCCTGGACGCGATTCCCTACCTGATCGAGCGCGAGGGCACCTCGAACGAGAACGTGCCGGAGACGCACGTGGTGCTGAAGAAAATTAGAGCGCTGATCGACCAGCGCTACCCGAACAAGCTGCTGCTGGCGGAGGCAAACATGTGGCCCGAGGACGTGCGGCCGTACTTCGGCGACGCCGACGAATGCCACATGGCGTTCCACTTCCCGCTGATGCCGCGCATGTACATGGCCATCGCCCAGGAAGACCGCCACCCGCTGGTCGAGATCATGCAGCAGACGCCCGAGATCCCCTCGAGCTGCCAGTGGGCGATCTTCCTGCGCAACCACGACGAGCTCACGCTCGAGATGGTGACGAGCCGCGAGCGCGACTACATGTACCGCACCTACGCCAACGACCTGCAGGCGCGCATCAACCTCGGAATCAGAAGGCGGCTCGCGCCGCTGATGGAGAACGACCCCGAGCGGGTGCGGCTGATGAACAGCCTGCTGCTGTCGATGCCGGGCTCGCCGATCGTGTACTACGGCGACGAGATCGGCATGGGCGACAACATCTACCTCGGCGACCGCAACGGCGTGCGCACGCCGATGCAGTGGAGCCCGGACCGCAACGCCGGCTTCTCGCGCGCCGACCCGCAGCGGCTCTACCTGCCGCCGATCATGGACCCGGTCTACGGCTTCGAGTCGGTGAACGTCGAGGCGCAGCAGCGCGACGCGAGCTCCCAGCTCAACTGGATGAAGCGCATGCTCGCCACGCGGAAGCACAGCCATGCGTTCGGCCGCGGCAGCCTCGGCTTCCTGCGCCCGGGGAACAGGAAGGTCTTGTGCTATTTGAGGGAGTTCAGGGATGAAGCCGTGCTGTGCGTGGCCAATCTCTCGCGCACCGCGCAGCCGGTCGAGCTCGACCTCAAGCGCTTCAAGGGACGCGTCCCGGTCGAGATGCTCGGGCGCACTTCCTTCCCGCCGATCGGCGAGCTGCCTTACCTGCTCACGCTTCCCGCGCACGGCTTCTACTGGTTCCGCCTGTCCGCCGACGCGCCGCCGCCGGAGTGGCACCAGGACATGCTGGTGTCGGACGAGGCGCCGGTGCTGGTGCTGTTCGACGGCTGGAACAGCTTCTTCCGCGACAAGGTCGTGCCCTGGCGCATCGGCATGGCCGAGCAGCTGCGCAAGCAGCTCGAGAACGAGGTGCTGCCGCGGTTCATCGCCGCCCAGCGCAGGTACGCCGCCAAGGGCGAGCCGGTCCAGCGCGCGCAGCTCGCCGACCACGCGATCTGGGACGTAGGCGGCCTTAGCTGGCTTTTATGTCTTGTTTTGGTCAACGACTCCTTGTACTTCCTGCCCCTTGCGCTGGGCTGGGAGGAGGACGAGGATCACGTCAGGGCGCTCGCCTCGGTGACGGTGGCGCGCGTGCGCCAGCAGGCCAACGTCGGCCTGCTCGCCGACGCGATCGCGGACGAGGGCTTCAGCCGGCATGTGGTCAAGGCGATCGGCGCCGGGCGCAGCCTGGCGACCGCGCAGGGCAAGCTGGTGTTCGCGCCGACGCGCGCCTACGCCGGGCTCGCGGGCGAGGAGGTCGCGAGCCTGCAGCTCGGCCCGCTGCACACCCAGAGCACCAACACCTCGGTGCAGCTCGGCGAGCGCCTGTTCCTCAAGTGCTACCGCCGCCTGCGCCCGGGCGTGAACCCGGAATTCGAGATCGGCCGCTACCTCACCGAGGTGGCGCATTTCCCGCACTGCGTGCCGCTCGCGGGGTCGATCGAATACGTGTCCACCGGGGGCGAGCCCTCCACGGTCGGGCTGCTGCAGGGCTACGTGCCGAACCAGGGCGACGGCTGGAGCTACACGCTCGGGTATCTCGAGCGCTTCCTGCAGGCGAAGCCCGCCGAGGAGCCGCACGGCGGGTACCTGAGCCTGGTCCAGACGCTCGCCACGCGCACCGCCGAGCTGCACCGCGCCTTCGCGCTGCGCTCGGGCGACCCCGCGTTCGAGTCCGAGCCGCTGACCGCGCAGGACTTCGCATCGTGGAAGGCGAAGGTGCGCGAAGAGGCGAACGACACCCTTGCGCTTCTTCAGAAAAACGAAAAAGCCCAGCCCCTGCTGGCGCGGAAAGCCGGGCTCCTTGCGCTGATCGACGCCTGCGCGGCGCCCAAGGGGCCGGCGCTCAAGACGCGGCACCACGGCGACTACCACCTCGGCCAGGTGCTGATCGCCAACAACGACTTCGTGATCATCGACTTCGAGGGCGAGCCGTCGCGGCCGCTCGCCGAGACGCGGCGCAAGCATTCGCCGCTGCGCGACGTCGCGGGCATGCTGCGCTCGTTCAGCTACGCGAAGTGGACCGCCCGGGCGCGCGCCGAAGCCAAGGATGCTTCCGGCCTCGACGCCTGGGAGGCGGCCGTGCGCCGCGCCTTCCTCGCGGCGTACGCGGAAGGCGCGAAAGGCGGCCGCCTGTTCGCGTCGTTCGAGGACGCGCAGGGCCTGCTGCGGCTCTTCGAGCTGGAGAAGGTGCTCTACGAGCTGCGCTACGAGATCAACAACCGGCCGGCCTGGGTCCACGTGCCGCTGGCGGGCGCGCTCGCCGTGCTAGGAGGCGAACCATGAACAGCATCGACATGTCGCTCGAGCCCGTGCGCGTCTTCCTGAGGAGCGCGGGCGAATTCCTGCCGCGCATCCTGATCGCGCTGCTGATCCTGGTCGTCGGCTGGATGATCGCCAAGATGGTGCGCTTCGCCGTGGTCAAGGGCCTGCGCGCGGTGAACTTCAACGTCCTCACCGAGCGCGCCGGCATGGACAGCTTCCTGCGCGACGGCGGCATCCAGTCCGACACCACCGAGATCCTGGCGCTGCTTTTCTACTGGCTGGTGATCCTCGCCTCGCTGGTGATCGGCTTCAACCTCCTCGGCCTGAGCTACATCACCGATCTTCTCGGCCGCATCGTCTGGTTCCTGCCCAAGGTGATGGTGGCACTGCTGATCCTCGCCTTCGGCGCCTATTTCGCGCGCTTCATCGGCAATGCGGTGACCGCCTATTGCCGCAACGTCCACCTGCAGGACTCCGACGTCCTCGGCCGGCTCGCGCAGTATGCGATCCTCACCTTCGTCGTGCTGATCGCGCTCGACCAGGTGAACGTCGGCGGCGACATCGTGCGTCAGACGTTCCTCATCGTGCTCGCCGGCGTGGTATTCGCGCTCGCGCTCGCCTTCGGCATCGGCGGCAAGGACTGGGCGGCCGACATGCTCGAGCGCTGGTGGCCGCGCCGGCGCAAGCCCGAGAAGGGGGCGGAGCAGGTTTCGGCGAGAAGGGACCAGACCCACCTGCTGTGAACGTTCCGCATCGCATCAGCGCGCGGCACGCGATGCCGTTCGGCGCCGAGGTCCTGGCCGGCGGCGGCGTGCGCTTCCGGCTGTGGGCGCCGGGCGCGAAGCAGGCTGAATTGATTCTCGGGAAAAGATTCGCGCCGATGGCGCGTTCGACGGACGGGTGGTTCGAACACAGCGAGGCGCAAGCCGGCCCGGGCACGCTGTACCAGTATCGGATCGACGGCGAGCTGCTGGTTCCCGATCCCGCCTCGCGCTTCCAGCCGCGCGACGTCGACGGCCCGAGCGAAGTGATCGACCCGCAAGCCTACAAATGGAGCGACCAGGCGTGGAGCGGCCGGCCGTGGAGCGAAGCGGTCGTCTACGAGCTGCACGTGGGGACCTTCAGCCCCCAGGGAACGTACAGCGGAGTGAAGGCCAAGCTGCCGCAGCTTGTCGACCTCGGTATCACCGCGATCGAGCTGATGCCGCTTGCCGACTTCGCCGGCAAGCGCAACTGGGGCTACGACGGCGTGCTGCCGTACGCGCCGGACTCCGCGTACGGCCGTCCGGAAGACCTGAAGGCGCTCGTCGACGCCGCGCACGCCGCCGGCCTGATGGTTCTGCTCGACGTGGTCTACAACCACTTCGGCCCGAAGGGCAACTACCTGCCGCGCTACGCGCCGCAGTTCTTCACCGAGCGTCATCACACGCCGTGGGGCGCGGCGATCGATTACACGAATTCCGTTGTCAGGGAATTCTTCGTCCATAACGCGCGCTACTGGCTGGAGGAGTACCGGTTCGACGGCCTGCGCTTCGACGCGGTGCACGCGATCATCGACGAATCGCCTCGGCATGTTTTGAATGAAATCTCGGAAACCGTGAGGGCGAAATTTTCCTCGTCGAAACACTTGGTGCTGGAGAACGACGCCAACCAGGCGCGCTATATCGGCCCGGGGAAATACACCGCGCAGTGGAACGACGACTCGCACCATGCCTATCACGTGCTTGCCACAGGCGAATCCGACGGCTACTACGTCGCCTACGCCGATTCGCCGGCGAAGCATCTCGCGCGCTGCCTGGCCGAAGGCTTCGCCTACCAGGGCGAGGAGTCGCGCTTCAGCAAGGAGCCGCGCGGCGAGCCGAGCGCGCACCTGCCGCCGTCGTGCTTCGTGGATTTCCTGCAGAACCACGACCAGATCGGCAACCGCGCTTTTGGAGAAAGACTGCTTTCGCTGTCAGAGGACAGGATTCTCAAATCGTTGACTGCCATCCAGCTGCTCGCGCCCTCGCCCCCGCTGCTCTTCATGGGCGAGGAATGGGGCTGCAGGCAGCCGTTCCTGTTCTTCTGCGATTTCGAGGGCGAGCTCGGCGAGGCGGTGCGCAAAGGCAGGCGCGAGGAGTTCAGCCGCTTTGCTTCTTTCACCAGGTCCATTCCGGATCCGCTTGCCGAGGCGACCTTCCGGCGGTGCGTGCTGGATTGGGCCAAGCGCGACGCGGCGTGGCTTGCCCATTACAGGAAGCTCCTGCAGTTGCGCTCGCGCGCGATCGCGCCGCGCAAGTTCGGGCCGGGCAGGTACCGCATGCTCGGCGAGCGCGCTTTCCAGGTGGAATGGGACGGTCTGACCCTCGTGGCGAACTGCGGCGACGAAAAGGTTGATGCGAAAGACCCGCCGCGCGAAGCTCCGCTTTGGTCGAACGGCAAGCCGGGCGAGCCCTGGTCGGTGAGCTGGTGGACCAGCGCGTGACCGACGAGATCGCGTCCAGCTACCTGGACGTGTGGGGGAAGGAAAGGGCGATCGATGCCGAGGTACGCGCCGCGCTCGCAAGAGCGATGGGGCCGGCGCGCAAGCCGCGCCGGATCGAAATCGTGCCGGGGCGCTGCTACCAGCCCGAGATCCTCGAGCACAAGCGCCTCTGGGGATTCATGGCGCAGCTCTACGGCCTGCGCTCGGAGCGCAACTGGGGCATCGGCGACTTCACCGACCTGAAGAAGCTGATCGAGATCGCGGCGGGCCTCGGCGCCGCGGTGGTCGGGGTGAACCCGCTGCACGCGACGCAGGGGAGCCCCTACAGCCCGTCGAGCCGCCACGCGCTCAACGTCCTGTACATCGACGTCGAGGCGGTGCCTGGGTACGAAAAGTCCGGCGGGCTGCGCAGGCGGCTGCAGGCACTGCGCGCTTCGGAGCTGGTCGACTACGAAGGCGTGCGGCGCATCAAGCTCGAAGCGCTCGAGCAGCTCTTTCAGAAGACCGGGCCCAGGGTGGAAGCGTCGGGCACATTTGCGCTGTTCGAGGCGCTGCGCGAGAAGTTCGATGACGGCTGGCAGTCGTGGCCGAAGGGCTGCCGCGATCCCCATTCGAAGGACGTAAGGGCATTTGCAAAAAAACACGCCGGCCGGGTGGCGTTCCACGCGTGGCTGCAGTCGATCGCGCGCCGGCAGCTCGAGGACGCCCGGCGCCATGCGCAGGATCTCGGCATGCCGCTCGGGCTCTACGTCGATCTCGCGCTCGGCGCCGATCGCGGCGGCGCGGAGGTGTGGGCCGACCAGGAGGCGTTCGCGCTCGGCGCCTCGTGCGGCGCGCCGCCCGACGAGTTCAACCCGCGCGGCCAGGACTGGGGGCTGCCGCCGTACTCGCCGCGCGCTCTGCGCGCCAGCGGCTACCGGCCGTTCATCGAGCTGCTGCGCGCCAGCATGCCGCAGGGCGGGGCGCTGCGCATGGACCACGTCATGGCGCTCTCGCGCCTGTGGTGGATCCCGCAGGGAGCGAAACCCGAGCGCGGCGGCTACGTCAATTACCCGTTCCGCGAGCTGCTGGCGATCCTCGCCGCCGAGAGCCGCCGCGCGCGCTGCCTGGTGGTCGGCGAGGATCTCGGCACGGTGCCCGCCGAGCTGCGCGCGGCGCTGAACGAAGCCGGCGTCTTCTCGTACAGGCCGATGCTTTTCGAGAAAGACAACCCGCCTTCTGCGTACCCGCGAGATGCGCTGGTGTGTGTGACCACGCACGACCTGCCGACCTGGCGGGGCTACTGGGTGGCCCAGGATCTGAAGCTGCGGAACCAGCTCGGGCTCATGGTGGACGAGGAAAAGGAGCTGCGGCTGCGTGAAACCGAGAAGCGGAACCTGGCTCGCGCCCTGGAGCGTGAAAGACTCGACCGCTCCGCCGCGTCCGCGCATGCGTTCATCGCGCGCACCCCGGCCAGGTTCGCGCTGCTGCAGCCCGAGGACGTGTTCGAGATGCTCGAGCAGGCGAACCTGCCGGGCACCGTGGGCGAGCACCCGAACTGGCGCCGCAGGCTGCCGCTCGCGCTCGAGCGCTGGCGCGCCGACCCGCGCGTCGCGGCGCTCGCCGAGGTCATGGCCGAAAGGAGCGTCGCCAAGGGCGCGCCGCTCACCGCGCCGGTCGCGACCTACCGGCTGCAATTCAACAAGGATTTCCGCTTCAGGGATGCGCTGAAGCTCGTGCCGTATCTCGCGAGCCTCGGCATCAGCCACCTGTACGCCTCGCCGTTCCTCAAGGCGCGCCCCGGCAGCACGCACGGCTACGACGTGATCGACCACAACTCGGTCAATCCGGAGATCGGCACCGAGGCGGAGCTCGACGAGCTGATCCGCAGCCTGAAACAGCACGGCATGGGCATGGTGCTCGACCTCGTGCCGAACCACATGGGGGTGCTGCACGCCGACAACGAGTGGTGGCTGGACGTGCTCGAGAAGGGCAGGGCATCGCCTTACGCCAGGTTCTTCGACATCGACTGGCAGCGCGGCAAATTGCTGCTTCCGGTGCTGGGAAAGCACTATGGGGAAGCGCTCGAATCGGGCGAGTTGAAACTGGAACGCAAGGGCACGAAGTGGAGCGTCCGCTATTTCGATCATCGTTTTCCTCTTAAACAAAAGAATCTCAAGCCACCGAAGGATTCGCTCGCGCTGCACCGGCTGCTCGAGAAGCAGCATTACCGGCCGGCCTACTGGCGTGTCGCTTCCGACGAGATCAACTACCGGCGCTTCTTCGAGATCACCGACCTCGCCGGGGTGCGGGTGGAGGACCGCACGGTGTTCGAGGCGACGCACGCGCTGGTGTCGCGCCTGGCGAAGAGCGGCGGCATCGACGGCGTGCGCATCGACCATCCCGACGGCCTCGCCGATCCGCGGCAGTACTTCGAGCGGCTCGCGGAGCTGTTTCCGCGGCGCTGGATCGTGATCGAGAAGATCCTCGCCGACCACGAAAAGCTGCCCGAGGGCTGGCCGGTGCACGGCGAGACCGGCTACCGCTTCGCCAACGTGCTGAGCGGGCTGTTCGTGGACGCCGCCGCCGAATCGCGCTTCGACCGCATCTACCAGCGCTTCACCGGGGAGCGTCGCGGCTTCGGCGAGATCGCCCGCGAGAGCCGCCTGCTGATCATGGCGACCACGCTCGCGGCCGAGCTCTACATGCTGTCGAACTGGCTCGCGCGCATCGCGGCGGGCAACCGCGCGACGCGCGACTACACCGCCAGCGGCCTGCGCAAGGCGCTTGCCGAGATCGCGGCGCAGTTCCCGGTCTACCGCAGCTACGTTTCGGCGCGCGGCGTCTCCGAAGAGGACCGGCGCCTGATCGACTGGGCGGTAAACGCCGCCAAGCGCTCGACCCGCGCAGCCGACCCGAGCGTGTTCGACTTCGTGAGGAGCGTGCTGACGCTGGACGCCGCGCCGCCCTCCGGCCGCCGGCGCGGCGAGATGCTGCGCTTCGCGATGCGCTACCAGCAGTTCACCGCGCCGGTGGTGGCGAAAGGGGTCGAGGACACCGCCTTCTACCGCTACAACCGGCTGATCGCGCTTAACGAGGTCGGCGGCCATCCCGCGCATTTCGGCTTCTCGCTCAAGGCATTCCATGCCGCGGGCGAGGAGCGCGCGCGGCGCTGGCCCTACACCATGCTCGGCAGCTCGACGCACGACACCAAGCGCTCGGAGGACGTGCGCGCCCGCCTCGCGGTGCTCTCCGAGCTCGCCTCGGGATGGCGCATGACGCTCAGGCGCTGGAGCCTGATGAACCGCAGCCACCGCGCGCAGGTCAGCGGCGAGGACGAATACCATTTCTACCAGGCGCTGATCGGCATCTGGCCGGGCAAGGTTTCCGCGGGCCTGGTGGAGCGGCTCAAGGCCTACATGCTGAAGGCGGCGCGCGAGGCCAAGCTGCGCACCAGCTGGATCAACCCAGACGCCGAGTACGAGGCGGCGCTCGAGCGCTTCGTGACGCAGTCGCTGGAAAACCGCGTTTTCCTCAAGGACCTGGCCAATACGGTGGCCCCTGTGGCGCGCCTCGGCCTGCTCGTCGGCCTGTCGCAGGCGCTGATCAAGGCCGCCTCGCCCGGCGTGCCCGACTACTACCAGGGCAGCGAGCTGTGGGACTTCAGCCTCGTCGACCCCGACAACCGGCGGCCGGTGGACTATGAACTGCGGAAAAAGCTCGTCGGCAGGAGCGAACGGGATCCTGCCCAGCTCCTGAAAAATCTCGCCGACGGCCGCGCGAAGCTGCACGTCATCCGCAAAGGCCTGGAGGTCAGGAAGAAATTCCCCGCGTTGTTCCACGGCGCGAGCTACGTGCCGCTCTACGCCGACGCCGGCCGCGAGGAGAACGTGGTCGCTTTCGCGCTCTCCGATGGCAGGCGTTCCGTGATCGCCGTCGCGCCCAGGCTCTTCGCCGGGCTGATGGACGACGGCGACATCGCGCCGCTCGGCAAGAAGGCCTGGGGCGAGGCACGTCTTCCCGTCGAAGGTCGCCATGTGAACGTGCTGACCGGCGAGGGGCACGATGGGCAGGTCCGCGTCGCGGAACTGCTGTCGGTCTTTCCGGTGGCCCTGCTGGTCAGCGCTTGAACACGCCACCGTTCCGCGCCGAGCACATCGGCAGCCTGCTGCGGCCGAAGCGGCTGCTCGCGGACCGCTCGCTGGAAGACGAATGCATCGTCGAGGCGATCCGCTGGCAGGAGGGGCTCGGGCTCAAGGTGGTCACCGACGGCGAGTTCCGCCGCGAGTCCTGGCGGCTCGGCTTCGTCTCCAAGGTCGCCGGCTTCGCGCGCGCCGACGCGGTCGGCAACGTCGACCTGCAGCGCGACGACACCGGCAACGTGATGCGCATCGGCTCGGCGCCGGTCGCGGTCACGAGGATCCGGCGCACCCGGCCGATCGTGGCGGATGAAGTAGGGTTTTCTCTAGGCCATACCAGCTGTGTCGTGAAAGCGACCATGCCGGCCCCCTCGTACCTGCACTACCCGCGCGGGCGCAACTGCGTCGACCGCGATGTCTATCCGGACCTGGATCAATTTTTTGACGACGTTGTGCGCGTCTACCAGGAGGAAGTGCAAGCGCTGCACGCCACCGGCGGGCGCTACCTGCAGATCGACGAGGTGGCGCAGACGCTGCTCTGCGACGAAAGGCTGCGCGACACGGTGCGCGCGCGCGGCGACGATCCCGAGAAGCTGATCGACCTCTACATCGACCTCATCAACCGCATCGTGCGCGCGCGGCCCGCCGGCATGACCGTCGGCGTGCACATGTGCCGCGGCAACGCCATGGGCAAGTGGATCGCCGCCGGCGGCTACGAGCGCATCGCCGAGAAATCGTTCTCCCGCCTGGAGGTCGACGCCTTCTTTCTCGAGTTCGACAGCGAGCGCGCCGGCGGCTTCGAGCCGCTGCGCTTCGTGCCGAAGGGAAAGCGCGTGGTGCTGGGGCTGGTCTCGACCAAGGTGCCGGAACTGGAAAGCAGAGACTTTCTCAAGCGGAGGATCGAGGCCGCCACCAAGTTCGTGCCGGCGGAAAACCTCTCCATCAGCCCGCAGTGCGGCTTCGCCAGCCACCAAACGGGCTCGGCACTCGGCTTCGCCGAGCAGGAGGTGAAGCTCAGGCTCGTCGTCGACACCGCGCGCGAAGTGTGGGGCGACTCGTGAAGACTACTTGAGCTGGTAGCTCGTCAGCTCGAGATCGAAATCGGCGTCGAAAGGCGGACGGCCGCCCTGGCCACTCAGGCGGGACGAAACCTTGACCGCGCGCTTCGCCTGCGGGGAATACCAGATCGTGAGCCTGAGCACGCCTTCTTCGTGAGCGGCCCGCGGTAACGGCCTCAGCTTCCACTCCTGCTCGACCGTCACCTTGAGCGCATCGAAGCTGCCCGCGGGAACCTGGATCGCCTCCCAACCCACGACCATGCTTCGCGTAACGCACTGGTACCTGAAGAAACATCCCTCGATTCCACTGGTCGAGGTCCCCGGCACTGGATTCTCGAATACCGCCAGGTAGGGAGAGAATATTGCCACCCCCTGAAGGCCTATGTACTGCCCCCTGTGGTGTGTCCAGTCGATCGGCGGCCCGCCGTCGCGAGACGCCTGGTCGAAAATGCTCGCTGCCGAGCTGGCGGCGACCTTGACGACATAGCTGCTTTGCGCGGGCGCCCGGCCGATCGGGCGCTCGGCGAGGCGGTAGGTCCAGGTATCCCCTGGCCGGGGCAAAGGTGCAGCCGGGGGAATCGGGGGCGGCGCGGCGCACGCCGCGGCGAACAGAGCTCCCGCTAGCGCCGCCGGGCGCCACATCAGTCGGCCTTGACGCCGGCCTTGCGGATGATCTCGCCCCACTTGGAAATTTCCTGCCTGATATAGGCGGCGAACTCCTCGGGCGTGCTGGTGAGCGGCTCGGTCCCGGTCGCGGCAAGGCGCTCCTTGAGCTCGGGCGAGTGCATGATTTTCACCAGCTCGATGTTCAGGCGGTTCACCACATTCCTTGGAGTCCCTGCCGGCGCGAGCACGCCGTACCAGGTGGTGAACTCGAAGTCGCGCAGGCCGGCCTCGGCCACGGTCGGCACCTCGGGCAGCGCGCTCGAGCGCTGCGGCGCGACCAGCGCGAGCGCGCGCAGCCTGCCCGCCTTGATGTGCAGCGCCGCCGCCGGGATGCCGATGAACACCAGGTGGACGTTCCCTGCGAGCACGTCCTGCATGGCGAGGTTGACGCCCTTGTAGGGGATGTGGACGAGCTTCGCGCCGGTGACGATGTTGAACAGCTCCCCCGCGAGGTGGTTCGAGGTGCCGGCGCCGCCCGAGCCGAAGTTGAGCGCGCCGGGCTTGCCCTTCGCGAAGGCGATGAACTCCTGCAGCGACTGCGCCGGCAGCGACGCCTGGGTGATCATGACGTTCGGCACCGTGGCGACCAGGCTGACCGGCGCGAAGTCCTTCACCGGGTCGTAGTTGAGCCTGGAGTAGAGCGTCGGGCTGATCGCGAGCGAGGGCGCGACCAGCACGATGGTGTAGCCGTCGGGCGCGGCCCGCGCCGCCGCCTCGGCGCCGACGTTGCCGCCGGCGCCGCCGCGGTTCTCGGTGATCACCGGCTGGCCGAGCTGCGCGCCTAGCCGCTCGGCGATCATCCGGCCGAGGATGTCGGTGCCGCCGCCCGGCGGGAAGGGCAGGATCAGGCGCACCGTGCGGGTGGGCCACGCGTCCTGCGCATGCACGCCGAAGAAGGCCAGGCTCAGGAGGAACGCGATCGCGAGGCGCATGGGAAATATCTTAGCGCGCCGCGTGTTTGCACCGGCATGAAAATCCTCCTCGCAGCGATCACCAGCCTGCTCCTCGCCGCCGGCGCGCAGACGCAGCAGAAGGACATGACGTTCTTCATCACCAGCGTGGGATCCGGCAAGGGCGCGGACCTCGGCGGCCTGGCGGGCGCCGACCAGCACTGCCAGGCGCTGGCGAAGGCCGCGGGCGCCGGTCAGCGCGAGTGGCGGGCGTACCTCAGCACCGACAAGGTGAACGCGCGCGACCGCATCGGGAAGGGGCCGTGGAAGAACGCCAAGGGCGAGGAGATCGCGAAGAGCGTCGACGACCTCCACGCCAACAGCCGCATCAACAAGCAGACCGGGCTCGACGAGAAGGGCGCGATGGTCAACGCGCGCGGCGACTCGCCGAACAAGCACGATATCCTGACGGGCTCGACGCCCGACGGCCGCGCCATCTCCGGCGACAAGGACATGACCTGCGGCAACTGGACCAAGAGCGGCGAAGGCTCGGCGATGGTCGGGCACCAGGACCGTATGGGCCTGAGCGACACCGAGGCGGCAAGGTCCTGGAACTCGTCGCATTCTTCGCGCGGCTGCAGCCAGGACGCGCTGCGCAGCTCGGGCGGCGACGGCCTGTTCTACTGCTTCGCCGCCTGGTAGCTCTGCCCGATCGCGCGGCGGCCTAGGCGCTGCGCAATGCCCGCCTCGCGCAGCACCCAGGCGACGAACGTATTGCTGTTCGGCCCGGGCCAGTAGCGATAGCGCTCGCAGTAGGGATACCTTTTGCAGTCATCGAGGACGCGGGCAATCCGGTCAGCCTGGTCTCCGGTCCATTCCGCGGCGAGGCGCGACGGCCCGCCGCCGACGCCGGCGTCGGGATCCTTGAGGTCGCGATGCACGTGGCCGATGCAGAAACCGCCGGCGTTCTTCGTCTGCCAGACTTCCCAGCGGTGGCGTTCGCGCTCGCCGAAAACCACGAACCAGTAGTGCACCGCGATGAAGCCGATCCAGGGCAGGGTGGCGTAGCGGAGCTGGACGACCACCCGCGCGGCGGCTACTTCTTGCCTTTGCCTCGCTCCAGGGTCGCCGAGCCGGTGACCGCGCCGCCCTTCACGTAGATGACCTTGCTGCCCGACGCGGCCTTGAGCTCGCCGCTGAACCACTCGGCCTTCACCGGCGCCGAGGCGCCGGAGAAGATCAGCGACAGCGGCACGCTCTTGCCGCCGCCGCACGGATCGACGTCCAGCTTGACGAGGTAGAGCGCGTTGTCGCGGATTTCCCAGGTGCCCACGTAGCCGCGCGCGGCCTCGGGGCAGGGCTTCTTCGAAAGATAGCGCTTCAGCCGGTCGTTGAGCTTCGGGTCGGAGTCGAGCGCGGGCTGCAGCGGGCTCACCGGCAGTGGCTCGGCCTTGCCGTCGACGATGAGCTGGTCCTGGAGCGGCGCGGCAGCACCGGCAAGCCCGGTCCAGAAGCAGAGAAGGAACACGATGGCGGTTTTCATGGGTCGCTATCCTATCAACGAAAGACGGCCACAACGCGCTTGCCATGCCGGTCGACGCAGGCGCGGAACATCCCTTCGCTGTTGAACGGCATCGCGACGTTGCCGCGGCGGTCGACCGCGACCAGGCCGCCGTCGCCCCCGAGCCTTGCGACATTGCGCAGCGCCGCTGCCGCCGCGGCGGCAAGCGACTCGCCGCGGTAGCGCATGCGCGCGGCGACGTCGTAGGCCACCGCGGCGCGGATGAAGGCTTCGCCGAGCCCGGTCCCGGAAACCGCGCAGGCGCGGTTGTCGGCATAGGTGCCCGCGCCCACGATCGGCGAGTCGCCGACGCGCCCGGGCAGCTTTGCCGTATAGCCCCCGGTCGACGTCGCCGCCGCGAGGTTCCCGTCGGCGTCGAGCGCCACCGCGCCCACCGTGCCGTGGTAGTTCTTCAGGTTTTTCCTTAGGGCAGCCAGCCTGCGCGCCGTGCGGAAGTACGCAGGCGATTCCATTTTCAAGCCCTGGCTGCGCGCAAAGCGCTCGGCGCCGCTTCCCGCGAGCAGCACGTGGCGGCTCGCCTCCATCACCGAGCGCGCGGCGAGGACCGGGTTGCGGATGCGGCGCACCGCCGCCACCGCCCCTGCGCGCAGCGTCGCGCCGTCCATGATCGAGGCGTCCATCTCGATCTCGCCGTCAGCATTGAACGAGGAGCCGCGCCCGGCGTTGAAGAGCGGTGAATCCTCGAGCACCACGACCGCGGCCGCCACGGCATCGAGCGCGGTTTTTCTTGCAAGCAGGAGCTCGTATCCCTTTTCCAATGCCTGCGTCAGCACCGCGCGATGGGCCGTACCCGGCCGATCGGCGCGCAGCACGCCGGCGCCGCCGTGTATCGCGATCGCCGGCTTCATCGCTTCAGCATCGCCTCGACCTCGTCGTCCGAGACGTCGTACCACTCTTCGTAGGCGTCGGCGACCGCGAAGCGGCCGCCACCTCGAATATCGGCGCACACGACCTCGTCGGCCAGCTTGCGCAGCACCTCGAGCGAGCGCTCGTGCGCGGTCGGCACCGCGACGACGATGCCATTCACGCCCTGTTTGCGCAGCGCCGCGATCGCGGTGCGCATCGTCGAGCCCGCCGCGATGCCGTCGTCGACCAGGATGATGGTCTTTCCCCCGAGATCCTCCAGCGCCGTCCAGGCTTGAAACCTCTTCCTGCGTCGCTCGACCTTCGCACGCGCGTCAGCGATTGCCTTTTCGACCTGCTCGGGCTTGAGGCCATAACCGTCGAGCGCCGCCTGATCGATCCACACGCTGCCGTCGAACGCGACCGCGCCATAGCCGCTCTCGGTGGTCCAGGGCAGGAGCACCTTGCTCACCGGCGCCACTTTGATTGGCAAATGCAATGCTCCGGCAATTGCTGCCGCTACCGGTACGCCGCCGGCGGGAATCGCCAGCACGGTCGCATCGCTTCCCTTGTACCGGGCGAGCAGAGCGGCGAGGCGCTCGCCGGCGGCGCGCCGGTTCTCGAAGGCAGGCTTCAATCGAGCGTCCGCTTGTAGAAGCGCAGGCCGATGCCGATCACCACCAGCATGAACGCGAGTATCGGCCAGATCTGCGGCCAGAGGTCGACGAGCGTGTTGCCCTTGAGCATGATGCCGCGCACGAGGAGCAGGAAGTGGGTGAGCGGCAGGAGCGAGCCCAGCCACTGCGCCCACTCGGGCATGCCGCGGAACGGGAACATGAAGCCCGAGAGCAGGATCGAGGGCAGGAAGAAGAAGAACGTCATCTGCATCGCCTGGAGCTGGTTGCGCGCGATCGACGAGAACGTGATGCCGAGCGTCAGGTTCGCGGCGATGAAGATCAGCACGACGAAGTAGAGGAGGAGCGCATTGCCCTGCATCGGCACCTCGAAGAGCGCGAGCGCCGCGCCGATGATCAGGCTCACCTGGATCAGCCCGATCAGGATGTAGGGCACGATCTTGCCGGTCATCACCTCGATCGGAGCCGCCGGCGTGGCGAGCAGGTTCTCGAACGTGCCGCGCTCGCGCTCGCGGGTCATGGCGAGCCCGGTCATCAGCACCATGGTCATCGTCAGGATCGTGCCGATCAGCCCGGGCACGATGTTGTAGGCGGTGACGCCTTCGGGGTTGTAGCGCCGGTGGACGCGCATCTCCACCGGCGGCGCGACCGGCTTCAGATCGGCGAGCGGACCGCTGAGATCTCTCTGCAATGAAGAAAACGCGATCTGGGAGAGCGCCGCGATCGCGTTGCCGGTCGCGGTCGGGTCCGAGGCGTCGGCCTCGACGAGGAGCACTGGCCGCTCGCCGCGCACGAGCTTGCGGTCGAAGCTCTCAGGGATCGTGACCGCGAACTGCACCTCGCCTCGAGCGAGCAGGTCTTCGAGCTCCTGTTGGTCGGAAACGTTCCTTTCGATCCGGAAGTAGCCGCTCGTCTGCATCGCGGCGAGCAGGGTGCGCGAATACGGCCCCGCATCGGCGGCGAGCACCGCGGTCGGCAGCTGCTTCGGGTCGGCGTTGATCGCGTAGCCGAAGAGCACGAGCTGCAGCACCGGGATGCCGATGATCATGCCGAAGGTGAGGCGGTCGCGCTTGAGCTGGATGAACTCCTTCACGATGATGCCGACCCATCTCGACCACGAGAAGCTCATCGCGCCTCGCCCCGCATCAGGTGGATGAACACGTCCTCCAGGCCAGGTCGCGATTTTCTCCATGTGAGCGTCGCAGCGGCCTTCATCGGCTCGATCGCTTGCTCGAGCGCGGCTTCGTCCTCGCCGGTGACGTGAAGCGTGTTGCCGAATGCCGTGACATGCGAGATGCCCGCGAGGCCGTGGAGGCGCGAGGCAAGCCGCGCGAGCTCGGCGGGCGGGCCGGACACTTCCCAGGTCGAGAGGCTCACCGCGTGCAGCACTTCGTCCGGCGTGCCGGTGGCGAGCAGCTTGCCGTAGGCGATATAGGCGAGGCGGTGGCAGCGCTCGGCCTCGTCCATGTAGTGCGTCGACACGAGCACCGAGATGCCGTCGGCGGCGAGCCGGTGGATCTCTTCCCAGAAGTCGCGCCGCGCCTGCGGGTCGACGCCCGCGGTCGGCTCGTCGAGCAACAGCAGCTGCGGCCGGTGCAGCATGCACGCGGCGAGCGCGAGACGCTGCTTCCAGCCGCCCGAGAGCGCGCCGGCGAGCTCGCCCTGCCTCTGGTTCAGGTTCAAGTCCTCCAGCGTCTTCGAGACGGCGGCGTCGCGTTCCTTCATGCCGTACATGCGCGCGATGAACTCCAGGTTCTCGCGGATGGTGAGGTCTTCCTAGAGCGAGAAGCGCTGGGTCATATAGCCGACTTCGCGCTTGATGGAAGCGGAATCTTTCAAGTCATAACCCAGGCAGGTGCCGGTGCCCGAATCGGGCTTGAGCAGGCCGCACAGCATGCGGATCGAGGTCGTCTTGCCGCTGCCGTTCGGCCCGAGGAAGCCGTAGATCTCGCCGCGACGCACCTGGAGCGAGAAGTCCTTCACCACGTGCTTTTTCCCGAACGACTTGTTCAGCCCTCGCACGTCGATCGCAAGCGCGTTCATTTAAGTTTGACGTCCACCGGCTGTCCGGGTCGCAGCGCGGAGCCTTCCAGGCGGGCTTCGACCAGGAACATGAGCTTCCCGCGCGATTCCTTGCTGTAGAGCACCGGCGGCGTGTACTCGGCTTGGCTCGAGACGAAGCTCACCCGAGCGGCAACCGGCGCCGGACAGCCGTCGCAGAGGATCTGCAATTCCGTGCTCAGCGCGAGCTTCGATACGACGGTCTCGGGAACGTAGAAGCGCACCTTGACGTTTCCCGGCGGCAGCAACGCTGCCACCGGCCGGCCCGCGGGCACCCATTCGCCCTCGACGAAGTAGGTGTCGTGCACGAGGCCCGATACGGGCGCGGCGACGCTCTTCTGCTCGAGGCGCCAGGCCGCCTGCGCGAGCGCCGCTTTCGCCGCCTCGACCTCGCCCTCGGCCGCCTTGCGCTCGGCCTCGCGCCCGAGCGGCATCTGCGCGTTGCGGAGCAGCGCCTGCGCCTCGGCGACGCGCCCCTGGTCGCGCGCGAGCGCACTCCTCGCCTCGTCGTAACGCGCACGCGAGGTGGCGCCCGAGCGAAGCAGGTTTTCCTCTCTGGACAGGTTTGCCTCGGCGAGCTCGCGCGCAGCCAGCGCCTGCTCCAGCTCCGCGCGCAGCGCCTCGATCTCCGGCGCGCGGCGCGGCGCGCGCAGGTTCTCGAGGCGCGCGAGCGCCATGTTCAGCCGCTGCTCGGCCTCGATGCGCGCGGCGCGCTCGGCCTCCTGCTCGAGCGCGAACAGCGGTTTCCCCGCGGCCGCCTGGTCGCCGCGCCGCACGTGCAGCTTCTGCAGCTGCCCGGCGTAGGGCGAGGCGAGCATCACGTATTCGCCCTCGACGTAGCCCTGCCAGTGGTCGTTGGAGTTCCTCTCGCAACCGCCGAGCGCGATGAAGAGCGCGGTTAGAAAGAACCTCATGTCTGGTCCTTCGGCAGGCAGGCGATGGCTCTCTCCAGCACCGCGCGCGCTTCCGCGCGCGCCTCGTCGTCGTCGCGCGCGAACTGCAGCAGCGCGCAACCGACGACGACCGAATGCAGGAAAGCCACGTCCTGCGGCGTCGCCTCCAGCCCCGCCGAGCGCAGGATCGGCTCGAGTCCCGCGCGCAGCTCGCGGATGAAGCGGCGCATGCCCGGCTTGAGCGTCGCGTCCCGGTCGACGGACTGCACCAGGCCGAGCATCAGCCTCACGCGCCGCTTGTCGCGCGTGCCCTTCGCGATCCCTTCCACGAGCGTCGTCGAGCGGCCGCGCGCATCGGCACCGGCGAGGTCCTTGGCGAGCGATTGGAATGAATGCCGCGCCACGGCCTGCAGAAGCTCCGCGACGGTCGGGAAGTAGTAGGTGAGATGGCTCTGCCGCACGCCCGCCTCCCTGCTGACGCGCGGCTGCGTCAGCTGCTGCGCGCCGCCTTCGCCCAGCAGGCGCAGCGCGGCTTCCAGGATCCGGGTGCGGACGTCCACGGCTTGGTAATCCTACCAAGAATTTGGTAGGAATACCAAGACCTTTTCGTCCAAGCCCTTGTTTTAAAGGCCCAGATAAGCCTGCCGCACGCGGTCGTCGTGCAGGAGCTCGGCGCCCGGGCCGGTCATGACGATGCGGCCGTTCTCGAGCACGTACGCGCGGTTCGAGATCTTGAGCGAGACCGCGACGTTCTGCTCGACCAGCAGGATGGTGAGGCCGCGGCCGTTCAGCACGCGGATGGTGTGCAGCACCTCTTGCACCACCAGCGGCGCGAGGCCGAGCGAGGGCTCGTCGAACATGATGAGCTGCGGCGCGCCCATCAGGCAGCGGCCGATGGCGAGCATCTGCTGCTCGCCGCCCGACAGGGTGCCCGCGACCTGCTGGCTGCGCTCGGCCAGCCTCGGGAACAGGGAAAGGACGTCCTGGAGGCTCTTCTTCGCCAGTGGGCGCGCGCGCGGCAACAGCGCGCCGAGCTCGAGGTTCTCGAGCACGCTCAGGCTCGGGAACACCTGCCGGCCCTCGGCGACCTGGCCGATGCCGAGGTTGCAGATCTCGTGGGATTCCAGGCGGGAGATGTCGCGGCCCA
>Ga0187893_10002498_pt1 | contig 40228 bp, 39 predicted proteins | sample MA1701074metaG_FD_139574 | JGI IMG/M metagenome (GOLD analysis project Ga0187893, IMG submission 139574) | White microbial mat communities from a basaltic lava cave in the Kipuka Kanohina Cave System on the Island of Hawaii, USA - MA170107-4 metaG ...
CGCATCGACCGCTACGTCATCGACCCCATCACCCGCGCCTACATCAAGGTCGTGCCCGACCGCGTACGCATGGGGGCGCGCCGCTTCTTTCTGAACCTCAACTCGCCGTCGATCATCGCCACTCCCGTTGCAAGACGTCGTTGGCGATGATCGACGGCGAGTTGAGGTTCAGAAAGAAGCGGCGCGCCCCCATGCGTACGCGGTCGGGCACGACCTTGATGTAGGCGCGGGTGATGGGGTCGATGACGTAGCGGTCGATGCGGCGGTTGGCGCCGAAGGTGCCGCGATTCATGCTCTCCAGCGGATCGGGATACCCGGGTGTCTGCAGGTCGCCGAAGAGCGGATCGTTCGGGTCGGTGGCGACCTCCGCCGCGGCGCGCACCCGCGCGGCCGGCGCGAGCCCCACGCAGAGCGCGAGCAGGCTGACGGCGAGACGTCGGCTCACGAAACGGCTCCCACGCACGGTCGATTGTAGTCGACCGCTCCGCTCGGAACCAGGGAACGCGCGCGTTGCGGGGGCGCGCCGCCCGTAGTAGCCCTCGCGGCCGATGCGCTTCGGCATTCACGCGGGCCCGCAGGACTGTACGCTCGACGACCTCCGCCGCCTGTGGGCGGTCGCCGACGACCGTGGCTTTCATTGGTGCTCCGTCTGGGACCACCTCTACTCGGTTTCGGACCTCAACGACCCGCGCAAGCCGGCCTTCGAGGGCATCTCGATCATGACCGCGCTGGCGGCGGCGACGCGCCGCGTCCGGGTGGGAAGCCTGGTGTTCTGCACCGGGTACCGCAACCCGGGCGTGCTGGCGAAGGCCGCCGTCACCATCGACCACGTGAGCGGCGGCCGTTGCGAGCTCGGCCTGGGCGCGGGCTGGAACGAGAACGAGTTTCGCGCCTTCGGCATGCCGTTCCTGCCCATCAAGGACCGGCTGGACCACCTGGAGGAAACGGCCATCGTGCTGCGCCGCCTCTTCGACGGCGAGACCGTCACGCTCGCGGGCAAGCAGGTCACGGTCCGCGACGCGGTGTGCGTGCCGCGCCCGGTGCAGGATCGGTTGCGGCTCTGGATCGGCGGGCAGGGCGAAAAGCGGATGCTGCGCATCGTTGCCCGGCACGCCGACGGCTGGAACGTGCCGTTCATGGCACCGGACGTCTACGGCGCGCGGAGCCGCACGCTCGATGACTGGTGCAGCAAGGAGCGGCGCGATCCCGCGGCCATCGTGCGCACCATCAACCTCGGCCTCGCCATCGGCGCCGACGAGCGCCGCGCCCGGGAGCAAGAAGCGAAGCTCCAGTCGATGTTCGGCGCGCTGACGGAGTACGTGAAGCCCGGTCATCTCGTCGGCACCCCCGCGCAGGTACGCGACCGCCTCGGCGAGTATCAGCGCGCTGGGGCCGAGTGGGTGATTCTGGCGCTACGCGCTCCCTTCGACTGGGACGGGCTCGATCTCTTCATTCGCGAGGTGATGCCGGCGTTCGCGTGACGGCTCACTGTCGCGGCGACCAGCTCGTACAGCGCAGCAGCTTCGATTCCCAGCGATCGCGGTGCTTGAGGCCCTCGACCATCCAGCCGCCGCGCTGCGCGCCCTGCTCGCCGTGCGAGAGCAGCTCGGTGAAGCGAGGCCAATCGAGGATCTTCTGCAGCAGGACCACCTCGTGGTGACGCCCGGTGCCCGTGGCCACCGTCCAGCAGGCTTCGACCGAGATCATCTTGCTCTGCCGAACTTGCGGGAGGTAGACGGATCCCAGCGCCTGCACGTACTCTTCGAGCTTGCCCTGATACGGCCAGCCCGTGTCGTGCAGGTAGAGGCCGAGCGCGCCGCCGGGCGGCGTGGCGGCGGCGGCGAGATCGACGGCCTGCAGCGGTGACCAGGGTGTGGGCTCGAGCAGCTTCCGCGTGACCTCCCGCCGCAGCGTCCAGAGGGCCGCGTCGCATGTCCGCCAGCGCGCGTCGGTGCGCATGCGGTCGACCAGCACGCCCCAGGTCGCCCAGTCGCGTACCGCCGTGATCGACACGGCCTGGTAGCTCGCACCGGTTCCGTGCGTCAGCTCCCAGAACCAGCAGAGCCGCGCCTCGGCGCCCTCTTCGACGAGCGGCTGCCAGCGCGTGCGCACGGCGTCCTCGAACTCGGCCATGCGGCCACCGACGACCTCGTGGGTCTCATGGAGAAAGAGCATGGGTCACCGCATCCGTGGCATGATCTCGGTCGCGAACAGCTCGATCGAGCGCATCACCTTCGGGTGCGTGATGCGATCGGCCTGCATGAGCGCGATGAAGTGGTCGAGACCTGCCTGCTTGTAGCGCTCGACTTTGCGGGCGCAATGGTCGACGTCGCCGACGATCACCATGTCCTCGGCGTCGAGCTCGTCGAACGTGCATTCGCCCCGCTGCATCTTGGCGATCAGCGGGTATTCCTTGGCGATGAGGTCGCGGTACGGGGTGCTCTGCACCTCGAGATCGGCGTACTCGCGCTGCATGCCGCGGCCGCTCGGATCGGCGAAGCCGCCCAGCACGCGGAACGCGTAGAGCAGGTAGTTCATCGCCGCGTCGGCGCCGCCGTTGGCGATGGCCTCCTCGCGCGTCTCGGCGACGTGCACGATCGTGAAGGCGCCGACCTTGCCGTTGACGAACTTGCCGACGGGCTTGGCGTGCTTCAGCGCCTCGCGGTAGACGCGCACGCGCTCGGCCAGCTGGGGCACGCTCACGAAGATGGTGAGGCCCAGGATGCCGATGCCGTTCTTGCCCGCCAGCTCCCAGGTCTGTGGGCTCGTGGCGGCCGCCCAGATCGGCGGATGGGGCTTTTGCCGCGGCTTGGGGAGGATGCTGCGCGGAGGAATCTTGACGAAGCGGCCGTCGTACTCGAACGGATCCTCCGTCCACATGCGCGGAATGATCTCGAGTGACTCCTGCCACATGTCGCGCGAGATCGCGGGGTCGATCTCGAATCCCGCCTGCTCGAAGCCGCTCGAGCGTCCGGTGCCGAACTCGACGCGCCCGTCGGAGAGGAGATCGAGCGCGGCCACCCGCTCGGCCACGCGGATGGGGTGGTTGAACTTGTGGGGCAGGAGCGTGACCCCGTGACCGAGCCGGATGTTCGTGGTGCGCTGCGACACGGCGGCGAGGAACACCTCCGGGGCCGACGAGTGTGCGAACTCGGTCAGGAAGTGATGCTCGACCTCCCACACGGTGTCGTAGCCGAGCCGGTCGGCCAGCACGATCTGCTCGAGCGCCTCGTGGTAGCAGCGGTACTCGCTGTCGACGTCGTGGGGCTTCGGCATCTGGAGCTCGTAGAGCAGGTCGAACTTCATCCCCGCCGTTGTGCGACGGGGCGGTTGGGGAGTGCAAGCTGTTTGTGGGTGGGGGCCGGATGCGGGTCGTTCCGTGGCCGGGGTGTAGGGCCCGTCGCTCGCTCCCGCTTCGCGGGCACATGCGCACAGGGCCCCTCATGCGATGTCGTGCGCCCGCTCAGACGTGCGCTCGCGACGGGCCCTACACCCCGGCCACGACGCGACGGCCGCGTTCGGCGCCACACGCGCAATCAACGTGCCCTCGCCGCTACGCCAGCCTTCGGCGGCGCCGAACAGCGAGAGCGGGCCACCGACCGTGCGCAATCTCGGCGCGGAGCGAAAGTTCGATTGCCGCGGGGTTATTGCCGCGTGGAGGACCCGTCGCGAGCGCACGTCTGAGCGGGCGCACGACATCGCATGAGGGTCCCTGTGCGCATGTGCCCGCGAAGCGGGAGCGAGCGACGGGCCCTCCACGCGGCACCCCGTGGCAAAAGAGCGTCCTTTCCGCCCCGAAGTTGCGCCTACACGGGCAGCCCGCTATCGATCCAGCGATGATTTCGGTCGCCGAGGCGCTCGACGTGGTGGTGCGGACGGCGCAACCGCTCGGCGCCGAGCGCGTGGCGCTGCTCGACGCCAGTGGACGCATCGCGGCCGAAGACGTCGTCTCCGACCGCGCCGTGCCCGCCGCGGCCAATTCCGCGATGGACGGGTTCGCCGTGCGCGCCGCGGACGTGGCACGCGCCGGCGCCCGCTTGCGCATCGCGGGCTCCATTCCGGCCGGGTCGGTCCATCGCGAGACGCTGGCACCGGGAACGGCCGTCAAGATCTTCACGGGCTCGGTCGTGCCGGCGGGCGCCGACGCGGTCGTGCGCGTCGAGGACACCGAGACGATGGGCGATCACGTGGTCGTGATGGAAGCGATCGCGGCGGGCGCGAACGTGCGCGCCGCGGGCGAGGACATCACGATCGGCGCCACGGTCGTGCGTGCCGGGCAGGAGCTCGGTCCGGCGGACGTCGGCGTGCTCGCGTCCGTCGGTCGTGCCGCGATCACGGTGAGGCGCCGGCCACGCATTGCGATCCTGTCGACCGGCGCCGAGCTGATCGAGGTGGATGAGCCGCCCGGTCCCGGCCAGGTCGTGAACAGCAACGCCTACGCGCTGGCGGCGGCGGTCCGCGAAGCGGGGTGCGAGCGTCCGCTCGTACTTCCGATCGTACGCGACCGGTTCGAAGACATCCGGAGTCGATTGGAGGAGGCGTACGGCGCCGACGTCGTCCTCTCGACCGGCGGGGTGTCCGTGGGAGAGTTCGATTTCGTCAAGGAGGCGCTGGACGCCCTGGGGGTCGAGCGGCTGTTCTGGAAGGTCGCGCAGAAGCCGGGGAAGCCGCTCACGTTCGGACGGCGCGGCGACCGGTTGTTCTTCGGCTTGCCGGGCAATCCCGTCTCCGCCCTGGTGTGCTTCACGATCTACGTGTGGCCCGCGCTGCGCAAGCTCGCGGGCCATGAACGGCTGTACCTCCCGGCGACGCGCGCCACGCTCACGGCGCCGGTCACCCGCAAGCCGGGTCTGACGGAGTTCCTGCGCGTGCAGCTCGCCGGTGACGCCGCGGCGCTCACGGCCACCCCCGTGCGCTCGCAGAGCTCCGGGGTGCTCTCCGGCCTCGGCAGCGGCGCGGGTCTGCTCATAGCACCCGCCGCACGAGGACCGCTCGGTGCCGGTGAGGCGTTCGACGTGATCCGCCTCGGTCCGTATGCCGGCGCCACGGTGGCGTCGGTGCTTGCGAGCTGCTAGACGCGAAGCGCCGGAGAGACGCATGCGCTCCTGCCTTCATTGTGCGCTCGCGCGGGCGCTCGGCGACGAAGCCGACGACCTCGTGCGGCGCCACGTGGCCGTCACGTTCGGCCGCTCCGAGCCGGTGTGGCTTCCCATCCCGGGCTCGCGGGTCTATCGCGGGTTGCGGCGCCTCTTGCGGCGCGCTGCGGCCGTGGGCGAGGGCCATACCGTGCGCCTCAATATCATCGATCTTCCCGGCAAGACGCACGTCGAGGTGACGGCGGCGGCCTTGGCCGGCGCGCACGCGGACGTGTTCGTCTGCGCGTTTCCGCGCTTCGTGGCGTCGACGCTCCCGCGCGGGTTCGGCGAAAGCCTCGCGTGACCATGCGCGCGGTGCGCGCCGTCGCACCGGGGGTGGTGGCACTCGACGACGCCGCGCGGCCCGTGCCGGGCCCGGACGAGGTCGTCGTGCGCGTGCGCGCGTGCGGGATCTGCGGGACCGACCTGCACTGGTTCCACGGCACCATGGCACTCCCCTCCGTCTGTCCGGGGCACGAGATCGCGGGCGAGGTGGCGGACGTCGGCGCGAACGTCCGCACGCTCGCCGCCGGCGACGCGGTGGCGCTCGAAGGCATCGTCGGCTGCGAGACGTGTCCGCCCTGCCGCCGCGGCGCGTATCATCTCTGTCAGGCGTTGCAGGTGGTGGGGATGACCATTCCGGGCGGACTCGCCGACTACGTTCGCATCCCCGCGCGGCATTGCTTCAAGACGCCACGCGGCGTGTCGCCCGCGGTGGCGGCCCTGTCCGAGCCCCTGGCCGTCGCCGTGCACGCGATACGTCTGGCTCCGCTCGCGGACGGCGCACGGGTGCTCGTGCTGGGCGCGGGCACGATCGGGCTGATGGGCGTGCTCGCCGCCCGTGCCGCGGGGGCGGCGGACGTGGTCGCGACCGCACGCCGGCCGCACCAGCGCGATGCCGCGCTCCGGCTCGGTGCCTCGCGCGTCTTCGCCGACGACGATCGCGCCGCGCTCGAGGCCTTCGCGCGCGCGTCCCCCGTCGATCTCGTCCTCGAGACGGTGGGTGGCACCGCCGACACGCTGGCGACGGCGATCGCGGCCGCGCGTCCCGGCGGGACGATTTGCGTGCTGGGCGTGTTCCTCGGCACGCCGCCGCTCTCGGCGGCGCGGCTCCTGGTGAAGGAGCTGACGCTCAAGGGATCGATGGTGTACAACCGCCGGGATGGACGCGCCGACTTCGAGGTCGCGCAGGATCTGCTCACCCGCGAGCACGCGCGCCTGGAATCGGTCGTCACCCATCGCGTCCCACTCGACGACGTGGCACGCGCCTTCGCGCTCGCGGCCGACAAGACGTCGGGCTCGATCAAGGTGACCGTGACCACCGAAGGAGCCTCCGCATGACCGCCTTTCAACGCTTGACGCACATCGGCATCGGCGTGTCCGACCTGGCGCGCTCGCGCCGCTTCTACTGCGAGGGTTTGGGATTCACCTTCGAGCACGATCTGGCGGTCGCGGGCGAGCCGACCGACACGTTGCTGCGGCTGCGCGGCACGGATCTGCGCGCCATCTACCTCGCGCGTGATGGGGTACGCATCGAGCTGCTTTACTTCGCGAGCCCGACCGCGACGGCGCGTCGCGAGCGCGCCATGAACGAGGTCGGCCTGACGCACCTGTCGTTTCGCGTCGCCGACTTCGATGCGGCGTTGGCCACGGTGCGCGCGGCGGGAGGGGGCGTGCTCGAAGACACGATCATCCGCTTCCCGGAGATGCAGGTGGCCGCGGGTTTCGTGACCGATCCCGACGGGCAGCTGATCGAGCTGGTGCAGGCGCCGGGCGATCCCGCGGCGCCGCCGCGCAGCGGCTGAGCACCGGTCGAACGTACAATCGGCCGCGAAGGAGTGCGCCCCGCCGACGGGTTTCCGCGAGAAAGCGGGGCTGGCATCGATCCTGCTCTCCCAGAACGCGGGAGGAGAGCATGACGATCCGCACCTGTGCCCCATTGCTGATCCTCGTGAGTGGCCTCGTCGGTACGGCGGGCTGCTATCACATCCATCGCGACTATCATGGCTGGCAAAACCGCCGTCACGAGCGACGGTACGACCGGGACCGGTATGACCGGAAGGACTACCGGCACGACGACGGCCGTCATCGCGGCTGGGACAAAGGCTGGAAAAAAGGTCGGGACAAGAACTGAGCGATGTCTATCGCGGCAGGCCGAGCAGACGCTGCGCGATGATGTTCGCCTGGACCTCGGAGGTGCCCCCCGCGATGGCGCCGACACGAGACCAGAGGAACGCCTGCTGCCAGCGGCCGTCGTCGCAGGCGTGCACGCCGCCCGTGAGCTGTGCCGCCGGGCCTTCGATCTCGAGCGCGAGCTGGTGGAGGCGCTGTGTCAGGCTCGCCCAGAACAGCTTCACGAGCGACGATTCGGGGCCGGGCTCGTCGCCGCGCTCGAGCCGGCTGAGCGTGCGGCAGTTGAGCAGCCGCATCACTTCGACGTCGATCCAGCCGGCCGCGATCGCCTGCCGGACGACGGGGTCCGCGGCACGCCCGCGCTCGCGCGCCAATCGCCCGAGGCCCTCGACGGCGATGCGCTGCAGGACCTGCTCCTTGAACGCGAACCCCGTGCCGCGCTCGTGGGCGAGCGTGTGGAGCGCCGTGGTCCAGCCGTCTCCGACCTTACCGATCACGGCGTCGTCGGGAACCCAGACGCCGTCGAGGAAGACCTCGCTGAACTCGGTCGAGCCGGTGATCTGTCGCAAGGGGCGGATCGTGATGCCGGACTCGCGCATGTCGAGCACGAGGTACGTGAGGCCCTGGTGCTTCGGGCCGCTCGCGTCCGTGCGTGCGAGCAGGATCGCCCAGCGCGAGAACTGGGCGTAGCTGGTCCACACCTTCTGCCCGGTGACGCGGTAGCCGCCGGGCGCGGCCTCGGCTTTCGTCCGCACGGCCGCGAGATCGCTGCCCGCGTTGGGCTCGCTGAAGAGCTGACACCAGACCTCGTCGCCGGAGAGGATCGGGGGAAGCCACCGGTGCTTCTGCACCTCGGTGCCGCGCGCGATGATGGTCGGCCCCGCATTGTTGATGCCGACGCGGTTCACGAGCTGCGGCGCGCCCGCGCGCGCCAGCTCCTCGTTCAGGATGGCTTGCTGGACCGGCGGCGCGCCCTGGCCGCCGTACTCGCGGGGCCACAGCAGTCCGACGAAGCCGGCAGCGTGGAGACGCTGCTGCCATGCGAGCAGGACGCGAAACTCGTCGGCGAGCGATGCGTCGTCGTGCGGTACGCGCTCCGGCCGGTTCGCCGCGAGCCACGCGCGTACGCGCGCCCGAAACGCGTCGTCGGCGCCCGAAGCGGAGAAATCCACGCCGCGTGGCTACCACCATTCCCCGCGCCGGGCGAGCAGTGGTAGAGCGTTGCCATGCGACTCGGCCTCGTCACCCCGGTGCTCACGCGCCATCCGCAGAACGACGCCGCGTGGACCGAGGACGCCGGGCCGGACGAGGTGGTGCGCATCGCGACCGCAGCCGATCGTCTCGGCTTCGCGCATCTCACGTGCAGCGAGCACGTCGCCATCCCGCGCCACGTCGTGGCCACGCGCGGGGCGCGGTACTACGATCCGCTGGCCACGTTCGGCTACCTGGCCGCGGTGACGACGCGCATCCGCTTCGTCACCCACGTGCTCGTGCTCGGCTACCATCATCCGCTCGCGGTGGCGAAGCGCTACGGTACGCTCGACCGCTGGTGCGGCGGGCGCCTGGTCCTCGGGGTGGGCGTGGGGACGCTCGAAGAGGAATTCGCGCTCCTCGGCGCGCCGTTCCGGGACCGCGGGCCGCGATTCGAGGACGACGTCCGCGCCCTTCGTGCCAGCTTCGGCCGCCGGGAACCGGCGTATGCCGGCTCCCACCATCGTTTCGGCGATCTCGTCGTCGATCCGTGCGGCGTGCAGGCGGACGTTCCGATCTGGATCGGCGGCCGCAGCGCCCGCTCGCTGCGGCGCGCGCTGGCCCTCGCCGATGGTTGGGACCCGTTCGGCCTCGATCTCGCCACGCTGGACACGATGCTGGCTGCGGCGCGCGCGAGCGCGGCGTGGCAGGAGCGCCGGCACCCGTTCGATCTCGTGCTGCCGCTCGACGAACGCCTCGACCCGACGGACGCCGGCGAGCGCGAGCGCCTGCTGGCGCGCCTGCTGCGCCTGCGGGACGCGGGCGCCACGATCGTGAACCTCCGCTTCCGCCACGCGAGCCTGACGCAGTACCTGGAGCAGCTCGAGGCGGTGGCGACGCTCGTGATGCCCCGCATCGCGTGAGCACCGTCGTGTTTGCTAGACTGCGCGCATGCTGCTCACGCATGACGTCATTCTGGCCGAGATCGCGGCAGGCCGGGTCGGCTTCGATCCCTTTCAGCCCGACCAGGTCGGACCCGCCTCGATCGACCTGCATCTCGGCGACGACATCCGGGTGATGTGCGGCCCGTCGGACCCGGTCGACGTAAACGACGCCGCGGACTACACGACCTTCACCGAGCTGCGCCGGCTCGACGGGCCGTACGTCCTGGCGCCCGGGGAGACCATCCACGGCATCACGCGCGAGCGCGTTCGCCTGCCGGACGACATCGGCGGGTGGCTCGAAGGCCGCAGCCGGTTCGCGCGGCTCGGTCTCATGATCCACGTGACGGCGGGGTTCGTGGCCCCCGGCGTGAACGCGCGCCAGGTCCTGGAGATGTCGAACGTCGCCGGGCGCCCGCTCGTACTCCACGCGGGCGTGCGCATCTGCCAGATCGTGCTCCAGCGGTGTGACGGCAAGGCGCGCTATCGCGGGCGCTTCGCGTCGCAGGAGCGGCCGTGACCGCCGCCGGGGGGTTCTGGGACTACCTCGGTCTCCGCATCGAGTCCGCGGATGCCGACGGCGCGGTGGTGCGCATGGACGTCCCGGACGCGCTCATGAGCCCGTTCGGCACGGTGCACGGCGGCATCGTGGCGGCGCTCTTCGACACGGCGTTGGCCGTGGCGGTCGCCCGGCGGCTCGACGCCGCGGATCGCATCGCGACGCACGCCCTGCAGGTGACGTACGTCGCCTTCACGACGGCGCGCGTGCTGCGCTGCCGTACGCGTGCGGTGAGCGTCCGCCGCGGGGTCGCCACCGCGGAGGGCGACGTCGTGGCCGACGACGGCACGCTGGTGGCGAAGGCGCTGGCCACGTTCGGGCTGCGGCGCGCGAGCGAAGGTGCGTGAGCACGGGGCGCCGTCCGGGCGGCGCCCCGTCGACCACGCTCAGAATCCCGGAACTTTGGCGGCCTTTTGATAGAGGAAGTAGGTCAGGCCCCAGCCGACGGCGATCACGCCCACCAGCCCGACCCAGCTGCCCGCGAACATGATCGTGTGCTGGTTCAGCATCATCCAAAGGAGCGGCACCGACATGTAGGTGTTGTGCTTGGAGCGCGTGCCCGCCAGCGCCGGGTCCGCCGGGTTGGGGGCCTGGCCGTCGCGCGTGGCGGTGATGATGCGCTTTTGCGCGGGCCAGATGCGCATCCAGACGTTCATTGCCATCGTCGTGCCGAAGAGCGCGCCGATGTGAATCGAGTAGCCGCGGTAGCTGAATCCGGCCGCCTGATAGAGCAGGATGAGGATGGCCGTGGCGACGAGGGCGACGGCCGCGAGCACGCGGTTGTCCTTCACGCTGCCCGCCACCACGTCGTACAGCATCGGGGCCAGGAACGTGACGGCGATCATGAGAAAGGCGAACCCGCCCCAGCTCCGATTGCCTTCGAGCGCCACGGCTCCATGGTAGAAGACCATGAGCAGGAGCAGCACGCCCGTCACCCACGTCCACGCCGCACCCCAGCGGAACCAGTAGAGGGCGCGCGGCATGAGCTGCGGCACGACCTTCTTCTTGGTCTCGCCGTCCATGGTCGGCGCGAACACGCTGTTCACGAAGTTGAAGAAGTAGAGGTGGCCGATCCAGACCACGCCTGCAGCCACGTGCACCCACCGAAAGAGTGCTTCCATCTCGAGCATGCCACGTCCTCCCTGCTGGCGCCGAACGGCGCCGCCGTGGTGATCGTCGAGCGGCATCTAACAGCCGTGCCCCGGGCCGTCAAACTACGTGCGTCGCAGGGCCACGGCACCACTCGCGCGGCGCCGCGAGTTGCCCGCTCGCCGCCGGGTCGATATACGGGCGAGGGATCGGGGAAGGGGAGAGCATGACGCCGCTCACGATCGGCAGCGACGAGCATCGCGACCTCTTCTGCCGCGAGTTCGTCGAGACGCATCACGCCTACGCGCCCGACGAGGTCGCCTGGCCCGACCTCGATGACGCGAGCGTGGCGCGGCTGCGTAGCCTGCCGTTCTGGGGCGAGGCCGTGAGCAGCGAGCGCACCGCGGCCGCGCGCGTGCAGGCCATGGCGGACGACGAGCACGATCCGATCGTGCGCGAAGCGGTGGCGCTGCAGGGGTACGAGGAAGCACGCCACGCCAAGCTGCTCGAGGGGCTGCTCGCCGCGTACGGCATCGTGGTGGCCGAAGGCGGAGGCGAGACGCCGCGCGACCCCGAGTGGGGCTTTCTCCGCATGGGGTACGGCGAGTGCTTCGACTCGTTCTTCGCGTTCGGTCTCTTCCGCGTCGCGGCCGACACCGGGTTCTTCCCGCCCGCGCTGGTGCGTGTGTTCGACGGGGTCATGCAGGAAGAGGCGCGGCACATCCTGTTCTTCTCGAACTGGGCCGTGCACCGGCAGGTGCACCTCCCCGCGGCCCAGCGCCCCTGGTTTCTCGTCCGGCGCGGGCTCGGGGTCTTGTGGCAGGCCTTCGGTCGGGTGAAGACCGCGCTGCAGCTGCGGGAGGCCGATGCCGGCGACGACTTCACGATGCAGGTGCCCGACACGATCGGTGACGTGACGCTCACCAACCTCGCCCGCATCTGTCTCAGCGAGAACGAGCGCCGCCTCGCCCCCTACGATCCGCGGTTGCTCCGCCCGAAGATGGTCCCGACCCTGGTCGGCCTGTCGCTGCGGTTCGTTCCGGGCGCGCGCCGGGCCTGATCCCTGCATGCGGCTACGCGACTACCGCGACCGCGTGGCGCTGGTGACGGGAGCGTCGAGCGGCATCGGCGAGCAGCTCGCCCGCGACCTCGCATCGCGCGGGATGCGCGTCGCCGTGCTCGCGCGGCGTGCGGACCGGTTGCAGGCGCTCGCCGCGTCGCTCGGTGGCGCATCCCGCGCGCTCGCACTCCCCGCCGACGTGGGCGACCGCGCGGCGGTCGAGCGCGCGGTCACTACGGCGTTCGAGACGTTCGGCCGACTCGACCTGGTCGTGAACGCGGCCGGCGTCGCCCGGCACGTGCTCTTCAAGGACCACGACCTGGCCGACGCCGAGCATCTCGTGCGCACCAACCTGCTCGGCACGATCTACGTGCTGAAGGCCGCCATCCCGCGGCTGCGTGCCGGCGGCGGCGGATGGATCGTCAACGTGTCGTCGGTCGCGGGCAAGCTCGGCCAGCCCGACGAGTCGGTGTACTCGGCCACCAAGTTCGGCGTGACCGGCCTCTCCGAAGCGCTCGGGTACGAGATGGCGCCGCTCGGCATCCACGTGCTGACCGTCTACCCGGCGCTCGTGCGCACCGAGATGTTCACCCCGGAGATCCTGGCCCGCATGCCGGAGCGCGCCAAGCGGACGTTCATCGAGACGCCCGAGTTCTCCGCGGCCGTGCTGCGCGCCCTCGAGCGCGGGGCGAACGAAGTGACCGTACCGTCCTACGTGCGGATGGCGTATCTCATCCGGGCGCTGCTGCCGGGGCTGCACCGCCGGATCATTCGCAACCTACGCTTGCCGGGTCTGCCGGACCTCGAGCGGTAGCGCGTCCTCAGAACGTGACGCCGATCGCCATCGCGGGGCCCGTCATGTTCAGGTCGATGGAGCGGCTGCCGTCCTCCCAATCGAAGTCGAGGACCTTGTAGCCGAGGGCGAACCAGGGCCGCATCCCCAGCGGGCGCGAGTCGAAATGGTAGCGCAGGAAGGCGGCCATGCTCCACGCCAGCTTCGAGCCGAGGTCGAAGCCGCCGATGTCGCCGCGGACCTGGAGGTCGAGCTTCTCCAAGATCGGGACGGCGAACCGCCCGCCGATCATCGGGTCGACCCAGTCGATGTCGCCGGTGGCACGCCGGCTGGCGCTGCCGAGCTGCGCGTTCGAGCCCGTGACCTTCACCTGCGTCCAGAAGTAGTAGTAGCGCGCGCCGAGGAAGGCTTCGAGGATGAACGGACGGGTGCGCTCGGGGAGGGGGAGCGCCAGCACTTGATACCCGGCCGCGAACTCGAGGATCGCGACGTTCTGCTCGAACGACGCCGCCAGGTCGATGCCGCCGACGGTCGAGTTCTCCACCGTCACGTTGCTGTCAGTATCGAGGGCGCTGAGCGTAGCGTCGAGAAAGGTGAAGAAGCGCCGCTTCTTCGCCTCGAAGTGGAAGAAGCCGGCGATCAGCGACAGGTGGTCGCCCATCAGATCGAGGGAGTCCATGATGCTGACGTCGACCGCGGCTTCCTTGCCGCCGACGCCGATGGTGCCGGACTGCGCGGGCAGCCAAAGGTATGGCGTGAACGCGAACTCCCAATCGTCGGGCGAGCCGCCATCCTCCGTGACGGCAGCGTCGGCTCGCGCGCGGGTCGGCAGCGCGAGCCCCGCGCCCAGGGACGTGACGAGCGCGACGGCCAGGGTGAAGTGCCGAGCGGTATGGGACATGGGCATCCTCCGGGCGCTCAACGAGCGGTCGTCAGGACGTGCAGCGCCTTCGGCGAGCGAAACGCCAGCCCGGTGATTGCCGGCGGCGGCGCGTCCGGATCGAGGCGCAGGTCGGGCAGGCGGTCGAGGATGGCGTCGAGGGCCACGCGCGCTTCGAGCCGCGCCAGGTGGTAGCCGAGACAATGGTGGCGGCCGAAGCCGAACGCCAGGTGGTCGTCCGCGTGACGGTCGAGGTCGAACTCGTCGGGCCGCTCGTAGTGGCGCTCGTCTCGGTTGGCGGACGCGACCACCACGGACACGAAGCCATCCTCGGGAATCGGCACTCCGGCCACCTCCGTGGCGCGCGTCGCTTGCCGCGACACCATGAGCACCGAGGTTTCCCAGCGCAGCGTCTCTTCGATGGCCCACGGCACCAGCGTCCGATCGGCGCGCACGCGCGCGTAGCGTGTCCGCTCGGTGAGCAGCGCGGTCAGCATGTTGCCGATCAGTCGGAAGGTGGTCTCGGCGCCGGCCGGGATGAGGAGGCGGAGAAAGCTGACGACCTCCTCGTCGGTGAGCCCGTTGCCCTCCACCTGGCCGGTGACGAGCTTGCTGATGACGTCGTCGGTGGGCGCGGCGCGCCGCGCGGCGATCACCGGGAGCAAGTAGTCATGCACCGCGCGCGCCGCCGCCAGCCCGCGCTCGAAGTCCTTCGCGAAGCCGATGATGTCGATGGCCCAGCGCTGGAACTGCGGATAGTCGGCGCGCGGAATGCCGACCAGATGCGCCATCACCTGAACGGGAAAGCGCTCGGTGAACCGCGCCACGAGATCGGCCCGGGGCTCGCCGGCGATCTCGTCGAGCAGCGCGTCCACCATGGCGCGCAGCACGGGCTCCAGGCGATCCATGCCCTTCGGCACGAACACCGATTGCACCAGGGCGCGATGGCGCGTGTGCTCCCTGCCGTCCATCTCGATGACGGTCCGGCCCATGATCTTGCCCACCTCGGCATTCGAGCGGGACGAGAAGAGATCCCCGTCGCGCAGCACGGCGAGGCAGTCGTCGTAGCGCGTCACGACGTAGGCGGTGCGACGCATCACCTTGGCGACCGTGACGGGGCTCGTCCGCCGCATCTCCGCGAACAGCGGGTACGGGTCCGGGAAGTCGAACATGAGCTGCGGATCGAACGCGGACTCTTCCGGCATCACCACGTTCCATATGCCAGCGGCCGCGGGGTCCGCCAGGGGCGCGTCGCACTGCGCGCGTAGTTGACGCCAGCGCGACGCCCCTGGTAGCTCGCGATCCCGTGAGCACGCCGCCCCGCGCCCCCGATGCCGAGGTGATCGAGCCCCGGCCCGACGAACGCCTCGACGCGGACGCCGTCGGACGCCATCTGGCGGGGCGCATGCCGGGGGCCGAGGGGGCACCGTCGATCTGGCAGTTCCCCGGCGGGCACGCCAACCTGACCTACCTGCTGCGGTATCCGACCGCGGAGTACGTCCTCCGCCGTCCGCCGCACGGCGATCTCCCGGCGGGCGCGCACGACATGGGCCGCGAGTACCGAGTGCTGTCCGTTCTTTACAAGGGATTCGCCCCGGCGCCGCGCGCCTACGTCTTTTGCGAAGATCGCGACGTGATAGGCGTCCCCTTCTTCGTGATGGAACGTCGCCACGGCGTGGTCGTGCGCCGCGAGGTGCCGGCGTGCTTCGGCGGCGGCACCGATCCTCGGCAGACGCGCAAGCTGTCGGAAGTGCTGATCGACACGCTGTCCGATTTCCATGCCGTGGACTACCGCGCGGTCGGACTCGAAGGCCTCGGCAAGCCCGACGGGTTCCTCATGCGACAGGTCAAGGGATGGACGGGGCGGTGGGAGCGCGCCAAGACGAAGGACGTGCCGGCGGCCGACGCGGTCGTGCGCTGGCTCGAGGAGCGCATGCCGCCCCAAGCCGTCCCGTCGCTCGTCCATAACGACTGGCGGCTCGACAACATGGCCGTGGCCGAGGACGATCCCGGCCGCGCGACGGCGGTCTACGACTGGGACATGTGCACGCTCGGGGACCCGCTCACCGACCTCGGCACGCTGCTGTCGTCATGGAACGAGCCGGGCGAGCCCTACGAGTTCCTGTCGCCCATGCCGTCTCGGAGCCCCGGCTTCATGACCCGCGCCGAGGCGGTGACGCGCTACGGCACGCGCAGCGGCCGCGACGTATCGGCCATGCCCTACTACCACGTCTTCGGCCTCTTCAAGATGGCGGTCGTCGTGCAGCAGCTCTACTTCCGCTTCCACCTCGGGCAGACGCAGGATGCCAGGATGTCGGGTGGCGAAGGCGTGGCCGAGGGAATGATCGACCTCGCACTCCGCTACAGCCGCGAGAGCGGGCTGTAGAGCTATTCCCGGGCCGCGGCTGCGGCGGCGGCGAGGCGGCGCATCGCGAGGAGGACCGCCTTCTCGCGGGTCATCTCTTCGCTGCTTCCGTCCTGGTGCGTGAGGCGGACGAGCAGACCCGGGATCTCCTTCACGGTGTAGCCGGTCTGCTCCAGGAACTCCTGCGCCAGCCGCAGGTCCGAGGTGGAGACCTTCATCTCCCCCGAAGAGATCCACGCATCCGCTATGCGGCTCGCGACGAGCTCGAAACGGGCCCGGATGGCTCGGGGGGGATTCTTGGTGACGTCTTCGTCCACGGGGGTGCTCCTCGACCGATGACCGATGCAACGAGCTTGCCAGCCGGGAACACGCACCTGCTCTCGATGATACGCGGGCGCATGCCCGGAGGAGTGCCAAAAGCACGCCACTTGCGGCGTTGCACTGGCGCGTGCGGTTAGCACCCAGCCGATCAGGATGCCGCGGCGCGCAGCCCATCGCGAAAGTCGGGATGCGCGAGACCGATCAACGCAGAGGCCCGCGAGCGATCGCCGAGAACCGACAGATCGACCGCCCCGTGCTCGGTGATGACCCACTGGGTGTGGTGACGCGGTGTGGTGACGGCATCGCCGGCGCCGAGCTGGCTCATGATGGTCGAGACGCGACGGCCGCCGACCACAGCGGTCGAGCGCAGGCACACGATGCTGCGGCCGCCCGGGGCCTCGCGCGCACCGGCGACAAATGACTCGTGGCCGCCGACACCCGAGTACTGACGACCCGCGACGTGATCGGCTGCAATCTGTCCCAGCAAGTCCACGGCCAGCGCCCCGTTGATGCTGACGAAGTTGCGCAGGCGTCGGAGCAGCGCCGGATCGTTCACGTACGGCACCGGCAGCATGCGCACGTCGGGGTTTTGGTCGAGCCATTTGTACAAATCGGCGCTGCCCAGGGCGAACGTCGCGACGGTCACGCCGTCGTAGAGTCCCTTGCGGTTCGTCACCTTGCCGGCGCGATGCAGGTGCATGACGCCGTCGGAAAGCATCTCGGTGTGAATGCCGATGTCGTCGTCGGGTCCCTCCGCCAGCGCGCGGGCCACCTCGTTCGGGATGGCACCGATGCCGAACTGGAGGGTCACCCCGCAGCCGACCAGCTCGTTCACGCGGCGGGCGATGGCCAGGTCGTCGGGCGAGGCCTCGGGAATGGGAAGCGCCGTGGGCACCTCCGCATGCTCGACCCAAGCGTCGACCTCCGACACGTGGACGCGGTTTCGTCCGAACTCGGGGAGGCCGTCGAGGCGCGGCATGTGCGGATTCACCTGGGCGACGGCGAGGCGCCCGGGATCGGCCGCCGCCTCGATGAACGGCCGATAGACCGCGGCCGGATGGATGCCGAAGCTCAGGTATCCGTCGGCGTCGGGCGGCGTGGTGACCGCCAGCACGACGCGGGGCTTCTGCTGCAGCGCCAGTGCCTCGAGGCCGTGGAAGTCGGCGGCAAGATACTCGACGCGGCATCCCTGGGCGCGTGCGGCCCGCTCGACCGGGCCGAAGAAGCCGCTCACGGTCCGGACGCCGGGGTTCAGCAGCAGGCGGTACGGTGCGCCGAGCAGGCCCGTGAACAGCGTGACGTCCGTGAGATCCGTGCGTGCGCCGATCGCTTCGAGAATCGCGCCCGGCTGCCCCCCGATGAATCCCGTGAGCAGCGTATCGACCGGCCGCACGAGCGCAGCCGCCTCGTCCGCGGAAACCTGTCCAAGCTTGGCGGGCATTGCGCCTGATGACCCCCGCGTCGCGTGCTGTCAACGGTCGCCATCACCGTGCTTGAAGCGAGGGCCAACGTCGCGGGCCCGTGGCCCGGGTGGAGGACCCAGAGCGAGCGGACGTCTGAGCGGGCGCACGAGCGCGCATGAAGGGTACCGGCGCATGTGCCCGCGAAGCGGGAGCGAGCGACGGGTCCTCCACCCGGGCACCCCGCTGCAATTGGTCCTTTCTTCAACCAATCGAACGGCCCGTTGACGAGGGAGCAGGCGTGGGTGATGAGGGCGACGCGATGGTCCGCCTGAGCGTCAACGTGAACAAGGCCGCGACGCTGCGCAACGCGCGCGGCGGCAACGTGCCCGACGTGCTGCGGGTGGCGCGTACCTGTGTCGAGGCGGGCTGCCACGGGATCACGGTGCATCCGCGGCCCGACGGCCGTCACGTCCGTTTCGACGACGTGGAGGCGCTCTCGGCGCTCGCCGCCGACCTGCGTGTCGAGTTCAATGTCGAAGGGTATCCGTCGCCAGAGTTGCTCGATCTGGTGACCCGTGTCCGTCCGGCGCAATGCACGCTCGTGCCCGACGCGCACGACGTGTTGACGTCGAACGCCGGCTGGCGGATCGGCCGCGACACGGCATGGCTCGCGCCCGTGATCGCCCGATTGCGCGCTGCCGGCATGCGCGTCAGCCTCTTCATGGATCCCGAGCCGGCGTCGATGCCGGCGGTCCGGGCGCTCGGCGCCGACCGCATCGAGCTCTACACCGAGGCCTATGCGCGTGCCTACCCGACCCCGGAGCGCGATGCCGTCTTCGCGCGTTACCACGCCGCGGCGCTGGCGGCCGTCGACGCGGGGCTCGGCGTGAACGCGGGCCACGACCTCGACCTCGAGAACTTGCCCTACCTGGCGCAGCGACTCCCGGGGTTGCTCGAGGTGTCGATCGGCCACGCGCTCATCAGTGAGGCGCTGTTCCTGGGTCTGGTGACGACAGTAGAGGCCTATCTGCGAGCGCTTCGCCCAGCATGAGCGGCGTCGTGTCGTCGTCGACGAACCGGTCGCGCAGCGACGGCGGGACCAGCGGGCACGCGGTCGCCGGCCGGGCGAACAGGCGGTGGCGCGCTGCCGCGATCTTGTCGTACGCGGCGTCCGCGAGCCTGGCTGGAACGCATGCGGCCAGCATGGCCGCCACCCTCCAGATGCCGCCGAGCGCGGCACCGATCTCGATCGAGCCGCGTGCGCGGACGAACAGTCGGCCGTCGGCGGCGCGCACGACGATGCTGTCGGGGAGCGACTCGCGTGCGCCGACGGCGACCGTCCGCTCGAACATGCGGCTCTGTAGGGGCGCCATGCGGAATACCGCGGCGCGGTCCTCGGCCAGAATGAAGCGCACCACCCGATGACAGAGGCCGCACGCGCCGTCGTAGAACACGATCGCCGGCGTGATGCCGCGGGACGCCCGGATCCACGCGGGGTCGAACGCGTACGCCAGGAGGACCAGGAACGGGGAGGGGAGGGAGCCGAGGGGACCGAAGAGGGACAACGCCGCGGCGATGGTCCATGCGAACGGCCGCGTGTCGCTCCGGACGGCGAGGAGTGCCACCAGCAGCGTCGGCAGGAGCACGCCGACGGGTGCCGAACGTGCGAGCACGATGTAGATGTGCAACCCCACGATCGCGATCCACGCGACGAGCGGTGCCCAGGGAGGCATGGTCCATCCCCCGTCCGGATCGGCACGGCCCCGGGCTTCCCACGAGCCGTAGGGTGCACGTGGCAGCGCGGCGTGTGCGACGAGCAGGGCGAGCAACGTGAGGCTCGGCAACGACCAGTGGCCGTCCACGCTCCAGTTGGGATCGATGGCGCGGACGAATACCGCCAGCGCCAGCGCGGCCAGACGATCGCGTCCTCCCATGGCGAGCGCCAGCGTGAGGACGAGCCCGCCGGCGAGCACGAGCGTCCCCGGTTGGAAGGTGACGATCCTGTACGCGCACACGGCCGCGAGCATCACCCGCAGCACGCTGTACTGCCCGCCGGTCCAGCCGGTCGTCACGCGAGGACTCCTCGCAGGCCGTGCGCGAGGCGCGCCAGCGCGTGCGGTTCCGCGAAGAAGTGATCCACGCCGCGAAGAATCTCGAGCCGCGCGTCCGGTCGCTTCGGCATGAGGCTGGCCACGAGATCCGTGGGGGCATACGCGTCGCCGTCGCCGAGCAGCACGACGAGCGGACGGGCGCAGACGCGCAGCTCGTCGGCACCAAGCAGGGCGACCGGCGGCGCCACGAGGACGAGGCGGTCCGCCGTCCGCTCGCGCAGCGCCGCGGCAGCGCCGAACGAATAGCCCGCACCGACGAGGGGACGCCCCGCTCCGCGGCGTGCCGCCTCGGCGACTCCTGCTGCGAAGTCGTCGTCGGCCGCCCGCAGATCGCCGGTCGCCTCCCCATGGCTCGCACCGACGCCGCGCCAGTTGAAGGTGAGTGCGGCGACCCCGGTTTCCGCGAGCGCTGCGGCCAGCGTTTCGACGACGGGGTTGTCGAGGCGACCGCCGTACTCGGGATGCGGGGGCGCGATGACCGCCGCGCCGCGGCCGGTCCGCCAGCGGCCTTCGAGCGCGCCGCCGCGCCCCGCGAAAGCGATCGACTCGGGCTCGTGGGTGCCCACGGTCCTGGCTTAGCAGAAACGGTGCCCTGGGTCGCGGTGGTTGACGGTGCGACCGGGCGACCGCTAGGGGAGGCGACCATGCGTGCCCTCTTCCTTCTCCTCCTGGGTCTGATCGCCTCCACGGCGCCGGCCGCCGAAGAGATGCGCCGCGCTCAGGACGCCGGCCTGCGGTACAAGGTTCCCGCGCGTTGGGAACGCGTTCCCGCCCCGTCCGACATGCGCGCCGCGCAGTACCGGGTGGGAGAGGCGGAGGCGATCCTGTTCTTCTTCGGCGAGGGACAGGGCGGAGACGTGAACGCCAACATCGACCGGTGGGCGTCGCAGTTCACCCAGCCCGACGGCCGCCCCTCGCGCGACGCGGCGGTGGTGACGAAGCGGACGGTCGGCGCCGCGAAGGTGACGACCGTCGATTTGAGCGGCACCTACGCGCCCGCGCCGATGGCCCCGGGCGCCAAAGCGTCCGTTCGGCCGGACACGCGGATGCTCGCCGCCGTGATCGAAGGCACGGGCGGCCCGTGGTTCCTCCGCATCGTCGGTCCGAACGCGACGATGAGCAGCGTCGCCCCCGAGTTCGAGCAGGTCGTGCTGTCGGTCGATCCGCACCAATAGCGTTCAGGACATGCGTCGCGCCGCGCGTTGGCTCGCATTCGCCATCGTCGGATGGCTGGTCGTGGCGTATCTCGCGCTGCCGAGCTTCTGGCGGCACTACGAGCGACTCCCGGCCATGGCGACCCTGCCGACCCGCACGGTCACGCCGGCAGGGCTTCCCGGCGATCCGCTGAACGTGGCCGTGCTCGGCTCCATGGAGGAGATCGTACGGGCGACGGCTGCCGCGGGCTGGTCACCTGCGGATGCCATCACGCTGCGGAGCAGCCTGGCCATCGCCGCCAGCGTCGTCCTGCATCGCCCCGACCCGGACGCGCCCGTGAGCACGCTGCTGCTCTTCGGACGTCCGCAGGACCTCGCCTTCGAGCAGGACGTCGGAGGCAGCGCGCGCCAGCGCCACCACGTGCGGTTCTGGAAAACGGACGTGCACGGCGACGGAGACGCCCCCGTCTGGCTGGGCGCCGTGACCTTCGATCGCGGCGTCGGCCTCAGCCACGAGACCGGGCAGATCACGCACCACATCGCTCCGGACCTCGACGCGGAGCGCGACGGGCTGATGCGGGATCTGGAGGCGGCGGGGTGGATCACGCGCCGCTATTCCGTCACGGGTCTCGGGCCGACCGTCGACGGCCGCAACGGCGGCGGCGACCGCTTCTATACGGACGGAGAGCTGGCGGTGGCCGTGCTCGCGACGACGCCGCTGGCCGGGCGGCGCGCAGAGGTGCTGGCACCGCCGGTGCCGATCGTGATCAAGCAGCAATTCTGGTCGTGGATCCGCCCGGCGTTGGCCGAATGAGGCTCAGCGGGCGGACAGGGACGCCGCGAGCGTCCGGTCCGTCGCGGCGTCGATCGCGGTCCAGGCGAGCGCAAGCGAGCCGTCGAAGACGGCGCGATCCGCCGCGGCCGTCGCACAGTGGGCGGCGAACTCGGGCTGGTGGTTCACCGCCGGGAGCGACTCGATACCGATCACGGGATGGACGGCGGGGAGCACCTGGGAGACGTTTCCCATGTCGGTCGAACCGGCGGAGCGCTCGAGCAGGGCTTCCGGGATCTCGAAGCGGCGGCCGATGGCCTCCGCGTTGCGCCGATAGAGCGCGGCGAGCGCCGGATCGTGCCGGACGTCCGCATACATCGGTGACAGCTCTCGCATGCTGAGCGTGGCGCCCGTGGCGAGCGCGCCGGCCTCGAAGCACCGCTCCACGCGACCGCGGACCTCCTGCAGATCGCCGGCGCGCCGCGCGCGCACCATGTAGCTGGCCGACGCGTACGCGGGGACCACGTTCGGTGCGCTCCCGCCGCAGGTGACGATGCCGTGCACCCGATCGGTCGGACGGAGGTGCTGGCGCAGCAAGCCGATGGCGGTCTGCGCCACGGTGAGCGCGTCGAGCGCATTGATTCCCTGTTCGGGGAACGCGGATGCGTGCGCGGCCTTGCCCGTGTAGGCGACCTCGAAGTGCGCCCAGGCGAGCATCGGCGGTGCCACCGCGTCGACCGGGGCAGGGTGCGCCATGAGCGCGGCATGCACGCCCTCGAAGGCGCCGCGCTCTAGCATCACCACCTTGCCGCCGCCGCTCTCTTCGGCGGGCGTGCCGATCACGCTCACGGTGAGGCCGACGTCGTCGGCCACGCGTGAGGCGGCCATTCCCGCACCGGCGGCCATCGCCGCGATCACGTTGTGGCCACAGGCATGCCCGATGCCGGGCAGACAATCGTACTCGGCGAGAAACGCAACATGCAGCGGGCCCGTTCCGGCGCGGGCCACGAACGCCGTCGGAAGCCCGGCGTACCCGCGCGTCACCCGGAATCCAGCGGCGTCCAGCGCCTCGCAGAGCCAGGTGCAGGCCTTCTCTTCCTCGAAGGCCAGCTCCGGCTCGGCATGGATGCGGTGGCTGAGGGCCACCAGATTCCTTCGTTCCTGCTCGAGCCGCGCGCGCGCCGCGTCCTTGGCGTCCATGCTTTCGTACCTGCCTGACTTTCCGGTGTTTGCAAAGATAGGTGCGTGGCCGTCAGGGCAGCGGATTCCTGGCGGCTTCGGGCCAATCGGCGCGGGCGGGAAAGCGGTGTGCCAAGGGTGGAGCCGTGAACGCGGTGTCGAAATTGCATTGGGACGACGTGGCGCCGGGCAAGGACAGGCAGCGCGCGAGGACGTCCGCGGTCGTCGGCTCGCTCGGCACCGCCGTGTCGAAGGTGTCGAGCCAGGCGAAATACGCTTCGAACACCGATCGCAGCTCCTGCGGCGTGAAGGAGCAATGGCCGCCCGTGCTGCCCCAGATCATGGCATGCTTCTTCTCGCCGAGTGCGGCGGCATCGGCGTACATCTTCTGGAATTCGGGCAAGCAGATGAAGTCCTCACGGCCGGAGAACGACAGGAGAGGATAGTCCACGCGCTTCGCCACGCCGCGGGTGAAGTCGACGTAGGTGCTGCGGCTCATCTTCCGACGTCCCTTGCCAGGCCCGAAGCGCGGCACCGCATCGTTGAACGCCTGGGCCGCGGAGCTGTCGAGGACGCTCGTGTAGTCGAGACCCTCGTTCCAGCCGAGCCGGCGGCCGTTCAGGCGCTCGGGATCGTCGACGAAATCGCCCATCGCGAGGATCGCGAACCCGATCACCGTGACGAAGTCGGTGGCGGTGCCGGGGAACTTCGTGAGCGCGAACAGCGTCTCGCGACGCGCCCGCTGCGCGGCCGCCTCGACCGGATCGGCGCTCGGCGCGAGCAGACCGAGGCACGTGTTCGCGGTCACCGCGAAGTCGATCTGCGACATCGTCGGATCGCCGACGTCGGGCAGACTCGAGAAGGTCCCGCCCGGCACGCCGTCGCAGACCCAGTCGTAGACCAAACGGACGTCGGTCGCGCCGTCCATCGATGGGAGCCCGCCGCCCGAGCAGGAGCAGAGCGGAATGGCGCCGTGGATGAGCTTGCCCGGCTTCAAGTGCATGGTGGCGTCCACCGTGACGGCGCCGCCTCCCGAGATGCCCGTGACGACGATGCGCTTCGGGCGTCCGGGCCCCTTCTTCCGCATGAACTTGATGATGTCCTTCAGATCGTAGCGGCTCTGAAAGGCGCTCCAGCTGGTCTGGCTGAAGGTCGAGGCGGCGACGGCCTTCCCGCTCGGAAGCAGGAACCCGTCCAGACCGAGCAGCGTGATCTTGTTGCACGAGCGCGGTGGGACGGCGGCGCAGTCGGTGTCGGACGAGCACGGAGTGTCGGGGTCGCTCTTGCAGGTGTTGTGCGGCGCGATGGTGAGGGGATCGAGCTCGAGGCCGTGGTTCACGATGACGAGGTCGCCGTCCCAGGGATCGGGAACCAGGATACGAAAGTACGATCCTTTGCTGCCCTTGCCGAGGTATTCGGTGCAGCCGGCGCCGGGCGGACATTGCGCGCTCGCCTGCGGAGCGAAGACGGTCACCAGGCCCAGCGCCAGCCCGAGCCACCCGCTGGGGACGCGCGTCTGCACGCGCATCACGACGAGGCGTCTCCGCCGCGAGCGAGCCAGCCTCGCGCGTCCCGGCCGATGTGCAGCGACGGCTCCGTCGCGTGGGCTCGTTCGAGCGCTTCGGCGGCGGCGCCAGGATCGGGCTTCCGCGCCAGCGCATTGGCGAGCGCGATCCAGCGATCGGCGTTGTCCGCGTCGCCCATGGCCGCTGCGCGCAGGTGGACGTCCGCGGCGCTGGTGACGCCCATCTCGAGGTAGAGTCCGCCGAGCGCCGCGTGGGTCTCGACGGACGGGACACGATCGACGGCCGCCTGCAGCAGGTCCACCGTGGTTCGAAGATCGCCCCGGCTCCGAGCGGCGGCGGCTTCGGCCAGGAGCGTCTCGGCGGCCTCGCGCGCCTTCGGATCGGGAATGGTGGCGAGTAGCGCGGGGAGCATCGCGGTGGCCGGGGCCGGACGGTCGTCGCGAGGGACTACCGGCACTTGCACCGTCCGTGCAGGGACCCGTGAAACGCCCGGGCTGGTCGGCGAGGAGGCGGGCCGAAGTGCCACCCAAGCACCCAGGCCGATCAGAATGCTCGCAGAGGCCGTCGTCAGGAGCCGCATGGCGGGCAACGTACCACGTCACCCCGCCCCCCCTCGACCCTCTGGACCTTGCTAGGCGTTGTGTACGCGCCGCGGACGGGGTTATGACTCGGCTCCTATGTACGAGGGCGTACCCGTCATCGATGCCGACGCGCACAAGATGGAGAACCCGGTGGTCTTCTTCGACTACCTGGCCCCCGCCTTTCGCGCGCGGATGTTCGCGCGCACGGATCGCTACGGCCAGCAGCGGCTGGTCGTCCGCGATCTGAACCCGCGCACCGGAAAGCCCGATCTCGAGCGCGTGTTCCCGCAAGTCGAAGGGCCGGGGAAGGGTGCCTTCTGCGCCATCCATCCCGAGACCGCGATCGGCGGCGTCTTCAACCGCATCCGGATCGAGCACATGGATCGCGAGGGGATCGACGCACAGGTGCTCTACGGGTCGATGTCGCTCGGCTTCGAGTCGCTGGTCGATCCCGAGCTGGCCGTGGCCTGCATGCGCGCCTACAACGACTACATCGCCGACGACTGCCGCGCCTACCCGGGACGGCTGTTTCCGGTCGGCTACATCTCCGTGGTGGACGTGGGTGAAGCGGTGCGCGAGATCCACCGCTGCGTCGAGGAGCTCGGCATGATCGGCGTCCACCTGCCGCCGTCGCTTCCCGTGCCGCATCCGGCGGCGCCCGACGCGTTTCCCATGATTCGGCTGCCGAAGCACATCTCGCATCCGGACTTCACCCCGGTGCTGGCGGCCGCGGCCGAGCTGGACGTCGCCGTCGGCGTGCACGGCTCCCCCGGCGTGTACCTGCCGTCGGGTATCGCCGAGCAGGTGGACTCGTTCATCCTGTCGCACATCTTCGGGCACCGGAACCAGATGCAGATGGCGCTCTCCGCGTGCGTCTTCGACGGTGTGTTCGACCGGCATCCGACCTTGCGCATGGGGTTCCTCGAGGGTGGCTGCGGCTGGGTGGCCGATCTCGTGCACGCGTACCACGAGCACTGGGAGAAACGGATTCGCGACTTCGATCCGGGCGTGCGCGTGCCCGCGGGGCAGTTCGCCCGTGAGCTGTTCCGCGAGCGCACGGGTGCCGACCGCAAGCGCCACGTCGTGCGCAAGATGAAGCAGGCGGTCGGGCTCTATCGCCGCTCCGAGAAGGAGGCCGCCGCCGCCGACCGCAAGGCCTTCATCCACGAGCACGCGAGCCTCACCCACGACCCGGTCGACTTCTTCCGCCGCGGCCAGGTGTTTCTCAGCTTCGAGTCGGACGATCCCGCGCCCAGCTATTTGAAGGCCGCGCTCGGCTCGATGGGCGAGGACCTGGCCTGCTTCAGCGGCGACTACGGTCACTGGGACGGCGTGCTGACCGACTGCGTGAAGAACGTCGTGCGCGCCGCGGACTACGAGCGCGATCACCTGACCAAGCTCCTCGGCGGCAACTGCCGCCGCTTCTACGGGCGACGACTCGACGAGGCGCTCGCGCGCCACGGCACGGTCGGCGGAGCCGCCTCGTCGGCCGCGTAGCCGCAGGGCAGACGCCTTCAGCTCCCCGTGAAGCGATCCTTCTACATCGAGATCCTGCTCGTGTGTCTCGCGCTGCTGCTGCTCGAGATCAGCTACACGCGCATCATCTCGTTCAAGCTGTTCTACTTCTACACGTACCTCATCATCGGGGTGGCATTGCTCGGCATCGGATCCGGAGGCGTCGCCACGGCGATCCTGCCGCGCCTGCGTACGATGCCGCTCGAGACGCTGTGGGCACGCGGATGCCTCGCGGCGAGCGCGTTGGTCGGGGTGGCCTACGTGGTCATCGCGCGCACGCCGATGAACACCTACGCCTTCTGGGCCGAGCCGACGCAGCCACTGCGGCTGGCCCTCATGTGTCTCGCTCTCTTCTCGACGTTCTTCCCCGTCGGCGTGCTCATCGCGGCGCTGTTCGGTCGGGCGGCCGAGCGCGTGAACCGCCTCTACTGCGCCGATCTCGTCGGGGCGGGCCTCGGCTGCGCGCTGGTGGTGCCGCTCATCGCCTGGCTCGGCCCGCCTTCCTGCATCTTTCTCGGCGGCGTGGTCCTGGCCGCCGTGGGCCTCCGACTGGCGATCGGGGAGGGGCTGCGGGGACTGGCGCTGGCCAACCTGGCGGTGGGGCTCGTGCTCGCCGGCGGCGTCGTGCGGCCGGACCTCCTGCCCGCGCTCGTCACCGACAAGGTGAAGACCGTCCACCCCGGCGACCCGCTGCTGTTTTCGAAGTGGAGTCCGGTGTTCCGCGTCGACGTCGGCGGCTCGCCGAGCAGCACCGAGCACCTCATCATCCATCACGATGGCCTCCTGGGCTCGACGCTGCAGAAGTTCGACGGCGACTTCTCGAAGCTCCGGCGCTTCGACGGTGACGACCGCGTGCTGCCCTTCCGCGTCCTGGGGCGCGTGCCGAAGAACGTGCTCATCATCGGCTCGGCGGGCGGGCACGAGATCCTGGCCTCGCTCTACTTCGGCGCCGAGCAGGTGACCGGCGTGGAGCTGAACCCCGTCACCGTCTCGCTCTTGACCGACGCGTTCGCCGACTACACCGGCCATCTCACGCGCAATCCGCGCGTCACGATCGTCAACGGGGAAGGGCGTTCGTTCCTGGCCCGCGACACCACCAAGTACGACCTCATCTACTTCGTGGCACCCGACAGCTACGCGGCCATGAACGCCGCCACCTCGGGCGCCTTCGTGCTCTCGGAGAGCTACCTGTACACGAAGGAGATGCTGCACGAATCGCTGCGGCATCTCGCGCCCGGCGGGCTCGTCTGCATGCAGTTCGGGGAGGTGGCGTTCGAGCGCAAGCCGAACCGCACCGTGCGCTATCTGGGGACGGCCCGTCTGGCGTTCCGCGAGCTGGGGATCGAGAATCTGGCGTCGCACGTGCTGGTGGCGACGCGCCCGAATTTCGTCCAGCTCGCGACGATGCTGCTCAAGCGCGAGCCTTTCAGCACGGAGGAGACGGACCGGTTCGTCTCCGCGGAGAAGGTCGTCGACGGCATGGTGGTGCGCCATGCCGGTGCGGTCGTGGGCGATACGCCGCTCTCCAACGTCATCGGGCTGCCCGAGGCCGCGCTCGCAGAATGGTACGCCGCCCACCCCTACGACTTGACGCCCGTCACCGACGACGCCCCGTTCTTCTGGCACTTCGCCCGCTTCCGCTCGGTGGTCGCGAGCATCGGCGGGCGGGTCGGCGATGGACAGCACGCCGACACCGAGGACGCGGTCGGCGAGCGGTTGCTGCTCGGCTTGCTCGTGATCGCGGCGCTGTTCGCCGCGACGTTCCTGCTGCTGCCCTTCCTCGCCATCCGCGAGACGTGGCGCGCGCTGCCGTACAAAGGGACGTCGGGCGTCTACTTCGCGTGCCTCGGCATCGGCTTCATGCTCTTCGAGATCGCGCTCATCCAGAAGCTGACGTTGTTTCTCGGCTACCCGACGTACTCGCTCACGGTCACGCTGATGGCGCTCTTGGTCTCGACCGGCATCGGCGCGCTGGTGCTGGGTCCCCGGGCGGAGCGGGGCGACGGGGTCCTGCGGGCCGTCGGCGTGACGCTGGCGCTGCTGACGGCGTACTACGCGTTCGGGATCGGATACGTCGTCGACGCGTTCGTGGGCGCGCCGCTGCCGCTGCGCATCGCGCTCGCGGTCGTCATGATCGTGCCCCTCGGCATCTGTCTCGGGACCTTCATGCCCGCGGGCCTCGCGCGCGTCGCGGCGCTCACCGAGCACCAGAGCCAGTACGTCGCCTGGGGCTGGGCGGTGAACGGGTTCTTCTCCGTCCTCGGGTCCGTGCTGACGACCATTCTCTCGATGTCGTACGGGTTTCGTGCCGTGTTGCTGCTGGCGCTCGCGACCTACGCGGTCGCCATCCTCGTGCTGCGACGGATCCCGTCCCGCGCTTCGCGCGCGGCCTGACCTACCACGGCGCGGTGGCGCCTCTTGACCGAGGCGACCGTGCGCGAGGATGATCCGCGCGGTCCAGGGGTCACCTGCAAGGATCCGATCGTCGCAAGGAGGACACATGACGAGGACTCTGCAGAGAGCTGGAGCCGCAGCGCTGGCCGTGGGTTTCGTCGCTGCGCCGTTGCACGCGTTCCAGGTCACGCTCGATTCCGGGGCGGGGGCGCTCACGATCGTGGACAACGACGTGAACGACGCGAACCCCAGCGTCGGCGACATCGATTTCACGCAAGTCGTCGGCGGGATCTTCTCCGCGAGCGGCCGCGTCGATCAGGCGTTCGGGCCCATCGGCAGATCGATCTCCGTCGGCACGCATACGCCGGGAAGCGACGGCGTGTTCGCCAACCTCGACACGGCGATGCCGCACACGTTCACGGTGACCGTCGAGAGCGACGTGTTCACCGCGCCCGGCGCCCCGCTCGGATGGTCCATCAGCGCCAACGGAGAGGCGGACGGTCCTTCGCCGAGCGACGTCGAAGTCGTGACGAACGACGTCGCGCTGCAGGTCGATCCAGGGGCCCTTCTCCTCGCGACCGCGAGCGCGCCCATCACACCCGCCGTGCCACCGAGCGGCCAGCCCGCGAGCTTCGAGACGTCGCTGCGCGGGGTCGATCCCACCGCCGACGCCACCACGATGCGTGTCACCTGGTCGTTCAACCTCGGGCCGAGCGACCGGATCCGTCTGCCCGATCCGGATGCGACCGCCGAGGCCACGATGTTCATCAACGTGTTCAACTCGGAGGATCGCTGTGTCTTCATCATGAACAAGAAGGCCTTCAAGGTGGCGAAGCTCGCCGGCGTCGACGATGCGAACTGCGTGAAGGCCGTCGCCAAGACGGGCGGCGACGCCACCACGTGCGTGGACGACCAGAACACCACGAAGACCGTGAAAGCCGAAGACAAGCTGCTTGCCGACTTCCCGGACTCGTGCTCCCCCCCGCCCGCGTTCGGCACCAACGTCGGAACGTGCTGCGAGGGCGGCACGAACGACGCCGGGACGTGCGCGGCGGCACCGGATTGTCCCGGCGGATCCTGCATCGCCGGCGCGTGCATCAGCGGCGGCGCCGAGGTGGCGGCCAACGCGCTGACGCACGACCTCTTTGGGGCTACCGTCACCGCCGGCCCGGATTTCACCGGCAAGTGCCAGTTCAAGGTACTGCAGCACCTGGGTCTCCTGCACTCAGAACACTGGAAGTCGCTCTTCAAGTGCAAGAAGGAGAACATCGCGGGGCTCACCACCGAAGTGGACTTCGTCTCCACCTGCTTCGGGCCACCGCAGCCGGACTTCGCCAACATTCCCAAGCGACAAGCCAACCTCGCCGGCAAGATCCAAACCCTGTGCCTCGACAAGGGCGTGACCTCGCTCGGGACCGTCTTCCCCGGCGCATGTGCCGGCGAAGCAGATCCCGACTACGCGACCTGCCTCGGCCAGAGGGCTGCTTGTCGCTTCTGCCTCGGGGCCGTCGAGTCGGACGACGTCACGGCGCCGCTCGACTGTGACGTGCTCGACGACGGGGCGTCGAACGCCAGCTGTCCGTAACCTGCAGCTACACGCGGTGCGCGCCGGCCCGGCTGGCGCGCACCGCACGATCGACCCGGCGGTCCATCGCCTCGAGGACGCCGTTGATGGCGCGCACCGTGAGCCAGCGCAACGGCTCCGGCGGGAGCGAGAGCTTGCGATGCCCCCAGAGCGCGCGACCCGGACCATCGTGGTCGCGCATCAGATCCGCGATCATCGTGCCGGCATAGCTGGCGAGCGCGAGCCCGTGCCCGGCGTACCCGACGCTGTAGAAGACGTTGCGGTGCCGACCGATGCGGCCGACCGCCGGCAGGAAGTCGAGCGCGAGCGCGATCGGACCGCTCCAGCGCTCGGTCACCCGGGTGTCGTGGAGCGCCGGGAACCGGTCGCGGAACGCCTGCTCGATGAACGCATGCGTGTCGCGGTCGTCCCCGAGTGCGCCGCCACGATACGCGTAGCGGACGCGCTTGGCCCCCCCGACGATGCGCTGGTCGCGGGTGAGCCGGTAGCTCTCGAGCACCTCGTGCGCCGTGTAGATCCCCTCGCGTCCGGGCCAGCCGACGGCGGCGCGTTCCGCATCGGCGAGTGGGGCGGTACGGAACAGCGAGACGTGCACGCGCAGCACCGTGCTGCGCAGCCAGTGGAGCTCGGGCGTATACGCGTTCGTGGCGAGCACCACCGCCTTGGCTCGGACCCGGCCGCCCCCCGTGTGCACCAGCACGGGGTCGCCGTCCTCGATGTGCAGCACGGGGGTCCGCTCGTAGAGCTCGACGCGCGCGGCCTGCGCCGCCTGGCGTAGCCCGAGCACGTAGCGGCCGGGATCCAGGATGCCGCCGCGTCGCATGAAGTAGCCGCGGGTGAACGCCTCCGGGATGCCACGGCGCCGTAGCGCTGCGTCGTCGAGCAGCTCGCCGTCGAGCCCGAGGGCTTCGCCGGCCTTCGCGGCCGCGTCCACGACGCGATGCTGCTTGCGGTGCACCGCCGCCATGACGTTGCCGACCGGCTCGTAGTCGCACGCGATGCCGTGTCGCGCGATGCTCTCCTCGACGTGGCCGATCGCGATCTGCACCAGCTCGATCAAGGCGCGGGCGCGCTCGCCGCCGAAGAGCTTGGTGAGCGTCGGCAGGTCCTTGCCGATGACCGGCGTGAGATGTCCGGCATTGCGGCCGCTGGCACCCGCCCCGGCGTAGCCGCGTTCCAGCAGGATCACCGTGAGCCCCAGCTCGCGGAGCGCGATCGCCGTCGAGAGCCCCGTCAACCCACCGCCGACGACGCAAACGTCCGTCGTCGCGCCACCCGGCATCGCGGGCGCCACGGCTCCCGCGCCCTGCATCCACGGGCTTGCATCCACGGCGGCGAGCAATGGCATCCCGCTCGCCTCGCGCGCAAGCGGCGGGTCAGCGAGACGCGGCGGAAGCGCGCAATGTCACGACCGTCCAGGCGGTGAGCGCGGTGGCGATCACGAACGTGCACGCGAAGGTCCATTGAATGGCGGCCGAGGTGGCGGTGCGCACGGGGTCGCGCGGGTGCATGACCAGCTCCGCGCCTCCCACGTCCCACAGGAGCAACGCGAACGTCAGGCTCGCGAGCGACGCCGTCGCGCGCGGGCGGGCGATCCACCCGGCGGCGACCTGGACGATGACGGCGAGTGCCAGGAATCGGAGCGAGGCCGCCATGCGCGGCTCGGCCAGGAAGACCGCCCCCCAATTGACGCGCGCGGCGATCATGCTGAAGGCGATGCCGAGCGCGAAGATGGCGAGCCCGGCCCGCGCCACCGCCGAGATCCACGACGCCATGGCCATGCGCTGCGAGACGAGGCAGACCACGCCGCCGACGCCGGCAATCGCGAGCGCGAGCGTCCCGGCCCACACCAGCCCCACGTGCACGTACACCCATCGGATCCCCGCGCCCAAGCTCCGCTCCGCCGGCGCAACCCACACGACCACCGCCCCCAGCAAGACGAGGCAAGCAGGAATCCACCAGCGCCGCGCGCCTGTCATGCGCATCGCGAAATCACCATCCGCCCACGGGATCAACTACAAAAGCGGATCGACGGCAAAGAGGAGAGATGCGTTCCGGAATGAGCTAAGGATGGCGGCGGTCGGAGGCCCGGGTGTAGGACCCAGAGCGAGCGACCTCTTCGTCGACGCACCTAGTTTGATCGAGCTAGTGGGTTGGTGCCGGCGAAGCGCGGAGCGAGCGACGGGTCCTACACCCGGGCCGTCCCGCCACGATCGTGCTCTTTCCGGGACCCCTTCCTTGCCGGACATATCCCGATGGAGTACCAAACCGGGCTTCATGTTCGGGCTCGAGTACACCGCCCAGGAAGAGGCGTTTCGCCAGGAGCTGCGCGCGTGGCTCGCGGCGAATCTGCCGGCCGAGCGCGTGCCCGACGACGAGGACGCGCGGCGCGAGTTCCAGCGCGCCTGGCAGCGGCGCCTCGCCGCCGACCGATGGGTGGGCATCCAGTGGCCGCGCGAGCACGGCGGGCGCGGCGCCACGTTGAAGGAGCAGATCATCTTCACGGAGGAGATGGCGCGCGTGCGCGCGCCGGAGATCCTCGACGCCGTCGCCGTCAACATCGTTGGCTCGGTGCTGCTGCACGCGGGTACGGCGGCGCAGCAGCAGCGGTATCTGCCGCGCATCCTGCCCGCCGACGAGATCTGGTGCCTCGGCTTCTCCGAGCCCAACGCGGGGTCGGACCTGGCCTCGCTCAAGTGCCGCGCCACGCGCGACGGCGACCAGTGGGTGGTGACGGGCCAGAAGGTGTGGTCGAGCAAGGCGCACTTCGCGGACTGGCTCTTGCTGTTGGTTCGCACCGATTCCGAGGTGGCGAAGCACAAGGGCATCACCTGCATGATCGTCGACATGCACGCGCCCGGCGTGACCTGGCGTCCCTTGGTGCAAATCAGCGGTCGCCGCGAGTTCAACGAGGTCTTCCTGGAGGAAGTCCGGGTGCCGGTGGAGAACACCGTGGGCGCCGTGAACCAGGGCTGGCCGCTCATCCGCGCGGCCCTGGCGCACGAGCGGGGCACGTTGTGGGCGTTCGACTTCAAGATCCGCCTGCAAAACGGCGCGCTCGTGCTGGCGGACCTCTACCGCAAGCTCGGCCGCGGTGCCGCGGGCCGCGGCATGGACTATGCGACGCTTCGCCAGCAGGTGGCGCAGATCCACATCGAGTCCGAGGTGTTCGCGGCGCAGACGCTGCGCATCCTGCCGAAGCTGCACGCGGGCGACGCCGGCGCCGACGCGGCGATGCAGAAGCTGTTCGGCAGCGAGATCCAGCAGCGGGCGTGCGAGCTCGAGATGGCGCTCGAAGGCGCGTACGCGCAGCTCGGGATCGGCGAGCCGCGGGCGCTCGGTGCGGGAGAACCTCAGGAGCGCTACCTCTACTCGCGTTCCGTGACGATCTCGTCCGGGACCTCGGAAGTACTGCGCGGCCTGCTCGCGCAGCAAGCCCTCGGGCTGCCGCGGGACTGAGGCCATGTCCTGGCCCTTCCGCACGCGTGACCAGCTCCTTGCCGATCAGGCCGCTCATCCGCCGTTCGGCACCCGGACGTTCGGCGAGGGCGACGGCCCCGTCCGTGTCGGGGTGACGGGGCGCGGCCCGACGTTGCTCCTTCTGCCATGGTCGGAGTCGGACCTCGCGCGCGAGCGCGCCGCCGGCGCCCGCCTCTTCGGTCGCCTCGGCATTGGCGGGAAGATGCGCGTCGCCAATGCGCTGCCCGGCGCGCTTGCCACGCCCGGGGCGCTGATCGTGGGCGACGTGAACGAGGAGCTGGGCGCGCTCGACGTGCCAGTCGGCGAGATCGAGACGGCCGCTGCGGCCGCGGCCGCATGGGAGCTGCTCGACCGCGTCGGCGTGAACGTGCTCATTCTCGACCCTGCGACGGCGGCGAGGCTGCTCGAGTCGGCACCGCCGCGGCCTCGCCCGTGGTGGCAGGGCATCGTGTGGCTCTGCCGGCCCGGCACACCGGTGGCGCGGCCGAGCGCCGGTGATTTCGGCGGCTGGCAGCGGACGTGGCTCGCAGTCGCGGAAGCGTCGAGCTTCGTGGGCGGGGAGTGCGTGCAGGGCCGGCTGCACGTCGAAGGCGTGTTCTCGCCGGCGGTCGAGCAGGACGAGCTGGTGCTGGGACCGCTCCATCCGGGCGTCGCCTGGCGCTACCGCACCGCCTTGGCGGCGCGTGCGGGCGGTCCGTGCCCTTGCGGCTCCCCCGACCCGGTGTTCGATCTCCTTCGTTGACCGGAGCGCAGCCGGGAGCGTAGGCTCGCGTCCATGATGCGATCGAGTACCCGTCGGTGGTTCGGAGCGGTATTGGCCCTCGTAGCCCTCGCGGTCGTCGTGTCGCCGGCCGAGGCGAAGAAGGCGCGCAGCAAGGTCCGGCAGGAGATCGCGCGGCTGCAGGCGCGACTGGCGCAGCTCGAGAGTCGTCTTCAGTTCGAGAGCCGGCGCGTCGAGGCCCTCTTGCCGACGGTGATCGGCGTCGTCGGCGGATTGTGCGCGGACCCGTGTGCCACCGACTCGGACGGCGACGGCGTCGGCGACTGCAAGGACCTGTGTCCGTGCGATCCGGTCAACGCCGACGACGACGGCGACGGCATGCCCAACTGCTACGATCCATGTCCCACCGAGGCCGACGACGCCTGCATCGATCCGTGCCGGATCGACGCCGATGCCGACGGCGTACCCGACTGCACGGATCCCTGCCCGTGGGATCCGGCGACCGTCACCGATGGCGACGACGACGGGTTGCCCGACTGTCTCGATCCGTGCCCGGACGGCAGCGTGGGCGACTGTGCCCCGCCGTGTCCGCTCGACGCGGACGGGGACGGGACGAAGGACTGCGTCGATCCGTGCCCCTTCGGGGCGGCGGGCGATTTTCCCTGCGTCGGGGTGCCTCCCGCACCAGCGAAGTAACGCCGCGATCTACAGCACGAGCAACGTCACCAACGTCAGCATCAGGCCCATCCCGGCGATGTCGGTGCCCGTCGTGAGAAAGATGCTCGACGCCGTCGCCGGGTCGGCCCCGGCACGGCGCAGCAGCAGCGGCACCAACACGCCGAAGAGGCCGCTGGCCATGCACGCGCCCGTCATCGCCAGCGCGATCACGGCGCCCAACAGCATCGCCTGCGGCTGGCCGCTGCGATGCGCGCTCCACCACATCGCCAGCCCGGCGATGCAGCCCGTGAGCAGGCCGTTCAGCGCGCCCAGGCTCACCTCCTTGGCAATCAGCTTGCGGACCGGGTGCGCGTCCATGTCGCCCAAGGTGATGCCGCGCAGCGTGATCGCCAGCGCCTGACAGCCGTTGTTGCCGGACTGACCCGCGATGATCGGGAGGAAGGCGGCGAGTGCGACCACCTGCGCGATGGTGCCCTCGAATAGGCTGACCACGAGGCCCGCCAGGAAGGCGGTCAGCAGGTTCAGCTGCAGCCATGGATGCCGCATCCGGAACGCAGGCCACAATCCGGTATAGACCCGCTCTTCCTTGTCCACGCCGACCATCTGGCCCGACTGCGCCGTGATCTCGACCACCTGCCGCTCGAACAGCTTCCAGCCGCGCACCAGGCCGACGAGCGAGCCGCGCTCGTCGCACACCGGGTACACCGGATAGTGCCGCTTGATCGCGGCTTCGACCGCCGCCCGCACGGGCAGGTCGGGCGCCAGCGCGAACGGGTCGGGCAGCATGAACTCGCTCAGCCGCTGCTCGGGGCGCGCCAGCAGCAGGTCGCGCATGACCACGAGCCCGAGGAGCTTCTGCGTCGCATCGACGACGTAGAGATAGGTGATGTCGCTCACCGTCTCCTCCTGCCGCAGCCAGTCGATTGCTTCGCGGGCCGTGGTCTCCGGGGAGAGTGCGCCCCGGACGGGCTCGATCAGCTCGCGCGTCAGGCCCGGCACCATCGCCTGCGTGTCGCCCTGGATCGCGCCGGGCAGGAGCGCGGCGACGCGCACGGCAAAGTCGGCCGGCAAGGCCGCCAGCACGCGTTGGCGCGTGTCTTCCGCGTGCTTCGCGAGCAGCTCGGCGGCATCCACCGGGACGCGCGCCCGCACGCCGCGGACGAGCTCGTTCAGATCGACGGCTTCATCCATGAGGAAGGACCTCCACGGTGACTGCACGCCGGCTTCGTCTGCCGGCCCAGCGCTCGCTCGCGCTCTGGACGACCACGTAGAAGACCGGGACGAACAGCACGGCCAGGAACGTCGACGTCAGCATCCCGCCGAACACGGCCGTGCCGAGCGCACGGCGGCTGGCCGCGCCGGCGCCCTCGGCGATGACCAACGGGAAGACGCCGAGGATGAACGCGAACGACGTCATGAGAATGGGGCGGAAGCGCAGCCGCGACGCTTCGATGGCCGCCTCGACGATGCTCTGGCCGCGCGCACGACCTTCGCGGGCGAACTCGACGATGAGGATGGCGTTCTTGCTCGACAACGCGACCAGCAGCACGATCCCGATCTGCGTATAGACGTTGTTGTCCATGCCGCGCGTCGCGACGGCGATCACCGTCCCCAACAGGGCCAAAGGCACCACCAGGACGACGGCGAACGGATTGCTCCAGCTCTCGTACTGCGCCGCCAGCACCAGGAACACGAGCAGCACCGCCAGGCCGAAGATGACGAGGGCCTCGCCACCGACGAGCTTCTCCTGGAACGAGATTCCCGTCCACTCGTAGCCCATGCTCTGCGGCAGCTTGCTCTCGGCCATCTGCTCCATGAGGCGCAGCGCCTGGCCGGAGCTCTGCCCGGGCGCGGCTTCGCCGGTGATCGCGGCGGACGGGTAGAGGTTGTAGCGGCCGATGATTTGCGGGCCGACCGTCTCCCGCACGTCCACGAGCGTGCCGAGGGGGACCATCTGTCCCTGTGCGGTGCGGACCTCGAGCCGTGTGATGTCCTGGGGCGTCTGCCGGAAGGCGGGCTCGGCCTGCACGCGCACCTGGTAGGTGCGGCCGAAGAGGTTGAAGTCGTTCACGTACGTGGAGCCCAGGTAGGCTTGCAGCGTGTCGAATACCTCGGTCAGCGGAATGCCGAGCGACCGCGCCTTCACGCGATCGACGTCGGCGAAGAGCTGCGGCACGCTGGCGCGGAACGTGGAATTGAGCGCCACGAGCCCGCTCTGCGCGCTCCCGTCGAGCAGCATCTCGTCGACCATTTGTTGCAGCGCAGGGAGTCCCACGCCGCCTCGGTCCTGGAGCTGCATCTGGAACCCGCCGCCCACGCCGAGGCCGCGGATGGACGGTGGCGCGAAGGCGAACGAGTTGGCCTCCTGGATGTCGCCGAGCTGGCGCCGGAGACTGTCCAGGATGGCTTCCTGGCTCAGGCTGTGGTCACCACGCTCCTCCCACGGCTCGAAGATGATGTAGAAGACGGCGGCGTTCGACGCCGTCGAGTTGTCGAGGATCGAGCGGCCGCCCACGCTGTTCCAGGCGGCCACGCCCGGCATCTTCGACACGATCTGATTCACCCGTTCGACGACGCGCCGCGTGCGTGCCAGCGAGGCGCCGTCGGGCAGCTGGATCCCGGCGATCACGTAGCCTTGGTCCTCGACCGGGAGGAAGCCCGTGGGCAGCGACGTGAAGCCCCAGAAGGTGACGGCGATCAAGAGCGCGAAGGCGGCCATGGCGCGGCCGGCGTGCTGGACCAGCGTCGTGATCACGCGGACGTACGTCTGCTCTGCCCGGGCGTAGATCCGGTTGAAGGCGCGAAAGAACGCGTTGCGCGGGCCCGTGGCCGGCCGGAGGTACGTCGCGCACTGCGCCGGCTTGAGCGTGAGCGCGTTGACCGCGCTGATGAGCGCGGTCGCGGCGATGGTGAGCGCGAACTGCCGGTAGAGTTGGCCGGTGATCCCGCCGAGCAAGGCCGTGGGCAGGAACACGGCCAGGAGGACGAGCGTGATGCCGATTACCGGGCCCGTCACTTCGTCCATGGCCCGGATGGTGGCGTCGCGCGGACTGAGCCCGCCCTGCTCGATGTGGTGCGCGGCGTTCTCGACGATGACGATGGCGTCGTCCACGACGATGCCGATGGCCAGCACCAAGCCGAACAGCGTGAGCAGGTTCACCGAGAACCCGAGCGCCGCCATGCCGGCGAACGCGCCGATGATCGTGACCGGCACCGTCGTCGCCGGCACCAGCACGGCGCGCCAATCCTGCAGGAAGAGCAGGATGACGATGAGCACCAGCGCCCCGGCTTCGAAGAGCGTGCGGTACACCTCGTGCACGGCCTGGCGCACGAAGCGCGTGGTGTCGAAGGGGATGTCGTAGGCGAGGCCTTCGGGGAAGGACGGCTGCATGCGCTCCATCGCCGCCCGGACCTTGTCGGCGACGTCGAGCGCGTTGGCGCCCGGGAGCTGGAACACGGCGACACCGGCCGCGGGCTTGCCGTTCTTCTGGAAGAAGACGTCGTAGACCTGCCCGCCCAGCTCCACGCGGGCGACGTCGCGGAGCCGCGTCACGCGCGTGCCCTCGGTCTTCACGACGATGTCCTGAAACTGCTCGACGTCGTGCAGCCGACCGAGCGTGTTGACGGTGAGCTGGAAGTCTTGCGTATCCGGTGCCGGCGGTTGACCGAGCTGGCCGGCGGCGACCTGCACGTTCTGCTCCCGGATCGCCGCCACCACGTCCTCCGCGGTGAGGCTGCGGGCTTCCAGACGCTGCGGATCGAGCCAGATGCGCATGCTGTATTGCGCCGCGCCGAAGACGTTCACGTCGCCGACCCCGTCGACGCGCGAGAGCTCGTCGCGGATGCGCAGCGTGGCGTAGTTGCTCAGGTAGAGGTCGTCGTAGCGGCCCTCGGGCGAGGTGAGCACGACGAAGAGGATGATGTCGGTCGATTGCTTCTTGGTCGTGATGCCCTGGCGCTGCACTTCCTCGGGCAGCAGCGGCTCTGCCGTGGCGACGCGGTTCTGGACGAGGACCTGGGCGATGTCGAGGTCGGTGCCCACCTCGAAGGTCACGGTGAGCCCGTAGGAGCCGTCGGACGCGCTCACCGACGACATGTAGAGCATGCCCTCGACGCCGTTCACCTGCTGCTCGATGGGCGACGCGACCGTGTCGGCCACCACCTGCGCGTTGGCGCCCGGGTAGACGGTCGACACCTGCACCGTGGGCGGCACGATCTGCGGATATTGCTCGACCGGCAGGTCGGCGACCGTCACCAGGCCGAAGATGACCGTGACGATCGCGATGACGTTCGCGAAGATCGGCCGGTCGATGAAGAAGCGCGAGATCACGGCGCCGGCTCGGCGCTCGCGGTGGCCGTCGGCGCGGCCGCGGTCGCCTTCACCTTGATGCCGGGCCGTGCGCGCTGCAGGCCGTTCACGACGACCCGGTCCTCGGGACGCAGACCGTCCGCGATGACGCGCTGACCGTCGACGAGTGCGCCCGTCCGGACGCGCCGGTGCTGCACCGTGTCCTCGGCGTCGACGACGAGCACGTAGCGGCCGCCCTGGTCGGTCGACACGACCTCGTCGGGGACGACGAGGGTCCGGCCGCGCGTGAACGGCAGGCGGACGCGCACGAAGAGGCCGGGCACGACGATCTGGTCCGGGTTCGGGAAGATGGC